>Ga0116227_10000163_pt1 | contig 114057 bp, 222 predicted proteins | sample S1TSphgellanicum_FD_89693 | JGI IMG/M metagenome (GOLD analysis project Ga0116227, IMG submission 89693) | Host-associated microbial communities from peat moss isolated from Minnesota, USA - S1T2_Fb - Sphagnum magellanicum MG | ecosystem: Host-associated > Plants > Peat moss > Unclassified...
AAGGAGTTAATTGTTGAATTATTTGATGGTTATCAACTTGTTTTATTATCAAGTGAAAGTCCAAGTGATTGGATAATTTATTATAACAAGGATGGTGAATGGTTAATTGAACATAATCAAAAATCGGGATTTACATGGATAAGATGGAAGTGTATTTGGTCAGTTTTTGAAAAAGAATATAATATGAATTATAATCAAATACAACAACTTATAAAAGACCAATTGTTGAAACATTTCAATATTCAGGGTACAACACCTTTAGTGCCATTTGAACGTGTCTTATGATGAAGGAAAATGGAATTATTTAACTAATTATAATTCTAGTTGGAATGATCTTATGCTAGTAATTGAAAAAATTAGTAAAAATAAAGATATCTCAATAAGATGGTTTAATGGAGATTGTATATGTGATATTACCAAGCAGGTTCATGGTGCAGAACCAATATCTGATTATGGTAATTTTGAACCATCTATTATGAATGTTTATAAATCTGTTGTAAAATATATAAAATGGTATAATAACCAAAAATATAAAGTATAAAAAAATGTCTAAAAAAGATTTGAAAGTTAAGGTTGTAATTGGAATTCCAGGCGCAGGCAAAAGTACTTGGTGTAAAAAATTTATTGCTGAAAATAAAGATTATATCAGAGTAAATCGTGATGATTTTCGATCAATGTTTAAAGATAATTTTGTACCTGATGGGAAGGTAGAAGAATTAATAACAATTGTTTCTAATCAAGCTATTTTATCTGCTTTAAATTCAAATTTCAACGTGTTGATTGATAATACTCATTTAAGACTATGTTATATTAATGATATTATTAAACTTGTTAAACATAAGGCTGATATAGAATTTCATATTTTTGATATTGATTTAGAAACAGCTATTGATCGTGATTCAAAACGAGATAGAGTAGTTGGAGCTAATGTAATTAAAAAAATGTATGCAAATTATAAAAATTTAATTAAAGAGTTTAATTTTGAAACAATTAAACGTGAAGTTAAAATCTATGATGGTAACATAAAGCAATCTGATTTACCACAGGCTATAATTTGTGATTTGGATGGAACCCTGGCTCATCACAATGGAAAACGTGGAATTTTTGATTGGAATAAATGTGATATTGATGATGTTGATCATTATATTAAACAAGAATTAATTTTAAAGAAAAGTGTTGGTTATAAAATTATTATTATGACAGGACGTGATGGTGCTGCAAAAGAATCAACAGAACGTTGGTTGAATAATAATAATATACCATATGATCTTCTTTTATTAAAAGGAATAAATGATAATAGAAAAGATGTTGTAGTAAAAAAAGAGCTTTATGATAATCATGTAAAAGACTACTATTGTGTTACAACAGTATATGATGATAGAAATAAGATTGTAGAACTTTTTAGAGGTATGGGTTTAAAAACCTTTCAAGTTAATGATGGAGATTTTTAATTATGTTTAAATTAATAAAAGAAATAAAATCTAAAGAAGGTATTTCACATTTTAAAAGATGGGAAATTTTCTCATCTTCTAAATTTAATTTTAGTCTGTATATACATGATATGTATAAAGCAAAAAAATAATCACAAATAGAAAGTATATATGAAAAAAAAACCAGAATTCTTAATAAAAAGAGATCCAGAATCATTAAAATTAATGCAAGACTTTATAAAAGAACACGTTAAAAAAAGAACACCAGAAGAAAAATTAAAATTTGAAATGCTATCTATAAAGTTTAAAATGGAAGATTTTGTGGATGAACATATGAAACATGAAAAACACATGACTATTCAACATTTTTTAAATCTTTATTTAAAAATTTTTAAATTAACGCTCAAACGATTTGCTGTACTTATAGATACTACAGAATCAAAATTACAAAAAAACATTGATACTAATTTTAATGCTGAATTAGCTATGAAGTTTGGTAGTTTTTTTCATACTAACTCAGAGTTATGGTTAAAAGTAAAAAATAAAAACGATATCATTTCGTTAAATAAAATAAAAAATCTTAAAAAATACAAAAAATATAGTTATACAAATTTAATGAAATAGAAGGATGAAATTAATAACCTCACCAAGTCCTATTATTTTAGGAAACAACAAAGCAATCTTTTTATGTGGATCTATAGAAGAGAACAAAGCTATAGATTGGCAACGTGTTTTTGCTCATGGAATGAAAAATGAAGATGTTATATTATTAAATCCAAGAAGAAAAAATTGGGATCCAACTTGGGAACCAGTTATAGAAAATAAGGAATTTAAACAACAAGTGTTATGGGAATTAAATGGGTTAGATCAAGCTGATTTAATTGTTGTGTTTTTTGATAAAGATACAGAATCACCTATTACGCTTATGGAGATAGGACTTCATGCTAAAAATAAAAGCAATAAAATGGTAGTTTGTTGTCCTGATGGATATTTTAGAAAAGGTAATGTTGACATTGTTTGTGAGCTTTATAATATTCCACAAGTAGATACCCTAGAAGAATTAATAGAATATGCTAAAAAATATATAAAATAATTTACTATGAAACAAAAGCCCTCTTTAAATCAAAGTGTTGTTTTGTGTGTAGGTGGTAATAAATTATATACTGGTTTTATAAATAAAATTATAGACACAATGCCACCAGTAGAAAATACAAATTTTACTTTTGATGTTGTTGTTAAAAATCAGGTTTATATACCTGCATCAGAATTTTGCTTAGAGGGCTTAAGAGACACTTATTGTTTTGATAGTAGTAGTTTTTGACTTTGAACCATCTATAAGAGATAATATGTGGTAGACAAATTATGGCATGTTTCATCCAGTATTTGTATTTAATTCAGAAGAAAATTTTAACAATTGGATAAAAGAAATTAGAAAAGCAAAAAGAGAATTTCATTTAGCACAAGAAAAATTATATAAATAAAATGTCAAAAAAATTAAAATTAAATTCATTCATAGGTTGTGAAGAAGTAAATAAATGGAATTTTGGTGATTATATTATATTTCAAGAATATAGTCCTACAAATGATCAAGAAAATATTTACACTATTTCAAAACCTGTATATGCTATATATCTTGGAATGTTTGTTGCTGACCAAACAGTTGGTTTTGATTTTATAAGACATGTAAATTATAATCATAAATTTGTTAATAAAAATGGTTATAGACAAACAAAAAATGCAGAGCATATTGAAAATCATATAGAGTGGAGTGATTATATTGATATATTAGGACATTTCTCTTACAGACCAACCTGGAAAGAAATTTTGGCTTGTTTTAGAAAATCCAATTCAAATGATACAATAAAAAGTAGCCAAATAAAATCGGATAATATGAGAGAATTAGATTGGAAAAAAATTAAAGAAACATATCCAAAATCTTTTGCAGAACTTGTAAAAGATCATGAAACTAATGAACTTTGGGGACATATTGATAATCCAAAAGTGTGGGGGGGATTTGTTGATGAAGAACATTATGTTATGAGACATTTGTTTGATTTTTTTGACAAAAGAAAAATTATGATATCAATTAATGTTGATTATACCAGAATTGGTTATGGTTCGCCACTTTTTCAATATTCAGTACAAAATTTTGGAAATTTTTATCCAGCTACATTAAGTGAATTATATTATACACGACAAGATGCTGAAGTTGAAGCTTTTAATAAAGCTTTTAAATTATTAGAACAAAATTTAAAATAATGAAAAAACCAGAAGAAGTAGAAGGATCTAATATCATGGATGAAATGTTAAATGATTTTAGAAACAGGCCATTTTATGATAGATGGATTATCAAATTATGTTTTAAATTTTATATGTTCAAATCACATGCTTTATATTTTTTTGGAAGACTACCAATAAACACTAAAGTGTATAATGATATGGCTTGGACTATAAAAGATGATATAGAATTTGGATATGATCTTGAGATGATATATGGTAAAATTATGTATGGAAGTTATGGAAATAAGAAAATTCCAGAAGATTATGATTGGTTTTTGAAAAATAATATTGATTGGAAATCCTGGAAAAAGGATGGATATATATTTTCAAAAAAAGATATGTCAGAAGCTATAAAAAAAACTATTAAATATTTAAATTCTAATACAGAATTTAATGAAGAAACAGAAGAAAAATTTATAAATGATATAATACAACAAATTAAAAATGGAAGATAATATTAAAGAGTTAGAAATACAGGAAAGAGTTAAATTTAAACTTAATGATATTAGAGATAATATAAAAAATAATATATCTAGAAATAAGGCTTTATCATTTATTGTTTTAAATGATTCTCCTGCAAATAGCCAAAGACATTTTTATTATAAAGAAGCTTATCAAGAATTTTCAACAATATTTGAAAAAGAAATATTAATGGGTACTCCTGTAAATGAAATGCTGAAACATAAACAAGAAAAATTAAAAAATAAAACTATTGATGAAATTATGGTTGTATTTGATAATATGTTTAGAAGAAAGATGGGAGGACAAGAACGTAATTATTTTTTAAGAAAAATTGTAGATATTGTAGAAAAAAATCAAATATAATTATGATAATAAAAAAAGAAGATTTTTTTAATGATGGCCGTTTAAAATCAAAAATTTATTTTTTAAATGGTAAAAAACACGGCGCTTCTATATATTATCTTGATAAACCATATGTTAAATTTACTGAATTTGTTTATAACAATAATGAATTAAATGGAGTAACTATCCACTATTATATACATAGGGCTCTTTATACTTATAAAAATAATATGAAACATGGAATATCTGTTGAATTTAAATTTTCAATATAGATGGAAAAAATAGAGGATTTTATAAGAAAAACAATATTCTTTGAAAATAAAAAACATCTTGTAAAAGAACAAAAAATAAAATTTTATAAAGAAAACGATTTAAAAGAAGATATTAATTATATATTTAAAGAATATATAATTATATTTTATTCTTCTATATCTCCAAAAGAGAACATTACTATTTTTAATCATGCTGATGAAATTGATTTTTTAATAAAATATACAACTAGTGGTCACATTTGGATCTGTACAAAAACGTGGGAAATTATGACATTTAATTATCATGTGAAATATAATGATATCTATGAATTTATAGATCACTATTTTACAAATCATTTTAAAATAAAAAAATATACTGATAGAATTATATTAACAGATTAAATTTATTCATTTATTTTTTTGCAACTTTTTTTTGATTAGATCGTTTATTTTAATTATAAAAATAACAATATGATAAAAGGATTTTATACATTATATTTTGAACCTGTTAATAGCACTAAATATACATATGGTTGGCATATCATTTTTTCTGAAAATGAACATGAACTCAAAATGACACATATATTAAAAAATGATTTAAGATTTTTTATCTATAGTTCTGATATTGAAGAACTATCAGAAAACTTATACAAATGTTCTATTAATAATAAAGATGATTTGATTATTTTATTATTTGCATTAGAACAATATAAAATTAAATTTTCTAAGCAGTTAACAAAAAAATTTAATTTTAGAAATTCAGATTTTAGTGGTTGTGAAAATATTGTTGAATTACAAAGAAGAATTGTGTATTTTTATGACCTTTTAAAATGTGGAGTTAATGTAAATAAAAAAGATGTTGATAAAGTATTAGATAAAATTAATAATAATGGATTTGAAAAAATATCTGCATTTGACATTGTTTTATTGAATAATTATTAAAATGAAAAAAACTAAAGAGGAAAGATTAAAAGAGTTATTAGACAAATTATTTGTTGAATATTTTATTAGTTTACAATCAAATCAATCACCAAAAGATTTTATTATTTATTATAACTCAAAAAAAGAGTGGTTGATTATTCATGATAAAAATAGTGGAATTACAGATATAAATTATCAGGATATATGGTCAATTTTTGAAAAGGAATATAATATGAAATATAAAAATATTCAATCTTTTATAAAGAACGAATTATTGATTCCATTAAATTTAATTGAAACTATGCCTTATCTTATTATATCTGATATGATTGATTGTGTTACATAGAATTAATAATAATGAATTTAAAAAAAATTATGTTATTGAACAATTGGGTAGATAATCAACCATTAATTAATGGTAGTTTGATTGTATGGTATTATAATGAAAATGGAGAAGTTTGTTTTTATATATACTAAAAAACATTTTTATAACTGTAACATTTTTTTGAATTATTCGTATTATTAAGAAATTAAATATAATATGATATTATATACTCTTTTAATTCCAATAATAACTTGTGCATTTTTATTTATTTTTCATAAAAAAAAAACTGTTATATGGGAATATATGTTGATATTAGGTCCTTCTATATTTTTCATTTTATTATTAAATACAATATTAATTCATAATAGAACTTCAGATAAAATGTATAAAAGTTTTCTTATTAAAGAAATAAGAAAATATGAATCATGGAATAAATATATTTATAAAAAATGTATAAGTTGTAGAACAATTGGTAAAGTTACACACTGTAAAACTTATTCTTGTAATTATGTAAAAAATTATCCTGAATATAAAGTTATGATTGATGATCAAAATCAAGAATATACTATTTCAGATAATAATTATTCATTTATTAAAAATAAATTTAATACACCAAATATTTTTTTTGATTTACATAGAGCATATTATACAAAAAATGGTAACATGTATTCTAATAGTTGGGATAGAAATATAAATAATTCTTTTGTAATTACTAAAGAGGAAAGTTATGAAAATAAAACACAAGCCTTTCATCAATTATTTTTTATAGAAGATATTGATAATGCAGAAAAAATAAAATGGAAATTATATGATTATCCTGAAATAGATAATTATACGCAACCTGTTGTTTTGGGTAAAAAAATAGATCAATATACAAATACAAAATTACAAGCAATTAATGGAAATGCAGGTTCAAAATTAAATTTGAAATTATTTATTTTATTTTTTTATGATCAACCACAAAAGGTTGCTTTTAAACAAAGATCATATTGGGAAGGTGGTAATAAAAATGAATTAATTATTTGTGTGGGTGTTGATTCATTAACTGGAAAAACAAATTGGGTACAATCATTTTCTTGGTGTGATAAAAGTGATATTAATGAAAAATGTGAATTATTGTTTAAAATTGGTGTTGTACCAGATTTAAAAATAATTGCAAATGATATTGAAAAAAATGTTTTAGTTTATTGGAGAGCTAAAGATTTTCATGATTTTGATTATTTACAAGTAGAAGTTACTTCTATACAATTAAAAATAATAATGCTTATTTTATTGTTTTATAATATTTGCATATCTATTTGGATAATAAAAAATGAATTTCATAATATACTTGAATTAAAAAATGGAAAATTATAAAATTATAACAAATCAAAATAAATTAGAAGAATTTATTACTCTTCTTCCTGAGTGTAGTAATATTGAACAATATTATATTACACTATTAGCTAGAAAAAAATATTCTCCTGATATGAAAACAGGAGAAATTCAATTAAAAAGATTTACATCTAAAAAAGAAAATATTGTTGATAAAATTAGACAATTAGAATGTTCAGTAGGTTCTTATAAAGATAAAGGTATTTCTATACCCAATGAAGCACTTGCTTTATATATAACTATAAATCCTCGTGATTTAAGAAAAGCTTCTCTTAATTTGATAGTTACTTTAGCACAAAAAGAAAGAGATAGACAATATCATTATAATCCACAAAGTCTTGCATTAACTGAAATACATAGTTCACAAGGTTCAAGAGTTTATTATGATATAGATATTGATGAAAGTGATCCTGTTCGTTTAGAACAAACCATTGCAAAAATTAAAACTTTTATTAATGAAGATTGTCTTAGTCTGTTAAAAACAAGAGGAGGGATTCATTGTTTAGTAAAACTTAATGCAGTATCTTTTGATTATAGAAATACTTGGTTTAAAAATATAAAATTACTTCAAAATGTAGATGTATGTGGAGATAATCTCATACCAATTCCAGGATGTAATCAAGGTGGCTTTACACCTTATTTTATTTAAATCAAAAAAAATTATACTGTTAATATTAAAAAATAAATTATGAAAAAATTATTATTGTGTGTTTTTATATTATTGCAGACAATAAAATTATCTGCACACAAAAACATTAATGGCCGTGTTTTAGATGAGGCTGGTATTATTGAAAATGAAGAAATAATTAATAAAATTCTTATAGACCAAGAAAAGAAATATAAAACAGGTGTGCAAATTTTAGTTGCTACTACTCCTAGTTTAAATGGTAAAGAATCTTATCAATATGCATCTGATTTAGGTACAGAAATTGGAGTAGGACAATCAGGTTCTAATACAAGAATTGTTATTTTAATTGCACCAAATGATCGAAAGTGGTTTATTGCTACAGGATATGGAATGGAATATATTATTACAGATGCTGAATGTAAACAAATAGGTGAAGAATCAATTATAAAATCAGAATTCAAACAAGGTATATACGACCCTTCAATAATAAGAATCATTGATAATCTTCACAAAAAAATTGGAACTATGTCAAAGTATGATAGGGAAAATTGGAAAAAACAAGAACAAGCAGCAGCAGTTAAACAACAAGAAAAAAATAGGGAAGATTTTAAGGCAATAATGTGGAATATATTTTTAATTATTTTTGGAATTTGTATTGTATGTACAATAATTTTTTTAATTCAAAAAATGATAAAACGTAAAGAAGAAATAAAAAGAGTTAGAACAATATTATCAACTATTATTGATTCAATTGATAAAAAAATAGAATTTTGGTCAAAATATTATTCAATTGACAAATATTCAGATATAAAATTTGAACTTCAGACTACACTAAAAAATACTATAACTTATGATGTTGTCTCTTCTGTTGAAGAATACATTTCTCGAATAAATCAAACTATAACAAATCTTAATGAAAAATATGAAGTATATCATTCTTCAATGAATATGTCTTTTTCTAAAAATGAGGTAGAAAGTTTGAAAAATTTTAAAGAAGCTCAATCTCTTCTTGAATTTGATTCCACAATTTCAATAAATGATTCTACTTCTACAATAAAAGATTTTATTTTAAACAAAAAAAAGAAGATAAATAATTTTAATAAATTAAAAGAAATTTTAAATACAGCAAAAATATTTAAAACTTTGAATTCAAAATATATAGAAATACCTTCAATAAAAAATACAATAGATTTTATTGATTTTAAATTAAATAATAATTCTATTGATGGTATAGAATATCAAATTGAACAAGCTAAAAAAGATATTGAAACATGGGAGAAAGTATCTATTTATAGATTTTTACCTCTTTCCATTCTAGATAAATTAACATTATATCATAATAAATATAAGTTGTATGATCAAGATTATAATTTGATTTTAGATATGAGAAAAAATGAAATTTTTCTTATTGAGAATTTCAATTCTACAAATAAAAAAATGATTAATTTTAAAGAATTAACTAATTCTTTTATAGAAATTGAAACTTTTCAATCTAAATTATCAGCAGCAGCTTATAGTTTATTAAATGCTTATATTTTTTTTGAAAATGAACAAAATAGATTTCCTATATTATTAAATAATCTAATAAATAGATATAAAGATTATAAACTAATTTCATATCATAACTATGATGTAGAATTTAATAATCTGTTATTATTAAATTTTTCTTTAGAAAATAATAAAAAAATTGACAATTTTATTAATAAAATTCAAGAAGAAATAGAAGTTATAAAAGCTGAAGAACGTAGAAAAAAACGTGAACAGGAAGAAGAAGAAAAAAGGCGTAAGAAAAAACGTGAAGAAGAAGAGGCTGCTGAAAGACGTAGAAGAAACAGTTCTTATGGTAGTTCATCATCATCTTATAATAATTCATCATCATCTTATAATAATTCATCATCATCTTATAATAATTCATCAAGTTCTTCATCTTTTGGAGGTGGAAGTTTTGGTGGAGGTGGAGGTGGTGGTGACTGGTAATTTAAATAATTAAAAAATATGGATATAAAGTATAAAATTAAAACTATTTTTACAAATGAAATTTTAAAACCAGGCATATTGGTTTCTTCTATTAGAGGATGGATAGGATATTTTGCCATTCATGAAAATTCATATGAAGATGAATGTAAACCTATTAGTGTATACATTATTTCTGATGAAGAACCAAAAGAAAATGATATTACTTTAACAATTAATAAATATAATATTATTGGAAAAGCACCTCAAAATATAATTACAGATCTTATTTCAGGTATTAAAAAAGATGGCAGTGAAGTTAAACTATCTAATACAGAATATGATTTTTTAATGGCTCCTACTATTTCTTATGATCCACAAATAGATATTAATGGTGAAGTATATTGTTTTTAAGTAATGCTAATTAAAGTAGTTAATAAACATAAACCTAATACAACTAGATATGATATTTATATTGGTAAAGGTTCTATTTTAGGAAATTCTTTTACTAGTATGGATATATCTAAAAAAAAGCAGAATTTCAATATCAAAGTAGAGAAGAATCTGTTGAAAGATATGAAGAATACTAAATAAAATTAAGAATAAAAATAAAGAAATTTGTAAAGAATTAAATAGAATATATACTTTATCAAAAAATGATCTTATGTATTTAGTTTGTTTTTGTTCTCCTAAAAAATGTCATGGAGATATTATAAAAAAAATTGTTGAAGAAAAAATAAAAAAATAATGATTAATTTATTTTTACCTAAAAATTATAAAGTTAAAGTAAAGATGAGTCATTGGATACCATCAGGTGATATTAGACCAGCTTATATAGCATATGGTATAAAAACTGATGAAGATGAATTATTAGGGACTTATACTAATTCTTTTGAAGCATTTTATAGATGCTGGAAACATTATTTCTTTTTTGAAAAATTTTATAAAAAATGATTATAGATATATATAAAAAATGTTTGTGTGCTATTACACCAGATAATTATTTAATTTTTATAAAACAAGATAGTCATGAAATGAAAATTGAAAAACAATGCATACATGAAGTACTTGATTATAATTATCAATTAAAACATATAGATGAAATAGATAAAACATTATTTGTTGGTATATATTATTGTGATTTACAATTTGAATATTATTCAAATGTTGGAATAGAATATGATTATGATTATGATATTAAAATTACAAATATTAATAAAGTTAATTTATGAGTATTATTAGAACTATAGGATTTTATCAACCTTTTGCTAGTCTGATGTTACATGGTAAGATTGAAACTAGATGGATACGTGCAAACAAAAAGCCTCCTTTTCCATTAGGAACTTATTTATTTTATTCTACACAAAAATCTTGTGATGATAATACTTTAATGGATTGGTGTGGAAAAAAAATAATTGATAATATCAATATTACTCTTGAAAATGATTTAACCAAAAAATTAAATGGGTATGCTATTGGAATGGGAGAACTTGTTAAAATAGAACCTCTTCAGGAAAAAGAAGAAGAAAAATCTTTTGTAAAATATGTAGGTAATAAAATTGAGGTGGTTAAAAATATAAGTATTCATAAAATACAATATGGGCTATATTTTGAAAATGTTCAAAGAATAAAACCTTTTATTTGGAAATTTGGAAAACAAGGTATTGGATTTTTACCAGAACAAGAGATTTCTAAAATTTCTATTGAGTAAATTTCATTAGAACATATTTTTTATTTTTTCGTTTTATTATATATGAAAAGAGAAAAAATAATAGAATTATATTGTTCTAATGAAATAACAGCTAAACAAGCTATTTTATTAGCTAATTTATCGAATTTAAATATATTAGCTGATATTATTCTAATAATAGAACCATAAATATATGAATTTTGTTATATTTCTTGATATAGATGGTGTTTTAGTTTCATATAATGAATTGAAAAATTATCATATAGATCAAGAGCATTCATTTAAAATAAATGCTCTTGATTCATTAAATGCCATTATATCATTTTATGATGCTGACTTATGTATGATAAGTTCTTGGAATACTAAATTTAAGAATAAAAAACATTATGAAGATTTTTTAATTAATAGAGGTGTTATTGTTAATAATCTAACAATTGGTGATCATGTAAATCGAATTAATTTTATAAAAAAGTTCATTGCTGAAAATAAAATAACAAATTATCTTATTATAGATGATGAATCTTATGAATTTTTTAAAAGTTGTATAACTAATAATTTTCCTGAATATAAAAGAATATTACAACCAAATAGATACAGATGTTTAGATAATTTTGATGTGGAACATGTGACTAAAAATTGGAACTTATAATATGAATAAACAGAATATATATAAAAATTCTATAAATAAATATGGTTTTCTTCCACTATTATTTTTATTGTCTGAATATGAAATTCAAGAAAAATACACAGAATGTAATACTATTTTAAAAATATTATGTGAACATTCTGAAAAATATAATTTAAATTTTTCATACAAGTTTAACAATAACTCTATAGAAGATTATAAACAGCAGTTTTGGAAATTGGGATTATCTGGTGAAATTGCTACAAAAAACTTATTATCATATGTTGATGATATAAAAAAAGAATTAAAAAAATTATGATACAATTATTAACTGATTTTAATTTAACAAAATGGAAGAACATAGATATTAATTCCGTTCAAAAAATTATTTTGCGTTTAAATCAAGAAGATTTATTTGGGGAATTATATCATCCAAAAGATCCATCTATGGATGATATAATTAACATTAATAATATGGCAATTAAAATTGAAAATATAAATTTAGAAAATAAAAAATGTTTTGGAAACATATCTTTTCTTAATGATGCAATAGGTTTAAAAGCACAGAAAATTATAGATAGTGGTGGAAGATTTAGTATACGTGCAAATGCCTATACAAGCACAAAAAACATATTAATTTTTACAAAGATTACTACATGGGATGTGGTTGAATAAATTATGAAGTGTGAAAATTAATTTTGTCAAAATGAAGTACCACAAAATAATTTTGATCAAATATGGCTTATCAAATTGATGATATAACTTGTGATCCAGATTATAAAAATTGTATATTTTGTAGCTGTTGTGATATTTGTAGACAAATATGTCATGAAGCAAAATTAGAAAATATGTAAAAATATGTACCATTCAAAAGAAAAATCATTAAAAAATATAATAGATGAACTCTTTATTGATTATTCAATTATTATAAATTCAAATGAATCGCCAAAAGATTTTATTGTTTATAATAATAAAAATGATGAATGGATTATATGTTATAATAAAAAAGTAAAATATACAGATATAAGTTGTAAACGTGTATGGTCAGTTTTCGAACAAAATTATGAAAATATGTCATATAACAAATTAACAAATTTAATAAAAAATAAATTACTTTTTCCATTAAAATTAAGTGGAACAAACCTTTTTATTACTAAAAATCACTCTTCATTTCTTTAAAAAAATAAAATTATGTCAAAAATTAAACTATTAAAAAAAGCTTATATAGTTAATGATCCAACTGTATGTGAAGATTATTACCCATTTTGTGACGATGATATTGTATATGCTAACGATATTAGTGATGCAAAAAAACAATGTAAAGATTATAGTCATTTTATAAATATTAGAGTAAAAAGATATAAGGAATCAGATAAGGTTGAATATAATGGTCAAGAAATGATGAGAGATCATGCGAATTTTTTATTTAAAAAAGAACAAAGAAAAAAAGATTTTTTAAAAATTGCTCATAATGAATTTTTTTATATACAAGATACAAGAACGTATGTTGGTAATTCTGTATTATGGTGGGGTATTAATGGGAAAGGATATACAACTGATATTTTATCAGCTCATAAATATAAGAAAGAAGAAATTTTAAAAAATTTTGATGAATGGAGAGAAACTGATAAATTTTGGATAGCTGATCATGTGAATAAACACATAAAAAGTCATATAGATATGCAATATTTAGATTTAGAATATTCAGTATAAAAAAAGCCTTTCAATGAAAGGCTTTTTTTATACTGAATATTAAATTAAGCAATTTTGGATTATCATAACCAATAAAAATTAAATAATCAATTAGATTTTCAGAATCAGTGCCTTTTTCTGAAAAAGCACCAAATGTTCCATTACTAATATTACAATCTATATTTAATAAAGATTTGTCTTTCATTATAAATTTAAAGTTTTCTTGGAAACCATTTTTATCATAAAATTTTTCCACTGATTTAGAAATAATTTTAAAAAATGGATTGTTTTTATTTTTCATAATTTTTAATAAGTTAAATTTAAAGGAAAGTTTATTATTTTAATAAATGGTATAGTTCTATTTATGTACAAGTTTATTTGTTTTATTATTTACTGCAGCAAAAAAACCTTTTTCAAAATATCGTCTATTATACATTTGAAATTGTTTGTTTTCTTCACTTATGTTTTTATATATTGGAAACTCTATTTATGCCAATTTAGTAATAATTGATTTTTTCATATTTTATTTTTTTTGTGTTTAAAAAAATGAGAGTTTATTATAACTCTCATTTTTAATTATTTTTTTTTAAATTAATTAACTAATTAATTTAAAAAACTACTTTTAATTTCTTGTACTGTACCAGAAATATTTCTTTCTAAAGAAGGCTCACCAATAGTTATAAATTGCCATTTAGAACCATTTTTAATTACTTTACCTAATATCATGGTAGTAATACTCTCAAATCTATTTTCTGCTGACAAATTATAAGAAGCTAATGGTTTATTGTTTTCATCCAATACTCTTATTTTAGAATAAGGAATTTTATCAAATTGATGACCTTGATAGCTATTTAAAAAGAAAACTATTGTTTTAATATTAGACGGGATCTTAGAAAGATTAACAGATATAATTTCATTATCATTATCATCATTTGAATCATCTCCTGCTCTATCATCTCCACTATGAGAAATAGCTCCATTTGCTCCTGTTCTTTGACTATAACACACTGTCTCAATGTGTTCATTAAATTCATTAAATAAAGCGCAAGAAGCATCAAGATCCACAGATTCTTTTTCAGTTTTACTTCCTAAACCAAAAAAACCACCACTTATTCTTTTTTCAATTTTTCCCCAGTTCAAACCAAAAGAAACTTTTTTCAATGTTTCGCCATCTGATTTAGATAAATCAATAGACGATCCTTTTGTTAAATTAATCATATTATTTTTTTATATTATTTTATTATAAATATTTATCTACTATACCTTGAAAAGATACTTTACTCCCCAGCCCAACTGCATGAAAATGCCAATCATTATTATCATCTCTTGTTATGCTTCCAAATATTACTTCTGTATCTTCTGAATTTTGTTCATCAAGATCATAACGCAATATCTCTTTATTATTTTGTTCAGCATCTACCAAACGAATATATGCTTGATTTAACATACCAAAATTATGATTACGTTGAACAGCTTCATGTATAGTAACACATATAATCATTTCTTTAACAGAAGGATCTACTTTTTGCATTGCAAAACCAATCATTTCATCATCTCCATCACCAGCTCCTGTACGATTATCTCCTGTATGTGTAATTGAACCATCGGGTGAAGAACGATTATTATAAAATATTAATGATTGCTCATTAACTAATTTTCCATTTTTACCCAACATAAATACAGAAGCATCAAGATCAAGGCCTAAAGTGGAAGGTTCCCATCCAAGTCCAATAAATGCTTTTTTCAAACTTGGTTCACTTTTTGTAAGGTTAAGTGAATTACCTTTTTTTAAATTAATAGACATATTTTTTTGTGATTTTAATTTATTTACTTATTTTTTGTTCCAATTTTATTCTTTCTTTTTTTGCTCCAACATTTTTTCCAAATTGTTTATCCAATTTTTCAATACGTTGAACTGGAGTTAAAGCATTTGCTTTTTCTTGACGAGTTTTTGCCTCTTCTCTTTTTTGTTCTTTTTTCTTCATTTTATATTAAACATTTATTTATTAAAAAAATCATTTATTTTTTGAGCATTATCATTTTTTTTATCTTCTTTAAAATGTTGTTCAAAAATGTTTTCAACATTATTATTTCCTTTTGGAAGTTCTAAATTTTGTTTGGGTACATCTATTTTTTTTGTTTCTCCAAACATTAATTTTGTAATTTTATTTTGTCTTTCTTCTTGTTTTTTCTTCTTTTCAAATTCGTTTTCAATTCGCAATTCTTCCATTTGATCTATAACCTGTGCTTCAATTGCTAAATCTTCCAATGAAGTATCTAGTCTTTGATTAGCATTTGACATTTCATCATATGCACTAGCTTCTGCAGACATTTGTTCAATTTGTTTTTCATAATTATTAAGATTAGATAAAGCTGTTTCACCTCCTAAATCACTCATAGAACTAGCCACTTCTTTTTGTGTAAGTGCTGATTCATATTTAGCTTTATAAATCTGATATTTTGTTTGTTTATCTTTTAAAGATTTTTTATTACGTTCATGATCTTTTCTTAAAGTGACTACTTGTCCTTCCAACATTTGGACAATTGCTATATATTCTTTAACTTTATTTTCAGCATTTCCTTTTAAAACTAAAGCTTGTTGAGCTAATTCTTGATTATTTATATTTACAGCCTGCTTAGCTTGTGCATGTCTTTGTTCTACTTCTAATTTAAATTGTTCTAATTCACCTTTTCTAAGGGTAACTTGTGCCATAAGTTTTGCAATTGCTGCTTCTGATTGTTTTAATTTATGTTCAAATTCAGCAATACCTAATTTATACATTTCAATAGGATTTTCAAGTTCATCTAAAGTTGCATTAGCTTTAGCCTTAAAAATATTCATTAAACGTTTCCACATTTTTTTCCACATAACTATAAATTTATTTTATTTTTGAAAGTTCAGTATTAATATTTTTGATTATTTTTTTTCTTTCTTTTGTTTCATCCTCTGAATAACAATCTATGGTATTTGTTTTACTACGATATTTTCCTCCAAAACCTAGTTTACCTTGAAATCTATATTCTTCACAATTTCCATATAAATGGGCATGTAAAAAATCATTTCTATATATTTCATTAGCTCCAACTAGGTTTACTAATATTGTAAAAACTTGATTTAAAAATTCTTCCTTCATATAATTATTTTATAATAAGTCAATAATTTTTTGTAACTTTTCTTTTAGTTCTATTTTTTTAGAATACATAAAATCTTTAGAAGAAAAATCTAATAAACGCTTTTCAAGTTCAACTACAGTATTTTCTAATTTATCAGCTGATATTATATCTTGAGCAGCATCTGTTAAAAATAAAGGTTTTAACATAGCATCAATGCATTTTTTTATTTCTTCCACATTTCTATTAACAATAGCTTCAACAAAAGAATAGTTACTTGTATCTATAACAATAGATATTTTTTCTTCAGGTTGAAAAGTGTCTAAACCTCCAAATGACATTTTACATTTTACATTTTTTTTACCATATATATTTTTATTTGTAAGTTTATATATTGAAATATTTGCTCCCATTCCAATAAAACCATCCCATTCAAATCCAAGTGAAATCATGTAGTCATGAATTATAAACATTTCAAATGAACCATCTACTAAAGATGGAGTATAATACTCTGAATCATATGGTAAAAAATCTACCTTTTTATTCACATTATCAATTAAATCTTGAATGTTTTTTGGAGCATATCCTTCTATAAGAAAATCATTATTTTCTTTTGTAAGAAACCATTTGTATTTTCTTCCAAAACGTTTACCTTGTTCTGTTTTAGAAAACAACAAATATTTATTTTCATGTTCTGTAATATTATAATAATTTTTTAAATTTTTTAATGAAATATCCATATAAAAATTTTTTTTAAAATATAAATTCTAATTCAGATTGTATAATTTTTACAGCTTTTTTGTTAAACTCTGTACTTGTACCAAATACATTTCCTTCTGAAAAGTTTCTTTGTTTGATTTTATGTGTACTATAAAAAGTAATTCCATTAAATAATGCCCAAGCATTTTTACCAAGATCATTTATTTCATTTTCTAAACACTCACCAAAAATTTCTAATTTTTTAGCTTTTGAACAGATATCTCTTCCATTTTTTCTACATTAAATAATCTATTTGTAACAGCTGAAATTAAATCAGAGTCAATTTTTATTGTAGAAAGTTTTTCAAAATTTTCATACATTTTGTTTCTTGATTCTTGATAAATATTATATGCAGACACTAAATCTTCCATTTTAACATCATAATTTTTTGTATGACGAATAATATCATCTCTTACTATTCTAGAAAATTGATTGCTACAACGAATTAATTCTGTAGAAGTACCTAAAAAAATACCAGATGTACCATCATGTGAATTTCCAATAATAATATAATCTTTAATAGGATTTATACCAATTTTTTTTAAATTTTCTGATGGTTTTACAAAACCTAATACTTTTTTACCATCTTTAAATTCATTAAAACCTTCTACTGTTCCTTGACAAAGTTCAGCAATTTTATGTGTAGTTTCTACTAATTTTTCGTTTGAAAAAGGTTGATAAGAATTTTTATGAACATGAATAGTTTGTTTATTATCTGTTCTAATAAGCGCTTTAAATCCATGAACTTGATCACCTGATTGAAGAAAAATTTGTTTTTGTTCTACATTCCAATTGATTGTTGATGTCAAATTTTTTATCATATTTTTTGTGGTTTTTTATTGTTAAACGAAAACCAACAAAAAAGGTTACAATTTATTTGAATCAGAGTTTAAAACATCATCTATCATTAATTTTAAAAGCTCTGGTAGTTTTGTTTTAGGTTCCCATCCAAGAACATTTTTTGCTTTAGTAGCATCACCTAATAGTAAATCAACTTCTGCAGGTCTAAAATAACGTTCATCTATTTCTACTAAAATATGATTTTCATAATTTTCAATGTTTAAATAGCATTTTTCATTTAAATCTTCTCCCTTCCAATAAAATGGAATATTTAAATAATTTAAACAAATTTCTACCATTTCTTTAATAGAATACGTTTCTCCTGTTGCTAATATATAATCATCAGGATAATTTTGTTGAAGCATCATATACATACCCTCTGCATATTCTTTAGCATATCCAATATCACGTTTGGCATATAAATTACCAAGCTTTAATGATGTAATAGGTAAATGATTATAAAATTTATTTTTAATATTAACAAGAGCATCTACAATCTTTTTTTCAACAAATGTTTGTCCTCTTCTTGAAGAACTGTGGTTAAATAAAATTCCATTACAAATAAACATATTATATGATTCTTTGTAATTTTTACAAATCCAATAACCATATAGTTTAGCTACTCCATATGGAGATCTTGGATGAAAGGGAGACTTTTCTGTATATCCTTTTTCAGGTCTATTATATTCCATACCACCAAAAAGCTCGCTAGTTCCAGCAAAATATATTTTACTTAATGGACAATGTTTTCTAACAGCTTCTAAAATATTTAAAGTTCCTATTGCATCTACTTGACCAGTATAATTAGGAATTTCAAAAGAAACTTTAACATGTGATTGTGCAGCTAGAACATAAATTTCATCAGGTTTAATTTTAAAAATCACATCATCTACAGATTGAGCATCTGTAATATCTCCAAAATGGAGTTTTAAATTTGGATCATTATAAATATGATTTATTCTTCCTGTATTAAAGGAAGAGCTTCTTCTAATAATACCATGTATTTCATATCCTTTTTCTAATAAAAATTCTGCAAGATAAGATCCTGTTTGTCCAGTTATTCCAAAAATTAATATTATTTTATTTTTTTTCATTTTCTTTTTTGTAATTCAATCATTTTAAACAAAATTAAGAAAAATAAAATAAAAATTATATTAAATTTTTCCGTATTTTTTCATAATATTTTGAATTCTCTTCCTAGCTTCAAAAATATTAAAAGCAGCATTTCTTAATTGATTTAATATATCAGCTTTTTCAAACTTATCATTTGAGGCGAAAAAATCTTCACAATCTTTCATGAAAGATGTATGCTCAAAAATTAAATCATCAGGTTTAATTTTTGCTAATTCTTTAAATAATATTTCATAAAAATCAAGCCATTGATTTTCTGTAGCATCATTTTCAATATATAATTGCTTTGTGTTTTGAAATAAGTTTATGTCCATCTTGTTGCTTAGGTGTTTCTTTACCTATTAATACTATTTTATGATTTTTCATAACCTCAGCAATATCAATTTTTAATTCTATAACTAATTCTTTTGATATTTTTTTTTTATGAACTAATTCATCAAGTATTGATATTATTTCGATTAAATCACAAGGTGTAATATTAGATGGATTTTTTTTTAAATTATGAGCAATACGAACCCTTCTAATAACATCTATAGGATCTGATTGCTTTTTTTTATATTCACCTAATACACGTTCTAAAGTAAATTTATGTTTTTTATCTAATGTCAAAATCTTATTATTCACTTATTAATTTTTTTAATTAAACTTATTATGATCTATTTTATTTCCACAAAATGGACAATTATTGAAAATAATAAAATGACCTGGAAATGGTTCTGCTTTTCTATTGCCTATTTTAATAAAATGATCAATTAATTCATTAAATTCATGTTTTTTAATTTCAAATTCTGAACTTTTAATAATTTTACCCCAAACTGCGACTCCATGATCACAGTCATTTTCTTTTATTTTCATATCATCTATATAAAATATTTTAAAAATGAATATAAATTGCTTACTTTTTAATATATAATTGAAGAAATCCTTTATATAATCTTTTAACTCTTTCATTTATTCCAATAAGTATATATTTTTGACCATTTATATATTTAACATTATTGGTTGGATATATTTCTTTCTTACATGATGGATATTTTTTTCTCATAAATTTATAGTTAATTATAATCTAAATAAAAATGGCACACCAAGGTATGCCATTTTATAAAAATTAAAAAATTAGCTTACAGCTAAAAAATTAATCTTTAACTTTCTGTAATCTTTTTTCAAATGGATTATAAGAAATTTGATTAAATCTTTTATAAAATCCAGGAGTCAAAATAATAGCATCATGTTCCTCATGACGAATAATAGCATTTCCACCTTTTACTTCAAAGAAAATTTCTTCACGATCAACAAAAATATCTAATTCAGAAAGATTTTCAGTTGAATTAGCATATTCAAGTAGTTCTACATTAGAACCAACTGGACGAATTAAATGTTTATGACCTGATGTCTCACCAACACCAACAGTTAGAGAGTCTTTTCTTACACTTTTTTTGTTTTTAACTTCTGATTTAGAGATTCTTAGAAGAACCATATCACCTTGTCTAATAGTATTTCCCATTTTTATATGTGTTTATTTTTGCAAATGTATTATTTTTTTTCTAAAAGTAAAAATATTTTTTTAAGATTCACTTTCTATTTTAAGATATTCTTCTCTTGTCATTCTTTCACCTTTACTATCTCTTAAAGTAGAAGCAATAGCATCAATTGCTGTTGTTGCAAATTCTTCTTCTACAAATAAGAAATATTTTCTACCAGTAGATGTACAATTACATGCCACCACAAACGCATCTTCTTCCAAATGAAGTTCATTTCCAGGTATTTTATAAAGTTTATATGTATCATCAAATGTAACATCTTTAACTTCAAACATATCATCATTTAATTCACTTTCCATGTTAAACAAAGAATCTTGATCTTTCACAAAAGTTCTTTCTTGTGTTTTTGTCAATGTTTCTTCATTAATTAATGATGCATTAGTTGATTTAATAATTTCCTCTGGATTTATAAATGACAAAGCTCTCATCATTTGTTCAGCATTATCATGATATTTTATAAAAATATCTGCAGCTGTCATAGGAATAGTATTTTCGATTTTTTTCTTAAATTCTTCTCTAGTCCAGTTTGGTATCCATCTATTAAATGGTTCTCCCCATGGTTGAATCATTTTATTAAAAAAGTCATCTTCTGTAAATTCACATACACCTTTGTATTCTTCTTTTCTTTCACCAAGAAAAATTTCAAAATAACTAATCCAATCTTGGATTGTCATTTCATCATCATTTTTAAGAATAGCCATTGCTTCTTCCCATGTTCCAAAATTAGTATTTTTTATTGGAACTTGAATGTATACATTTTTTGGTTCAGGAAGTTTCAATATTTCTTGATCTTTACTCATAATTTATTATTTTTTATTTTTTTAATATTAAACGAATATACAAATAAAAAGTTTCTGTTATTTTTATAATTTATTAAATTCATTTAAAATATTTAACAATTCATATAATTTATCAGAATCTATGTTAGCATTTATTGGATCATATTTAACTATATTTAATAGTGTATCATATTCTTTTTTTATATCAGAAATATGTATAACAATTTTCTCATTAGTTTTATAATCTTTTGTAAAAAGAAAATTGCCATCTAATTTAGCATTTTTTCCATTATAAATTAAAGCCATTTTTATATAGTAATTTTTTTATGTTTAAACTCTCCCTTTTAAATTATGTGAATATATCAAAATTTTTTAAATCTTGTATATAAAATACTTAATTTTTAATCATTAGATTTTGAACAATTAAATTCTTGAACAAGTTAAATGTTATCAATAGACACACCAATTTTCAAATGATCCAATACACCAGAATCTTCTAATATCAATTCATCACATACATAATCATAATCATCCAATTTACAGTTAAATTTAAAAAAAAATTTTTCTTTCTTTTCTCATATAACCATTTATTTAATTTCTAACATTTTTTTACATACTTTCTCAAGTTCTTGCATATTTTCTCTCCATTGATATTTCATTTCTTTTAATACTACTTCACTTTCAATATTAGCACAATCTGCTAAAATTTGAGACAATAAATTTTTAAATTTTATCATTGGTGGAGAAATCCTATTTTCAACTGAATAAAATTTTTTAGTCATCAAATCTTTTCCATAATGTACAATTGAGTGTCCTTCTCTTAAAAGTTTTTTTTGCTCTCCCTTTTTTATATCTTGATGATATACTTGAACTACACCATGAATATTACTTTCATGATATTCATAACCAATAACATTATTATTTTGATCAAGCAATTTAAATTTTAAGCTAACTTTTTTATATTTTTTGGCCATATAAATTATAACAATTTAATTAATTCTTTGGCTTCTTCTATATATTCTTCAAAACTATTAAATTGTATAACTTTTTCGGTATATTCTTTAGCATTATCCATATAACCAATATCTTTTGCTAAATAAGCACAACTCATACAAGTTACAATTCTAGTTGGTTCTACTCCTTTAATAATATAAAAATCAGCAACTTCTTTTTCTAATTTAAAAGCAGATTCTTTTAATTTAAAAACATCTTCTTTTGAAGATTTATTTTTTCTTTCTACAAACAAAGCTTTTTCTAAAATTTCCATTGCTTGTTCATGAATTTCTTCCATTAGTTTATCTTCCATAAATAATCTTTTAAGCTTCTAACAATTGTTTTACATTAGTGTTTTTTAATTTTTCACGAATTCTATGTACATAACTTTTAACTGTTCCAATAGGTAAATTAAGTTTTTGTGCAATATCTTCATAAGAATATCCCTCAATAATTCTCATATTAGCTACTAATCTTACACCTGCAGAAACATTAGCTTTTTCAAAAATATGTTTTAAATTAGTAAGACTTTCTGTTTTTTCATATGAAAAAACTGTTTCATCTTTAACTTCAAACTCAGAATATTCTTCTGAGTTTTCATCTTTTTTAAAGGATGATAAAGAAGAAATAAAAGGAATAGTCTTGTTTTTTCTAAGCAAATCAATAGTTTTATTGATTGCTATTCTTACAATCCATGTAGAAAATTCATGATTTGGTTCAAAGGAATCAATTTTTTCAAAAGCTTTAATAAATGTTTCTTGTACAATATCATCAATAGACTGTTCAAGATTTGTATTTGATAACTTTTTATAAACAGTATATTTTACTGTTGGTTTATATTTTTTATATAATTGAGTAAATGCTGCTTGATTTCCTTTTTTTGCAAGATTAATAATTTCAATATCTTTAATATTTTTCATATTTTTAAATTGTTTTTTTTAAACATATTAATTTAATATAAAATGAATATATTATTTTTAATATTCTTTAATTAGTTTAAATTTGATATCTAATTTTTCTTCTACTATTTCTTTTGCTGGTAATATCATTTCTTTTTCTGAAATATACATATATATCTTATTATCAATTTCCTGTGCTATCAATGTTTCAAATTCATCAGCAATGGCCTCAAATAAAGCAAAGGATGCTATTTTTATTATAACATCCTTTGTTTCTTTAGATTTAACAAGAAATGTTCTCGTTTTATATTCTATATTTTTATAAGTAATCATTTAATTAATTTATTAAATATTATAAAAATTATTTTTTTATTTCTAAACTTTTGACATAATCAATATGTTGTTGACTCATTTGAACACCTGTGAAATTAATTTTCAAAAATGTTTCTTGGATTTCTTCATCTGTAGAATTTTCATCCATTTCACCATAAGCTATACTCATAAAATTTCCAAACTTATTTTGAGCAAATTTTGATAAATCAGAGTATAAATTGCCATGCAAATCTTCAAATTTATCTAAAAAAAATTCAGATAAAGCATTTAATCTTTGTTTACCATCTATTATATCTTTAAATCCAACATGATTTCCAAGCCTGACTTGTTCTTCAACATATTCATAAGAATTCTTTTTTAAGATAATTTTACCAATATCCAAATTTTGATATATGGATTCAATCAACAATTGTTTATCTATCAAAGTCCAAACAAAACCTCTTTGATATGGTACCTTATTTCCATTTTTATCTGTAATAGTAGGATTCCAATTTATTTCAGGGACTTCTATATTACCAAATTTTTCTGTTTTAAATGCTTTTGCTTTTTTATCCACTCCAATTGATAAAAGAATAGATTCTAAAGTATAAGCAACAAATCTTAAATTGCTTCTATCTTGTTTAAATGGATTAGCTCCAATATGATAAGTAGATCTTTTCACAATTTGATTTTTAGCAACTTCAAAAATTTCTCTTTCTTTACTAACTATAAGAAGTTCTCCTTGTATTTTTTCTACTTTAACAGTAAAAACTTTTTCACCGTTATAAGAAAGACCTTTTACATCCAAAATATCACCTACTTTTATTTCTGTAAGAAAAAAGTCTTCGATTAATTGTTGTTTTGTTTTTTTCATATATTTTTTTTATAAAATATAAAATATCATTATAAAATGAATATTTTTAAACCAGATTACATTTTTCTAGCTTTCCATTTATTTCATATACCTCATAAAATTCAATTTTGTTTTCATAAATATAAAGTTGATATCTAGATATATTTGTTATTTTTTCAGAAAAGAAATCAAAAAAAATTTTTTCTTTTTTTTGTGGGAGCGGGAATTAAATATTTTTCTTTATCATTCCATGTACCTTTAGAAAAATATATAATATCTTCACCTTCTATTTTTAATGAGAAAGAAATTTTTGGAACTTTTTCTAAACCAAATTCATCTCGAATTAGAATTATTTTATTTATAATATTTTTAATTTGTTCTATCATACTTAATTTGTCAATTAATACTTTCATCAATTAAATTTCTATGTTTTTGAAAAATCATAGCTGTAAATTCACGAAAATGAAATGGTTCTTGATTATGTATTAAACAGTCTTCTTTATAAATTTCATAACGTTTTGTGAGTTGTGTATGAAAATTAAAAGCCCAAATATCAAAAAATTGATATTCACTCAATCTGAAAGTATTCAATATTTTTGGTTTGTTCATGATTTCTATATCCCCATTTTTATTAAATGAATATTTTTATAATTAATAAAGATCTTCGCTTGTTAATATACCTTCATTTTCATTATAAAAATTATGAATTATTTGGTTATTTGTCTTAGCAATTATAAAACCCTCTGATCTGTTAACATATCTATTTAAAGATGTTAAAAAACCTTGATTTTCTCTTCCTGGTAATTCATTATCATTAATATTTGGTATTAGGCTTTTTATAATTTCATAACAATTTGAATGTCTATAACCACATACAATAGTATTATTAAACCATAAAGCTGCACATAATATAAATTCTTTATTTTTCATATTTTTTTCTTGATAATGTAAAACAATTTCCTGTTTCTAAATAATTAAATAACATATTTGCACTAACAAATATTGTTATATATAAAGATATAACAATTACATTTGTATAAAATAAATTATGTTGTAATCTAACAAGAAACCATATTAATATATGTGGTAAAATTATAGCAAAAAATATGGTACTATAACTCAAATAGTTTATTTTATTTTTTTGAATCATTTTTTTACTTAAAATTAATTTCTAACAATTTAGATTTTATTGTAAATTCTTGTCCACACTTTACAAGTGATAATTTATCAAATGCAAATTGTCTAAATCGTGGGCAAGATAAATTTAATTCTTCTTCTATTTGTTTTTTAGCAATTGTAGCTGGATGTGAATTTATTATTTTTTCGGGAATAGATATATTAATTTTTTTTGAAATTATTTGTCCATATATAAATAATCTTCCAGATTTTAAGTTTACTCTGATTCCATCAGAAACATTTAAATATCCTTCTCTTTGAGAAATACTTTGATTAGTTGCTGTTTTTTTATTTTTATTCAAAATAGCTGCAGCTAACATTTTTTTTCTTATTTTTTCTTTAAACGGTTCTGAAAATGTAGTTGATTCTAAAATTTTAATATCACGTTCCTTCATTTTTCCATAATTAACAGCTACATTAATTACATAATCAGAAGTTTCTCCTTTATTATTGTGATAGTTTTTTACAGCACAAAAAGAAGCTCCTTTAAGAGAGCTTATATATCTTATTAAATATTCTTCTTGATTTTCCATGGTTATATATATTTTGTAAGATTAAAAATGAATATTTTTTTTATAAAAAACAAATTTTAAATAATATAAATAATTGAGAAAAAAACAAACAAAAAGATTACAAAAATTTGTAATCTTTTTGTTTGTTTTCAAAAAGTTAAAATGTAAAAAAATTATTGTAATAATAATTCATGATTAGGTTGTAATAAATCATATTTACCACTCCATTTTGGTATAATATTTTTACTATCTGAATTGCCAATAGCAATTATATCATTTTTTTTTACAAATTCTGATAGAGATTTATAACCATAAGAAAAATGAACTAACACATCATGATCATATACATTAGTTGTTTCTGAAACAATAATTTCATTTGGTTTATTACCATTATAATTAAAACCAAAGGCTATATAATCTCTTATTTGTAAATTATTTAATTTTTTTCATATCAAAATTTTGGTTTATATTCTTTAATTACAGGTTCTTTCTTATAAGTATATTCCTTTTTACCACATATTTTACACTCTCTACTCCATCTATCTTTTTGAACTTCTTTAAATGAAGTATGTCTATACCAGTGATCAGAACCCTGTGTTACCATTTCATAACCACTTGGTTCTTTTATTTTTTCAGGATCAAAAATTGGTTCATTAAAAGAGTGAATACAATTATTAATTTTATTTTCAAGACTTTTTATATCTTTTTTAAATTGTTCTATTTTTTCTCTATCATTCATATTAATTTTTTATTTAAATAAATTATAAAAAAATATATAAGCTCCCATTACATATCCAAAATTATATGCCAATCCATTATTATTAATAGCATATATTGTTATATCTGAATTAAATAAATTACCTATTAATGAAAATAGAATTATAAATCCATGAAATAAACCATCAATAAAATCATAAATTTTATCATTGGTATAATCAGAAACATTTTGTGTTTTAATACAACTTGTAATGAAAAAAACACAAATAATAAAATAGAATATTTTAATTTTCATACTTAATATTTTTTATATTCATCTAAATCAAAACAAACTAATCTTCCATCACTAGTCCATCCAACTTCCTGTCTACATGATGAGGCAAATAACATTTGTGAAATTGACATTTTACGTTTATCCATTTTAATGGGATTACAAAATTCTTGTTCTATAATTGCTCCATCATAAGTTAATTCTGTTTTAGCCATTTCATTTTTAATTTCTTCAGAAGAATTTTGATACACTTCAAATTCATCAATATTATAATTATGGCAATTATTTTTAATGAGAAGTTTTATTACTTTTGTTTTTTGTTGATTAACAAAAACATATCGAGTAAGCCCAGCATCAAAAAAAGAAAATGTTTCATTTTTATATAAAATAACTTGATTTTTTATAGAGTGATTATTTTCATTACTAATAATGTTTTCTATTTTATTCATAATTCATTAAAGTTATTTTGTTTACCAGTTTTTCATCTTCTTTTTTTCCATAAAAATAATGTTCGTTTCTATTAAGCATGGAATATATATCAAGCAGTTCATTTTTCAAAAAAGCGAATCTATTTTTATTTTTTAAATACTTTTCACTTTTTATATTTAAGTTATTTCTAAATCGATTATAAATTAAATTTAAGAAAGCCATTTTAATATTATTGATAATTTCAATTTCACTAGGATTTGATTTTGTAAAAGAAGTCTGCTCTTTTTTTACAAAATCACTTATATAATTAATATAAGCAATTTCAATTCCTTGATCTTTTAAAAAATTTTCTAATACTTTACTAATTTTTTCATTTTTTGCTGGTTTATGATAAACAAATGAATCAATGATTCCAACGATTATATCATCATCAAACTCTTTAAAATAATCTATGATTATTTCTTGTAATGCTTGTTGTTGATTATTATCCATAATAAAATTAATAAGTTTTAATTTCCCATTTACCTAAAGTTTCAAAATTATAAAAATTTTGATTAGACAAAAGCATATTGTTATTAAAAACAAATTCTTCATTATCTTTTTCAAAACCATTATTATCAATAAGTTTAGCTTTAAATTCAAAACCTTTCACATCTATTACAATACCTTTTAATATTACAGACCTAATTTTATCATATACATGATGTCTTTTCATAATAAAAGGCTTATCCCAAATATTTTCATTAATTTGAAAATATACTATTTTTCCAATTGATATCATTATTATTATTATTATTATTATTATTATTTTATAAAATATATATAATTAATTTTATTTTCTTATACAATTATTATAAGACTAAAATGTTTTAATTGTACATGTCTGTTTATAACAAATCATTTTTAAATAAAAAAATTAAATAAATTAATGAAGTAAATTCTAAAATTACTATCACTACTTTTAAAGCAAAAAAGTATTTATTTTTTTTGCTTTTATACTCATATTTTGCAAATAAAAATAATGTTATTGTAAAAATAAGAATAAACAATAGAGTATATATTGTCATTCTAATCGTTTTCCATTTTTGGAGTTCATTCTTTTGGCGAAGAAACTCACACATTTTTATTATCCTAGAATAAGTTTTATTTGATATCCTGTTATCATCAGAAATATTATTTATATCAAATAGAATAAAATTTCCATTTTGATCTACTCCTGAAAAAAACCATTTATCAGAGCATTCAAATGGAATGTGTTTTTGATACATAAAAATTAATTCTACAGAATCATATCTAAATATGAATTTTTCATAAGTTTTTTCTTGTTTATATCTTGTATAAATCGGTTTTTTATCTAACAAATTATTTATGTTTTTGTCTTTATCTATAGAAAATTTTTCACTTAAAGAAATAAGTGGAAAAGTTAATAAAATAAATAATAATTTTATTTTCATGTTTTTTAAGTTGTTATTATTTAAATTCCTTTTTTATTAATCATTTAAGTCTTCTATAAGATAAGAAATATTTTCTTTTTCATAATCATTAAGCAATTCTATACAAAATTTTATTCTTTCTTGTGCTTGTACCCATTTACATTTTTTATCATGTTTGCTATTTTGTAAATTTATAGCAGGATCTGGTGTGTTGCAAAATTTACATTGATAATATGAGTTTCCTCCTCCAATAGGAATATGAGGATAAAATCCATATTTATAATGTTTCAATTCTGGTAATTCATCATATAATAAAGCTATTTCTAATATTATTGAATCATTTTCTATTTTTTTCACAGCTATTATATTTCATTCATTTTTTAAAATGAATGTATTTTATAGAAGCTGTTTTTTTACATTATCCAATTCTTTTTCTAAATCTAATTTTCTCTTATGTAAATTAGCTCTATCAATACCCATATCTTTAGAAATGTGTTTAACATTCACCTCATCAACATAGATAGAATAATATTTTTCATTATTGAAAAACATCTTGATATCTTCTATATTTCCTGTACAAAACCCTAAAAGTTTTGTAGTTTTTCCTTCTTGATCACCTTCTGTGGTTACTTTATAAATTTTTTCCATATTAATTTTCTTTTTTAAACGTTTGAAATAAAAAAATGTTGCTTTAAAAAAGCTCAATATATTTTTTATTAAACTTTTTAATCAAAAAATTCAATAAAATAATTATCAATCCCACTTTCTAAAGAGCCACACCATATACATTTACCACTTTCACAATAAATGTATACATCATTTTTTATTATTATCATATCAGATTTATTTAATGGTTATTTGATAAATAAAAGTATTCATAGCCCATTGTATATCACATGGTATACAACCCCAAATTTGTAAACATGTTTGAATATATTTTTGTTTTTCTTGTTTGTTTTTAAATTTTCCTATAAATTCAGGGCCATTTTTTAAAACAATGTATGGTTTGTTTTTTGATTTATTCATATATTATATGACAAATTTTTTCATTTCATCTATAGAACCACCAAAAGAAGATTTAATCCAATGTTTTTTTAAATAAATAGCTGCAGCTAGTCTATGATTACCATCATCTATTGAAATTCCTGTTCCCATCCAAGGCATTCCAAAATCTATACTTATTGGAAATTTATCATCCCAATTTTCAACAAACCAAGCAATTCTATAGATATGTTCTTCTCTAGAAGAACCACCCCAAAAATTCATTAATTTTTTATTGATTAAACCTAGTGCAATAAATTGTTTTTGTTTTATTGCTTGTGTTATCTCTTTTTTTGTTATAGGAAATTTTAATGTTACCCAAATATTTTGCTTAAATGGATTACAAATTTTTTTAAATTTTTGAATATCTATTTTTATAAATTCTTCTTTTTCCATATTATTAATATCTGTTAAAAAGAAAAATGAATATAATTCTTAAAAGACTTTATAATTTAGACTCTAATTTCTTTTTATAGAGTTCTAAACGCTCTTCTGCTTTACAATCATAATAAACCTGCATAGTATATCCATAATCATCATTAAGTCTTATATATTTTGGTTTAAAATATTTTTTGCTTAGATTATAAAAATTTTAAAAAAACCATTTTTTTATTTCTTTTTTTAATTTTCTAGGAAATTTCACTTTTTCACCTCTCCATATTTTTTCTTGTATTGTCATATCAGTAAAAAAATATTTATCTTTTCAGATTTATGAAATTGTTTGTTAAAATAGGAAAATATCCTTTTATAGAATCTAAATATTTATTACACTCTATACAAAAAAATCTATATCCTTGCTTATATCCTGCATTTTGATCATGGTCACAAAAATCATTGTAAGATTTCTCTTCATATTCTATTTCGATATGTTTAATATCTATTCCATTATTATAATTTTCTATGTAATCTTGTATAAAAGCCATAGGTATATTAGGATAATTATCATCCATATAAGTAGATGCAATAATTTCATGATCAGAAGACATAATTAACATATTACATTTTTTATATATTATATATCCCTTTTGCTCTTTTTCTTCTAAAGAAAAAATAAAATCATCCAACAAATTATTCTTAAAAGAAAAAAAAGCAGGCTTTTTTTCTTTTTCTTTGTTTATAATAACAAAACACTTCTTATAGAATTTTATTCTCATAATTATTTTTTATCTATTAAAAACGGAACTATAACATCATTAAGATCAACAATTTTCTTTTCTCCATCACTAAATTGTATTTTTATTTGCTTCCATTTATCAATGTCATTCATGTGTCTCCATTTATTAATAACTTTTACTTCTATGCCATTATATATGACTGTATCAGTTAATAATTGTTCACCATAAACTACATTAAAACCTGTATCCATTTCTATATCCATATCAATAATATCAATATGTTTTTCATTATTACTTGAAATAATCAAGTTTTGCAAATATTCTTTAACTTTATTATAATCTTCTCTTGAAGACCATGAAAAATTTTCACTAGATTTTCTTGCATTTTGAAATGATATTCCAACAAATTTATCATCTAAAAAATATGCTCTTCCACCAACATATTGATCAGTACAATACCATTGCATATAAAAATAACCTTTCAACCTTTCTTGTGGGTCATGATCAATATAACCATAACCCATTAAATCAAATTCATCTAATAATTTTTCAAAATTTATGTAAATTGAATTAGATTTGTCAATGTTATTTATAATATCTCTTAATTTCATTTTTGAATAAATTTATTTTTTTATAGTTGTATTATACCATTTAATTGCCTCTATCATTTCTTTAAAAGAATCTTCTAAAGAAGAATTAATCAATTTATTACTTATAATAAAAGTGAAATATCTATGACGATGACTATAGGCACTACAATATTCTTCACCATACCAATTTAAATTTCTGAACTTAATCCATATAGACATAAACCAATCATAAGAAGAATGATATTGCATATGATTTATTGACCAATTATATGAAGAAAATTTAGTAGGAACATTATTTTGTGTATAAAGGTATGTTAATTCATCAATATAATTCTCATTGAGAATTGCTTCCATAAATTCAGCACACAATTTATTTCCTTCTAAAATTTCTTGATTATTCATTATATTTTTTGTTTTCATTATACCATTTAATAAATTCTACTACTGCAAAATATGTAGCTTCAATTTTACTTTGACTCTTTTCATAAGAGCCAAATCTTAATCCTGTTCCTTCTAATTCAAGGAAAACACTCCATCCAATAAATTCTATTCTTGAATCAAAGCTTTGAAAAATAAATACATTAGCAAAAGAAAGATTTCTTTTTAACGTCAATTCATTCAAGTTTAATGGGAATTTCCAAGTAGTTGTTTCAATTTTTTCAACTACAGGCATTAACCAATCCCATGAACAGTGATATTTCAAAACTTTAATTTCAGCAACATCTTCTTCCCAGTTATATTTTATATTATGTTTTTTTGAAGCTTTAATATAAGGCTCAAAATAATTCATAAAATAACCAATCATTTTATTATAATGAAATATTTCTGTGTCTTTTAAAATTGTCATTGTATATATTCTTTAAAATAATGATTATTTAGATTATTTTCATATTCAATATCTTTTATTTCTTGGCTTTCATGTGGTAAAAATTGTATACTTGTACAACTATACATGATTAGTGATATTGTTATTATTAATATTTTCATCTTTATTTTTTTTATTTCTATAACCCACTGATATACCTGAACAAAATGCGACTATAATTGTCACTATCCAAAAATTTATATCTTTTATTGTTAAATGAAGAAAATGGATTAAACAAATATTTAATGCTATAATTTCTAAGTTTAACATACAAAAATCACATATTTTGTATAGAATAGATGTTTTTTTATTTTTCATAATTTTTTTTATGATTTTTTAATTATATTATTAATTTTAATAAAAATGAATATAAGATTATTTTAATAAATCTTTTGGAGTATTACCACCAACCTAGAAATAAATAAGGTTTTACACATAGTCCATTATGCAGTATTACAAACTCTACCTATTTCATTTCCATCCTTATCAAAATTAGGCGTTCCTTGTTTTACTTCATGTTTTCTCATTACTTTGTAAAACTCTTGCATACATTGATTTAATGTATAACTCTTTTTCAGTTGAATATTAATCACATCAAAAGCTAATTGAGTATGCTGGTTTTTTTTCTTTGTATTTATTTTAGTTTTTATCATATTTTTTTATTTAAAGATTTCATTATAAAGCCAATGAGTAAGATAATAAACATTATGAAATGTTTTTTGAACATCATCTTTTCCTTGTAATGTTAATCCAACATCATGATAATTATTGTTTTTTAGTTTTTTATGGATTTTAAAAATTTTAAATTCTCCAATTTTATCACCCACTTCAAATGTTTTAATTTTATTAAACATTTCGTTTTCAGAAAAAAGTTTCAAATATAGTTCAAACAATTCTTCACAAGCAAATGTGAATAAATCAATAGATTTAACTATTTCATTACCATTCCAAACATTTTTTACTTCAATATATTTAGGAACCTTAAAAGAGACAGGATTAGAAAGTAACCAAACTTCATCTTTTTTAATATATTCAATAATTTTTTTAAAATATTTATCTAAATCTTTATAATTATTATCTATATATTCATCATATTTTTTTATTTTTTCTTTATTTGTAAAAAAAACAAAAACTCCATATTTAGTATGATAATAATCATCTATCTCTTCATTATCACTATATTTATATCTTGATTTATAAAATAAAGTAAAATGAGTTCCATATTGTCTAATTAATAAAGAAATATTTTCTTCTTGAAGAATAATCCAATTATAATTTTTATCTTTTAACCATTTTAAATTAGAAAAATTTTTCTTTGGAAAAGAATTTATTTCTATTTTTTTTGTGAGATAAGAAAAAGCTGTAATAAATTTTTCTTTTAATTTTAAATCATGTATAAGATATACAACTTTTATCAAATTCGAATATTTCTGAATCTCTTTCAAGTTTACTATCAGGATATTTCATTTTTATTTTTTTATATTATATATCTGTTGATTTAAAATGAATATTTTTTAAAATTTGAAATTTTTACTTTTAAATGATGTTGATTAGCTAAATCAATCATGTGTTTTGTGTCTTTACTTTTACCATCCCAAAAAGCTATTAAAGCATCAGCATACAAAGCCATCTCAGTGTTTCTTTTATATCCTGCACTTTTTCCATATAAATCCCAATTAGCAGGAAACTTTTTTAATTTATAATTTCTATCATTTGCATATTTTTCACCCAATAAATCAGCCCCTTTAGCAATACCACTTACTATTTCTATCTGATTTTTATCTTGATTTTTAAGTATCTGATCACATGTTATACAAAGCATATTATAATCATTAAATTCTCTACTTCCAGCAATAATTACTTTCATTTTTTCTATTCAACTAAATTAAGTCCTTCTATCAAAGCTTCTTCTAATGAAATTTCATAATCTTCATGTATTCCTTTTCTTTCATTAATAAAATCACAAACAAGTTTTACTCTTTGAGTATGATTTTTAAAAGCATAAGATTTATAACCTTCCTCAACTTTCATTACTTCAATATCTATTTTATAGACATCTCTTAACCATTTTTGTAAAAACGATTGAGTTGGTGCTAAAATATCACATTGTAATGGAGTATCAGTTAATACTCCTATATAAGATTTTTCTGTATGTTCTATACCTCTATATACATATCTTTTAGATGTAGAGACATTAAAACCTTTTTCTTTAGCTAATTTAGCTGTTTGAAATGTTATAATTTTGTCACTCATATTTTTTATTTAATTTATTATTTTCAATTATATTCTTTTATAAGAAATGAATATATTTTATGACTTGGTTACAAAAACTTGATCAATAACAATTTTATTTTCTGATTGATATTCTTGTTCATTATCTCCCAATAAAACATTTACTGAATTTATTAAGTTTCCAATATTAAAAGAAGTAATAAAATATTGTATAAAAGATTCTGAAATTTTATATAATGGAATATTATTATCAGTAGAAGCAATGATTTTTTTACAATATCTACAATAAGGTTCTAAAGCAAATTCATTTGTTTCATTGAAATCTGCTTTAGAAATTCGTGCTGCTTGATTATTAATATCAAAAACAATATAATAATCTCCTTCTTTTATTTCCATACCACCAGAAATAAAATAAATATTTTTATTTACTATACAAGAATTTTTATTATTACTATCAAATAATAAATCATTTATAGTAAATAAACGACCATCAGATTTCACATCAAGAACTATAACTTCTAAATTTTTTGTTTTCATAATATTTTTTATTTAAATTTTCTTTATTATTAAATAATTTATTCTTATAAAAAAAATGGATCAGCTATATTTTATCTCTTTCAAAACTATTTTTTGCTGACCCACTTTTAAATGTATTTATTTTTCTTTTAATTTTAATGAAACCAAGGTGTATGACATAATAAACAATATGCAAGACCTTTATCACGCTTATTAGATACCAATTTTGGATTAGTACAATTACACCATTTTATTCCAATATCATCAGTATAAGGTTGACGTTTTCCTCTATTCCATGGTATGTTTTTTTTCTTCACCATACTTTTTATTATTTGTCTGTTAATGATAAACATAATTTTTTTTCTAGTTGTTGTCTAAGACGTTTACCATATTCTATATATTCAGATACATCACAACAAGAATCAAGTTGTTGTTAATATCATTTTGTAACCAAACCACAACTAGAACTATTTATTTCTGATGGCACAAACAGTTGTTGTTAATATCATTTTGTAACCAAACCACAACTATTTCTTCCAGGTATAGAGAATCCGCAGGGTTGTTGTTAATATCATTTTGTAACCAAACCACAACAAGTATTTGAATATATATCACTTTTTCTAATATAGAAATTCATAAAATTATTTCACAAATTCTTTTTTTAGTTGAGGAATAGCAGCAAGAACTTTTTTGATATTAACAATACTCATTCCTGTAATATCTTGTAACAAGATTATAATAGCCCTTTCTTTCAAGGGACCTTTATTAAATTTTTCAACAGCATTTGCTAAATCAATAATAGATTTTGCAATGATTTCAGTTGCTTCTGGATTTTCTACGTCTTTTTTTACAGTAATTGTGTTCTTTTGCATAATTTGTTTGTTTTTATTTTAAATTTTATTTTTATTAATTGCTATACCTTCTTCAAATAAATTGAATAAATCAAAATAGTGATCAAGTAAATATTTTGTTATTTCATAAGAGTTTTCAATATGTAAATAAACTTTAGAATTAGAGATAAAATTATAATCAATTACTTTCATGTTTTTTAAATCAATAGATTTTATCCATTCATCATTATTCTCACCCACATTGTTTAAATTTTTATATGTATCAAATCCAGCAAGTTTACATATCTCTAATTCTTCTTTATGATCTATATCTGACAAAGATCTAAGAATCAATTTAATATCATCATAGTTTGAAAACCACTTTAACCCTTCTTTATCAATCATTTCAACACTAGTTCCTTCACTATACAGTTTATAAATATAGCATTCTTTAGGTTCTCTAAAAACAGAGTTTTCAGGAATAGCCAAAAATTTTGATCCCCAATATAAATGTATATAATCTTCTATTCTTTTCATTAATCTTAAATTACTTTTATGAATTTAATATCAATACTTCGTTGACAAGCTAAACATTCAGCTGTTGGTTGAATATAATCATGCATTTTTCAATTTTCATCTATTATTTTACCAGAAAATTTTTAAATTTGTATGTGCATACCTTGAATCAAAAATTCAACTTTTACACCTTCATTACTTTTACAATGAGGGCATTTTCTTATAATTTTTGAAATAAAATGTTTCATGGTCTATATTCTTCAATAAATTTTTCACAAAGCTCATCAGTAGTATATTCTTGTCCAGTTTCTGGTTCTTGCCACACCCCACCACCAAATGAATGAAAATTTTCTCCACACCATTCTGAAAAATCAATAGAAAATTTGTTTTCTTTTACTGGTTGCAACCAATAATCTATCTGTAAATTTTCACCATTCCAGCCTTCATCTACCCAATAACAAAACATACCAAGATTAGTAAAATATACAGATTCTGTCTTTGGCGATTCATTTCCTGGAATTTTTATATATATTGTTTTTATCATATCTTATAAAATATCATCAATTTGATACGCTTTTCTTATTTTATTTATATATTTACATTTTCTGCAACTTAAAGAAACATATTTAGGATTTCCTTCATGTAAAACACCATCTTTTCTATTAAATTTACCACCTTCACTGTTCCAAACTATAGAATGACCTTCCCAAACTTCCACAAAATCTATATTTTCAGACTTACATTTAGGGCACTGTGTTATTTTAGACTCCACCATTTCATTCATAATTTATATCCCATTTTTTTTCTTTTGAATTATATGAAACATAATATTTATAACTTTCATCTCCATGAAAAGATAATGTTAATTCATAAGAATTTATACGTTTGTCTTTTTTAAATGTTCTACCTATAAAATTTGCTACAAATAATCCAAGCTCAGAACCATCCCACAACCAACGAACTTCTTTAATTGTATTTTCAATATCTGGAATTATATTATCTGGAAAACCATCTTTACCTCTATATACATAATAACAGTCACCATATTCATCCTGAAATTTAATTGTAGCTCTTGTACCCATGTTTTATTTAAATATTTTCTTTTGGATAAGAATCCAAAACATTTTCAGATATCACATCAAAAAGCTGATCATCATGACACACAAATAAAGATAAAGAATAAGATGCAGCAGATTCTGCAGCATCCAACGCAGCATTAACATGATGTTGAGCAAATAGTTTCATGACTTCAAGAGTATTATTTACTCCATCATCTTCTTTATTTAATTCTAAAAATTGTTCATAAGAACAAGTCATTCCTTTTGAAAGGAAAAAATCATATAAGAATTTATGTGCTGTTAACTTTTCAGATTCCATATTTATTTTTATTATTTTATAGATTTTTTCATTGTATCTTCAAACCATTCCTCAAAAGGAATACCTTTATATTTAGTTTCATGTCTATAATAAGCTTCATGACAAAGTGAAAAAACTTCCTCCAACGAATATTTTTTATGAACATGAATGATGATATTGCCATCATTATCTATTTTAGGAATTAAATCATTTATATTTTCCATTTCCACATCAAAAAACAAAATTTGATTATGCTCATTATAAGATTTTACATAATCTTTAATGATATTAATAGAAATTTTTGGATATCCACTTTTTAATTTAGAGTCTGTAGAAGCAATAACTTTTGAAAGAAAAAAGTCATACCCTTCCATAGTATAAAAAGGTAGTTTGTTATAATCTTCATCATAATCAATAGGTACAATATACAAAGACATCAAATTTACATGCTGAAAATTGTTTAATGGATTATATTCTTCAAATCCATGGTTAAAACAAGTATCCAAACCGTCACACTTGTTTATAAACACACCTGTTAAAGAAGGCAATAATATAGCTTTATAAGTTTTTATCATAAATTAATTATTAGAAAATTTAAACTTTGTGTGTTCATACAATTTTATCATGTTTTTATATTGACAAGCATATTTTTTATCTTCAAAAGATATAACCTTCTTTTCAAGAATGTTTTTTTGTCTTTTACATAATAAAATGTAACTTCTTAATAGATAACCTGCAAATCTACAAATAAATTGATTATTTTCTTCCATAACTCTTAATAAAATATAATGTTTTGTTATATAAGGATATTCAAAGAAAATGAATATATTTTTTACCATTAAACGAAAGTAAATAAAAAATGTTACAGAATCATAAATTCATGAGGACAAATGTTCAAATTAAAATATTTCTTAAAAAAATCTATAAATACTTTTATTTGTTGTTCCTCGTTCATATTATATGAAGCAAAAATATTCCAAATGTTTTTTTTAATTCTACAATGACCATAAAATTCATTAGAACAAGGAGAAAAAATATAAATTTCCCAACCTGGCTTTCCAAAAACAATGACCATATCTTTATCACAACGATCATTTGTTGTAAAAATAATATGATAATCTTTAAAAAGATTCAATAATTTATTTTCTGGAGTATCCTGTATAAGATATCCATACAATTTATCATCAATCATAAAATAATCACCAAAAATCTGATTATCCATTAAACTTTTCTTGTTTAAAGTAACAACTTTTAAATTTGGTTTATAAATTATACTTTTCATTCTTCTTCCATAATATTTTTTTGATGTAAATGATTAAAAACCTTATTCATATGTATTTTTCCAATTTGACGAGTATTATAATAAAGAGGTAAAACATTTTGTAAAATATTCAATTCTTCAAAATTAGCTAAATGAAATAAAGTATATTTATCAGTATACATAATTTTATTATGTTTAATATTGACTTGATCAGCTATTTTCTCTGCCATATTATTCACACTTACCATACATCCTGTTTTTTTATTAATTAAAGCAAATACCCAATCTTTATTATCCAAATAAAATATTATAGAAGGACAGCTTGAAAATATTTTTATTGTAAAATATGGGAACATAATGTAACAGTTTTAAAAATCTTCTCTTCCAAAAGAATAAAGGATAACATCCATATCATTTACTTCACATTTAAAATCATAATTAAATTGATTTCTAAAAAAATCAAAAGCATTTCTATCTAAATCACTAGATATACTAACCTCTCTTCTACCCATATCAAGATAAGCTAAAATATTATATGTTTCTTGAAAATAAGTTATCACAATCTTGCCAAGTCTATATGATAGACTTATATCATATTCATCTTGCATTAAATCATATCTTTTAATTTTCATATGGATATCCAGTTAGTTGTTTAAAATTTTTCCCCTCCAATTTTAATTGAATATTAATTTGATTTGAATATGGAACTTTATCAGAATAAACTTGTCTTACCTCTTTTAAAATCATATCCACATAACAAATTAAAGAGTCATATAAATCTAAATCTGTAGTAGAACAATGGGCTGGACCATTATCTTCAACATATAAAATTTGATGAATTTGATCTTGTTGAAGTGTTATAATAATATTATAATTCTTATACATTTTTATGAAATTTAGTTCTTATATGCAAATCAGATATACTCTCAGGCCATGCAGTTTTAAAACGATTGATTATGGTTGTAGAATGTATATGTTGAATTTTTATTTTTAAATGTCCATCCAATAAACTGTGGATTTTTTCCTTATTTGGTTTATAAAAATCATTTTTATTTAAAAGAACAGTTTTATCAAATACAAACATTAAAGGTATCTTTCCTTTTTTCATTTAAATGCTTCCTTTCTTAATTTAAAATGATGAGATAGTTTGGTTATGATAACATCATCCATTTTTTTATCCTTATCCAAAACCAATCTTATATCAATAATAGAAACTTCCAATTTTTCAGCCAATTCTTCAATTGTTAAATTATGTATTTCCATCAAATCTTTCAAAATAGAATGCTCTTTCCACTTTTTTAAATACCAAAATCTACGTTTTTGTTTATCAAGTATACTCTCTCCTTTTCCATAAACCTGCAGCCAATCCATAAACCCTTTCTTATCTTTACCAAAAGGATTATTCCAATCTCTTAATTGAGCCCCACCAAGTTCATAAGATTCATGAATCACTTTTTTTATAAGTTCGAAAAAATTCTTATTATTTTTTATAATATCTCTTGCAGATAAAAAAGGAACTATGTTAATCCTAGAAAGAATTTCAGCTCGAAGATAATTACCAATACCATTAAAATATTTTTGATCCAAAAGGACTTCCATAATTCTCCCTTCAAATACTTTCTTATCCAAATTATTTAAAATATTGGCTTTAAATAAATCAAACTCTGATATTGGATCAGGACCACGATTTAAAGACCAGTCTCCCCAATTCCAACGCCCAAATCTCCTAACATCTTGAAAACAAAGAAACATGGATTGATCATCACTGACCAGATATAAATGTATATGTGAGGTTTTCTCAAATTCATTCTTGGTAAGCAACATCCACCTACCTGTCATTCCAAACCCTATAATCAATGTTCTTGGTTTCTCATTATCAAATTCTCCCTGTATAGGATGAAATTCCAATTTCATTTCTTTTCCACGAGAAAAAGATTGAATAAAAAAATGATTAAAAGGTAAATCAGTATCAATCTTATTTTGAGTAATAGAAGATATCTTTAATTGACAAAATATCTTATTTTTACAAATACTATTGATATACTCACTTGTAATTCTTATTTCTGAGTGTTCTGGCATTTTCTAAATAATTATAATAAATCAGAGCCTTGAATCATTGAGTGATCTATTTCTAAACACATACTTCTTTTTCCTTTTATTGTTATATTTAATTGATTTATTATAGAATTTAGTATTTCTTTCTCTATTTCATCAAATATCTTATCCAAATACAAAGTTATATATTTGCTGTCATTTATAACTGTATATGCCAATATTTTTTTATTGCAATCATAATAAATAAAACTTATACCTCCATTATTATTATTTTTCCATAAAGAAATATTATAATGTTTGATCATGAAAATTCTATTAATGTTTTTTGAGTAAGAAATTCTATTTTTATATCATATAATCCAAAATGATGTTCTATTAAATCCATAAAACACTTAATTAAATGCATATTTTCTGTAGAAATAAACATATAATATTTTTGATTAATGCCTTTTAATTTCACTTTTTTTGTTTTAAGAAAATTAATGTAAAGAATTAATATAGGCTGATTATAAGAGTCTATATAAACAATTTTTCGAGAATTGACATTAGTATAGATAATTATATTATAATCTTCCAACAAGTTTAAAAATTCTTTTTTTATAATTTCTTTACTTCTTTTGCTCATTTTTTTCTTACAGAGATATAGTAGAGGTGAATTCAGTATTTAATTGGTGTTCGAAATATCTTTTGATTTTGAACATCCAATTTATATCAGAGAAATATTTTTCAGGTATACTTAACCAACTTTCGATATTTGTACTACCTACATTATAACCATTTATATAAAAAATGGTTGCAAGCAATGTATCATTTAAAGAATAATATTTAATTGTATCTATGCAATAACCTGTAATATTTCTTATATCACTTATATCACTTTGTTTAATTACTATATAATACTCCTCCTCTTTAAGATTTTTTAAAAATTCGAAATTTATGTATTCTGGTTTCATGTATATGACTTATAGAATTTAGCAGTATGCAAGCCAACAATCTTTGACACAATATTTGAACGAATGTGAAAATTTGTGGAGGGGATTGTTGGCGAATATTTAACAGAAAAAATGTGTTTTTTTATTAAATTGTCTTGCTAACATATTTTTTAAAGAAATGTATTGAAAATGATTTATTTCTGTCATTGATTTTATAACTATAAATGGTTTATGTTGGTATAATTTAAATAAAAGCTGATTTTTTTATTGATATATAAGACATTATTAGAGCCATTACACAATTCAATTTTATAATCATCTATTATATCCAACAATTCTTGTTCTTCGCTCATAAGTGATATAAACGTAGAAATTTGGCATATAGTTACAGTTTGATATAATGTTAAAATAATTTTATGAACTTTTAAAATAGTTATAATTTTTATTATATTGTGAAATAACATGAAAAAGGTTGTTTTTAATGGTGGTGGTTCGATAGCAGACAGGGAGAGTATTGTAGCGTTCTGCGCAAATTTTTTTACAACTTGTTAACAAAAATTTCTCAACCAATGTACATATATTTCTCATAAATGAGTTATTGTATACACACTATAGTGTATTTAATGTAAATTAAACGAGAATAAAGTGTGAAATAAATGTAAACAAAAAGTGTTTTATGGATTGTAATTAGAGCAAAAAGCTCACATAACAGGTAAAATAAAAACCTGTTATGTGAGCTTTTTGCTCAGCACTCTGCTAAATTCTTAAACTACTTTTTTATAATAAAGTTTTTTGGTATCTTCTTTATTGAGAGTCCAATGCAAAATAGATTGATTATCGAGATTATCTGTGTCTGTATCTACAAACCAACGAAGTTCTATAAAGCAATACATATTTTTATTATGTTGAAAATTTTCTTTAAATTTTTCAAAGTCATCAATATGATCCAACATCAAATCATTTTTGATTTGTTTGATATCATTAAAAGTATGTGGTTCAAATTTTTTTTCTGAAGATTTTCCTAATAAATAAATCATGTATAGCAAAATATTTTGGTTTATGGCAGAATTTAAGCCCCATCCTTTCCAAAAGCTTATGATTAAAAAGCTTTTGGAAAGGATGGGGCAATGTAAATATGCTTTATTTTTTTCTTTAATGAGAAGCAGGAACTTGAAAATCTTTTATAATTACAAATAAGATTTTAACACCAACAGCAGCTATAAGAGTAAGGGCTGCTCCATTTGCAATTGCTTGTCCTTTGGTCATTCTTTTGATTGGAAAGAATTCTCTTTTATAAGAGCTTTTTGGATAAGAACCATAAGCATCTGGAGATTGAAAATCTTCCATTGGTTTACATTTTAGAATAGTATTTCTTCTTTTGGAAAAGGTTGAATCTTTCTGAGTAGATGTAGAATCAGAAATTGTTTGTGCTTTAGAGGTGAATATTACTACAAAGAACAAAATGGAAATAAAGGCTATTTTTTTCATAAACGTTTATGTTTTTTTGAATGTTATAAGAGTTATTGAAAAATGAATATAAATCTATATATATTCATATAATGAAATTTATGCCATTGGTCATTAAAAATACATATTCGTATTCTTTTGAAATTTAATAGAAAATATTCTTCAAGTAAACCAATAAACTCTTATTATAAGAATTTCGCCAAATATTTTGCTTTTATGCTAATCATTTTTGAGAAGTCTGGTTTATTATTGTACATAGGATAACAAACAATAATTTCTTCATCATTGTAGTTCCAATCAGGAAATTCATTTTGATTGAAAACATATATATTTCTGTCTTGTGTACAAAAGACTTCAAGGAAGGTTGAGTTTGTTTTGATTTTGGTTGTCATATGTTTTTGTTTTTATTTAAGAACCAAATATAAGAGCTTTTACACTTTTTCCAGAGCTTGGTCCTTCTGGAATGGCTATACCTACATTAAGGTTGTAGTCCTGCACCAGGTATGATTGTATGCTACCCCAATAATCATGAGGTTCAGAATAACATACTTGAATATTTCCTTCTATTTTTTTTACTTCTTGAAGGTATTCAATTAGACTGTCTATATCTTATATTTTTGCCATATGTTTTTAATATTTAAATGATATATAAAATGAATATATTTTTAAAAATTCATTTCTAAACTTATTGGATACATTATATGATTTTCGAGGTCAATCATTTCAAATTCAAATCAAATTCATAAAATGTAATTATATTATATCTATTGAAATCATACATAAAAACACATTTTTTTGCTTTTTGCATGGTATTAATATTAAAATATTTAAAAAACAGCTGACTCATGTTATCTAGATTTGTAGTATATGCATTTTCCATGGCAACATAAAGTGTTTGGTTTTGATAATCATAACTAAATATCATATCATCAAAAGCCAAAATATTATTATCTTTTCTTTTTTTTATTCCAAATTCTTTTTTTCCACTGGTTAGTATAATGGAATAATTATCAAAAAGACTTAGAAATTGTTCGTCTTCCATATTTGTAAAATTTAAAACTATAAAAAAAGACAAAGCCAAATATTTTCATTTTCTTTTCTATTTTTTATATTGAAATATTTTTCAAATTTTTTAAAAAAGTCTATTTCTTCTTCTAAACTTATATAGGAAAATAGCTCTTTTAAATCTGTAGGTAATGAATCTAGATATTTTTTATTAATATAAAAAGGCATATTATGTACTCCAAAAAAACATTTACATTTTATCTTTTTTTCTTCACTCATGATTAAGAAATATTCTTTACACACTTCAATTGTATATTCACCAATAAAATCTAGAAATTGTTTATCTGTCATAATTTTATTAAACGTAAAAATTTTTTTTATGTTTCAATATAAAAAAATGAAAATAAAGCTTTATAAATTTAAATAAAAATTCTATATTTGTGTGTGTAAGTTATTTTTCAAGAGACAAGGTTTCAAAATGTTTAGTGGTTTAAATTTGTTGAATCTTGTCTCTTATTTTTAAATAAGGAAGAGTAGCTCAGTATTGTAAATGACTTTAAAAAAGTTTGAAGCAATATTCTCCTTTAAAAGGGAGAGTGGTAGAGCAGCAGATTGAACACCTGTGTGTCGGTGGTTCGATTCCATCCTCTTCCACAATTTGATTTTGTGGGTTGGAAATGGGAAAAAGCCAAGCAATATTATTGTTTGGCTTTTATATTTAAAATAACTCTATCATTTTAGGAAGCATATATGCGAATATTTATGTTAATTCACATTATATCACCACATTGGATGAAAGCACATAATATATTGGTTATTTTTAAAGAAAGGTAATTTTAAATTTTCTTTATGTCAAAGAATCAATTATAGATTTAAATTTGATCATATAATCAAAATTTTCTTCTTCTTTATGTTCATTTATCATTCTATCATAAATCCAAAGAAGGTGATTTTGATTGGAAGAGTTCAGTATTTTATCTAAATCAACTACATTGCTTAACACAACTTCATTATTTGCATTTATATTTAAAATGGTGGTTGTATAATCATCTTTAAATATAGCACGTTCTATTTTCAAACCATTACAATCAAATGCTTGTATATTACATTCAAGTGAAATTTCATTTATTCCTTGTTCATCACAATAATGCTTGACAAAGGAATCTGGTATTTTTGGGATAGGAACTTTTTCACCTTTCTTTATTGTATATAAGTCTGCATCAGTTGTAGCTACAATTTTATAATATCCAGAGCCAAAATAAGAAGAAGGGCCTGGACATTTTCTGATATGATTTAAGCCTTTTTCTGGTGAATCATCATACATCCACTCACCTCTTTTTATTTCTTCATCTGAAATAACATAAAGTTCTTGGTTTCCATAAGCAGTTACCAAATGAATTTCTTTTGATAGTTCTGTTAAAAACAATCTGCAGTTTTTTCCTCTTTTTAAAGAAGGAACCATTACTACTTTATATTTTTGTTGCATAAAAAGTTTTTTAAATTAAATTTGATTTCAGGACTTTTTCCCAATACAACACAGGAATATTTAGTATCATCAATGTTGTACGTTGTGTTATTTATTCACAAAGTTCTTTATCATGCCATCCATGTTTCATATACTTTCTTGGACGTTCTGCATATACTCTTCTTCTAATTTGTATCAGCATATATTTTTTTATATTTTATAATGTAAAAAATAGAAATGAATATTTTTTTTATATTTTAGGGAGAGTATTGTTTAAATACCTACATATAGTATTTCCTTTTTTTCAAAAGGAAAGTATTGGTTTATCATATCTTTTATTAAAGAAGATTTTTGATTTTCAATAAATGGTTTGAGTTTTAATAAGATTAAAGAATGACTTACCCATACAGCATTATATCTTTTTTCATAATCTATTAAACATTCACCATCAAAATTAAAATATTTTATAAATTCTTTTGGAGATTGATTCGTTGTAAATAATAAACTATGATCAATAAATAAATTAATGAAATGATCATTTAATGATTTAGCTATATTTTTTTCCATTTAACATTATTAAAGTTAAAAACAAAAAAAAAGCTCATGAGTATTTTTATTTTTAAAAGCCCAACCACGTTCTTTTTTTGTGGTATGAAAACCTAAACATATAGCATTAGCACCTTGATGTGGATGATCATTAATAATTACAGCTTCTTTGTTGTCAAATTGAGACTTTTGATAACCATGTTCATTTTTTCCATTTGACAATTTTATTTAATTCTTGTATATTCTGTCAAATCTTTGAAACCTAGTGAATCAAGAATTTCACAAAACTGGTCTTCTGTAATATTTCTATCATTTAACTTTCCTAATTTTTGAATTACATCAAAGAAACAGTTAGATAATAGAGACCATAAGTCATAATAACATTCCAATTTAGCGCACCATGTATTATTAATCATTTCCCAAGACATTTTCATTTCTCCTGCAGTATCACCATCAGGATGATACATACCAAACAAAACTGTTCTTTCATTCACAATAGTGCTATACCATGCTTTATTGGATCTATGATATCCTCTAATATGAAATAAATTTTCGTTCTTGCTCATGATATTATGTTTTTTTTAAAAGGTTGTGGACCCTGCAGGGCTTGAACCTGCGACCCTCTGATTATGAGTCAGATGCTCTAACCAACTGAGCTAAGAGTCCTGATTATTTTTTAAGTTTATTAAATGATTGGTAAAATGAATATTTTTTTAAACCTTTTTATTATATTCAATAATATAATCTAAAACTACAAGGTCATCCATTTTTGAAACACCATATAAAATTAGCTCAGGGTCAGTAGTGGATACAATTTTTGGTAATTGAGATTTACTAAAAGAATGAGTCATTTTTCCTATTTCACCTTCTTTATATACTTCTTTACCAAGAATTCGATTCATAAAATCTGCATCTTCTTTATCAAGAATAGAGTTTGTTGAAATTTTGGCAGAACTACCATTAATTTCTAAAACTTTAGATAATTGATTATAAAACATACAATAATCCCCAACTTTTAATTCTTCATTGGATACAACATGCAAATTTTGAGGTTCCCAAAATTCATTTTTTGATTTAACTGAAAGATTTTTATTTCTAACCAGAGAACCAATCTTTGGATCAAGATTATCAACATGAAGACGCATTTTTTTGATATATTTCATTATTGTATCTATCTCTGCTACAGTTGAGGGAGACATAACAATTTTCAATTCTTGATTTGTTTCCATAATTTTAAAAGATAACTATATACTTATTTAACATAATCGTCTTGTTTTCAATAAAACAGCGGTTTCTTTTTTTAACCTGTGGTGAAATTTTATTACAGAATGTCCCTTTCAGCACATCCATTTTAGAGGCTAACAGCCCCATGTTTAATTTCTATTTAGCTATTATGTTTTATATTCTATTTGAAGTGTAAAGTTACAATTTGGTCTCCTTTGATATATCTTCCACGTTTTCCATTTATTGGATAAACAGTGCAATGTCCAGACGTATGCCATATAATTTCCCAATATAGTTGTTTGCCCTTGCCTATTGTATATCCAGAATGAATATAACTATCTAAATCGTGAGAATATTTCGCGCCAGTATTATCAGATAAGTGACAAATTTGTCCAGTCCACTTTTTTGTTTCTGGAACTTTAAACTCTATACTACTTCTTGACATCTTTTTTAATTGGTATATGTAATTTACAATAATCCCATTTTTTGGAAGATTTTATGGCGCATCCGCATTTCATACATTTAGCCATTTATTAATTATTTATATTTAAACATTTTTATTAAGTTAAATTACTTATATGTTTCTTTCTATTGTTCATCACAAGGAGGGTGACCAAATTTATCAAAATATTTTAATGGTCTTTTAAATTTTCCATCTACAAAGAATCCCCACTTCTGTAGTGGTCTTCCTGTAATAAGGATTGTGGTACAGCCACCTTTAAGAACTTCAACATAATGTGTATGGTTAGATGGACGATATCTAAATTGAAATTTTTTTAGTGTATCTCGATCATGTGTTACTCCATCTTTATTTAAAGAGACATCTGTATAAGAACCTTTTAAAACAAAGGTCATGAACCACCAGGAATGATTATGCATGTAACGTTTATCATCACTACGGAGCCAGACATGACAACGAATGGAAAAACCAAATAGAATAAATACATAACGATAAGCATATGGACATTCTTTTGTTCCTAGAGGCTCATTCCATCGAATCTGTAAATTATTGGTTTTCCAAAATGGTTTCATGGTTTAATTTTTTTTACCATATTTGTAATTTATTAAAATGAATATTTTATATGAGGCTTTGGAAGGATTCGAACCTTCGAACCAAATAATGTCTAGACATTATTTGGTTCGATATCTGTGTAGCCATTTGTAGAAATATAGAACATTCTAGATTAATCTATTTTTCGCAACAGAACAAAGCCGTAATTTTTTTAATGTAAATTATAATTATTTCTAATGCTATCTACTTGCATCTTTCCTGCAATTGTTAATTGTGAAAATGTATTATTTTCATTTTTTTTCCAGTAAACATCTGTATCATGTAAATCTTGTATTTCTATCAAAAAATCTTGACCTAATGATTTAAGTAATTTTGGCAATTGTGCAAAAATACTTATATTATTCACACCAGTAGAAAGATAATTATCCAGTTTTTTACATAACTCCTTGTCTTTTATTCTTGAACCAATTGCACATCCTAAACTTTTTTTTGTACCAAGATATGTACAAGTATTCCTTTTTTTTGATCTTTTACTATGGTTAGTATAAATTTCAATTGTTTCATCCAACATCAGCTTTCTAGCTTTTTGTATCTCTGTTTTTGTTTTTGGAATATCCATAAATTTAATATTTTTTTATAAAATGAATATTTTATTTAATTTTCAATTTGGATTCCACACTCTAAAATATCACTAATTAATATATCATCATGACCATCATTAACCAATATTCTTTTTCCTTTAATTCCAAAGATTGTTCTATATCTAGGAAAAACGTATCCTCTTACTTTATCAATATCTCTAGATGTTACAAAAACGATCTTTTTACCTATATTGTTTTTTATATTCTCAGTAGTAAGTTTGAATTCTTTAAATCCTTTTTCATATTTTGGATTTTCAAAGTCTAGGTATCTCATAATGATTATATTTGTAATAACAACATTGATATATGATCATTTCAAAAATGAATATATTATTTTATGGACGTGAGCCAATTTGCTTGCTGAATGCAGATTTGCTAATGTTTTGTTATTTCTTATTAATGATAAGTAGTGCTGTTGGCACAGATTTATGATTTTCAATGAAAGAGTTATCTGGTAAAAGAGTCATTGAATATTCTTTTTGTGATAGCCATTCTCTAAACTTTAATTGATGTTCTTCATTGTTTGTTACCCAATAAGGACTTGTCAATGTAACCAATATTCCTTTATCCTCCAAAAGTTCATACATTTTTTGTATATGAAAAATATCTGTATTTCCTTTAAAAGGAGGACAGGCAATTATACGATCAAATTTTTTAGAAAATTGAATTGTTAAAAAATCACCACGAACTACTTCTTGTAAAGAAGGAATGGTTTTTTGAAGTTCTTGTAATGTTTGATGTTTAGCTTCATTTAATTCTACAGCTGTAATATCAATTGTAGATATGTCTGAAATTTTTTTGATTATTTTACCAAAGCCTGCAGATGGCTCTAAAATTTGCATTCCTTTTTTTAGGGAAAAAAGACTTGATTTTGAAATCAATAATTCACAAATATCATCTGGTGTTTCTCTTTGTGTTTTCATTTTAAATGTGTATTTAAATTGTCCTTGGTGAACGACTCGAACATCCGACCTCTACGATGAGTAATTGTTTTTCATTATTCAATAAAGAGACTAGTATTTCTTTATTGTTTTTTCATGTTTATTCAGACCAATCATTTTTCGAACAACTTTCAATCCTTTCAACCGACTACTAAACAATTCTCTTATCAGCGTAGCGCTCTAACCACTTGAGCTAACCAAGGCTGTTTTTTTAAATTGTATAAATACACACTTAAAATGAATATATTTTTTATGAACTATATGACTATAACTGCTTAGCCACTTCTTATGATATTCTAAATATAATTGTAGAAACCCTATTTTCGCGTTTTTTAGGTACATGAAGATTATATTCAGCCAGTTTATAAGTTAAGACTTTGAGCTAAAACTGGAAATACCCTCAAAGAATTGCAGTGTTTTCTTTAGCCTAATAAATTAATTAGGCTTCTATTTCGAAGAATTTTTTCTTTATTTCTTTCCAGCCATTCAATATCATCAAATGCAGAAGAACTAGGATTAATTTTTTTTATACTTTCTGCTAATTTATTTAGCCAGTCTTCATCTCTTTTCCATTTTTCACGATCCAATTGATCATTAATAGCACTTATACTACTTCCCATATAATTTTTTTTATTATAAAATCAGAATTCCTTTTTTTTTGTAGTCAACATCTAATTACCATAATGAAATAATTTGCTGTTAGAATTCTTATCAGGTTACTAGTTTTCAACTTTCCAAATTAGCATTTTGTAGTTTGTAATTTGCTGTAAGTAACCTTTGCCAGTACACTTGATGGAATCGAACCATGTTAGCTTCCTTGGGACCACCCAGCAGGCTTTCTATCCTAAAAGAGTTTTAAAATTTTGCTGTAAGTGTACTTATAATTTCAGGTCAATATTTTTTTTTCTATCCAATTAGAGCTTTAAATATTTGCTGTTATTGACCTTATAATACTGAATTCTTTAAATATTTTACCTAACCAATTTTGTAAATTTGACAGAATACAGGGCCAAAGTAGTTAGTTATTATTATAAAAAGAATTTCAGTTTATGCTCAGTCTGTATGAATTTACTAGAAATTCCGACCTTGCTTTCTTCATCTATAGTTTATGTATAGACTTGCTGTTTAACTGTATTCTTATTTTTTTAAATTTCAATCTTTTGCATAATTTCTTGATTCATGGCTGCCATGAACAATTCTTCTGCTGTAGAAGGAGTTTTATTAGAATCTGTAATTACATCACCTGAACCAAAAAGAAAACCTAGAGGAGCAAGATCATAACCAGAGAAATAGAAACAATTTTTAACATTACCAAATGTTTCGAATTTTGGTTCTGGTGTTTTGTAATAAAATGTGTTTGGCATATCTACAAAACAGAATCCAAATGATTCAGAATATTCCTTGCTAAAACCAGCATCAGATAATGCTTTTCTACCTGCCTCCACATTAGTAATGTCATGACTTACACCATTAAATTCTCCATCACTGAAACATACAATCATATTAGGAAATTGTTCTTCTGTAAGAGAAGGATTTTTCTTTTTAATATCAATAATCAATTTGAATACTGACATAAAATTTGTTCCACCTGCTCCTCTTTTATCATTAGTAAGAATTTTTTCTGTAAATGTTTTTCCATGAATAGGCATCATTTCGCATTTATTACTAAACTGAAGGTAATGTCCTTTAAATGGTCCATCTACCATCATATCATCAAGTAGTACAAGATTGGCCCATGCAACATTGATAGAATTCATTTTGCCAACTTTTCCGTTTCCAATATACATTGGAGAACCCATTGATGCACTGCCATCCAGCACAGAAATTGGTCTGAAAGGACTATTTTTTGTATTTGTTTTGGCTAATTCAAGCAGTGTATTATATTGAGCATTAATAGTATCTACTTGATATGTTTTAAGTTTTCTAGAAACTTTTTCAGAGAGTTCATAAACAAAACCTGTAAACTTTGCTGCTGGTTTTGCACTGATCCATTTTTCATATTTATCAGCTAATCCATTTTTATCAATATATCTACTTGATACCATTAGGGAGAGCGCACGTCCATGAACTGTGTCAAAATTAACAAGATTATGTTTACCTTGTGAAATTAATTGTTGCCATTGATGTGCTGTACCTGATGTTTTTAATTTTCTATATTGTTTATAAGAATATGAATTTTCTTTTTTACCAAACAATAGTGAACAGATCCATTTAGCAATAATAGTATCAGCTTGTGATTCTAGTGTTGTACATTTGCTTCTTGATTTAATCTGAGGTAAATATTTTTTCACCATTTCAGAACTATTTGGATTTTCCAAACCTGCTAGAATCAGCTTACCAAATTGATCCCAATCCAATTGTTTATTATTCCAATTATTAAACTGCAAATCATAAGAGAGCATTTGAAATATATCTTTCCAAGAACCAACAGAGATAAATAGGGAGATGTTCTTCCAGAACACATCTTTATGATTCATGTGAAGCCAAATCATTCTCACAATACCTTCATGTCTCAAACCAGCGCCTTTTTGTGTTTTCTCAGTTTTCACTCCATTAAAAAGAGAAACTACTCGTGTAATCATTCTTAGGAAGAAAACAAAACATACTGCTAAATATGGATTATTACTATAAATCTTTACCATATCATCAGCAATTTCTGAATAAGGTCTTGGTGCTTTATATCTTGACATGCTACCAAACTGATCCACAAAAGGATTACCTGTAGTAGAATATTTTAAAGAACCATTACCAGATAAAGTTTCTGCTGATTTTTTTAGTCCTGCATCTATAAATCCAAATGTATTACTAGTTCTTGTTTCAGTTGATTTTTCTGAAACTTTCTCAGGACTAAGAAGTGTGTTTTGTTTATTGACAAACATAAGGTAATTAGTTTTGTGTTGTGTGTAATTAAACGTAAATGTTTAAAATAGGTTACAAAAACTTTAAAAAATTTTTTGAATATAATAAAGAACAGAGACAAATAGGAATTAATTCCCTATAGTGGCCACTACTCCACTAAATCATTGGTTCCAAACCAATATAATTTAATTAATTTTTGTTTGTTCTTTAAAATTTATGAACTATAGTGTTTAGTATGAAAGAATTTATTACCATGCAAATTTTACAGTTTGCCCAATTTTTTCATTTGTAAAAATTTTGAAAACAACTATTTTATCGCCAACATTTAATAATTCTTTTTTCATGTTTTTTATATTTAATTAATGTGTAATGCTAGTTAATAAATGAATATTTTTTTCAATTCTAAAAAAATTTTTGTATTGAATCAGGCTTTGAAAAATCAGGTTCCATATAATCTTCATTATCAATATGAGATGAATTTATATATAAACTAGAACCATCTGTAAAGATTAAAATTATAGAAGAAGCTGAATAAGATTTCACTTCTTTTATAGTTTTACCAACTGTTTGATTGAGGTTGTTTTTTTCTCTTTCTGTAAGTTTCATAATGTTTAAAGATTGTTTTCAATCCATTTATTAAAAGCATAAGAATTTAAACCTAAATTATTAGACATTTTATTTGTTAAATCATTTAAATTTTTACAAATATTAATAACTTCTTCTCTACTATAAATATTTTTTATTTGCTTGATGGTGATTGTGTTATTTGTAGGATTTATATCTAATTTGAAATCTCTATAATCACCTCTACCTTGCCAATTCATTGAACCATCTCCACTTATAGAATTTATTTCAGTTATAGAAGTATTAATTCCATGATATGCTTCATATTTTACCATCACTTCTTCAATTTTATTACCTTGATTCCATTCAGTAATAAACTCAACAATGAATTCTTGTGATGGTTCAGGGAGACTTAATATTTTATCTGTAGAGGCTATTATTTTTTTACATGAAGTAAATTTTTTATTTTTAATAGTATTAGCATCATATTTAGATGCTCTCAAAACTAATATATCACTAAAATTTTCTTCATTATTATCTATAATAGCGTCTATATTAATAAACCAATCACCTTCTTTAATTTCTTCATTTGATAAGAAATATAGATGTTGGTTAGGTCTAATATGAGATTTATTAACAATATTATCACCTAAATACAAATTATCATCAATAGTTAATTTATATAAGCTACTTGCTTTTTCTGTAGGAAGCATAACCAATTGTCTTTTTTTAAACATATCCTTATATAATAAAATCTGAACTTCTAATTAAATTTGAATTAGATTGATCCATATAATGCCATTCAAATTTTCCAAACCATGTATGTGAAGTGCTTTCATAGACTTTATAGCGTCTATATCGAACGATTTGTTCTTTTTTTAAAGGAGAACCTACTACAGGTATTAAATCCTGTTTCAAAACTCCTTCTTTCCAACCTTTGTACTTAGGTTTAATTATTATTTCTGACATAATAAAATATTTCCTTTCTAAAATTTTAGAATGTTGGATCTCTATATTCTTGTCTTTGACCAAAAAGAATTGAAATCTTGGGGAATGATCTTTTTATTCTTGTTTTTCCTTTTACTAATTTCCAACAACCTTGTTCATTTTTTAATTCATTTGTACAACAAGCTATCATAGCATGTTCCCATCCAAAATCTTTTTCTATTTTTGTAAATTCCTCTCTGAACTCATCAGTCCATACAATTTCTTCTTTTACCTGTCTCCATGCGCCATTACGATAAATAAGATTCATAAAAACATTTAAATGATGATTATAATCGTAATCTTGTGATTCAGTATAATAACCATTACTATCAGTTCTTTTTGAATCACATCTTTGTATACGACATGCTTTTTTATCTTCTGACACTTCAATTACTGTCCAAGCATGACGATCTGACCATAGAAGTTCTGTTGCACCTTCACCTATTTTAGGTTCAGTATTATTAGTTGACATAAGATAATTCATTACTGAACCTGTCTGTGAGCCTATCTTTAATCCATTCTGTTTCATATATTCTCTTTATTTACTAATATTATAAAATTAATTTAAAAATGAATATAATTTCTTTCGTTTTTAATATGAAGGCTCCTGCAGGTTTTTTAAAATTGATTATTGATCTTTTTCAATTTCCTGATTTTTTAATTTTTTTCAAAATTTCCTTTGATATTTCATTGACTCTTTTATAGTGTTCTTTAAGTTCTTCATCTGTCATAATTGCTGTAGCATCAATTTGACAAATAAAGTCTTTATATGCATCATGACCAAGTTTTTCATTAAATTTAATTGTTCTGATAAACCTTTCACCATATACTGCATATAATAACTGATTTTTTCGCATATTGAGCCATTCTAATTCTTCTGGATTAGAAAACCAGCCATAATTTTTATCATCTCTTAAATTGGCTTTATAATTACCAACTGCATATTGAAAAGATTTATCAAACTCATGTTCAACATGTTGTAGGGCATCAGTTAAAACATTTGCTAAAAAAATATGTTCTTCTTTATAATCACTTGGAAATTCCGAATAACTCAATGGGTTTTTGGCCATTTCTAAGAGCCTAGCAACAATTTCTAAATTATCATTTTTTTTCATAAGTTTTATTTTTATATTTGAAAAAAACTTCCAACATAAATCTTATCTAAGATATTAATAGTTGTTCTATCAAATTTAAATTCTGGATCACCAGGAATAATTTTCAAATTATCCCAATCATTATCAATAAATTCTACTTCTATTCCTGACACTTCAAGAGCATCTATAATAACTTCTTTAATATCTTCAAGAGTTATTCCTAAATTTGGATGAAATGTTTTCAACATACCTACAAAAAAAGTTTTGGTAGGACATTTTAAGAAAATTTTATAAGCATTTTTATATAAAAATTCAAGATTAGTTTCATAATCATTGATATTATTATCAGCAAGATATTTTGCTATAATTTCTTTTTTTTGCTCTTTAGTTTTCATAATATATGAATTGTTTGTTTTTAACATTATAATAAAACATATAAAATGAATATAAAAAATAAACCTAATTTTTAATTTCTTGATTTTTATCAAATTCTTCAAATCTCTTAAAAAGAGTTTCAGATATTTTGCATTCTTGGCCCTCTTTGAATTCTTGTTCTGAAACTTTAAATAGGTGTTCTGAAATTTCCTTTCTAAGGTCAATAACAATACCATCCATTTTTCCTAATCGATTCTCAAGAATAGAAATAATTTTAGAATACATAAGTTCTTGACCCACTCTATTGTACATATTACATAGATGTTCAATCTGTTCTTCACTAAATGGTGTTAATTCTGTCATATATAATTTTTTAAACTTCAAATTCTTTAAGCCATGTAGATACTTTTTGATCTTCTCTTTTTAGAACACTATATATTCTACTGCCAATGCTAATTTCAATATTAAATTCTTTAACCCAATCAACTGTAGGACAGAGGGTTTTATTCCACCTCAAAAGACAGTGCCTACTTTTCCCATAGACTTAAAAGTTAATTTTTTCTAATTTTTCAATTTGTTTTTTTAGAGAAGCTATTTTTTTAGCTTTTAATTGTTCTGCATGTTTTATTGCTTCTTCTTTAGTTTCATACCAGTATGGCTTGTGAATTATACGTCTAACAACGTGTAATTTAGGAACCCAACCTCCATTATTATCTATTTCTTTAATCATTTTTTCTGAAATAGAAGTGCACAATTCAGCATTCATTTCTTGAATTCCTACAGTTAAAGCGTATTTAGTAATATAATAAATCATAACTTTGAGTTTTAACAATTAAACATTTATTTGACGTTCAAAATATATAAAGCATGTTTTTTCCATTTTTTTTGATTAAGATTTTTGATTAATCCACCTATAAGCAGCCTCTTTAAGAAGGTTCATTTGTACCAACAATAAATTATTTGCGTTAGTTTGCATAATGGCATTACATTGTTTCATATACATTTTTGCAATAGAACCAACAATTCCAGTTTCATCAGTTGTTTTTATTTCTTCGATTGCTATTTGAAGTTCTTCATCTGAGATGTTTTTAAAAATTTCTGTTATTTTGTTCATGCTCTTTTTATTTAAAACAGTTCTGTAGATGGAAGATAGTTAGCCAAATCAGTAATGATAATATTTCTGCAGCTATCTGCTGGATAATCTTTTGTTAGTGCTTGTGTAAGAGTTACTCGACAAGTGTCTTGAATACATTTACAATGACCTTTTACAGGAACGGCTGCTGGCTTTACTTCTTCATCTTTTTTACAAGATATGATAGTAACACAAAATACGATTACAAATAGAAAGATAAGCGATTTTTTCATAATTTTATTTTTTTTTGTTTCTTTTTTTAATACTATGTTGAACTATGAAAAATGAATATAAAAATTAATATTTTGTTATTGGTAAGGTATCAGGTAAAACATTATATTTTCTTGTCATATAATATCTTTTTTTTAATAAAATTATTTCATTTTTTTGACGTTCTGCAATTTCTAATAATAATGAATTTTGTGCTTGCACTTCGTTTGTTTGTTGTATTGATTTGTTTAATAAATTAACACACTCTAACCTACCTTTCAGAAAGCCATCATTTTTGGCTATAATGGTTAATTTTTTACAATTTTCGTTTTCTTGTGCAATATAGCTCAAAATTTGTGCATTTGTTTTATCCATTTCATATAAATGAAATATCACAGATAAAATAATGCCAATCATTATACCTGAAATGAAATATATTGGTTTATTCATTATAAGAATTTTATATTTTACAAAAATTGCACAAAATTGTGCAATTTTTGTTACTTAATAAAAGTTTTTACTTTTTGTAAAATTTGATCATGTTTTGCTCTTCCAAGTAAGTCAGAGTATCTTCCATAACATCCAGAACTCCAATCAGAACGTGGAAAGTCAAAAGAACGATCATTTTCAAGCGAATCAGCAATATACAAAATTTCATATGGATCTGGACCTGTATATTTTCCATCATTATCGTTATCTTCTCCTGGATGATAATTAGGAGAAATTTTTGCATATTATTCTATAAAATTTCTAATGTCTTTTATAAGTTGTTGTTTGATATATTCCATTATATTTTTTTTAATTGTAATTAGCAAGAAACAAAATGAATATTTATCTAAATATTTTTAATTTTCTTACAACATAATCTGCTTTCTGAGCCATTCTGTAAATTCTATCAAAGATAGAAATATATTTTTTTACAGTAATACTTTCAAAATACTCTACTCTAGGATTATTAATAGAAATACTATAATCACGAGAATAACTTTTGATAACAGAGACCACTTTAAATTGCATAATATGCATATCCTCACATTTTTTGTTAATATTATTTATTACTGAAGATATTACGCCTTCTGGCCATTCGGAGTTTGCTAAACGATAATTATCTTCACTTTTAGGAGTAGTTCCTCGTTTTGATAGATAGAATAAGTCTCCCTTTTTTAGATTCAAAATATCATCACAAGAATCTATCATTGCATCATTGAAAATAATTTCTGTCTTTTTTTTCATAGTTACATCCATTTTTGACAATCTTCAACATAAACCGCTTTTGTAATAATTACTTTGAGCAACTGTAGCCAAGAAATTATTGCCATCTTTTAAAAATAATTTTTTCATAATTATATTTCGTTTTTTAACGATACAATTGAGCCAGGAAAATGAATATAATTAATTAAATTTAGCTTTTAATCTTTCAAATTCTTTTTTCTCTTTAGCATCTTTTTCTTGTTGTTCTCTGTGTCTTCTAAAAGCTGGTATTACACATTCAAGTTTCTTTTTCCATTTTTTGTACATCATTTTTCCTTCTTCATAATAATCAGGAGAATCACAATCTTGAATATTTGGAGAAAAAAACTTTTCATTATCAATAATTACATATCTTTGTTTTCTGAAACCTACCCACTCATTCCAACAAGTAACAACAGGATAATTATTTCTATTACTAGCATCATGTAAGTGACATTCTTTCATAAACTCAAATACATCTTGTGCATTTTTAACTATCATACGTTCTTCCCAAGTATCTTCTGGATATTGGTAATAGCCTTCTTGATTGTAATAAGCAATTATTTGTTCTTGAATTTCCAGTTCTGCTCCATGTAATCATTCATGATTTTTACAAAAGCATGTTCCATTTCACTACCATCCACACTCAGTCTATAATTTTTATTTCCTGTGTATTTGTATTTTTTTGATCCTTTCTCTTCATAAGAAGAATATTCTCCTACAAAGTAATGATCACCTTTTTCTGTAATTCTTCCATTAGCATGCTTAACCAGCAATGTAAGATAACTATTACGTCCAATAACTTCAACTATTTTTTTTGTTTTATTGTGAATAAATTTCCCACTTGAAATATGGCTAGATAAACTCAATTTTTCTTTCCAAGACATATTTTTTTTGATGATAATTTTTGTTGTACTTTCCATGTTTATTTGTTTTTTTTAAATTATGAAAATAATAAAACGAATATTTTTTTAAATTTCTATATAAGATTTATTTTCTTTCATTGGATTATTATCCACCATGTTTTCACAACATGGAGATACAAATAAATCACAGTCAGAGAATCTATGAATAAATTTGACAGTTGCAAGATCATATACTTGATTACAATAACTACATGTTACAGGAACAAGCATAGAAGCAATTTGTTTTGCATTACCAAGCATTTGAAAGGTTTTATCTTCACCTATCTTAACAAGTTGATCATTTATTACTTTTTTCATATTTTTCAATATTTTTGAGTGGACCCTGCAGGGCTTGAACCTGCGACCCTCTGATTATGAGTCAGATGCTCTAACCAACTGAGCTAAGAGTCCTTAAATTTTATTTCTTTCTTCTGATAATTATATTTAAGATATATAAAAATGAATATATTTTAAATATATGTAAATTTATATTGACTTTTTTTATGACCTTTTCTTGGACAAATAATTAATGCAGAACTTCCCATGTTGAGCACAAAACTTCCAGTTTCCATATCCAAATCTTCAACAATACCTTCACTACCTATATAAACATTAGGCTGAGGATATCCATTATTATATGGTAACCAAGTAATTTTAATTTTTGCACCTTCTTTTGGAAGAACTAAAGAATTACTTAAAAATTTAATTTGTTTATTTTCAACTTTAAAAGAAGAATCGGATATCCACAATAGTGGGACAAGAATTATCGATATTACTATTATCATTCCTATAATTAACATGATAAATAAGTGCCTCCTAACAATTTTTCGTTATCTGTAACTCTTACTTCTTTTTTAAAAAGATATGCTAAATTTCTTCCAAAATCCATTGCTTTTTGTCTGTTTTCAAAAAATAATGAATTTGCAAGATTTGATTCCCATCTTTTATATGGATCAAATATTTGAAAATAATACAACATAATTAATTTGTTTTTTTTAATTATAATCAATAATTTAAAAATGAATATATTTAAATTAATTAATGAAAACCAATTTTTTTGCATGAGAAATTTTAATGTCAAAATTCTCTCTTTCACTTACCATCCATTCATTCATCATATAATGATTTGAACCTGTGACATCACAATAACTGAATTTATTCAACATTATTTTCTATCCAACCTACTATTTCATTTCTATTTTTTTCATGGTCTGAACCCCATGGATCTGGATTTGGATAAAAACAATGAATATGATAATTCAAAAGCAGTTCTTCAATTTCTTTTTTATTCCAAGTATCTTTTACTTTTTTTGTAATGATTGTATTATCTTCTGAATTTATTTTTAAACTAGAAGCTTCCAATAAAGAATTTTTACTAATATTATATTCTTTAATTAGCATTTCATCCATTGATGTTAAACCATTGTATTCAACCATTACATCTTTAATTACATTACCTTTCTTAAATTCAGAAACAAATAATTCAACAAATTTTTGTGATAGCTCAGGGAGACCTAATAATTTATTTGTAGAGGCGATAATTTTTTTACAAACAGGTTCTTCTAAACACGCTTTAGCTTCATGGTCAAATTCACATTTTTCAATATGAGGTTGACCAAATTGGTTATCTGTAGGATTGTAATACCAATCTCCCACTTTTATTTTTTCATCTGAAAGAATATAAAGATGTTGGTGAGTAAAATTGCTTACCCAATGTGTTCCATAACCATTTTTAGGAATAAATTCAACTTGATAACTATCTATATTTCCAACAATAGTTAAATGTTTGGAGTTGTTTTGACTTAACATTAAAGAATTTTCTACCGCTTTTTCATTAGTAGCAAGCATAACTACTTTACATTTTTTCCACATAATAATTTTTTTTATAGATTAGAATTAATCCAATTATTAAAATCGTTTATATCTGTATCAGGCGCAAAATGTGATATTAAATTAAACATTTTTTCTTTGACTTCTTTTCTTGAAAGAGTTTGGTGATTATGTTTAATATTAATAACATTCCCGTCAAAAATTTTTGAACGCTCTTCAAATTTAGAACCTTTAGCAGTATAAAATTGCTGATCAACTTTTGATGTAATAACATGACCATTTGCTGTTAATTCATATTCAACCAACACGTTTTCAAATTCTTTTATGGTATCTTCATCTTTTCTATATTCATCAATAAAATGATTAATAAATGATATAGAAAGTCCAGGCAAAGAAGAAATAAAAGCGCTTTTAAAAGTAGAAGCGATTACTTTTCTTACACCAAATTTTCTTTCTAAATTTAATTGTTCTGCTCCTTCTAAAGAAGAGCATAGGTAAATATCTTTTGTTCTAGGTAAATAATAAACATCACCTTTTTTTATTTCTTCATCTACAAGAATATGGATACTAAAATTGATTGAGCCATTAGAAGGAGTCAAAATTTCAGCTTTTGCTTGCTTAAACATATTTATATTTTTTTAATTTAAAATCAAATTTATAAGTTGTGAACACAATATGAATTATATAACAAAAATGAATATAATTTCTTTGAAAAAATATATAAAAGGTTCTCTGATAAATACTCTGTTTGGATTTCCTTGTTTCGGCTCTCTTACTTCACTTTACGTTTTTCATATAAATTATATTTCACTATATCATAAATGAATATAAAAAAGCCTTCGTTTTTAATATGAAGGCTTTTTTATATATTTTGTAATTAATTTAAAATTGTATTTTTTGATGTTTTTCTATTTTCCAGATAGATTTATATTCCATAATTACAAATTTTTGACACTCTTCAGGTAGCAATTCAAATTTAATCTTTCTGCCTAAATGTGCATAGGCAGGATCATCAATGATTTCATTGCTGTAAAATGTATTTGCAGCACCTTGGAAAGGATTTTCACTTATTTTGATATATCTATGTACTCCATTATTTTTACGGCTGTATTGGCCTGTAAATACAATTGTATATTGATCAAATGTTTGTCCATTATTGGTATAACATCTAATGTAACGTGGTTTACCATTAGGTAATAAGGTGCTGACACGCATGCTTTTCTCTTTTAAAAAATTATTATTCATAGTTTTAAAATGTTTTTAGTTTAAAAAAATTTATTATTAATACAAAAGTAAAGAGGCGAAAGTTCAATTTAATTTAAAAAAGTATAATAATTATTAATTAAGATGATAATAAAAACTTATTTTATCCTGAAAATAAGTGATTATAATAATCGATTTTCCTGTTACAGAGCCAGATCTTTTCAAAAATTTTGTCATTGTTTTTATTATAAATATTTAAAAAGTTTACGAAAAATAAAAAAAGCTGCTTAATTTTAAGCAGCTTTTAAAAAACAAACCTTACAAATTTTTCCATGTTTGTTTAAAAGTGAGCTGTCAATAACAGCTCACTTTATTTTTAATCCAATAACCTTATCAAAAATTTTTTTTCATAATTTATCTTGGTAACAAGATATTTTTACAATGCAGTTGTAACATGGTAGCCAGCCTCTTTCAAACTTTCTATTTTTGCATTATATTCTTGTTCTGTTTCAAAACTTTCCAATCTCATAGAACCATAAACTGCTTTTTCTTTCTTCTTTGCAGCAGTAACAGACAATTGTCCATACATTTTATAATATGGTTTTATAAGCTGTGGATTTGTTCTACATCCAAGGTAAAATTTCTTTGTATTTTTCATATTGTTTTTTTTTAAATAATAACAGGGAGAGTAAGAAATGAATATAAAAAAACAGGACCATTTTTATAATCCTATTTTTTTATTAATATTATTTTGAAAATGGTGAAGTAGTTAATAATTCTTCTTTATTAAGAATACCAAAAACTTCTTCTGAGTTTACACGCTTACGTTCAATTTCAGAGCCTTTTTGATCAAAGATATTGAAAGTGACATTTTTTGTTGTTATTTTTTCTACATAAAAGAAAACATTTCCTTTCACTCTACCTTGTTTATCAAAAATATTATATTTGAATTTGTACCAGTTTCCTTCTTTAAAAGAATTTTTAAATTTTTCTATCACTTCCATTTTTTCAGCTTCTGCAAACTCCTTTTTAATTTTTGTTACTTCTACATCTATCGTAGAAATGGAACGATATGTTTTTCTCAGAGCAGAAAAATATTTTTTTAATGTTACAAGAAAATCATAATCCGCAACTTTTTCAACATAATTAGAAAGCTCTTTAGCCAAAAAATCCAGAAGTTGTAATTTTGTAATTTCAGGACTCAATTCTGAATTTTTGAAAGAAATTCTTATGCCAGATGCAGACAATTCAGGAGAAAATGTTTCATACATTTTCTCAATATCTTCACTAAACGCTTGCATGTAATTGTAGATGTATACATCAGAGCCGAAATCAGCATACAAATTTTCAGATTTTTTCGTTGTTGCTTCATGTACAGTAAAAAATTTGACGTATTGAGTATCAATTTCTACTCCTAGAGGAAATTTTGGATCAAGCTTTCTTGTTAATTCAGCAACAAGGTTGTGTTGAAATTCGGAACGTTGTTCCATATAAAGTATACGTAATGCGTTTACTTCTTCGTTTAAAACATCAAGCCTATTTTGTTTTTCTTGTTTTGCTTCTGGTGTCATAAAGTTTTTTTTAAATAATAGGAAGAATATAATAAAATGAATATATTTGTTGTAAATCTTTCTGAAATCAAAAGCGTCTCTTATAAAGAAAGACGCTTTTCATTATTTTTTATTCAACTTGCAGCTTTGTATAGTTGGTTACAAATTCGCTGTCATAGAATTCAATATTATAATATACAGATGCGTGATTATAACCCTCATTCAAAAGAATAAATTCAAGTATAGAACCACACTTAAAATCATGATGCAGACACTCTATAACATTATTCCAGTCTTCTGAATCAATTGTATTATCATACCAGCTATGAAAACCTGATCGGGATGTGAAATTTTTTTTTAGATATTTATCCCATGATTCTTTATTATCTGAAAGATACTTTTCAATTGTTTCTATATTTTCTTTAGAAAAATTCAAAGTACATTCAATAGAATCATTTGAATAATTATAAAATTTTGGACTTTTGAGATTTTCAAAAAAAGAACCATCAATAAGTTTAAATTCTTTCATTTTCTCAGACACAGCATCAAAAATCTTTTGAGCCAAAGCATTAGAAGCTGCTTTATAATCAATTTCTAAATCATCAAAAGTGATTTTGGAAAGACCTTTTTCTTCTCTGTCTTCATTTAGAAATTCGACAGCATTATCAAATTCTAAAAAAGTACCTAATATGGTACAATCAAATCCATTAAATACTGGAAGCCATGTAGCAGTAGAAATTTGGTTTTGTTGTGTAGTTTGCATATATGTTTTTGTTTTTTTAACAGTATAACACACTAATTAAAATGAATATTTTTATAAATGTAGTGCTGTATGTTGTCTTTTCATAATTTTAAGACTGCCTATACCCTACAGCTAGTATGTATTTAAACACTACTCTTTAGCACACTACATTTATAAATAATTATATTTTTTCTTCCAGCCATTTATCCTTTGCATAGAAAGCTTCCATATTATCTCTAGTATATGGTCTGTATAAGCCATCACAATAATCAGCGAATTCTGAGATTAGATTATAAACTTCTTCTCTCGTATAGCTATCTTTTACTTTTTTGATAGTAATAGTGTTATCTTTTGGATTTATTTTTAAGTATTCTCCTATACTATGATCACCTGTATCTGGTGGTTGGTTGAATAAAATACAGTACTCTACCATTACTTCATCAATCTTAATTCCTTTATTGTGTTCAGTTATCAATTTAAAAAGGAATCCTTCGGAAGGTCTTGGTAGATTTGTTGATTTATCTGTACAAGCAATTACTTTTTTACACCAATCCCCATTAAAACCTTGTTCTGGGAATTCATTACAATAAATCCATCCAGTGTCTGAAACTTTTGTACATATACACAACACCCATTTTGGATTACCTTCATTTTGGGTTGTTGTCATTCTATTATCAGCAAGAAAATAATCTCCTACTTTTATTTCATCATCTGAAGTTATAAATAACTCAATACGCTTCCAGTTTTTAAGAGTTAGAGGCTCATCAAAAGAAAAAGCCAATTTGCCTGCTCTTGTACAAATTGAATCTTTATTAATTGCTTTTTCTGTAGGAAGCATAACTACTTTGTATTTCTTTAACATAATCGTAATGATTTTTAGTTTTAGATATTAATTCATATATTTAAAATTTCTCCATCGAACCATTCATCATGGTTTTTAGAACTACCATTATATTCATGATTCAAATGTTCAATCCATCCATTATATGAAATTTGTCTTAAAAATTCAATTGCTTGTTCATTAGTTAGACCTAGTTCAACTAATTGTTTTAATTTTTCCTTTAACATAACTTTAAGTTTTTAGTTTTAGAATTTATTTTAATAAGACATTCCACCTTATATTTCTAATACAGCTCTTAGGGAGAGTGTTTAGATAATATGACTGTTTTACTAAACTAGTTTAAATCTTATAATAAGAATGATAAAATGAATATTATTGTAAATTATTCTCAACCCACTTATCAAGTTATCATTTTACTTTTTCTTTATTCATTCCAGTTTTAAATGTTTTTTTCTATTTTATTAGGAGTAAAGAAAAATGAATATTTTTTTAAATTTAAAAAAACTATCTGTCCATTTCTAAGTGGAGATGTCTCCCTATCTTATCAGAGTTTTCTTGCTCATCACCAAGATCGGCTAATAGGTTTGGCCCTAGACTAATTCCTTACAATAAATAACATCATCTTAGCATGATTATAACTATGCACCCAATACATCACCAAGGTATATATATAAATGAGGGAAAATAGAGGGCTATATTTCAAGATTGACTCTTTTAATCTTTGCAAATTAAACTCATTGCCTCTAGCCTATCCTACACACTATAATATCTATTTATATATACCACCCCAGATTGGAGTCGAACCAATACTGTTACTATTTATCTTCAGCAGATAGTTTTTATATTTTTATTTAATCCGAATTGTACCACTTAAAGTACCCTTGTCATCCATACCAGCACCATAAAAATTTGAACGTTCAATAACTATTCCTTCTTTTTCCAACGTGTTTTTTATTTTTTCAAAAAGATCCACATCAACAATATGAAAAGTCAAATTTTTATAATCAAGGCTATCAATAATATAGCCTGGTGTATTATATCTAAATACTCTCCCTTTAGACCTTTTACTATCAAAAGTCGATTTTTTTAATCCAAATTCTTTAAATATTTTTTTGTATAAGGATACAATTTCTTCCATAAGAGATATTATTTATGAATAAAATTACTTTTTTTCTATTTTTCTACCCAAATAAATCATTGCAGAAAATATAACCAATACAACATGGAAGTTGGTAATTTCCATTTTTGTAGTTGAATGAAGTATAATTATAGCAACAATAAAAAAAATAGCTACAAACACCATTATTGAATCAATAAGATTGATAATATCTCGTATTTTCATGTTTATTGTGGTTTAATTTTTTTGAGTAGCTGGAGTGGGAATCGAACCCACACGACTTTTAAAGGTCACAGGATTTTAAGTCCTGCGTGTCTACCAATTTCACCATCCAGCCATTTTATTTTTTAGCACCCTCTTATTGCAACTTGAATTAAGTATATACTTTGATAAGTAAGGTCACATAAATAATTCCGCTTTTAAAGGAATTTCACCTTTTCCCAATTATGGAGGCTCTTATTATTTATTTGCTGAGAACTCATTTGTGTTGTAGACTCTTCCTAGTTAGTAGTTTAAGTCTCTTATATTTTCATTCCTTTCTCAAGGGAACAACACATCTAGGATTACTCCATTAAACGTTTCAAGACTAAATAGCTTCTCAAACTTATTGCTAAGCTCCTGCTAATCCATATTTCTATGTGTACTGACAACTTATCTCTTTTTTAATATCCTGTCAATTCAGGATTAGTATCTTTATGTAAACTTATCGCACAATAGAGATCTACTCACTTTCTTGTAAAAGAATTCAATAGGTTCTTTCACTCAAAATTTGCACTCTAAATTAATAATTTTACAAAGGATCAATGTTTAGCCTTTTATTATTTTCTTTTGCAAATGTAGAAATTTTTTTTTAAAATGAATATATTTTTTACTTTTTATTTTGATTTAAATAAACCTGAAATGCCTCTGTATATCTTTTGGAAATTTTTTGTTCAGATTTTCTTTGTCCTACTGGTTTGGTATAATCCCAAATATAAGATTCTTTTGCTACAATAACACATTTTTTAGATGTTTCTAATAAACCACACGAATAACCAGTAACTAATATACATTCGATTTCCCCTATCCAAAGTTCATGTGTTGGATTTTTTATTTTTAATCCAAGCGCCAAATCATATTGATCTCTATCTTTACGTCCTTCATAAGGATCAGTGGGACGGTGTGTATAAACATGAAGTTTTCCTGTTTCGTCTTGTAAAATATAAACAGAAGTTTTATGGGCTCTTTTCATATAACAATTATTTTATTTGTTTATATTAACTATATAAATGAAAAATAAAAATGAATATAATTTCTTTTATTTTTTTTAGAAAGGTTCTCTGATAAATACTCTGCTCGGATTTCCTTGTTTCAGCTCTCCTACTTCACTTTACGTTTTTCGTACCAATATTATATTTCACTTTTATAAATGAATATTTTTTAAAATAATTATTTAATATATTCATTTTTATTCATTAGAGATAACATAAGAAACAAACAGACACAGACATGAAAAACGAAACCATACAAATATACAAAGCTATTATTGATAGCTGTATAAACAAAGGAATTAAGTGTTTCTATGCTTATGATGAAACCAACATTTTCCTCAGTCTCGAAGAAGCACAAAAAGCATTGGATAAAGCATATCCACTAGCTAAAAGATATACACACAAAATCTGGTATTTCTTTTTTGATAATAACTTAGAATTGTGCGGATTCTCTGTAGAATAAAATATTCATTTTTATAGGTAAATAACTATAATTAAAAAACACAAACAGACATGAAAACAATAACAATCAATCTATACGAATTCCATGAATTGAGCGAAGCTTCTCAAAAAATAGCTTTTGAGAAATTGCGTTCCACCATTTTTATGGATTTTGAATCCATTGTTTTAGATGCTGCAAACATAAATTTTATTATTGAGGATTTGGATGTTGAACACAATTATGTTCTTGGATATTTTTATCAAGGAGAATATGATACAGCAAGCAAGATTGTAAAAGAGCATGGACAAAAAACGGAAACTTATAAAATAGCTAACGATTATCTTTCTGCTCTTGAAAGTATTATACGACAAAAAAATATGCTTGGTTTTGAAACTTCACAAGCTCTGGAAAATGAACACGAAGCACTAGACGAAAAATTTTTGTCCCAGCTTTCAAATGTGTATTTGAACATCATTAAAAAATATTGTGATTGGGAAACTTCAAAAGAAGATTTTAAACAGATAATTAGTTGTCATGATTATTTCTTCACAGAAGACGGAAAAATAAGCAGTTTAAAATAAAAAAATATTCATTTCTGTAAGTAATAACTATAATTAAAAAACACAGACAGATATGAAAAAGAATCCAACTTTCACAAAAAAAGGTTTATCCAACATCCAAATCAAATTCTTGATTTTAGTGGAACACTCCTTTTTCAATGGAGAAAAAATGGGACTTGAAACTTTTGAAAATTGTTTAAAACAATTGAAAAAATACAATTCCTCACAAAACGCAACTGAAATTTTGGAAGCATGGGAATATTGGAACTTTTCAAAAAGACCCATTCTAAGAGAAACTTATAAAACACCAATCGCGCTTACTGAGCTTTTCAAAAAAGGAAAAGAATTTAGTTTTGGTGATCCAACAGAAAAACTTAAAAGAATTTTTGAAAAAGAGTTCTTTCTAGGCAAAGAATTAAAATCTTGTAATTTCTACTTTGAAATTTATAAAGATCAACTTTACATCAAGTATCAAAACATTATAGGCAGTCGCTGTATTGCCATCATAAAAAATTAATTCTGTATGTTTGTTTTTTCATTGAACCGTCCTAAAACAGGATGGTTCTTTGTTTTAAAAAAAATATATTCATTTTATGAAATAGGAAATACAATTAAAAAACAAACAAGAACATGACATAGAAAGAAGCAAACACCGAATTTAAAAAAGAAATTTTGCCTCATGTAATTGCTCAATATGAGCAAGATGGTATGAAAGATAAGCCTGCTCGTTGTGAAGCTTATAATAACTATGTAGACAGTCTGTTAAAAGACGGAAAAATCACTGAAAAGCAAGCAAACAAATGGTGTATTCCTGATTCACTTTTAAAATAAAAAAAATATTCATTTCTGTTATTTGTTAATAAAATATCAAAAACAAAAACATATGGAAAAAAATAAAATGAAAGGTATTTCTTTAACTCTTTCAAAAGAGAAATCAGAAGAGTTTTTTTACAATGCTCTTTGTAATGGTCTTGCACATATTGGTGATTATGGTCTTGAAGTTGATTTTGATCAAAAAGCCTATGATAAAGCAAGAAAAAAACTGGAAGGCCCTTGTTATGAAGATGTCCTGATGCAACTATTAAGAGACGGTGGAGAAATCATTTTTGTTGATGTTGAAGGGGATGGTGAACATACCACAACCATTTCAATCAAAGATGTACACGAAAAAGTGCAAAAAACTCCATTTTCTCATCTAGATGACATGATTAATGAGAATGATGATTCTGTAACAGCAGATGTAATCATTCAAAGTGTACTTTTTGATGGTGAAATCATTTTTGGTTAAAAAAACGTAGTCTTAAATAAGCAATAAAAAACCAGCCTTTGAAATAGGTTGGTTTTTTTATATTCATTTTATGGAATAGAAAATACAATTAAAAAAACAATTTCATATGTCAAAAAAAGTATTAGTAAACAATGAGGTTCTCAACAATTTGATAGATCTTTTTGTTAGTTACAAAATGCAAGGACAGCCTTTAGACGTAAATGAGAGAATCAAAGAACGTAAATTAATTGTAAAACAATTGGAAGTTCAATCAATTGATCACATTCTGAAAAAGGCAGTAAAAATCTTAAATGAGATACCAAATAAAAGAACAGGAGCGGGTACAACCTATGAATTATCCTCCGAAATTGATGGTATTCTAAAAGAATAAAAATAATAAAAAAAGAGGTTTGTTAAAAAATGATAAGCCTCTTTTTTATATTCATTTTAAACAAGATGTATATAATTAAAAAAACAAACACATGAAAAAATATACAAATAACTACAACTACAGAGGATTACCATGTACAGTTGCTAATGGAAAATATGCAGTATGTGGAACTCGAAGTTTGACTTCTGAAAAAAAATGGTGTTATCTATTCAAAAGGTAGTGGAGTTTTAGAATGGTGTTTTTCTGAAGAAGATACCACAAGAAGGAAAGAAAAAATGGAAAAATACTATCAATTCGATAACCTTAAAGTAACTATTTTCAATTAATTCTAAACTCAGAAAAATATGCTATTTCTATATTTCTACATCGGATTTTCTTATTTGTTTTTGATTGGAAGTGCCACTGCTGTAAAAATCAGTTGGTATAATATTGTACTTGCTCCTTTGTTTTTTCCAATGATTTTGGGAAGACTGGCAGCACTTGCTGGAGAAAAATCCTAAAAAAATATTCATTTCTCATAAGAAAAGATATCATTAAAAAACATTTACAGACATGAATCAGAAAATAGGTATTCTTCCAACATCTGAACGAACACCAATAGTGCTATCAACAAGCAAATATGGGGGTTTATTTAAGTCAGAATATTATTCCCCTATGCTGGAAATGGGTGATCGTTACCAACATGTATACATCCTATCTACTGATCATGTTTCTAAAGGTGAAACATTTTTTGATACTCAATATGGTCTATGTAAAGCAGCTTTTAATTTTATACCTACTCTTAATGGTACAAAATTTAAAATTACTGCATCTACTGAAAAAGAGCTAAATTTGAGCTATCCAACACAAGAAAATTTTGAACAATGTATTTCTGATTACAATAAAAAAAATATTCATTCTTAAAATGAAAACATACATTATTGAATCAAGCTATTAAGCACTTTTCTACATTGGAAACTTTGTTGTTAGAGCATGGTGAATCTTATTCTTTAACAAGAAAAGATGTATCTAGTGAACTCATGCGCTTAGAAGGTTATAAACAGTCAAGAAAAAGATAGATAAAAAACCTAAAAATGTTATGTTTAAAAAACACGATATTATTTCACTTCCAACCACAGATAAAAAATACGGAATATCTTTGGCTGCTTATAGTTTTATTTGTCAACATCTTTATGTCCTTTCTGACGAAAAAATATCAGGTAAAGGATTTAGAGTAGACTTAAAAAGAATGAGCATTGGAGTAATAGACGATGATCATTATTATAATAATCCAAAAAATGGAAAGTTTAAAAAGGTTATTTCCTCTACTGATCCATCCCTTGGTTTACCTTTAATTTCAAACTTATTTATCAACGAATTTGTTGTTGCAAGTGATAGTCAAAATCATATAAATACTGTAGATGTAGAATACGATTTTGATTATTCGGCAATACCTGATCAAGTTACAGAGTTTCTAAAAATCAATCCTAATAACACCATATCAATCAAAAGCAAAAAAGAACATTGGAATAAAAATGAGGTGATTGCTCTATGTGAAAAAATTTGGTTTTCATATGGAAAACTATCAACTGAAAGTAGTTTTGATCAATGGGTGAATGATAACATATAAAAGATAAAAAAAATATTCATTTTATTATAACCTAAATATATTGGATATAGAAAATATCAAAAATTAGTAATAGGAACCGTGATGATTAGTAACTATATGAAAATATAGAACCTGTAGATCTTGTGTATAAGGTAGGGTTATAATAATAACTAAATCCATAGTGTTTTAAAAACAGCGCTCTTATTATTTTAAAATAAAAAATACAATTATGTTATTTCTATGTTGGTCAAATTCTCATAAAACATGGGTGAAAGTCTCCCATAAAAAAGCAAGACAAAATTTTCAAGGAAGAATCATAAATTTTGGAAATGATTTGTTATTTGATAAAGTTCCTGGAGGAAACTGGTCTCCCAGCCTGATAAAAAGTTTTAACCCATACAAATAAAATATTCATTTTTAAGTTGAATGTTATAATTAAAAAAGCGAGGAAATAAAAATGAGTAGCTTCAAAAACAAAGAAATAGTTAAATTGGATTCAGATGCAGAAGAATACCATATTTATAAGGTTTAAAAAACTTTAAAAAATTATTGTATACCACCATCTAATCTTACCAAATGATTATTAAAACAACACTTATTGATACAGGGACAACAAGTTACCTTTCTATTTCAAAAAAAGATTTCTTAAAGGTATGTGATCCACATGATATTACTGAGCATTCAGGACACGACTTAAAAAAAGTTTATTTAGAAGAAGATCAAGACGCAACAACCTTTCTAAAAAAAGCAGAAGAAAAAGGATTTGAAATACAAGTCAAAACCTCTTATAAAAGAGAGTTCATAAAAAAGAAAAACTACGATCCAAATTTGTTTGGATACCATCCTGAAATTGATGATATCATAAATAAAAAATATAAAATTAAAGAAATTCAAAAAAATATTGTGATCCTTGTAAATGGATTGGGTAAAGTTTTTAAATTATCGCTTAAAAATCCTTTCCAAGTTATTAAAGAATACCAACGATAGTGTGTTATGTTTGTTTGTTTTTAACTGTCCAGCGATTTTAATTAACCGTTGGGCAGATTTTTTTATATTCATTTTATAATGAAAAATATAGAATTAAAAAACAAGGTAACTATATACTTATTTAACCTAATAAAAACTTTTAAATTACTAAAGTAAAGCACTTTATAAATATTTATCATAAAATAGTAACACAAATGAATTATTTTACGTATATTTGTAGTATGAGAGAAGATATAATGACAACCTACAAGAATCTGATACAAATGAACAAATCTTTTGAGATTGTTTTAGGGAACAAACAAGCGGTAACGGTTAATCCCGAAGTTGTAAAATACGCTCAAAAATACGGCAAAAAAGAGGCGTACCTGTTTAATAACAGATTGTTTGCAATGTTTATTAATCCTTCTGATTTGCGTAAGGAAGAATATTCCGTAAACAGAGAATACATTAAATCATTATAAATCATGGTAGCACTACAGAAATTTACAAACCTTGTCCAGTTATTCGCCTACTTCAAAGACGAACAAATTTGCCGTGAATACTTGGAACAAATCAGATGGAATGGTACTATTACCTGTCCAGACAAAGAATGTGGACATGATAAGGTTTTTAAGTTTTCCAACGGTAAAGTTTATAAGTGTGCGAAATGTAAAAAGCAATTTAGTGTTAGAGCGGGAACGATATTTGAAGACAGTAAAATACCTTTATCAAAATGGTATGCAGCTATTTACCTAATCACTTCTCACAAGAAAGGGATTTCTTCTTTACAACTTCATAGAGACTTGGGAGTGACACAGAAAACCGCTTGGTATATGCTTCACAGAGTACGCCACACGTTCGGATTCAGCGTAAGCAAAGAAAAATTAGAAGGTATTATTGAAGCGGATGAAACCTTTATTGGTGGTCTGGAAGGCAATAAACACAAGCATAAACAAACCAAAGGTGTACAAGGTAGAAGTTCAGAGGTAAAAACTCCTATCGTTGGAATCATTGAAAGAGGTGGTGAACTACGTGCGAAAAAAGTAAAAGACACAAAAGGTTATAGCCTTAGACCTTTCGTAGTTGAAAACGTAGCATTCAATTCAACGCTTAATACAGACGAATGGCATGGTTACAATGGTCTGTCCAGAATTTACAAACATAAAAGAGTCAATCACAGACAAGGTGAATACGTTAATGGTAGTAACCATACCAATACAATGGAAGGTTTCTGGTCGCTTTTAAAACGTGGCGTAATAGGTATTTATCATTCTGTTTCTGAAAAACATTTACAGTTATACGTTGATGAATTTGTTTTTAGATACAATACAAAAGCGGTTTCTGAAAGTTACCGATTTGACCAGATGTTGCACAACATCGCTTGTCCTCTACCTTATAAACAATTGATATGCAAAAGCTAATAGCCAAATGGAAATTAAACATGGGGCTGTTAGCCTCTAAAATGAATATGCCAAAGGGTACATTCTGCAATAAACTTTCTCCAAAGCATCCTACACAATTTACGGATGCTGAAATTATCCGCTTAAAGATGGTTCTGAAAGAGTTACAGGCAGACCTTGAAGGTGTAACAGAGATTGAATTTAATGATGCTTTAAAAACGCTTGTAAAATGAAATTAGACCAGATAACAAACAAAGCCGAAATGGATGGCGAGATAAATCCTAATGATGAATTTTATACCCCTATCTATGCTATAGAACCGTTATTGAAATATCTTAAACAGGGTAGTAATATTCACTGCCCTTTTGATACAGAAGAAAGCAATTTTGTGAAAATGCTTAGACAGGCAAGACATAATGTTAGAAGCTCTCACATAGGTAATGGACAGGATTTCTTCAAACAAGAGTTTGATGATACCGATTATATAATAAGTAACCCTCCCTATAGTATAAAAAAGGAGGTCTTTGAGAGACTTTTTGAGCTAAAAATACCATTTGCTATGTTAGTCGGAGTGGTGGGATTATTTGAAAGTCAAGGACGGTTTAATATGTTTAAAAATAATGAATTTGAAGTAATGTACTTTAATAAAAGGGTAAGTTATTTTAAGAGCTATTCAGACCAAAAGCCCAGTTTGAATCCTCCATTTTCAAGCGTATACATTTGTAGTGGTATATTACCAAAACAAATAATATTTGAAGAGGTGAAAAAATAAAAAAAAAGAAACCGCTGTTTCATTGAAAACAGACGGTTAGGTTAAATAAGTATATAGTTACCCAACCAGAATAGTATTCAGAAAAGAGAAAATCAAAGCTGTAACAGCATAAAAAATGTTAATTTGTACTATATTAAAAACCTTGTCTTTTTAAGGTAGGGTTTTTTTGTTATTAAAAAAAATATTAATTTTTACCGTTTTGTTATACAAATAAAAAATATATAAAATGGCTCACATATCAGAATATAAACATCTTATCAAAAGTAGAGAAATTACTTTAAAAGAGTATGCTCAATTATCTGATTTTTCAAAAGTCAAAGCACGTCAAGAAGTTTTAAACATTGATGTGATGTATTATCAAAAACAAAAAGATGCGTTTAAGAGTAAATTACAGAATAATATTAACCAAGTGGTCAATAACAAAGTAGACCTGCCAGCCTTAATAAGAAGAAATCAACATATAAAAAAGATTTCCAGTGATATGTTGCTTCTTGAAAAATATATTATTGGAAATCTTTGTCATTTTTTAGAGGACGGGACTTATGTAACTTATTCTATTAAATAATTATATTCATTTTTTTAAATTTAAATTATAATTAAAAATTCTAACTCATAGCGAGACCATGAAAAAAACAAAACCTTTTCAATTAGTTATGCTTTCTACACAAAAAGCAACAAAAACTTGTAAAACACTTGTTCACTTTCTTGTATATGAGCAAAAACTTATACTTGTTGAAGAAAACAATAATCCTTTAGTAAAACCATATCATCTTTACATAATTTCAGATGAAAAAATAAAAAAAGGTGATTGGGCAATAAAAGAAGCTTTTATGACTTCTAGTGGTATTCCAGAGCTTCACCAAATCAATAATCATGATTTGGAAGCTATTAATGATTCTACATTTTGGAAAAAAATTGTTGCTTCTACAGATGAAACTATTACTCCTAGAGCTATTATACCAACATCTTTTTTAAAAGTATATATAGCAAGCTATAACAATAATTCACCAATTAAAGAAGTCCATTTAGAAATGGAAGCTTCTTACCATGAAGAAGAAATTTGTGATGGTGGACTTGTTATTAAAAAACGTAGTGATAAAACTGTAATTATACATCAATCAAAAACTTTTGGTGAAAGTGAAGTAAAAGAATTAATATTAGAAGCCCTTTTAGAATTTGCTCCTACCTTAAACCAAGAATCTGTGCAAAGCTGGTTAATTGACAAATTCAAAAAATAAAAATATATTCATTTCCTAATAAAGTTGGTATAGTTGCAGCAAGGTAATCAAACATACCAAACTGTACGCAAAATAAAATATTCATTTTTATTCTTGGTTATATAATTAAAAAAACAAATAGTATGAAGCAGACAAATATTTTAAACTACTACAAGGCACTTTGTAAAGAATTAAACATTCAGCCTTTACCAATCAATTTTAAAAGAGTGGCAAAAGGTGGAGCTTGTATCTCTCATGATGGAAAAGGTAAAATGTTTTCCATTGAAATAGATCTTAACAATTGTAAAGATGTAGAAAGAGGCATACTACATGAAACCGCTCACCAAGTTCTTATTGAAAAGAATAACAACTTTTCTCATAATTCTGCCTTTAAAAAATTGGAAACTGATTTGATAGAAACATATTTTTACTCTCATCTTAGTAAATTACTTTACCAATAAAATATTCATTTTTATTCTTGGTTATATAATTAAAAAAAAACAAAACATTATGTCTAGAGAAATTTTACTAAAAACAACCACAAAGTGGATTGGAACTGAAGAAGAAAAAGATATCACTGATTGGTTTGATGGGTATGACTCAATTGATGAGGATACAATCATGAAAGATTGTGGAAGTGATATAGAACTCACTGCAATGGATATGCAAGGAATAGGTTACGAAGTAGTTGCAAATGGTGATCGTATTCTATTAAAAACAACTACTAAGTGGGTTGGTGCTGACCAAGAAAAAGATATTACAGAATGGTTCAAAAATTCTGGTGCTGCAAACATTGATCATTTTATATATATGTGTATGGAAGAACTGGACACAGAAGCCAGAGAAATTCAAAACCTATCCTATGAAATTGTTATCAACAACATAGAAGACTAATCGAATAAAAAAAATAATAAGGGACTAAAAAATTAGTCCCTTATTTCAATAGCCTCCTATTTTTTAGCTTTATTTTTAACGCCTTATTTATTACCTTATTTAGGATTAAGCCCTTATTTTAACCCCTTAAATAGACGCTCGTATCAAAAATTAGGCCACTATTTTGGACTTTTTCTGGGCTGAACCAACCCACGCAAAAATTTTTTTCCAATTTTTTTATTAAAAGTATCAACCAATTAAATATCCATAAACTGCCCTAAATTCACTTTCTGCTAAAATCAACACCCCTTATTCTTATAATTTATAAAAAATATCAACTTTAAAAAAATTTTTTTCCAAAATTTTTAAGTAAAATATATGATACCCCCTTTTCATAAAATTAAAAAACGATTTAGAACATTAAAAATTTTTTTTCTATATTTTTCTAACTTTTTAAAGCATACCAACGTATAATAACTTGATATGATCACAAATTGGATACCATTAAATAAACATACTATTAAATTTATTGAGAGAAAGAAAAGTCTTTCAAGTGAAGAAGTTTTAGGTTTAAGTTCGTATGGTAGAATGTCAATAGGTAGAATTGTATGGAATGAAAACAGAAATAGATATGATTGTAATTCTACTTATGGTGGTGGAATAATAAATTGTATTGTTTTTATTAAAATAAAAGATTTAACACTTTTGCCAATCAAATCTTATCAAGAAATAAGCAATGAATTTATTAAGGAAAATATGGAAAATTCACAAAGTGATACATACTCAATTTTAAATGAATTAAAAATAAGATTTGAAAATGATATAAAACATGCATTTTTAATTGATGAAAATCAATGTTTTCTATTAACTATTATACTAAATGAAAATAGTTCAGAAATAAAAAGCAAACTATATGATTATTTAGAAAGTGTTAATAATAATCTTAATAAAAAAATTGAATTTGATTTTGTAGATGAAATATTTTTATCTGATATAATTGGTAATAAAATCATATAGTATGAATAAATTAAAAAATTTGGCTGGTTACTTACCTTATGAATTAAAAGGAATAATTGATAATAAAATAGAAATTCTTTGTGGTATAGTACAAAGTAAAAAATCATATGTTAAAACAAGAGAGTCTTTAGAAGGAGAAATATTTTCATCTGAACTAATACATTTTCGTCCCATTTTTCGTCCTATATCTATGTTAACAGAATGGATAGAACACAATGGAGAAAAATTTATTCCTGTTATAGAATTAGCTAAATTAGTTGATAATCAACATAATCATACAGATAGTATAGTAAAAACATATAAGAATATGATTAAAATAATAACAGAAAAATGTGATGATATATATCCTGTAAGCATTTATTTCGAAGAAAAAGGAATAACTAGTATAAGCTCACCAAATGGTAATATAAGTTATGTTACTTATGAAAAAGTAAAGGATAAATTATTTGAATGGCACTTTTGTCTTAATCAATCAATGTTTAATTCAGGTGAAGCTCTGTCTTGGACAGAAGCATATAAAAAATAATATTGATCTATAAAACCTTTAATTAAAAAACATGAATCAATAAAATTAAGTTATGTGGAATTAATTCAAAAACTTATTGGAGATATAGAACCTGAAAGAAATGATTATGATGAAGAAAGATTTGAAAATCTTATTAAGATGTGTGATTTAATTTATAAACTTACTTTGGAAGCAAGAAATACATATGAAAAATATGAAAATTTTCAAGGATGGAGCAGAGATACAAATAAAGCAAATCAACAATAAAAATATGTCTAATCTTATAGAAAAAAGATTTCTTGAACTTTTAGAAAATTATACACTACATATAGTTCCTTTTAATAATTTTAACAATGATTTTTATTTTTATTGTGGTTTAAGATTTCTAAATGAAAAAAATGAAGTTATAATATTAAGAGACATATTATTTCCACATTATATTTCTTTATCAAAGAAACATATAATGGATGTTATAAAACAAGAATTCAATTGTAATTATGATACTCAATTAAATTTATTACCACCTATCATATATAAACATTTAAAAATAAGTGCTATGGTATGTTATCCACATTCTGAAATATGAATAAAAAATTATATTATTGGTATAAGTTTGGAGAAAAAATACCAAAAAAATTAAAGAAAAAAATTTTAGGTATAAAATATCTTCTTGTAAACTAAAAAGAATGTTAGAAGAAATTATTGTTCTTGAACCAATTAAGACAATGTATGAAAGACGTGAAATAATACCTCATGGTGCTTTTTGTCCTTTTTGTGGTGAAAAACAATATGTTGGTTCTGGTAATCATTCAGAATATCCTGATCATTTGGAATATTTTTATTGTTTAAGATGTAGAAGAGTGGTGGGTTATATAGATAATAGTCCATTTATACATGCTTTAGAAAATAAGGATTTTAATTATAATCCTATATTTTAAAACAAGTTAAATTTAAATAAAAAAAACATGGGATTTTTAATACAAAAAAAAGGTTTGTCAGGATTATATTATCATCCATTAAATACATTTGAACAATGGAAAACTATTGATGATAAATCAAATGAGTATGATGCTAAACAAATAGTCCTAGAATTATCTGAAAAAGAAAAGGGAGAATATAGAGTTAAAGATATTTATTCTGGTAAAATATTGTTTGCAATTACAACAAATTAAAAAACATGAAAACAAAAAAGGTAAAAATTAATAATTTTGAATTAATTCTTGATAAGATTAAAGGAAAATTTCAATCTATAACAGAAAAGGAAGAGAAAGAAATTTGGGTGGATGCTTTAAATGAGATGTTGGACGATCTTAGAGATAATGATTTTTTTGGTACAGAAGGTCAATGTGATCCAAGAATTGTAGAATAAAACAAAAGAATATATGAATCTAATCAATACACCTAAAATAGTGCAAATAATACCTAGTATGACACTTAAGGATTCAATCAATGAAGTAGTAGAATTTTGCAAAAAATTTGGCTGTGATGTTCATTTAGAAATAAATGGGATTACAAAAACTATTACCACATCCACCAATGTAAAAAAATGTGTAGCTAATTGGTATAAGTAAATTTTATTTATTATGGGATATAAAAAAGAAGTGTTATACAATTATAACAAATTAATAAAAATAGAAATTTGTGATGTTTATAAAAGTAAGTTCTATGAATATAGACATGAAAAGAAATTATTTGGTCTAAAAATACAAAGTGCAGGATGTTATCATAAAATAAGTGGCCAACTAATCAATATAAACAAGAAAATGTATACAATTACAAATAATATAGTTTGTGAAAAAGCTAAATGTATTCTTTATTTTCAAGACCATCAACAAGAAGTTATATATTTTGATTCTTATGAAGAAGCAAAAAATAAAGGTACAGAGATAATAGGTCAATTTAGACATTTAATAGTAAATTATTATGAAAGTTAAAAACCCTATTTTAAGAATAGTATTATCTCCTTTTATATTTATTTATGGAATATTAATGACTCTTGTTTTTTCTATCTTTCCTTTTTCTCTTATAACTATTTTGGGTATTATTTTTTGTTTTATATGTCCTTTTATTTGGCTATATAGAAAAACAGGAAACAATATAGAATATCCAAAAGGAATTATACATACAAGATATTATTTTATAAATTATATGTTAGTTTCAACAATTTGTATATGGTTTCCATTTTGGATTGTTTTTAATTTTATAAAAAGAGGTGAAATTTAAATAATTATGGCTAGAAATAAAAATATAAAAAGAGATATAAAACATGCATGGATTGGATATAATGGCAAGGCTCCAGGTGTTTTAGCTAAATGTATTAAATGTAATTTGGTAAGGGAAAAGAAAACTATTCACAAATCAAAAAATGAACGAATAAGTCAAACTTTTTATTATAAAGATTCTGAATTTTTTACAGAAAATCAAACTTGTAATTAAATATAAAAAAGATATGAATAATACATTAAAATTTGAAATTGGTAAAAATATGTTTTTTATTGAAAATAAAGGATATATATTAACTAATAAAGATAAAATTAATATAGGAGATTGGTATTATGACACTTTGATTTCAAAATATGCAAGTGTTGGACCTTTACAAATGTGTTCAAATAGTCTTGAAGAAACTGATCTTATTAAATCTGTTTCAGGTAATATTTCACATATAGATTTTGTTTATAAAATTATTGCTACAGATACTAATTTTAAAATTAAAGGTATTCCTCAATTCGAAAGTGACAAAAATTTATTGAATAATGTCATAAAAAATAAATATTCTGATCCTAGTATGTTACTTGAAAGAACTGTTTTTAGAAAAGGTTATAATTTCGCAAAAGATAAATATGGCTATACTTTAGAAGATATAAAAAATGCTTTTAAAGCAGGAGTAAATTCAGGAAGAAATAATTTTGATACTTATACAGAGTCAAATAATATACTTAATGAACAAAAATATATTAAAACAATTATAGCATCAAAACTTATTTATGGTATTGAAGTGGAAAAAGAAAATAATAATTTAAATTATCCAATGATGTCTTTTTCTAATGAATATCCTAATGGCTTAATAGAAGTGAAAGACATATTTTAAAAATATCTTAAGATTAACCAATTTTTAATAAAGCAAAGATATTAATATCTTTGCTTTATTTTTCTTCATAATAAATCTGTATTCCTATCCCTAATAAATAACCTATTACAGAATAAAATAGATCCTCTACTAAAAAAGAATATAATGTAATACAATAACCAACAGCTTGCAAAATAAAAAATGTGATTACTAATATCAAAATAAAAAAAGGAATTTCATTTGGATCAAGAAAACGTTTAGCAATTTTATTAAGAAAACTAATCATATAATATTATTTATAAACTACCAAGACCTTTTGAAATGGCTTCTATTTCTAATTTTTGTCTTAATTCTGGACTTAATACTTTATTAAGACGTTCTTCATATTCTTCTAATTCTTTTTTCTTTTTAGAAATTTCTATTTTTGAAATTCTTGTTTTAATGTCTTGTTTCCAATCTTCTAATGTAAATCCAAGCCATTTAAATTTATTTTTCACACCTATTTCTTCTGCAGCTTTATTAAAAAAATATTCTTTTTCCATCAAAAAGCTTAAAATAGAAATCAACTCTTCTATATCTACTATAATTTGTATATTGGTAGAATTGCCTGCATTTTCTTTACTATTTCTAAAAGAACAATTTGTTTTCCAAGATGGTTTTTCAGCAATAGCTATTTCCCTTTTTTTATCTTGAACAATGTCAAAAAGGCGTTGTATTTCAGTATCGTTTTGTTGTGACATATAATTATAATTTATTTATTAAAACTTTCATTCCATTTTCTAATACAGCTTCTAGAGAATAAAAGCCCATACTTTCTACTTCCTCTAAAGTATAGACTTTTTTATCAGTATCACTTTCCCAAAAATTATTCTTTTTTATAAAAACTCCTTTTTTAGGATCATGATAATATTTAATTTTATTATTTCTAATTTTTGTTTCTTTTAAAAGATTCTTTTCATAAGAATACATACTATCTTCATAAATATAATATCCAATAATTACATACTTTCCACTTATTTTATCATAACCATTTTCTGTTTGAATACAATAAGATTTATAAATTCCATTTTCTAGAGGTAGAAACAATTTTTGATAGTAATTATTTTTTAAAATAAATTTTTGTAACTCAAATTTTACAAAAGGAGATGAATGTATATCATTTTTAAATATATCCATTAATTCTGCATAATTATCTACAGTAGTATCAGTAATTTTATTAGCAAAATTAGTTAAACTAGATAAAGCATGTATTTTTTTTTCTTCATCAATAAAAATAAACATTTTTTTTGTAACCATTTCTTTATTCCAAGAATCATCTTTAGAATATTCAAAAACATACCAATTAAATTTTCCTAAATAAATAAGCAATTTTTGACTTTTTGTTTGATAGCAACAGCCAGCAACTAAATCTTTTGTTGATACTTTTTGACTTTGTAAAGAAGTATAATCTACAGAATTTTTATATTCATCACAATCACAAGGTAATAAAACTAATTCTGCACCATTCCAAGCATATACAAAATCTCCTTCTAAACCTCTTTTTTGACAATTGGTTGTCATAAGGATAAATAATAAATTTCCTACAGTAATTTCAAATTCTATTCCACGTTCATCATATACACGAACCATATTATGTCCATTACCATAATATCCATCTCTTAATATACCTTTATTTAAAACAAAGCCAGAAGTAGGTTTATTTTCAAATTCTTCTACTTCTATATCTTTATGTCTCCAGCTTTCAAAAGAACCTTCTTTTCTCAAAACTCCTTTGGCATCATAATATATGACATAAGCTAGTTTTTTTGTGTAAGTGTCTTCTCTTTTTTGATAACCTACTCTAATTTTTGTAGGGATGAATAATTTACTTTTCATAATGCAAATATAAAATAATCTACAAAAAAAGAAAAACTTTTTAAAAAAAATAACGTATAATAAACGTGAATTTAAAAGAAAATATAATTGATTTAAAATCAGAATTGAATGGTAAGCCAATAGGCTATCAAAAATTTTTTACAGATGAATTTGGTATTAAACAAGGAATTAGTGAAAGTAAGTTTTTTGTTTTAAAAATGCATTCTTTTCTTCTTTATAAGAATGGTATTTGTCAAAATGTTGGATATTTTTATAATTTGGAAAATGATCAAGAGTTATTGGAGTTAATAACTTATAAAAATAATAATCGTTCAGGTATTCACATAGAATTTAAATATTAAAAAAAATATAATTATGAATATTTCTAAAAAAATAATTAGTAATTTTCTTACTGATTATAATATCATTTTATTTTCAAATAAATGAATTCATGAATTTAAAAATGAAAAAAATATTATTCCATTTTTTTATATATATCTTTCAAATCTTCTTTTAAATTCATGAATTCCAATTATTTCAGCCACTCTTGGTAATTCTGGCCCAGATTTTCCACCACACAAAACTTCTCTTAATTCTTTTTTATTAATATGACTAACATCAATCCAATTTTTAAAATCATCATAAGTTAAATCATTATAATCCCAAACATCAGCAAAAGCTGCGAGAGTTTCTTGATATTCTTTAAATTCTTTGTCTGTCATTTTCATATCTTCTTTTTTGAAAATTGGATATGTATTTAAAAATAATGATATAATTTTTTTTGTGTCATCTGATATTTCTTTAGTTTTAATATGTTCAAAAAATATATCTAATGTGAATTTTAATTCATGTCTAAAATTTGCTCTTTCTTTAGCAAGTGTCATAATTACATCTTTTGTAATATGATCATATATACTAGAAAAATTATAATCTTCCCATAAAATTTCATTGTTTATTTTTAACATATGTTCTCTATTTATAAACAAAGATTTTTTAACATCAAAAACTGCAGGAGAACTACTAACTTTGGTAAGATCAAAATTAGCAATCATTTCTTCCATAGTTAATACATCTTTTCCAAAATTAAAGCCCAATAGAGCCAAAAAATTTACATAAGATATAGATTCATATCCTAAACCTTTAAAACCTTTAAATGATACTATATCGCCTTTTTCATCAATATCTGAACAAGGTAAAGGAAATATTTCAAAACCATTTTTAAAAGCTGTTCTTTTACTTAATTTCCCTTTTCCATCTGGATTTAATAAAAGACTTAAATGAGCATATTGTGGTTTTTTCCAAGAAAAAAATTCCCATAACAAAAGATGTATAGCTGCAGATGGTATCCATTCATCACCTCTGATTATATGAGAAGTTTCCATTAAATAATCATCTACTACATGAGCTAAATGATATGTAGGTATTCCATTCGATTTAACAAGCACCTTATCATCTATATCATTAGTGTTAAATTTAATTATTCCTCTAATAAGATCATTTAATATGATTTCTTTATTTTCAGGAATTTTTATTCTAACAACACAAGGTGTATTATTAGCAAGTAAACTATCTACATCCTCTTTTGATAAAGAAATTGAATTTTTAAATAAATGTCTATTTTTTGCAGAGTAAGATATCTTTTTAAGATCTAAATCTTCTTCTGTATCAAAAGCTAAATATGCAAAATCATTATCCAATAAATATTTAATATGAGTTGAATAATCTCTTTTTGATTGAAAATATTCTCCATATTTTGGATTTGGATTCCATGGAGCATCATCTGATATAATACCACACCATTCTAAAGAATCTTTTATATAATCAACAGCTTGTGAATTAAAACGTTTATGGTCAGTATCTTCTATTCGAACATAAAATTCTCCGTTCATTTTTTTTGCAAAAAGATAATTATATAAAGCTGTTTTAATTCCACCACTGTGATTAAATCCAGTTGGTGAAGGTGCATATCGCACACGCACTTTATTTGGCATAAAAATTTCAGACATATTTTAAATAAATAAATTTTTTATTGCATCTATTTCTTCTTTTTTCCAAGCACGATAAAAATTTCCATTATCACTAATAGTTAATTGACCTTTATAATTTTCAGCAATCACATTTTGGTGTTCTTTAGAGTTTTTATGTTTTAGAATTTCAGTATGATCATCTATAAACATTGTGGTGATACCAGGAGACATTAGCAATTGTTGATTGTAATAATTATTATCAATTATATTTTTAATTTTTTCAATATCTTTTTTTGTCCACTCTAAAATAGAATTATCATTTTCATATTTTTTTGTTAATGCACAACCATCTTGTTCAATAACAATTAAAATTTTTTTATGTAAAAAATCTATGCATTGTTTATAACAATTATCTATTTCATTTTGCATATTTTCTTGTATAAAATCATATTTTTCTTTACCAAGAGAAAATGCTTCTCCATTTGGAGGGTTTTCTTTCAAAAATTTTTGATTTGCTAAACACATTAAAATCATTTCAAAAGAATCTTGCGAAAGAACTATATTTCCTTTATTATCTTTTTTAACTTCTATTTTAATCATTTTTTTTAATCTAAAGTATTTAATTTTTTACAATATTCCAAACCTTCTTCTACTTTTTTCTTTTTTAAATCAATCATTTCACGATCAGTTATATGATCAATAACTCCTTCTTCTTTTAGCATTTCCATTAATGCATATAAATCATTAAATTCATAAATTATTCTTTCTGAATTTGAAAATGGTTGTCCAGTTTGAATTTCTTCTGGTGTAAAAACTAATGCTTTTGTTATTCTTTGTGCAGTTTCATTGCATTCTTCTGCTGCTCTAATTAATAAATGTTGAATTCTATTCATAACTATTTTTATTGTAAATGTTTAAGTGCTTCTAATAATGCTTTTTCTAAAGCTTGTTCATAAGAATATCCATACAAATTTGTTTTATTGTAATTTGAAAATATATAATCTTCTGAATATTCAGTATTAGTTTTTATATTTGTTAATTTATAACCATACTTCAATAAATCATCCATATAATATATTTCAATGTGTATAAAATATATGTCTCGTAACCATCTTTGAAGTAAAGATTGAGTGGGTGCTGAATAATATACTGCATCACCTTCCCATATTTTTGTCTTTTCATCATTATAATTTGATTTACCATGTAAAGCCCATTTTCTATTATAATCATGATCCATATAATAACGTTCTACATATAGATTAAAACCTTTTTCTTTTGCTAATTTAGCAATATCAAATGTAATTAATTCTTCTTGCATTATTTTATAATATTTTGAGAGCTTCTAATAATCCAGCCTCTAATACATCTTCATATGTACCACTTTTTTCTACTCCTCTATATTCATTAGGATATATTTCATGTTTTACTTTATATTTTTTATTTTGAGGATCTTTTCTTTGATATTCAATATTTGCAATCCAAGAATTGTGTGGATATGGCAAATTTCTAATAGGAAGAACCCATATATCATACTTTTCTCTTAACCATTTTTGAAGAAGTGTTTGTGTAGGAGCTGAATAATAACCTCTTTTATTATAACAATGTGGTTCTTCAAAACTTTTTACATATAAACTATTAGAGTTTTCATTTTGAAATCCCCATATTACAGGAATATCAAACCCTTTTTCTTTTGCTAATTTAGCGGTTTCAATTGAAATTAAGCTTTCTTTCATATTGATTTTTTTATAAAATTTAAGCCTTTTTTTAAGCCTTCTTCTAGAGCTTCTTCATAAGTTTTATATTTTTTTTCCAATTCATTATTTATATCATCTCTATCTTCACTACACATATTAAAAGAAGAAAAATCTAAAAATTGACAAGGCTCTATCATAATAATACTAAATGAATAACCATCTCTTTTAAAAGAATCATATCCACATTTTTCTTTAAAAATAGGAAGAACATTTATTTCTATTTTATGATTATCTCTTAGCCATCTTTGAAGTAAAGATTGAGTGGGTGCGGAAAATAATTCATTATTATCTATATTGTTATTTTTTTTATTCCAATTATTAGATGAAATAGATGAACCAGAATATCCCCTTTCTTTATCATCATTTATATAATTTTCATTTAAAGTAGCATGATAAAATAATACAGGAATATCAAACCCTTTTTCTTTTGCTAATTTAGCTGTTGTTAAATTAATTTATCATTCATAAAAAATTTATAATAATTCGCTAAATTTAGTTTCAAAAATTATATTTTCAGGTATTTCAAAACTAGAAAACATTTTTGCCATTTCATCTGCAGAATAAAAATTTAAATTTATTCCATCTGCTTTATAAATTATAAAAAATTCTTTATCATTATTTTTTTTAGCAAATTCATATAATTTAAATATTTGTTGTTTTATTTGTTCTTTTGTTCTACTTGGATGCTTTTTTTGTGTTAAGTCTTTAGTAATAATTCCATAACTGCTTCCTTGTAAACCTTCTGCTTGACCATATTTAGCACCAAATTTTTCTTTAGCTATTAAAGCTGCTCCTTTTCCGTGTCTACCTTGTGTATTACTTCCAAATACAAATATTTGATTTGATTGTAAATTGATAATATCACCTTGATATGTTTTCCTCATATTTTATTTCTTTTTTTATAAAAAATAATTTGAATAATCCATACTAAATTAAGTGTAGCTACAAATAAACCACCAATAAAGCTATATATTAAATTATTTAATGGATAAAATATTGTATTCCATACACCCCATAAAGTAAAAAATACAATAGATACAACAGAAACTCCTTTTAAAACTTTATCTTTTTGTAATTGTATTATATTCATTAATACAAATAATCCTGCAAAGCATTCAAATAGTCCATTAAGTAAATCAGAATAGTTAGTCATAATAATTTATTCGCAATGAATTTGTGAAATATAATTTTTCCAATTAATAAATCCTTTTTTAGTAAAAAAACCCCACTCTTTTGTTTTTTTAAATGTAATAACAAATGTCCAAGTTGGATTATTGTCTGGAATTTCTAAACGATGAATCCAGTGAGCAGGTCTAATTAAAAAACTAAATGAACCATACCATTTTTTTATCATATGTGTTCCTTTATAATTTTGTGTAATATCAAATTTATGTTGATCTATTGGTGGAGTATATTCATAATATCCACCCTTTAAAATAAAGGAACAAAACTTCCAAGGATGATCATGTAAACAATAATCATCACTAAGAATTATTTTATGTAATTTGATAGAAAATGGAAGCCATGAAAATGATGGAAAAGAATAACGAATCATATAATCTTTTCCATCTTCTCTTTGTATTACTTTCTTTTTTAAGAAAAATAAAAACTTATCTTTTGATTTTAAACTCATGTTTTTTATATATCTAAACTCTCAGCTTCATGAAAAATCTAATCAATCAAATCACTAAAAAAATCAATAGTTATTTTAAATGATGGATTTTTTTCTATTTCTTGTCTTAAAATTTTAATAAGAATAGCAAAATAAGCAACATCTACTCCTACTAATTGTTCATCTAAAACATCTGGATTAGATAAATCTAAATTAGAGGATTGATAAATCATTTTTAATAAATCTCCTGCAGAACAGTTCCAACCTTTTTTAAGAAATTTTTTTGTTCTTATTATAGAAGTTACAGGATATAATGATCCTTGATAAATTAATTGTTTTGTTAAAATAGATTCTAATGCTTCTTTATTTGTTACTAACCCTGTACCAAAAGTAAAATAATTAGTAGCATGTATAAAATCAAAAGTTTTATGAATTGCTTCTGCATTTCCAAAAAAACGAATTACTATTTGTATATCATTAGATAGTGATATAGCATTAGGAGAAAAAAATAAAGGAGTATAATTTAATTCATCTTCTTTTAAATGTTCATTTATTTTTAAACCACCATTACCATCTTCAAAAAAGAGTTTTATTTGATCATCATGCAAATTTCTTAATGAAATAGCATAAGCATTATTTATATCAATAATTGATTTTGTATATTCAAACTCCAATTTCTCAATTAATTCAGATTTTTTTTCACCATTTAAAATTCTTAATTTATTATTAAATTCTTTAGTGTAATATTCTACTAATTTAAGTAGAACTTCTCTGTCCATTAAATAGATATCAAAATCATTTACCTTTTCTTTAAGAAGCATTGAAGCTATAGAGCCACCACTTAAAAGGATATTTTTTTTAACTTCTTCAGCTAATTTTTCATCTTTTATAGTTTTAATCCATTCTTCTAGTTTAGAAATGATTACTTTATTTATAGTTTTAATTTGCATAGTTAATTAATTTTAGACAAAGATAAGAAAGTTTTAATTAATTAAAAAAAAATACTATTTATCTTCATGGATAAATTAAGAAATTTAATAAGAAAAGAATTAAAAGAAATAGAACCTGGTAAACCATCATTAATTTCTTTACCATTATTATCAGAACCATCTAGATTATTAGATCAAAAAAAATTAAATGATTTAAAAAATAAATTTAAGTTACAGTATGATGCCTTAAAATATATATATGAAAATGTATTAGATGCTAATCTAGCTGTTGGAACAGTAATGGAAGCTTTAACAAAAGGTGAAGATGGAATAGAAGAAGTTAATAAATTAATAAATGAAATAGAATTACTTAAATCAAAGACTATTTTAATGCTTGATTCTTTAGATTACATAAAAAGAAAAATGGAATAAAAAAAACTTAACTATATAGTTAAGTTTTTTTTATTCCATTTTATATTAAATTGTATGTAATAATTTTTGTAAATTTTTTATACCAAACCTACATCTTATTTTAATTAAGATATCTTTTTTTATTTGATTGACACGAGTTTCTGAAATTTTATATTTTTCTCTAACTGTTTCCATTGTTTGTTGATGATTACCATAATCATCTAATAATTCAAAACTTGCTCTTAAAATATCAGCTTCTCTTGGATTCAATAAATTTAACAAAATATTAATTTTATCTTTTACATCATTTTTAGAAAGTGAAAAATCTGGAGATTCAAAAAAATCTGATGCAACCATTTCTTCTAATGAAGAAGAAGAATCATCATCCTCTAAAGTTGGGCTATTTAAAGAAGCATGATTACCAGATACTTGATTTATTTCATTTAAATTATAACTACTAATATTAAAATAATCACAAATATCATTATTAGATGGGATAATACCTTTTTCTTTATAAAAATCATCTACAAATTTTTTAATTTTAGAAATCATTTGTGATTTATTAGCAGGGAGTCTAATTAATCTTTCTGTATCATTAATAGATTCTAAAATTGATTGTCTGATCCACCAGACAGCATAAGAGATAAACTTATATCCTTTAGATTCATCAAAACGATCTACTGCTTTTATTAAGCCTACATTACCATCAGAAATTAAATCTAACAAAGGAACTTTAGTTGATTGATAATTTTTTGCTACTGAAACTACGAATTTTAAATTTGAATTTATTAATTTTTCTAAAGCTTTTTGATCTTTAGACTCTCTATATTTTTTTATTAATTTTTGTTCTTCTTGTTCTGTTAAAGTTGGAATGGAGGCTATTTCATTAAAATACAGTTCAATTGATTTTGTTTCTCTATTAGTAATTCTGTTGGTGATTTTTATTTGTCTCATAAAAGCGTTTACATAGTAATTTATTTTGTACAATTACTACAATAAACGCTACTTTTTTACGAAAGTTACAGAAAAAATTATATTTTTTTAAACTATTTTAAGTTCTAATAATCTGAGAGGATTATTATCATCTTCAATATATTCATCATTTATATTAACAACCTCTACTCCAATAATATTACCATCTTTACATTTTAAGATAAGACGTTGACCTACTGAAAGACTAGGAATAAATTTTTTATTAGGAAAAATTACATTCGAATAATCAAACGATTTATCACCTTCTAAAAAATTTAGAATTTCAAACCTCATTTCAAGCGTTTGAATATCTTTGATTGGTTCTTGTTTTTTTAAAAATTCCAATTCTTTTTTTAGAGTTTCAATTTCTTTTAAATGCTCTATTTGTTTATTTTTTTCTACCTCTTGTTTTTTTAAAAATTCTTTCTCTTCTTGTTCTTGTTTTTCTTGAATTAGAACATTTTGTTCACGTTGAATTTGTTCAGCTGCCTCTTTTGAGATTATACGTTCACCCCTAGAATAAGCTTCCATTAATTTTAATATATTCTTATCTGTTCCAATTTGAGGGACAATATTTTTATATTTTTCATAATTTGGATTTTTTGGTTGAAAATATATAACATGTGCTGTTTTAACAGCAGCTAATTGCTGTTCTCCTGTACTTTTATATTTTTCAATTAAATTTGGTAAATTTTCTAACTTAGAAGGAGCAAATAAAGTATAAAAATCAGTTAGTAAATTTGTAAAATCATTTTGATTCAATGTTATTGTTATCATAAAACAAATATCTTTTTTTATTACAAAAATACATATTTTTTCACAAAAAATGAAAATTTAAATTATTTATTAATATGCTAAATATTAAAAAAATTATTAAAGAAGAAGTTAGTTTATTCATCATGAAAGAAAAATTTAAAAATGATATATCATTTTTAAATGATTTCAATTTTGTATCATTTAGCACAACTGATGAAGGTGAAAATAAGTGGCTTTTTGAAAAAGGTTGGAAAGAAAATTTTCTTATAATAAAAATTTCTAATAAAAATAATAATTGGGAATTATCTATTGATTATGAAAATCAATATTCTAAAGAAATAGGTTCAGATATTACTTGGACATTTATTGGAAATTATAATGACTTTATTGAATTTGTTTCTAACAAACTAAATAATCATCCTTTTATTAATTCCAATTTATTAATAAATGATTTAGAAAGTTTAGAAGAAACGGAAATTTTAAATGGAATTAAACGTGTCATGGATAAAAAAGAAAATATAGAAAAATTAAAATGTGGGTACTTAGATGACTTAAAAAAATTATTAAGCCTCTTAAAATCAATGAGTCAAATAACAAATAAAGAAAAAATTTTAAAAATTTTAAAAGATACATATAGAACATATAGACCAATTATTATGATTCTAAACAAAGTAGATATGGTTGATTATTATATAAACTTACAAAATAACACATTAACCCATGAGTAAAAGCTACAAAAAAGAAGAAATAATATTACAATCTTTTATTGAAATTTCTAAAGAAATGAAATATAAAGATAAGATTAAACTTTTAAATGAATGGATGGAAGAATATTCTAAAAAAGAGGAATTTTCAATTGCTGCTATTTTAAAAAAAGAAAAAGAAAGTTTAATCAAAAGAAGAAAAAATATCTTTAATAAAATTACCAATTTTATTAAAGATATTTTAAAAGATTATTAACATTTAATTTATTACCATAATAAGGTAAATTATGATCACATCCATAGTCAAGGACATGTAATAATTCTTCTAGTTTCTCATTTGACATATTTTCAAGATATTTCTCATATTGTTGAGATAAATTATATATAAAATCATCTACATTCATGTTAGGTGATAATTGTTTATAATTAAAATTATGTATATTACTAATATTTTCTTTTTTTTGTTTTGATTTTAATAAATTTTATTTTTCTTTAAATATTTTCTAACAGAATCTGGTACTAAAAACTTTATATTAATATTTTTCTTAATATTGTCTCTTACAATTTCTGAAGAAATAGTGGTATACCCTTCTATCAGAATATCATCTTCTTTTTTATTTGTTTCTTCTTTTTCTCCTCTTTTAGCAACAATAAATTTATATTTTTTATCTAATTCAATTGCATTTTTCCATTTTGGCATTTGTAAAAATGTATCCATACCTGCAATAATAAAAAATTCACAACTTGGAATGTTGATATTTTTTTCTAACATTTCAAAAATATCAGAATAATCAGATATTCTTGCTTGATGTAAAATAAAACGTTTTTGTTTAGTTTCTTGAATAGAAAGAGAAAGCATTTGCTCTATATGAGCTAATTTATCATTAATAAATGGAACAAACCAAACATAATCAACAAAATTCAATGCTTGATTAGCAACAATAAAATGAGCAACTGTAGGGGGATTAAAATTTCCTAAAAATATTCCTATTTTTTTCATAATTATATTTTTGGTTTGCTTTGCATAAGAACTAATTTCATTCCTAACTCTTCTATTTTTGTATTAGCAATCTCTTTTTCATTTTCTAAAATAGAAATAATAGATTTAAAATGTTTTTCTTTAAAATATTGTAAACATATTAATGTTTTTGCATCTATTATTTGATGGGTTTCTAACATTTCATATACTTTCTCTATTTTAATTTCTTCTATTTCTATAAATTCATTTTCATAAGCCAAACCACCACCTTTTTCAATTTTATCAATATTTTTTACAGTGCCAATATATAAATAAATTTTCTCTGATGAATATCCAGGTGATGAATATACAAATTGTATAAAATCAATATTTTTGCAATCATATCCAATTTCTTCTAATATTTCTCTTTTAATTGATTCTTCTGGACTTTCATTCTGTTCAATATTTCCAGCTACTATTTCTAAAATAGAAGTTGTGTCTAAATCAGACATAATTGGATATCTAAATTGTTTAGTAAACAAAAAAGTTTCATTATCTTCATTCCAAACTAAAGCTGAAACAGCATTGAATTTTTCAATCTTAGAATTGATTGATTTTTCTTTATTTGGATATTCTAAATCAGCTTCTTTAATTTTTAAATATCCATCATATGTTATAGTTTCTTTTAATATTTTTGGTATAATCATAATTTGATAAATTAAATAAGTTACAAATAATCATTAATATAGTTTAATATATTTGGTTCTATAACCATTTTTTTTAAATGAAATTGCCATTCTTCCATATAATTTTTATTATCAAGATCACAATTACATTTAGTACACTTTTTAAAATCCCAATCATTCTTTTTTAATTTATTAGAACAATTTATACAAATTTCTAAATCTCCAAAAAATGCTTTAGCAAAATTATGATTAAATAGTAATTCATTAATGTGGAATATAAATGATTTATCTATATCTATATCTATAGAAAATCTACCAAAACCTAGATAAACAAAGTTTTCTAATGTAGAACCAGTTTTAAACTGAAATCCTTTCTTTTCAGCTTTTAATAAAGCCTTTTGTAAAATTTTTAATTCTATATCTCTTTCAATTTCCATTCCTTTTGAAGCTGTGATAAAATAGTGTCAATTTTATTACCATTTTTATCAATTATTGTTATTTCTGGATCTATATTGTTTTTACAAAAACAATGTGAAATAAAACGATATTCTTCATTATCTTTTTCTAAAATAACACCAAAATATAAGTCTTTAAATTCCATTTACAAATTTATATATTTTATACAATATTAAAAAATAAATTTCATATTTAAATATGTTAAATATCAAACGTTTCAAAATTTTAACATATTTATTTAAAATAAACATGTTTTAAAAATAATGGAAAAAAGAATCAGTCCTTCTGATATTAAAAAAATGGCACAGATTTGTAAGGATATTACAAAATCTCTAAATTTTGAAAATCCTATTATAGAGGGTAAACAGCTTGTTAAAGAATCTAAAAGATTTAAAAAATTAATGGGGTATGCAATTCCTGAAGATGATAATCGGATTCTAATCAAAGAAAATAAAAAAGGAGAAGGAACATATGAAGATATTATATTTTTATCTGACTCTGAATCAGAGGAGTTTTTTGATATACTTCAAAATGAAGGAGAAGATGCTGCTTTAAAATATCTAATTGATGGGTATCATTACCCAGGTGAACATTCAACAAGACAAGGATATGGTGGAGGTACTACTGATACTAAAATAGAAAAAAATGGTTATGTTATGAATTATAATTCTCCATTAAGATATGTTTCTTTATCAAAAAAAATAGACTAATATGAATTTAAAAGAGATTGGTAAAAATTTGTCTTATACCTCCAGAAATTCAGCACAATGGAGAAATAACCCTTTTTATAAATATCACAAATCTAAAAAACAAAATAGAAATGAATCCATTAAAAAATCTTTAATGGAAGAAGATGATGTTTTAAATGTTGATTTTAAAGATAGAGATTTAAATAGTGATATTTGGAAGAATGATACTATTAATTCAGAAATAAGACAAGATTTGCTAAAAATAGCACATGAATTTTATACATTCACTGGAGTTAAAACTGCTATAAAAGATATCATGCTAGTTGGTTCCATGGCTAACTATAATTATACAGATAAGTCAGATTTAGATCTTCATTTAGTTATTGATTTTGATGAAATTGGTGAAAATAAAGATTTGTTAAGAGATTTTTTTGATACAAAAAAAGCTTATTGGGCCTTAATGCATGATATAAAAATAAAGGACCATGATGTAGAATTATATGTTCAAGATATAAATGATGATCTTAAATCAGGAGGTATTTTTAGTTTAAAAAATAATAAATGGATTAAAAAACCTATCAAAGAAAAAGTTAATATAGATAAAGAATTAGTAAGAAAAAAAGTAGATTATTTAGCTACTTTAATTGATGGGCTAGAAGGTATAGAAGATCCAGAAGAAAAAATAAAAGAAGCTGATAAAATCAAAGATAAAATTAAAAAAATGAGAAAATCAGCTCTTGAAACAGGTGGAGAATTTTCTGAAGATAATTTAGCTTTTAAAGTTTTAAGAAATGATGGTTATTTAGAAAAATTATTTGACATCAAAAATAAGGCTATTGATCAAGAATATACTATTAATGAAAATAGTGCATCCAATAAAAGTATTAATGAAAAAGCTGTATCTGAAAAACAAAGAAAATTTTTTGGTATTGTAAGAGCTTTGCAAAAAGGAACATTGAAAAAAAATAAAGCATTTGGAAAAGCTAAAAAAGCAGCCAAAGAAATGGACCCAAAAGATGTAAAAGATTTTGCATCTACTAAAAATTCAGAAATTAAAGAAGAAATTAAAAATCATAAATTTGAATATGGTTGTTTAATGATGTATTTTGATATTCCTACTTGGGAAACAAAAATATTATCCAAAATCAATCAAAATGATTTATATAATCCAGATGGTTCTTATGGTCTTGAACATAATCCACATACTACTATACTTTTTGGATTTCATCCAGAAACTACAGATATTGAAAAAATTATTGAGCTTGTAAATGATAATACAACATTTCCTGTTAAAGTAGAAATAAAAAAAGTTTCTATTTTTGAATCAAAAGATTATGATGTTTTAAAATTTGATGTGGAAAGTCCTGATTTAAGATCGCTTAATAAATTAATGACAGAAAATTTTGAATACACTTCAAATTTTCCAAGTTATCATCCTCATATGACAATCGCATATTTAAATAAAGGAACAGCAGAAAAATATATTAAAGATTTTAAACCAGGTTCAGTAATATTAGATGGGAAACAATTTGTATATTCAAATCCAGATAATACAAAAATTTATTGGACACCACAAGATAAAGAAATTAAAAAAACTATAGAGTTTGATGCTGATAATGGTACTAATAAAATCACATTAATTAAATCTGATATAGATCCAGAAAAGCTATTTTATATACAGGATTTCACTGGGTTTGTTTGTGATAATCTTCACATGGAAAATCCTGTGCATATTTTTTTAAGAAATGGTAGAGATGAGTATGTACAAACAACTGCAAGTTATGTTCCATCAGAAAATTCTAATCATATAAATTGTAAAAAAAGATCTTTAGTAGATATATTAAGATCAATTGCACATGAACTTACACATAATAGACAGAGAGAAATAGGTAAAATTTTACCTGATGTTCCTGTACAAAATATTTCAGGTGAAATAGAAAATGAAAGTGATTCTGTAGCAGGTGTTTTAATTAAACATTATACACATACTTGTGGTATGGATAACATATATGATTTATAAAAAAAGTTTTTATATATTAGTAAAACTAATAATATCAAAAAAGAAAAAAGCTCTAAAAATAAACTATAAAAACTACAGGTAGTTTTATTGTGAAGTTATGTTGAATATCTTATTCATCAAATAAAATTTTGATTAATAATTTAGCATTTTCTTTTGTTTCATTTTCTGAAATTACTTCTTTTGTTTTTTTTGCAAAATTATTGAAATTAGAAAGATTTTCTTTATATGGATTTAATACATTAATAACATGTACAACAAAATTTGTATTTAATTTTTTATCCATTACATAAAATAAAAAATTATTACAATTTTTATAATTTTGCTTATTAGATTCATTTCTAAGCTCATCATATAAGGTAACATAAGCTAGATCATTGTCAGATAATTTACAAAATTTATCCCAAAGTAAAAATTCAAAACTATTTGCTTCTTCTAATTTATCAAATGGATCAACACAACCAATACAATCTATAGTAATTTTATCAAAATCTTTATTATTTTTTATCCAAGACTCATGTACTCTTTGCAAATTATTTACAAAAGATTCTGTTGAACCAAATGGATACCCAGCTCTTCTTAATACTTCTTTAATTTCAAAAAGATTTGTTGTATTAAACATAATAGCTATTAAATGTCTAATATCTGTTATTCCTAACACAGCTTGATGTATATCAAATTTATCTATATTCATAGAAATTTATTGTTTAAATTCTGGTAAAATACCTAAATAATAATGTTTATGATTAGAATAAATAGCACTCATATAAAATAAAACTCCATTTTTTTTATAACTTGGTTCTCCTGTTTGTACAAGATTATTACCAATATATTTTGGTGATGTTATTTCATCTAAATAATTAAATATTTTTTGATCAATTCTATCTCCACTAAATAAAAATTTATCTAAATCTAGATTACTTTCTTGCCATTGTTTATATGTTTTCATAAATTAATTTTTATGTTTTTGAACATTTTTTATTTTGATTACTTTATAAGAAGGTAAATGTTTTTTTTAGGATCAATTTCTTTTATTTTAATTAAATAATAATTGTCCTCTTTTAAAATTTTTAATTTATTTACTTTTTTTAATAATTTATTTGAATGACTTAAAATATCTATTAAATGATTTCGTTCAACATAATTACAATTTTGTATAGAAGTTATTTTTAATTCATTAGGTTGATTGTTTGTAGAAGTATCATGAACATATACAACTATTTCAAGTAAATTATTTTTTTAAAATTTCTAAAATAGATTTTTTAATTTTATTTATTATTTGTTTAGATTCTTCATCTAAATTATATCCAGTAATACTACCATCACCTATTTTAATAGTTTTAAATGGTGTGTTTTCATCTACAGTTCTACACATATAAGGCATATGACTATTAAATATAATTTCAATAGAGTCTTTTTCTAACATATTAATTATTTCTTCCTTTTTATTCATAAATTTCTAAATTATACTTTTTTACAAAAAAATCAATTTCAGATTCATATAAATAAATCCAAAGAAAATAATTTATATTGTTTTCCAATGAAGAAAATCCTATTTCAAGATTATAAAATTCTTCATAACTTCCTTTTCGATTAATAAAAACAAAATGTGAATTATTATCTAATTTACTTAAAATTTCTTCAAAATTTATATTTATTCTTTTTCTTGAAAAACTTTTAGATGGTTCTAAAGTATCCACCCACCATTCATAAGATTTCTCCTTTGCTTCGAGTAAAATATTTGTTTTTTGTTCAATTGATAAATTGAAAGTTTTATAAAAAATATCGGTATTATATGTCATATTTATTTTTTGTTTATATAATTTTTATTAGTTAATTCTTTTAAATCATAAATTCTTTTATGACCTACATTATATCTTCTATTGTGTGGTGCATCAAATAAAAAACAACATACTCCATTTCTATTAAGTTCTATAAAATTTTCATAACGATCATCTACAAATATATCAATTCCTGATGATTTCGCTGCTTCTACTTTACTTTGATTAAACCCAACAGAATAAACAGGAGAAATTGGAAAACCATTTTTATCTAACCATTCTTCAGTCCATTCTTTTGGAATGGTTCTAGATGTTATATAACAGTGAGGAACAAATAATAAATCTTTTGCAAGTGTCTTTGGTGGAATAGATAACCAAAAATTTTTATCGTTTTTTAATGATTCAAATTTATTTTTTATATTACGATCAAAATTCCAAAATTCTGGAATAGGTTGATTATGATATTTAGCCCAATAAACAATCCAATCACACAAGACTTCATCAATATCTAGTCCTATCTTAGGAGGATATAAATATCCATGATCTCTATCATCTCCTTGTGGATATATTTTATAATATTCAGTTAAAAAAGCTGCATTACACATAATGTGTGCAGAATGATATTCATTTGTTTCTGGATCAAAATCTTCTCCTCTTTTTATGGCTTGTAAATGTCTTTCTAAAGATGCAATTACTTTACTCCAAGCCATGCCATTTTGCCAATTTCTTGGAGAATATTTTTCTGCTCCAATAGTTAATACTTTTGCATATTGTTCTTGTGCAAAAGCAGGAACTAGATCATGTCTAGTTTTACCTTGATTAAATCTTAATCCTTTATCTTCATTTTGTGACATATATAATAAATTTAAACAGCTATTGGTGCTTCTATTTTTCCAAGATGATTATAGTCAATTAATTTTATGTCTTTTATTCTAAAATCTTCAATATTTTTAATATTTGGATTTAACCATAATTTTGGAAGTGTAGGCCCTGCATTATAATTTATATAATTTAAATTTTTTAAATCATTAAAAAAATCAAGATTATTATGATTTTCATTTACAACTCTATTTAGTAATTTATTTACTTGATCTTTATGATTAAGATAAATATGTGCATCTCCTAATGTATGAATTAATTTATGTGGATGATGATTAGTTACTTGTGCTATTAAAGATAGTAATAATGCATAACTAGAAACATTAAAATTTTTTGCCAAAAAATAATCTTGTGATCTTTGATATAATTTTATTGATAATCTTCTTTGTGGTGGAATATAACTATTATCATTTTGTTTTTTAAAAATTTTTTCTCTTTCCAATTCTGTCATTTCTTCAGAATAAAATTGAAATAATGTGTGGCATGGACGAAGTGCCATAAATTTTAAATCATCTACATTCCATCCTGAAACTATTATACCTCTATCATCAGGATTATTTTTTATAGTTTTAATAACTTCATATATTTGATTTATGCCATTCCAATTAGTCCATTGTTTACCATAAACAGGTCCTAATTCACCCCACGTTTTCGCAAACAAATTATCATTTTTTATTTTAAAAATAAAATCTGATAAATTTAAATTTTTATAAAAAATTTTACCATTTGAATTATTTACATAATTATTATATATTTTATGTGGCCATTCATTCCAAATTCCAACATCATGATCTACTAAATATTTTATATTTGTATTTCCAAATTCTTTATATGGATCATCCATGGCATTTAAAAACCATAATAATTCATGAACAATACCATTAAACCAAGTATATTTTATAGTTAAATTAGGAAATCCATCATCTAAGTAATCTATAGTTTGTATATCTCCAAATAAAGAGATAGTACCTGTTCCTGTACGATCAGATTTTTCTCTACCGTTTTTTATAATATTAACTAAACCTTCTAAATATTGTTTCATGATTAGTAATTATATTTTTTTTAAAACTTGTTTATAAGTTATTATCAAAAAGAGTTAATTTTATTAGTTAAATATTTAACTTTATTATCATCAAATTCATAAAAATTCTTTGATATTCCAGTAGAAACTAAATAATAATCTATATAAGGTAAAAATAAATCTACATTTTCTGGAGTTATTCCACTAGCAATAGCTAATGGATAATCACCTATATGTTTTTTCATAATAGAAATTTTTTCAATATCTGCTGCTATGCCTGTAGCTCTGCCACTAGTAGTAGGAATCCATCCTAAATTTTTAGCCATTTTTGTTACAACAGTATCATCATTTTTATATACATGAGTTTTAAACATAACAGAACCAAAAAATATAAATTCTTGATCTTTTTCTTTTCTTAAAGAAAAAGATTCATGTAATTCATAAATTGGATATTCCATTTTCTTATAATAAAGACCAGGATTATCTATCCATATTCCATTTATGGAATTATTGTAAATAATTTGTTCTGTAACAAATGATATATCAGTATTTAAAAAATTAACTCCAATAAAAAAATCATTTCCTGTAATATTTCTTATTAATTGAATTGCGGGTATTAATTCATGTGGTTTATTATCCATATTAATTAATATAACACCTTGACAATTATTATTTAAACAAATATTTAAATTAAAATAAACTGTTTCTAAATTTTTAAAATGAATAACAGGAAATAATTTTTTCATATTTTATAAGCCTTCTTCTAAGATATTTCTTTCAGAATTTAAATTTCTATTTTCAGCTTCATTTTGAGAAAATGAACCATTTTTATATCTTCCTTGTTGCTTATCATTTAATTTTTTTATATTCTTTTTAAGAATATCATACAAATTATAATTCTTATTTCTAATCATTCCAGCTGTATACCACATAGAATCTCCAAGTTCCTCTTGTAAATTTGCTTCATCTAATTTTTCATTTTTAAAATAAACTTTATCTATAATTTCAAGCAATTCAATACTTTCTGTAACATGACCAATTATAAAATGAAGTAATTGTTCATCTTGTGAATTTTCTACTTTAAATGTAGATTTTTCAATTTTAGGAAATTCTGAAAAATCTACATTTGTACCATAAAAAATAGATTTTTTTAGTTTATCTAAGTTATTACCTATTTTAAGTAAGTCATCTATAGTTGATTTTAAAACTCTTTCTTTTTCTTCAGAAATATTAAATTTTAATGATAATGTTTCTTCTGATTTAATCAAATATTCTTCCCAAGTCATATTATTTATATTTTTCTATTATTTGTTCTAATTGTTGATTAGTTAATGAACCAGTTTTTCTTTCTAGGATAGAATCTCCTTTCATAAAAATGGTTGTTGGTATACTTCTAACTTCATATTTGGAAGTTAATTCATTATTTTCATCACAGTTTATTTTACCAAATGGTATATCATTATATTTATTAGAGATAGCTTCTATAATAGGTCCATAACTTTTACATGGACCACACCATGGTGCTGAAAAATATAATACTGAAAATGAGCTACTTTCAGATAAAGTATTTAAATTTTGATTAATGTTTATTAACATATCTTATATATTTTTAGCAAATATAAGACAAAAAAAATCTAATGAAAAAAAAATCAACTCAAATTAAAATAATTATGATATTCTTCTAATGATATATTACCTTTTTTATGATTTTTATTAAAAAAATTTATTTTATTTTTAACAATTTGAATATTATTTTTTAGTAAAGCTGCTTCTTTAAAATCATCTTCATCTGCACTTTTTAACATTCTAGACATTAAAGAATCTTCTATCTCTTTACAAACATTTTTTATTTCTATAAAATCAATTGTTTTTTCATGTTGTTTTGCTTTTTCATTCTGTATTTTATCTGAAAATACAAGTAAATTTTCATAATCAGTCATATCCAAACTAATTATTATTTTAGAATCTAAATTGACCTTTTTTCTTATATCAAAAAGATCAAAATAAAATTCTTTATTATCAAGTTTCATTTTATGATCATTTTTTGCATTTGTTTTTATAATTATATCAACTATTACTTCATACAAAAAAGAAACTTCATTTAAAAAATCTAATTTTGTTTTTTTTGTTCTAAAAAACAATGTTCTATTATTAGAAATAGTTTCATTTTCAAATCTTTCAAATTTTTCTGTTGTTATTTTAATAAAATTTTTATATTTATTTTGTAATTCATCATCTAATGAAAATGAACCATTAATATCAATTAAAAAATCTTTAATTTGATCATTATATATGAATTCAAAAAACAAATAAAAAGATAATTCTATTTCTTTTCCTATTGATGGTATTATGGTTCTTTTTCTTTTTTTATTTAATTTTATTTCAGACATTCTAGAAGCATCCTCCAACGCTAACATAGTTGTCTCCAAAGAATTTTTTTCTGTATTAGAATTAAATGATGATGTTTGTAATATTTTTTTTATTAAATCAGGATTAATCATAGAACTTGCTTTTTCAACTTCTTTTTGCATGTGTTTTTCAAAATTTTCTTCATATACTATACCAATTATTTCTAATGTAGAAATTAAATCTTTTTTAGTGGGTCTATTATTAATAGACATACCTGTATATTCAAATTTAAGAATATCAATTTCTATATATCCTTTTTTGTTTAAAGCTTTTGTAATTTTTGAAAAATTATATTCTTCCCTAATATTATAATCTATATAATCACACCCTTCTCTTGTAAAAAGAATAGTATAATCATTTTCTTCTATAGAAAATGGAGTGTTTATAATACAGAAAATTATATTTTTATCCATCATTTAATATATAATATAGAATAAATATATTCAAAAAATATTGAATAATAAATCACTTTTTATCAATATTTATAAAAAAATTACAAATATGGAACAGGATAATTTAAGAAAAAAAATAAGAGAAGTATTAATTTCTTCAGAAAATGAAAATACATTAGGAGAATATGATTTATTATTTAAAACAAAATCTTCTTGGGAATCTTCAAAAAAAGAACTTAGAAGTGATTTAATCAATTTATTGAAACATATTGAAGAAGATGAATATAGAGAAGGAATAGAGAAAATAAATGATGTCATTCATTTTTTAAAAAAATGGAAATCTAAAATTCAAAAAAATTTGAATAATAGTAAATAATTTGTATATTTGCCATAAACAATGACAAAAAAATATGGAAAATTTAGAAAAATTAATAAACCAACTTATAAGTGATAATAAGGAATTATTACTTAAAATAGAAACTTTAAAACAAAGAATAACATTTCTTGAAAATACTCCAAAACAGATAATAAATAATCATTATCATAATATTCCAGTATATCCAAACAATATACCTACTATTAATCCATTTGGAGATTTTCCTACAACTATAATGTATCATAATAATAAAAATTGTATTAATTAATATGAAGAAATCTATTATTGTAGCTATGTCTGCTAATCATGGATTAGGTAAAGACAATAAAATGATGTGGCATATTCCAGAAGATCTTAAAAGATTTAAATCATATACACTAAATCATCATATTATTATGGGAAGAAAAACATTTGAATCTATTGGAAATAAAGCATTGCCAAATAGGACAAATATAGTTGTTTCTAGAAATAGTGATTATTCTGTTCCTAATGGTGTTTTTTTAGTAAAAACTATTGAAGAAGGTTTAAATATAGCTAAAATTAATAATGAAAATGAAGTATTTATTATAGGTGGTGGTGAAATTTATGATCAAACCATAAATTATGTAGATACTATATATCTTACTAAATTAATGGATACATTTTCAGATGCTGATGCTTTTTTTCCTGCTATTAATTTTTCTGATTGGATAGTAAGAGACAATGAAATAGAAAGAATTATATTTAAAGGTTTTGATGATACTAAAAAATATGATTATGAATTTATGATTTTAGATAAAAAATAAAAAATATAATTATATTATGAGTATAAAAAGTTATTTGATAACTGATTCAGAAAAAATACTTATCATAAAAAATAAAATGAATTAATCAAATCAAAAAATATTAAAAAAAATTTTAGTTTTTATAAACTAATAAATCTGGTCTATTAAATTCAAGTATACTCCAAGTTCTTTCTTCTAAACTAGAGAAGTCACATAAAGAAATTAATCTTTCTTCATAAGAAAATTCTAAAAATAACATCTCCCAACCAAGAGATGTTATTTTTTTTGCATTATCATTATCAATTAATTTCAAGAATTCAGGAAATAAAATACATAATTCAATTAAAAAATAAATATCTCCATTAATAAAAATTTCAATATTTATATATTCTTTCAATTCAGGTTTATGTTTTAATATTAACAACCAATCTTTTTGCCATAAACAAGATAAATTAAGTTCTTCATAAAAATTACCATTTATTATTATTTCTCTTATATAATAAGAATTATCAAAATTTTCATTAAAAATATTTAATTTATTTAAAATATCAATATGATAATTATGGGCTTTTATAATTTTAAATTTTTCAATAATATTAATATTAGTTAAATCTTTATTCATTTTATGAATAATATCTAAATGACCTATTTTAGCTATTTCAATAGCTTCTCCTAGAGAAATAATAACATTATCTAAATTTATTTTATTTATAACATGTGGATGAGTTTTTGATATTTGTAAAATAACAGCCATTGTTAGTGTACCTTCTTTTATATTAATTACATCTAATAATTGAGGATATATTGTAGCTGATTTAATAATTTCTTCACCTGTATATTCATATTTATGAATTGGATATAAATGTATATTTTCTATATCTCTTGTTACTAATCGCAACATTCTCATTTTATCTAAATATTGATTACAATCAAGTTTATTTATTAAATCATGTTGTTCTAATAGTTTACTATCTGGTACTGAATTCCATACAACAAATTTAGCTAGATTATTTATTTCTTCAGAAGTTAACTTGGAATTATTAAATAATTCATGTTCATATAAATTATCTTTATTTTGTTTTTCCATTTCACTATTTTTTTTAAAAACTTAATATAAATAAATATGGCAGAATATAAAATGGATATTTCAGCACAAATTTTAAAAATTTATACAAAAATAGCTAATTGGCATAATGGTGAACAAGAAGCTCCATGTAAAGCTAATTTACAAATTTTATCACAAGAAATTGTGTCAGACATAATGAATTTTACTTTAGGTGAATTAGATGCCAAAACAAAAATAGGAATAGAAGTAAATGAACCTACTAAGAAAAAAGGTTGGTTTAACAAAAAATGAAAATATTTATTATAAATATTTTATATGATTTCAATAATTAAATATATTTGGAAAAATAGATCATTTTTCCAATTATTATTAATAATAATATTGTTTGTTTTATTATTACAAAAATGTAATCAACAAAAAATTGATGGTCAAAAAACGAAACAAAATTTAGCTGCTGTTACTGAAAAAATGAAAGTAATAGAATTAAAAAATGGTGAACTTTTATCTCAAAAAGCTATTTCTATTGTAAAATTTAAAGAATTAGAACAAACTAATTCAGAACTATATAAGATAGCAGAAGATTTAAAAAAGAATGGATATAAACCAGAAATTATAACTCTTACCAAATTTGTTTTCATAGATTCTGGATCAGTTAATAACCATTTATCTATATTAAAAGATGATCAATATTCTTTAGATTTTAATTATAAAGATTCTGATTCTATTTTATCTATAAAAGGAAAATCATATTTTATGGCAAAACCTTTTTTGAAAAATATAAGTTCAGATGGAAAATACAATTTAGGAATTAATATTTCTTCAAATAAAACTTTGTTTGAAGAAATAAAAATAAAAACAGGGCTAGTTGTAGGAATACAAAAAGATAAAGATGGTATAGAAAGAGTATTTGCAAAATCAGAACCTTTTTCTAATAAAATAATGTTTGAAAATATAGATGCAACTCAAATTGAAAATTATTATAATAATAAATATAAAGATTCACGATCAAAAAAATTTAGTATAGGCCCTTCTATAGGATATGGAGTTATATTAAATCAAAAGGGTTTAAATAATGGTTTATATATTGGATTTAATATTAATTATTCCATAATAAAATTTTAAAAAAAAATTATTTACTTTTTATTTTTAAAATAATAATTTTATTAATATGAAAAACATACCCATTTATTTTGTGTCAGGATTACCAAGAAGTGGTTCTACACTTTTAATGAATTTACTTGCACAAAATCCACAATTTCATGCTACTCCAACAAATGATCTTGTTGAATTAATTGTAAATACACGTAACACTTGGACTAATATGATTAGTTTTAAAGCTCAAGGTATAGAAACTATTAAGCCTAGGATATTATCCTCTATAAAAGGTTCAATTTATGGTTTTTTTGAGAATGAATTTGATCAAAATAAAATAATATTTGATAAATCAAGAGGTTGGTTAGCAAATATTGAATTATTAGAACAAATTTTAGGTAGACCTGTTAAAATAATTGTTACTGTTAGAGATGTAAGAGCAATTGTAGCTTCTTTTGAAAAATTACATAGAAAAAGTCAGTTAACTAAAATTTCTCCTGCCTCTGATGCATTTTATGATGTTCAATCAATTAATGGTAGAGCTAGACAACTTTTAAATGTACAAGCTGTAGCTGGATTATCAATTACTAGATTAAGAGATGCTTTAGATAAAGGATTAGCTGATAGATTAATTATAATACCTTATTATAGATTAACTACAGAAACAAAACATGTTATGAATCAACTTCATGATTCTTTAGGAATTCCAAGATTTGATTATGATCCTGATAATGTATTACAAAAAACCAAAGAAGATGATTCAGTTCATGGGATGGAATTACATAAAATAAGAAAAAAAGTAATTTACCAACAACCAGATTGGGATGAAATTTTAACGCCTTTTGTCAATGAATGGATACAAAGAGAATATGCTGATATTAATGAATTATCAAGAAAATAAAAAAAAGAGACTCAATTTTGAGTCTCTTTTTTTTATTTTCTATTCATATTAATAAGTAGTTTCTTGTCCACAATTATATGCAACATTTGGAGTTGTGCCTGTTAATCCAGCACCAGTACCTACTGTTCTTATTCGAAACCAAGTATTACCAGGAACTTCTCCTTGAACGTTATTGGTTGTTGTTTTATTTAAAGATACAGCTACTGCTACACCATCTGAATAACCAGCTTGTGAAATTGTAGTCCAAGTTCCTGTAGGAGAACCACTACCATTATCTGGACTTATTTCCAAATAAGCCATTGTACTACCACTAGTTAATAATAAAGTTAAAGCAATTGTATGAGTAAAAGAATAACTAACTCTAGTCGATTGAGTACTTGATATTTTATAATTAGTATTAAGACTCCTTGTTACAGTAGTTGGGCTAGAAGAATTTCCTGCTGTAACTCTACCTTGTGCATCTACTGTAACAGTATTATATGTTCCAGCTGTTATTCCTGTATTAGGTAAATTGATGGTGATATTTCCACTAGTTGTTATAGGTGATCCTGAAAAACTTAAAGTACTAGATGTAATACCTACACTTGTTACAGTACCAGAGTTTAAAGAAATATCTCCTGTACCTAATAAAGTTTGACCTCCAACAGTTTTAATGTTCACACCTGATTGTAATAAATCTTGTTTTGCATTAAGAGCAGATTGAGTAGCTGTAGAAACAGGTTTTGCTGCATCTGATGTATTATCTACATTTCCTAATCCTACATCAGATTTATTAAGATCTATATTACCAGAACCTAAAATAGTTTGTGTTTCTATAGTTTTAATATTTGTTCCACTTGTTAAAGTAGCTTGTTTGTTATTAAAAGTAGTCCAATCTGTTGAACTTAAATAACCATTTGTGCTTCCAGTAGATTGTGATATTGTAAACACTCCTGTTGAGTTATTATAAGATAAAGGAGTGCTAGCAGATAAAGAAGTTAATCCTATTTTAGTAGATAAACCATTATTAACAGCATCTACAGAGGGGTATTTTGTAGAACTAGAAGTTAAATTATTCTGTAAATTAGATATTGTTTGATAACTAGATAAAGTATTTGTTAAAAAAGTTTTTCTTACAAATAAATTTGTATCTGTTAATAACAAATATCTACCATCAGATTGTGTTTTAGTATAATAGTTTGTTAATACAGAAGCTAAATAAGTTTTTCTAGCATATAAATTACTATCAGCTTTATAAATAGGATCAGATTCTGAAGTCAAATAACTTCCTTTTGGTTGATATAAACTAATAGCAGTAGTTTTTCTCAGAAAAACAGAAGTATCAGAAGGACTAATTGGTGTATAACCTAATTTAGATTGATATAAAGAGCTTGCTGTAATTTTTCTTAAAAACACATTTGTATCACTTGGAGATATAGGAGTGTATCCTAAAGCAGTAGTTATTTGACCTAATGTGATACTAGTTAAAAAACCAGAAGGATTACCAGTAAGAGGGTATGCATCTACAATACCATATCCTGAAAGTGTTGTAGGCTTTCCTGTTAAAGAACTAAAACTTTGAGCTGGTACAAAACTTATATATCCATTAGGATTTGTACTTCCATTGTATGGTGTATATCCAAGAGCAATATTTATTTGACTTGATGTAATACTGCTCAAAAAACCACTAGGATTACCTGTCAAAGGATAATATAAAGTATCAGTAGATGTTTTTATTACTGAAAATTCATTTAAAGATTTTGAATAAGATGGAACAGTAGGATCAGTTTCAGAAGTAATATAAGATGGATTAAAACTTTCATAAGCACTACCACCAGAATTAACTCTAATCATTGTACCTGGCACTCCAATTGGCAAAGTAGATTGTTTATCATCTAATGCTGCTTGTGTAGCTATACTAATTGGCTTATTTGAATCAGAAGTATTATCAACATTGGATAAATCAACTTGGTTTTTAGTTAATCCTACTAATAATGACCCATTACCATCTACATCTAATTTATTGGATATTAAAATTTTTAAATTATTAATAGAATCATTATATGATGATGTATCTGGTTTAGAATTTATCAACTGTCTTAGTACTAAAAAAGAATCTTGTGCAGTAGCACTATCCATTTTAGCATCAATTCTATTACTAAGATTTATAGTATCAATAAACTTCATAACATTATTAGCAGTTAATCCAGCTACAAAAGAAGAATAACCAGTTCCACCTAAAGTAGGATTTATAGCTGAACCAGCCCATACACTTCCTGTGATATGTCCACCTGATAAATTAACATTACCACCTACAGTAAGATCTGTTCCTACTGTAACAGTTGTACCAAAAGTTCCATATGTACTTACTTCTGTTGAACAAGCTCGTATACGAATATTATTTGGATTTCCTGCAGCACCAGGAAAACATTGAGAATAGGATTTTAAAGTCATTAATAAAATGACAAATAAAAATAATAATTGTTTTTTCATTGTATTTGTGGTTTAAATTTTTTACTATTTTATGTGTTAAGTTAGATTTGTTATGAGTACATAAGACAGACCATCAAAATACTCAAAACTAAACATAGGACCACCACTTAAAGGTGGTACAAATTTGAATCTACCTGAATTAATAGAATTAGGTTCTCCAAAATAAAAATAATTTGTTATATCATATATTGATATATTTGGTGTGTAAGTTGTATTAGCAGTAGAACCTGTTATACCAGTTCCACCAAGAATAGTAGAACCTGTTGCAGAAATATTTAATCTATTTGCAAATCCACCCAAAATAGAAGAGTTATTGGATAAAGTAACAGAATTTGATGAATGTATAAAAGAGCTTTCACCATTTACTGATGATTTTAAACCTCCTGCATGAGAATAATTTCCTGATGCTATTGTTTCTTGTCCTTCTGTATGAGAAAATTGACCTGATGCTAATGTTTGCCCTCCTTCTGCATGAGATACAAAACCAGAAGCTATAGTTCTTACACCTTCTGTATGTGAAAAATATCCAGAAGATAATGTTCTAAATCCTTCTGCATGAGAAGCATTTCCCACACCAGAACTTTGTAAACCTTCTGTGTGTGAATATGTACCAGAAGCTAATGTTTGATTTCCTTCTGCGTGTGAAAAATATCCAGATGATGTTGTATAATAACCTTCTGCATGTGAATAAGCACCTGATGCAAGACTAAAACCGCCTTCTGCATGAGAACCAGTTCCAGTTCCAGAAGTTGATGAACCTTCTGTATGAGCATAATTTCCAATTGAAACTGTAAATCTACCTTCTGCATGGGAATATTGTCCTGCTGATATTGTTGAAAATCCTTGTGCATGGGAAGCATTATTTAAAGCTTGTGTTAATCTACCTTGTGCATGTGAAAAAGGACCTGATGCTACTGTATAATAACCTTCTGCATGTGAATAAGCGCCTGATGCAAGACTAAAACCGCCTTCTGCATGAGAACCAGTTCCAGTTCCAGAAGTTGATGAACCTTCTGTATGAGCATAATTTCCAATTGAAACTGTAAATCTACCTTCTGCATGGGAATAATTACCAGCAGCTAATGTTTGACTTCCCTCTGCATGTGAACCTGGAGTAATTGCAGATGTTTGAAATCCTTCTGTGTGAGAAGCTTGTCCAATTGATTTTGTAAAATGGCCTTCTGCATGGGAAAAATATCCAGAAGATATTGTATAATAACCTTCAACATGAGCATACCTTCCAGAAACTAATGTATTACCACCTTCTGCATGTGAACCATCTCCTGTTCCTGATGTTCTAACGCCTTCTGCATGACTTGATTTTCCAAAAGCTAATGTTCTTATACCTTCTGTATGAGCATGCAAACCAAATGCTAATGTTTGATTTCCTTCTGCGTGTGAAAAATATCCAGATGATGTTGTATAATAACCTTCTGCATGTGAATAAGCACCAGAAGCCAAAGTATTTTTACCTTCTGCATGAGATATATTTCCAGTACCAGAAGAAAATATACCTTCTGTGTGTGAATAATTACCAGAAGCAAAACTTCCATAACCTTCTGCATGTGAATATGTACCAGAAGCTATAGACAATCTACCCTCAGCATGTGAATAATTACCAGAAGCAACACTATAATATCCTTCTACATGGGAAAAAGGTCCTGATGCTAAAGTATTTTTACCTTCTGCATGTGAACCAATTGTTGTAGCAGTAGTTCTAAGACCAAAAGCTTGTGAAAAATTTCCTGATGCGGTATTACCAGTACCTCCTCCAACAAAAGAATATATACCAGAAGCGATATTTGAACCACTTATTGTATTAATTGAACCATTTGTTCCACCTGTA
>Ga0116227_10000164_pt1 | contig 113995 bp, 99 predicted proteins | sample S1TSphgellanicum_FD_89693 | JGI IMG/M metagenome (GOLD analysis project Ga0116227, IMG submission 89693) | Host-associated microbial communities from peat moss isolated from Minnesota, USA - S1T2_Fb - Sphagnum magellanicum MG | ecosystem: Host-associated > Plants > Peat moss > Unclassified...
AGCCAGCCCTTCTTGCCCAGGATCCTGGCCCAGCGCTGCATGTCGTCGCGGGTCAGGCGCAGGGCGTTGCGCACCTTGTGGGCGATGTCCGCGGGCAGGTTCTCATGCACCCAGGCACGGATCTCCTCGCGGAACTTCTGTTCTTCAGGGGTAAAGGCCAAGTCCATCGGTGTGTCTCCAGGGAAGCCGGCTTTTTAGCACGGTCGTGCGAAAGTCCCGTGTCCGGGGGGCGACATTCAGCGCAGCGCCGCGAGCTCCGCGCGCAGCGCGGCCACCTCCGCCTCCAGCGCCTCCACCCGCGCCAGCAGGCCGCCAGAAGGCGCCGGGGCGGGGCTGTTGTCTGCGGCGGGCGCGCTGGTGTCCACCGGCCCGCACACCAGTTGCGCCCAACGCGCTTCGCGCGCGCCGGGGGCTCGCGGCAGGCGCACCACCAGCGGCCCGCCTTTCTCCTCGCTGCGCTCCTGCAGCTCGTCCAGGAAGGCCTCGACCGAGGAGATGTCGGCAAAGCGGTGCCAGCGCTCGGCGTGGATGCGCAGCTCGCCGGCAGTCTGCGGCCCGCGCAGCATGAGCAGGCCCAGCAGCGCCGCGGCGGCGCCGGGCACGCCGTAGGCGCGCTCGAAGTTGTGCTCCCAGCGCGTGGCGCGGCCGCCGCTGGTTTCGAACACCAGGGTCAGGCGCTTGAGCTCGTCCAGCGCCTCCTGCGCCTCGGCGTCGCTGACCTGCAGGGCCGGCTCGCGGCTGGACTTCTGGTTGCAGCCGGAGACGACGGCGTTGAGCGTCAGCGGGTAGCTGTCGGGCACGGTGCGTGCCTTTTCCATCAGCGTGCCGAGCACGCGGGATTCGAGAAGGGAGAGAGGTCTGATTGCCATAATGCCGGCCCACATGAAAAACCAAAACCTCGTCATTCTCATCTCCGGCGCCGGCTCCAACATGCAGGCCATCGTGCAGGCCGCGCGGCGCGACGACTGGGAGGGACGCTTCGGCGCCCGCGTGGCGGCGGTGATCAGCAACCGGGCCGACGCGGCCGGCCTGGCCTGGGCGGCCGGGCAGGGCGTAGCCACGCAGGCGCTGGACCACAAGGCCTACGCCTCGCGTGAGGATTTCGACGCCGCGCTGGCGGCGCTGGTCGATGGCCATGACCCGGCGCTGCTGGTGCTTGCCGGCTTCATGCGCATCCTGACGCCGGGCTTCGTCAGCCGCTACGAAGGGCGCATGGTCAACATCCACCCCTCGCTGCTGCCGGCCTTCCCGGGGCTGCATACCCACCGCCGCGCGATCGAGGCCGGCTGCGCCTTTGCCGGCAGTACGGTGCACCGCGTGACCGCCGAGCTGGACCTGGGCCCGATCCTGGGCCAGGCCGTGGTGCCGGTGCTGCCGGGCGATACGCCCGATGCGCTGGCCGCCCGCGTGCTCACGCAGGAGCATCTGCTGTATCCGCGCGTGCTGGCCGATTTGCTATCTAAAATATAGCATTAAGCCCAGGACCATCCTGGGTATTAGGCTGTTTTCTTGATAATTCCCGGGTCAGGCTACCGCGCTGAGCGTGGTGCCGGTGCTGCGGCTGCTGCTGGCTGAGCCGACCTGTTCGTACTGCTTGAGTACGAGCTGCGCCAACTGGGACAGGTCAAAGCTGCCGCTGCCGTTGCTGGCGCTGCCATCGGACGGCGATGTGCCGTCGGTACCGAGCGAGCTCAGGACGTCGCTGATCGTCTGCGACAGCACGGCGGCTTCCTCCCGGCCGATGCGCCCGTCGCCATCGCTGTCGACGGCCTGGAACAGGGCCTGCAGCGGGTCGGTGGTATCGGTGGTCGAGGTGCTGCTGCTGGCCGATGTGCTGGCGGCGTCCTCCGCGCGTGCCGGTCCCTGCGGGCTGCCGCCAGTATCCGGTGTCTCGCTGCCGCGCGACTGCGCGAATTCCATGGTGGACCGCGGGGGCACCAGGCTCTGCATGGCCTGGGCCAGCTGGTCCTGGTTCAGCGTGCCGTCGGTGCCGAACTGGCTGACCAGGTCGGTCGCCTTGGCCGCGTTGCCGCCGGTAGCACTGGCCATCTTGTCGAGCACCGTCTGCAGCTCGGTGCCGTCCACGCCGCCGCTGCCGTCGCTGTCCGTGTCGGCGAACATCTCCTTCTCCATCCAGGCCCGGCGCGCGTCCCGCGCCGCCTGCATGGCAGACCACGCGCTGCCGGCGCTGCTGCCCGCCCCGTTGATCGTTGTCATGACCCGTCCTTTCATGGATGCAAAGCTGCCAGGGCAGAGGCGTCTGGCAGGCACAACGATTCTGCAAAGACGCGGTAAATCATGTTTGTCGGTCACGTACCCGACCTGGTACGAAAGGCCCTCCGGTACGGGGAAAAGCGGGGGTTTTGCGGTTCAGTTCCGCCCTTTTGCGCAAAGCGCCAAGCTCCTACACTAGGCCCTCGTCATCCTCCCTTTCGCCATGGCGCAAACCTGCGGCGCGCTGCAGGTCCTGGCTTCGGGCAGGGCCCCGGGCATGCGGCGTCTTCTGGCTCACCGCCCCTTGCGCGTTCATCCGTATGTCCCGCCGTGTCCCATGCCCGCGGCGAAATGAAGGACGACTGGCCCCCGCGGCAGCAGCACCTACCTATCCATGACGAAAGCACCGCCCCAGATCCTGGTTGTCGACGACGACACTGACATCACCACCTTGCTGCGCGACTATCTGGCGCGTTTCGGCTTCGGCGTGCATATCGCCGGCGACGGCGAGGCGATGCGTGCGCAACTCGCCGCGCAGCGCATCGACCTGCTGGTCCTGGACATCATGCTGCCCGGCACCGATGGCCTGGCCCTGGCGCGCGAGGTACGCGCCGGCTCGCGCATCCCCATCATCATGCTGACCGCACGCGGCCATGCGTACGACCGCGTGCTGGGACTGGAGCTGGGCGCCGACGACTACATGGCCAAGCCCTTCGAGCCGCGCGAACTGGTGGCGCGCATCCAGACCGTGCTGCGCCGCGCGGCGGCCTCGCCCGTCGCCCAGTTGCAGGACGTGGCGAGCTTCGACGGCTGGCAACTGCACCGGCAGGAGCGGCGCCTGGTCTCGCCACAGGGCGTGGTCGTGCCGCTGTCCAATGCGGAGTACCGCCTGCTCACCACCTTCCTGGCCACGCCTCGCCGGCTGTTCAGCCGCGACCAGCTCATGGAGCAGGCCCGCGGCCGCAGCATGGAGGCCTTCGAGCGCAGCATCGACCTGCTGGTGTCGCGGCTGCGCCAGAAGCTGGCCGACGATCCGCGCGCGCCCACCATGATCAAGACGGTGCGCGGCGCCGGCTATATCTTCAACGCGCGCTCCGTGCAGGTCTGAGCCCGCATGGCCGCGACCTCCACCCGCTGGCAGGCGCTGTCCATGCGTGCCGCGCGGCTGGTGCCGGCCACCCTGTTCGGCCGGCTGGCGCTGCTGCTCTTCGTGACGGCGCTGGTCAGCCATGTGCTGGCCCTGACGCTGATGTTCGAGCTGCAGCCGCGCGGCCCGCGCATGCCGCCGCCGGGGCAGCACCCATCCGGCGCCATGCCCTTCGAGCCGCCGCCGAGGCCGATGCCGGAGGAACCACCTTTCTGGCCCCCCTTCGGGCTGTTGCTCGACATCAGCGTGCGCCTGGCCGCGCTGTGGCTGGCGGCCTGGGTCGGCGCGCGCTGGCTGTCGCAGCCGGTGCGCCGGCTGGCCACTGCGGCGCGTGAACTGGGCCGGGACATCCACCGGCCGCCGCTGGCCGAGGCTGGCACCATCGAATGCCGCGAAGCCACGCGGGTCTTCAATGGCATGCAGGCCCAGATCCGCCGGCAGATCGATGACCGCGACCGCTTCGTGGCGGCGGTGTCGCACGACCTGCGCACGCCGCTGACCCGCCTGCGCCTGCGCGCCGAAGTGCTGCAGGACGCCGAAGAACGCCAGCGCTTCGGCCGCGACATCGCGGAGATGGAGGCCATGCTGCGCGCCACGCTCGACTACCTGCGCGGCGCTGCGGATGCCGAGGCGCAGGTGCCGCTCGACGTCGTGGCGCTGGCCACCAGCATGGCCGACGACCAGCAGGACGCCGGCCAGCGTGTCTGCGTCATCGGGCACTGCGCGCCGCTGCCGGCCCAGCCCTCTGCCCTGCGCCGCTGCATCTCCAACCTGGTGGAGAACGCGGTGCGCTACGGCGGCGGCGCAGAGATCCATCTGATCGACGCGCCGCAGCGCCTGCGCATCGAGGTGGCCGACCGGGGGCCGGGCCTGCCGGAGGCGGAGCTGGAGCAGGTGCTGGCGCCGTTCTACCGGGTCGAGTCCTCGCGCAACCGGCACTCCGGCGGCATCGGCCTGGGGCTGTCCATTGCCCACGACATCGCACGGCGCCATGGCGGCACGCTGGTGCTGCGCAACCGCATGGGCGGCGGACTGGTCGCCGCACTGGAGCTGCCGCGCGGCACGCCCGGAGCGGTTTAGGCGCTGGCCTCCAGCCGGGCAAAGCGCGGCTGCCGCAGGCCGTCCACCGTCACGTCCTCGGCAAACATGGCCGCCGGCCGCACCCACAGGCCGCGTTCGCCATACAGCGCGCGGTACAGGGTCATCGGCTCCAGCGTCTCGCTGTGGCGGACGGTGCCGACCACCTCGTACAGTCCGCCCTTGTAGTGGCGGTAGGTGCCCGGCGGCGTTTCGATCAGCGGGGGAAGGTCATGGGCCATGGACAGGAGCTGCGGGCGGGGTGGGACAATCGGGGCATGCATCCTAAAGCCCTGTTGGACGCCTGCGCCGAACTGGTGCGGCTCACGCTGACCTTCGAACACCCCGCAGACGCCGTCGTCTCCCGTTACTTCCGCGACCATCGCAACCTCGGACCGCGCGAGCGCGCCACCCTGGCCGAGACCGTCTACAACGTGCTGCGCCAGAAGCTGCGCTACGAACACCTGGCCCGCTCCGGCAGCGGACCCAAGGAGCGCCGGCTGGCCATCCTTGGCTTCCACGGGCCGCGCGATTTCCTCAAGAGCGCGCTGTTCGACCAGGAACGGAACTGGCTCGACCAGTGCGACCAGGTCCATACCGCCGACCTGCTGGAGCCGCACCGCCACAACCTTCCCGAATGGCTGGCCACGCCGCTCAAGGCCCAGGTCGGCAGCGGGTTCTGGGCGCTGGCCGACAGCCTGCAGCAGGGCGCGCCGCTCGACCTGCGCGTCAATGTCCTGAAGGAAAAAAGGGCAGAGGTCCAGGCAGAACTTAAGAAGATTGCTATTAAATCAGTAGCGACACCATTTTCTCCCTGGGGCCTGCGTCTCGAGGGCAAGCCGGCGCTGACCAAGCTCGATGCCTTCACCCGCGGTGCCATCGAGGTGCAGGACGAGGGCTCGCAATTGCTGGCCCTGCTGCTCGACGCCAAGCGCGGCGAGATGGTGGTCGATTTCTGCGCCGGCGCGGGCGGCAAGACGCTGGCCATCGGTGCCACCATGCGCAGCACCGGCCGGCTGTATGCCTTCGACACCTCGGCACACCGGCTCGACGCGCTCAAGCCGCGCCTGGCGCGCAGCGGCCTGTCCAACGTGCACCCGGCCGCCATTGCCCACGAGCGCGACGAGCGCGTGAAGCGCCTGGCCGGCAAGATCGACCGGGTGCTGGTGGATGCGCCTTGCTCGGGCCTGGGCACGCTGCGCCGCAATCCCGACCTGAAGTGGCGCCAGTCGCAGCAGTCGGTGCAGGAGCTGACAGCCAAGCAGGCCGCCATCCTGGAGAGCGCCGCCCGCCTGGTGAAACCCGGTGGCCGTCTGGTCTACGCCACATGCAGCGTGCTGCCGGAGGAGAACGAGGCGATCGCCGCCGCGTTCTCCCAGGCGCACCCGGAATTCCAGCCGCTGGACGCCGCCGAACTCCTGACCCAGCTCAAGGTGCCCCAGGCGCAGAGTCTGTGCCAGGGGCCGGTGACCGGCGGTGAATACCTGCGTTTGTGGCCCCATCTGCACCAAACCGATGGCTTTTTTGCGGCGGTTTGGTCGAAAAAGCCCTGAAGTTCGTGCAATGGCTGTGAAAAGTTGGGGGTAACCGAACTTTTCCCTGGCCCAGGCACACTAAAATAAGTGCTAGTTTTTTCGGCATCCGCCGATCACCTGACGATTCCCTCGTCTTGAGGTCTTTGACTATGGTTTTTCCTGACTCGGTCGTCTTGAACGCCGCCATCGATTGGCTCAGCAATGGCTTGCTGAACCTGTCCTGGTGGGAGATCGTGCTGTACACGCTGGTGACCACCCATATCACCATCGTCGCGGTGACGGTGTTCCTGCACCGTGCGCAAGCGCACCGGGCGCTGGATCTGCACCGCATTCCGTCGCACTTCTTCCGCTTCTGGCTGTGGATCGGCACCGGCATGGTCACGCGCGAGTGGGTGGCCATCCACCGCAAGCACCACGCCAAGTGCGAGACCGAGGAAGATCCGCACAGCCCGCAGACCCGTGGCATCGACACCGTGATGTGGCGCGGTGCAGAGCTGTACCGTGCGGAATCCAGGAACAAGGAAACCATCGCCAAGTTCAGCCATGGCGTGCCCAACGACTGGGTCGAGCGCAACGTCTACAGCCGCTACGGCTGGCAGGGCGTGGGCCTGATGCTGATCCTGGACCTGGCCCTGTTCGGTGCCGTCGGTGCGACCGTGTGGGCCGTGCAGATGCTGTGGATCCCGTTCTGGGCCGCGGGCGTCGTCAACGGCATCGGCCACTACTGGGGCTACCGCAATTTCGAGGCGCAGGACGCCAGCACCAACATCTCGCCCTGGGGCCTGATCATTGGCGGTGAAGAGCTGCACAACAACCACCACACCTACCCGACCTCCGCCAAGTTCTCGGTCAAGAAATACGAGTTCGACATCGGCTGGGTCTACATCAGCCTGATGCAGAAGATCGGCTGGGCCACCGTCAAGAAGACCCCGCCCAAGCTGCAGATGGGGGCCGTCAAGCCCGTGGCCGACGAGAAGACCCTGGAGGCGCTCATCGCCAATCGCTATGAAGTGATGGCCGGCTACGCCCGCGGCGTGCGCCTTGCCTGCCGCGAGGAGATCGCGGCGCTCAGGTCCCGCCAGGCCGACGTCTCCACGCTCCAGAGCGTCAAGCGCTGGTTGCACCGGGATACCGAGAAGGTGCCAGCCTCCGCGCTGCCGCAGGTCGCCCAGGCGCGCGCCGCGCACCCGGTGCTCGACAAGATGCTGGTGATGCGCGAGGAGCTGCGCCAGCTCTGGCTCAACACCACGCAATCACGCGAGCAACTCACCGCCGACCTGCAGGCCTGGTGCCGTCGCGCGGAAGAAAGCGGCATTGCCGCCCTGCGTGATTTCTCCATCCGCCTGCGCGCAGCCCACGCCTGAAGCGATTGCACCAACTCCTGCCCCCTGCCGCCGGTCCGCGAGGCCCGGCGGCTTTTTGCGTGGCGCGTGCAGAGCATGTAGATCAGCAGAAACCGGGCCAGATCGTTACAATAGAGGGTTCGCAGCATGGCCGGCTCTGGTCGCCATGTTCGCGCAGCATCCCCGGAGGATGTTTTTCTGCGGATTCTCGGCCCCGCTCCGCTATGCGTTCCCGGCCGTCTTTCCACTCTGCCTGCCGCAGCAGCCCGTCGCCACGACCTCCTGCTGCGGGCGAAGTGCCTATCGCCTTCGCCCCCACATTCCCGCCCGCTGGCGGGGATGCGCGAGCCACCTCCGTCATGCCGCGCCGGGCAGATTCATCACCAATACGTAAAGGAATGCCATGTCCAAAGAAGAACTGATTGAAATGCGAGGTCGGGTTGACGAAATCCTGCCCGACTCCCGCTACCGCGTGACGCTGGACAACGGCCACCAACTGGTGGCCTACACCGGCGGCAAGATGCGCCGGCACAACATCCGCGTGATCGCGGGCGATGCTGTTTCGCTCGAGCTGTCGCCATACGACCTGACCAAGGGCCGTATCACCTTCCGCCATATCCCAGGCCGCCCGCCGGCCACGCCGCGCCGCTGAGGCCTGGTCAACACCAACACCTTTCGGGCTTCACCAAGCCCTCTGGTGGGTTGTAGCGAAATGTGCCCACTGACTGGCGAAGTCTCTCGGGCAGGCGCTTAGTTCGGGCTGCGGCGCCAGCGCAATATTGTGGCGCAGCCTAGTTGGAGCAGGTGCAGCACGCTGTCCCTGCTCCTTGCGGTTTTCTGCGGCGGTGGAGTGGATGTCACGCACAACACCGCACTCTCCAGCGATGCCACCGTCAACGCCCTCGCGGCGTCTGCGCGCCAGGCTTGCGATGGAGCAAGCATCTGTTGTCCTGTCGGGTATGGGCCGCTGGCTGCATGACGCAATGTCACGCGCCCTGCCAGGCAGCGCAATTCATCGCCTTCCTGTAGAAGGAAGAGCTGTTCCTGGTGGACCGCCAGGCGGTAGGTGTGGGAGGGGCATGGCATGGAAACCTCGGCTGAAATTTGAGTCTCCAGCGTAGGTGCGCGCGAGCTTTCCGGGCAGGCACAGCGACCGGCTGCCACATGCAGAGCAGGTTGGTTTTGGGGCCTCTGTTATGCCTCGATCCTGCATCTGCTGTATCTGTTGCGGTACAGGCTTCTGGTGCAAGATGGCTGCACCATGCTGTCTCCCGTACAAACCCCGACCCCCTTGATGGCCGAGGAGCCGCTCTATCAGCGCCTCGCCGGCCACTACCGGCAGGCGATCAACCAGGGCACGCTTGCGCCGGGCGCGCGCATGCCTTCCGTGCGCGAGCTGATGCAGCGGCATGGCGTGAGCCTGTCCACTGCACTGCACATGCTGCGGTTGCTGGAGGAGCAGGGCTGCGTGGAGGCGCGGCCGCGGGTGGGCTATTTTGTGCGGGATCTGGCGCTGGCAAGGCTGCCGGCGGCGCGCGAGCCCGATCTGCAAACCCCGCTTGCGCCCGAAGTGGCATCTTTCGCGGGCATCAACGAGCGCATTTCGCTGATCCTGGAGAAGGGCCGGCGCGCGTCGCCTCTGCGCCTGGATCTGGGCAGTGCCATGCCCGCGCCCGAGCTGTTTGATGCGGCCGCGCTCAACCGGCTCGCCGCCGTGCTGTTGCGGGAGCAGCCCAACATCCTGGTCTATGGCCCTTCGGCGCCGACGACGCACCCCGAATTCCAGAGCGCCATGGCCCGCCATGCACTGACCTTCGGTGTCAATGTGGCACCGGGAGAGGTGTTGGCCACCCATGGCAACTCGGAGGCGGTGAACCTTGCGCTGGACGCAGTGGCCGCGCCGGGGGACGTGGTGGCCGTGGAGTCGCCCACTTTCTTCGGCATCCTGCAGGCGATCGAGGCGCAGGGCCTGCAGGCGCTGGAGATCCCCTGCAGCCCGCACACCGGCATCTCGCTGGAGGCGCTGGAACTGGCGGCGCGCAGCCAGCCGCGCCTGAAGGCGGTGGTGGTGGTGCCGCACCTGCAGATGCCCCAGGGGGCGGTCATGCCCGATGCCCACAAGCAGCGGCTGGTGGCCTTTTGCGCCGAGCATGGCCTGGCGCTGATCGAGGACGACATCTACCGCGAGTTCGTCGAATCCCCGAGGCCCCTGCGCCCGGCCAAGGCCTGGGACGAAAGCGGCTACGTCATCTACTGCGCCTCGCTCAGCAAGAGCTCTGCGCCCGGCCTGCGGCAAGGCTGGATGAGTGCGGGGCGCTGGCAGCACCGGGTGCAGATGCTGAAGTTCGCGCGTACGCGCAATATGCAGACCTGGTCCCAGCTGCTGGCCGCGCGCAGCGTGGACACCCCGGCCTACGACCGTCAACTGCGCCGCATGCGCACCCGGCTGCGTCACCAGCGCGAAAGTGCTGCCCAGGCGATCGCGCGCCACTTTCCCGTCGGCACGCGGCTCAGCCTGCCGCCGGGCGGCCTGAGCCTGTGGCTGGAGCTGCCGCCCGGGGTGTCGTCCATGCGTCTTTTCGATGATGCCCTGGCAATCGGCATCAGGGTGGCGCCCGGGCCGATGTTCTCCAACACCGGGCGCTACGAGCGATTTCTGCGCCTGAGTTGCGGCATGCCCTTCACGCCGGAGGTGGAGGAGGCCTATCGGGACATGGGACGTCTGATGGCTGCCCAACTGGCGTAGGCTGGGCGTGGCAAGAAAAAAGCCGCCGGGCACAGGGCCGGGCGGCTTTCTCAAGGGCAGGCTGAATTACTTCAGCTTGATTTCCTTGTAGGCGACGTGCTTGCGAGCTTTCGGGTCGAACTTGGTGATCGACATCTTCTCGGGCATGGTCTTCTTGTTCTTGGTGGTGGTGTAGAAGTGGCCGGTACCCGCAGTGGATTCCAGCTTGATCTTTTCGCGTCCGCCTTTGGTTGCCATGGTGCAGTGCTCCTAAATCAGGCTTGACCGCGGGCGCGCAGGTCTGCGAGCACGGAGTCGATACCGTTCTTGTCGATCAGGCGCAGGCCTGCATTGCTGATGCGCAGGCGCACCCAGCGGTTTTCGGTCTCGACCCAGAAACGGCGGTATTGCAGGTTCGGCAGGAACCGGCGCTTGGTTTTGTTGTTGGCGTGGGAAACGTTGTTCCCGACCATCGGGCCCTTGCCCGTGACTTCACATACGCGTGCCATGAGGACACTCCGATACTTGAAACGGCTGCCACAAGGAGTGTGGGAGCCTCACCTCGCCAGGAATGGGTGGCGGTAACCCGAAATTTACCGGAATGGGCAGCCGCAAAACGACCAGCCAAATTCAGCAAAGCCAAAGAGTATATCTCATCCCCAGGCTTTGCACTTCGTGCCCTCGCCAGCCCCCTTCTGGTCGGCCCTTGGTAAAGAGGGGCGGAGCCCTCTTGGTTGGCCTCTAGATGCTGCCTTCTTGTTCGAGGAAACGTTGTGCGTCCAAGGCGGCCATGCAGCCGGTGCCAGCACTGGTGATGGCCTGGCGGTAGACGTGGTCCTGTACGTCGCCGGCGGCGAAGACGCCGGGCACGCTGGTCATGGTGGCGAAGCCCTGCAGGCCGGATCTGGTGACGATGTAGCCGTCCTTCATGTCCAACTGGCCCTGGAAGATGTCGGTGTTGGGATGGTGCCCGATGGCAATGAAGCAGCCCTTGAGCGCCAGGTCCTCGGTGGCGTTGCCATCTACGTGCTTCAGGCGCACGCCGGTGACTCCGCTCTGGTCGCCCAACACCTCGTCCAGCACCTGGTGCGTCTTGAGCACCATCTTGCCGGCGGCGACCTTCTCGGCGACCTTGTCGAGCAGGATGGGCTCGGCACGGAACTTGTCGCGGCGGTGCACCAGGTACACCTTGCTGGCGATGTTGGAGAGGTAGAGCGCTTCTTCGACGGCGGTGTTGCCGCCGCCCACCACGCAGACTTCCTGCTCACGGTAGAAAAAGCCGTCGCAGGTGGCGCAGCCCGAGACGCCGCGGCCCATGAATTCCTGCTCGGAGGGCAGGCCCAGGTACTTGGCTGAGGCGCCGGTGGCGATGATCAGGGTGTCGCAGGTGTACGTGCCACTGTCGCCGGTGAGGGTGAACGGGCGCTGGCTGAAGTCGACCGTGTTGATGTGGTCGAACACGATCCGGGTCTTGAAGCGCTCGGCGTGCTCGAGGAAGCGCTGCATCAGCTCGGGGCCTTGCACGCCCATGACATCTGCCGGCCAGTTGTCGACTTCGGTGGTGGTCATGAGCTGGCCGCCCTGCGCCATGCCGGTGATCAGCACCGGATCGAGGTTGGCGCGCGCCGCGTAGACTGCCGCCGTGTAGCCGGCGGGGCCGGAGCCGAGGATGAGAACTTTGGCGTGCTGGGGTGTGGGCATGGTAAAAGTCGGGGGAACAACAGGATGGGTTGCAGGCCTTGGGCCTGCTCCCGGAGGGCGTGCGTGGCCGCTCGGCCTACCGAGTATGGCGCCGCACGTGCTGCCGCGGCGTGCGGGTTTTCAATCGCCATGATTGTAAGAAGCGATGAAGACCGGCCGCGGCCTACAACAGGGATGAGCGAATCATGTCGATGGTGTCCGATCTGGAACTGCTGCGCCGGGTGCCGCTGTTTGCCTTGCTCACGGCCGAGCAGGCGCAGTTTCTGGCCAGCGCGGTGTCCAAGCGGCGTTTCAAGCGTGGCGAGGTCCTGGTCGAGGGCGGCCAGCGGTCCGATGCGCTGTACGTGCTGGTTTCCGGGCGGGCCCGGGTGCTGTCGGCCGACGCGCGCGGCCGCGAGGTCATCTACGCCACGCTGCGCCCGGGCGATCCGGTGGGTGAGATGAGCCTGATCGACGGCCAGCCGCACTCGGCCACGGTGCGTGCAGAGATCCAGACCGATGCGCTGGTGCTGGACCGCGCGGCCTTCCTGCGCTGCCTGCCACCCGAGGGGTCGGTCGGCCATGTCGTGATGCACGGGCTGGTGCGCCGCCTGCGCCAGGCCGATCGCACGATCGAATCGTTGGCGCTGATGGACGTGTATGGCCGGGTGGCGCGCGTGCTGCTGGACGCGGCCGTCCCTGGCGTTGAGGACGGCGTGCTGGTCTGTGAAAAAATTTCGCGCCAGGATCTGGCCAAGATGGTCGGCGCCTCGCGCGAGATGGTCAGCCGCGTGATGAAGGACCTCGAGGAGCGCGGCTTCGTCGAGGTGAATGAGGACGGCTCCATGCTCGTGCATGAAGGGGCCGTGCCGGCCGCCGAACCCGCGTCCATCGACGCTGTGTAACCAGAAGTGCGTGGAGTAAGCTCGACGCGCTTGGCCTATGACCTACTCCCTCAATACCTTGAACAACAGCACTGCCGGCAAGGGGCCGCAGAAGGCCGCCACCGGCGGTTTCGTGCATGAGCTGGCGCTGATCGTCGGCCTGATCGGGCTGGTGTTCTGGCTGATCGCCATCCTCAGCTATTCGGCGCTGGATCCCGCCTGGTCCACCACCGGTGCCATCGGTGCCCGGGTCAGCAACTGGGGCGGCCGCATCGGCGCCATCGTGGCCGATACCAGCTATTTCCTGCTCGGCTACTCCGTCTGGTGGTGCCTGGCGGCGGGCGTGCGTGCCTGGCTGGCATCGCTGGCGCGCTGGATGCGCGGTGGCGATGCCGTGGAGCCCAAGTCCTGGGATGCCACCCGCATCGCCTTCTGGGTGGGCCTGGCGGTGCTGCTGTGCGCCAGCACGGCCTTGGAATGGTCGCGCCTGTACCGCTTCGAAGACCGGCTGCCCGGCGGCCATAGCGGAGGCGTGCTGGGCTTCGTCACCGGGCCTGCCAGCGTGAAATGGCTGGGCTTCACCGGATCGGGCCTGCTGTGCATCGCCTTCGTGGTGTTCGGCGTGGCGCTGGTGTTCCGCTTCTCGTGGGGGCACCTGGCCGAGCGCCTGGGGGGCTGGCTGTATGCGCTGGTCGAGACCCGGCGCGAGAAGCGCGAGATCGCCGAGGACAAGGCCGTCGGCAAGCGCGCTGCGCGCGAGCGCGAAGTGGTGCTGGAAGAGGAGCGGGTAGAGATCGACCACCAGCCGCTGGCAGTCAAGGCGCCGGTGGCGGTGGAGCCGGTGCTGCGCGACGTGCCCGTGAGCGAGCGCGTGGTCAAGGAGCGCCAGAAGCCGCTGTTCACCGAGTTGCCCGACAGCAAGCTGCCGCAGGTCGACCTGCTCGACGGCGCGCAGCAGCACCGCGAGACGGTCTCGCCCGAGACGCTCGAGATGACCAGCCGCCTGATCGAGAAGAAGCTGAAGGACTTCGGCGTGCAGGTGCATGTGATCGCCGCGTCCCCGGGGCCGGTCATCACCCGCTACGAGATCGAACCCGCCACCGGAGTCAAGGGCTCGCAGGTGGTCAACCTGGCCAAGGACCTGGCGCGTTCGCTGTCGCTGGTATCGATCCGCGTGGTCGAGACCATTCCCGGCAAGAACTTCATGGCGCTGGAGCTGCCCAATGCCAAGCGCCAGACCATCAAGCTCAGCGAAATCCTGGGCTCGCAGGTCTACCACGAAGGCAAGTCCATGCTGACCATGGGCCTGGGCAAGGACATCATCGGCAACCCGGTGGTGGCCGACCTGGCCAAGATGCCGCACGTGCTGGTGGCCGGTACCACCGGCTCGGGCAAGTCGGTGGGGATCAACGCCATGATCCTGTCGCTGCTCTACAAGGCCGAGGCGCGCGACGTGCGCCTCTTGATGATCGACCCCAAGATGCTGGAAATGTCGGTCTACGAAGGCATCCCGCACCTGCTGGCGCCCGTGGTCACCGACATGAAGCAGGCCGCCAACGGCCTGAACTGGTGCGTGATGGAGATGGAGCGCCGCTACAAGCTCATGAGCAAGCTCGGCGTGCGCAACCTGGCCGGCTACAACACCAAGATCGACGAGGCCAAGGCGCGCGAGGAGTTCATCTACAACCCCTTCAGCCTGACGCCCGACAGCCCTGAGCCGCTGGAGCGGCTGCCGCACATCGTGGTGGTGATCGACGAGCTGGCCGACCTGATGATGGTGGTCGGCAAGAAGATCGAAGAGTTGATCGCCCGCCTGGCGCAGAAGGCGCGCGCGGCCGGCATCCATTTGATCCTGGCCACCCAGCGCCCCAGCGTGGACGTGATCACCGGCCTGATCAAGGCCAACATCCCGACCCGCATCGCGTTCCAGGTCAGCAGCAAGATCGACAGCCGCACCATCCTCGACCAGATGGGCGCCGAGGCGCTGCTGGGCATGGGCGACATGCTCTACATGGCCAGCGGTACCGGGTTGCCGGTGCGTGTGCACGGCGCGTTCGTCAGCGATGAAGAAGTACATCGCGTTGTGAGCTATCTGAAAGAGCAGGGTGGCGAGCCCAACTACATCGAGGGGGTGCTCGAAGGCGGCGTCACCGACGGCGACAGCACCGATTACCCCGGCAGCGACGGTGGCGATGCAGAGAAAGACCCGATGTACGACCAGGCCGTGGAAGTGGTGCTCAAGAACCGCAAGGCCAGCATTTCGCTGGTGCAGCGCCACCTGAAGATCGGTTACAACCGCGCCGCGCGGCTGGTCGAAGATATGGAAAAAGCCGGCTTGGTCAGCACCATGAACGGTGCTGGCCAGCGCGACATCCTGGTCCCCACGCGGGACGAATGAGCGCGGCCCCGGGGCCGCTCCGAAAGCCTTTTGCATGACCCTGCACTTCCGCCGCCGCGCGCTTCTGCTGCGCACTTCGATTGCTATTGTTTTTGTGGCTGCAGGCCAAGCCCCGGCCTGGGCTGATGGCCTGTCCAGCCTTGAAAGCTTCATGCGCGGCGCACAAAGCGGCCGGGCTGACTTCACCCAGACCGTGACCGCACCGGCACGCACCGGCGAGGCCGCGCGCAGCAAGACCTCGGCGGGCACCTTTGAATTCCAGCGGCCCAACCGCTTCAAGTTCGTCTACACCAAGCCCTTTGCCCAGACCCTGGTGGCCGACGGCAAGACGCTCTGGATGTACGACGTGGACCTGAACCAGGTCACCGCGCGCCAGCAGTCGCAGGTACTGGGCTCCACGCCCGCGGCCCTGATTGCGTCCGCACCCAACCTGCAGGCGCTGGAGAAGGACTTCGCGCTGCAGGCCGAGCCCGACCGCGACGGCCTGCAATGGGTCGCCGCTACGCCCAAGAGCCGCGACGGCCAGCTTCAAAGCGTGCGCGTGGGGTTCAAGAACGACCAGCTGGCCGCGCTCGACATCCTCGACAGCTTTGGCCAGCGCTCGGTGCTGAACTTCAGCAACCTGCAGTCCAACCTGGCACTGCCCGCCAGCACCTTCGACTTCAAGCCGCCGGCGGGCACGGATGTGATCCGCCAATGATCGGGCGGATATAAGCTCTATTTTTTGTAGCTGATAGCCCAGGCGCAGCCTGGGCTTGGAGCCTGTTGGGCTTGAATTTCTCAGCCCGGCTGGATGACGGTGCCCGGCCCGTGCGGCGCGGCACGGAACGCCGGCAGCGCCTCGGCCCGTACCGAGAGCGCGCACAGGCCGGGATAGCGCGCCGCCTCTACCTGCCCGGGCACCATCTGCTGCGCGAAATGCCAGGCCACGGCAGTGCTGATCGTGGCCTGGTCCGGGGTTTCGGACAGGGCATCACGGGACGGCGCCAATCCGGCTTCGAGCGCATCGAAGGCCGCCTGCAGCTGCCCGGTCACGCGCGTCAGCCAGGGCTGGTGCAGCTTCTCTGGCGGCCGCAATTCACGCTCATAGACGATCTGCACGCTCTTCTCGCAGGCCGCCAGCGCCAGCCCTATGCGCCGCAGCGCGTGCTGGCGCGCGGCAATGCCGGCGGGCATCAGGCTCCTGCCCGGCGCGGCCAGCGCCTCGGCGTAGTCCAGGATCAGGCTCGAGTCCATCAGCACCTCTGCGTCGTCGCAGACCAGGGTGGGGGCCTTCACCACCGGGTTGATCTGCTGGAACTCCGCAAAGGTGCGGAACACCGAGAGCGGCTGGTGCTCGAAGCGCAGGCCCAGCAGCTGCAGTGATATGGCGACGCGGCGTACATAAGGCGAATCGAGCATTCCGATGAGCTGCATGGTCCTTTTCCTGCAAGTGGGTGGCTGAGTGGATAGGGCTTGTCAGCGCGTGCGCGCCAGCCGCTTGGCGTTAGCCACGGCCCGGCGCCGAATCGGTGTCAGGCCCTGGTTCAGTACGCCGAGGGTGGCGCCCTGCATCTGCTGGGCGGCGCGCGCCATGGACGGCAGTGTGCCGCCCATCCAGGGCGCCCAGCAGGCACGTGCCAGGGACATGGCCATCTCCTGTTGCGCGCGCAGCATCTGCAGGCCCATGGCATTCCAGGACTCGGTGAAGGCCGCCACCTTCTCAGCGCCCATCAGATGGAATTCCTTCTGGTCGCGCGCCGTCGGCTGCGCGCCGGCAGTTGCCATGCGGACCATGCGATGGGCCACGACCTGGGGCGATGCCAGCGCGATCTCGGTGAGCTGGGCGGCCACGTGGCGGCTGCGGCGTGTGGAACTGGTCATGTATTTCTCCTGGGAGGCGTGGTGTGGGGCGGCCTGCCCCGGGTCCCGGCAGGCTTTTGCAATCAAAATTAAGGGAAAACCCTTAATTGCTTGGACGCAGCCTACTCCGTATTTGGGCGGGCAGGTGCTCCAGAACGTGTTTACGGTGGTATCCAGGCGGGGGGCGGCAGCACGGACTTGTGCATGAACACGCTCAGCGGGTCCTCTGCATAGTCCCCGAAGGGCCCGCAGCGTTCGTAGCCGCAGCGCTCGTACAGGCGGATCGCCGCGGTCTGGAGTACCCCGGTTTCCAGCCGGAGCAGGCGGCAGCCCTTGGCCGCCGATTGGGCTTCGAGGTAGCCCAGCAGGGCTTCGGCAAGGCCCTGGCCCCTGTGCATGGGGCGCACGAACATGCGCTTGATCTCGCCATAGTCCGTGTTCAGGACCACCGCCGCGCAGCCCCTGGCGTCGCCCGCAGGGCCGCGCGCGACAGCGAACAGCACGTGGGGCTGGCTCAGCGCGGCCATGTCGATGCCATGGTGGCTCTCTGGCGGATACAGCGGCCTCTGGTAGGCGTCGAGTTCGTTGATGAGGCCCATGACCTCAGGCTGATGGGGGTGTTCCAGAGTGATGGGCATGGCGGTCCCTGGAATCTAACGCAGGCAGGGCGCAGGGCCCATGCCTTGCCAGCCGCGCTATAACCCCCTGATGGCGAAGACTCCCGCGGCCATGGCCGCCTCCCCCACCAGCCGCTGGCCGAGCGCCTGCGGCCCAAGACCCTGGGCGATGTGATCGGCCAGCAGCACCTGCTGGGCGAGGGCATGCCACTGCGCATTGCCTTCGAATCCGGCCGGCCGCATTCCTGCATCCTCTGGGGTCCCCCGGGCGTGGGCAAGACGACGATCGCGCGGCTGATGGCCGACGCCTTCGATGCGCAGTTCATCAGCATCAGCGCGGTGCTGGGCGGCGTGAAGGACATCCGCGAGGCGGTCGAGCAGGCGCAGGCTGCGCGCAGCGGGCTCATGTCGCAGAGCACCATCGTATTCGTGGACGAGGTGCACCGTTTCAACAAGAGCCAGCAGGACGCGTTCCTGCCACACGTGGAATCGGGCCTGTTCACCTTCATCGGTGCCACCACCGAGAACCCTTCGTTCGAGGTCAACTCGGCGCTGTTGTCGCGCGCGGCGGTGTATGTGCTGCAGCCGCTGTCCGAGGACGATCTGCGAAAGATTGTGGCGCGAGCCCAGGCGATCCAAGCGGTTCCAGCTATTGAAAAAATAGCGGAAGACCGCCTGATCGCCTATGCCGACGGCGATGCGCGCCGCCTGCTCAACACGCTCGAGACGCTGTCGGTGGCTGCCGCCAGCGAGCAGCGCGACCCGATCGACGACGCCTGGCTGCTGCGCGTGCTGGGCGAGCGCATGCGCCGCTACGACAAGGGCGGCGAGCAGTTCTACGACACCATCAGCGCGCTGCACAAATCGGTGCGCGGCAGCGATCCGGACGCTGCGCTGTACTGGCTGGTGCGCATGCTCGATGGCGGCGCGGATCCGCGCTACATGGCACGCCGGCTGGTGCGCATGGCCAGCGAGGACATCGGCCTGGCCGATCCGCGCGCCCTGCGCCTGGCGCTGGATGCGTCCGAGGTCTACGAACGCCTGGGCTCGCCAGAGGGCGAACTGGCACTGGCCGAATGCGTGGTCTACCTGGCCATGGCACCCAAGAGCAACGCGGTCTACAAGGCCTACAACGCAGCCCGCGCCTTCGTGAAGCAGGACGGCACGCGGCCCGTGCCCATGCACCTGCGCAATGCGCCGACCAAGCTCATGAAGGCGCTGGACTACGGCAAGGGCTACCGCTACGCGCACGACGAGGAGGACGGCTTCGCGGCGGGAGAGCGTTACCTGCCCGAAGGCATGGAGCCGCCCGGTTTCTACCAGCCGGTGGAGCGCGGCCTGGAGATCCGCATTGCCGAGAAGCTGCGCGAACTGCGGCGCCGCAACGGCGATGCAGGTGATGGATGAATGCGCCCGCTGCCACATGCATGGGGGGCATGGCGCAGGGAAAACCCCAGACACAAGCGCTTGCTGATCCGGGGCGGGCTGTGTCTAGAATGCCCTGGACAAACCCGCCTTCCGATGCGCCTGGCGGGTTTTTTGCTAGTTCCCAGAAAGACGCGCATCCGTGCCGCGGCGAGCCACCAGCTCCCGCGGTCGCGAAATCCAGGGTGGGATGCGCGCTGACCAATGGAGTAAGCACGCTATGGAAATTCTGCTGCAGCAGATCATCAACGGTCTGGTCCTCGGCAGCATGTATGCCCTCGTGGCCCTCGGCTACACCATGGTGTACGGCATCATCAACCTCATCAATTTCGCCCATGGCGAAGTGCTCATGGTGGGGGCGCTCACCAGCTGGACCATCATCGGCCTGATGCAGGACGCCACGCCCTCGGCGCCGGGTTGGCTGGTGCTGCTGGTGTCGCTGCTGGTGGCCTGCGTGGTCGCCGCCGTGCTCAATTTCACGATAGAGAAGCTGGCCTACCGGCCGCTGCGCAATGCACCGAAGCTGGCCACGCTGATCACCGCCATCGGCATGTCCATCCTGCTGCAGACGCTGGCGATGATCATCTGGAAACCGAACTACAAGGTCTATCCGTCGCTGCTGCCGACCGAGCCCCTGCACATCGGGGGGGCCGTCATCACGCCCACGCAGGTGATGATCCTGGGGCTGACCGCGGTGTCGCTCGCGGTGCTGATGTGGGTGGTGCACTACACCCGCCTGGGCCGCGCCATGCGGGCCACGGCCGAGAATCCGCGCGTGGCCGCACTGATGGGCGTACGGCCCGACCTGGTGATTTCCTCCACTTTCATCATCGGCGCCATCCTGGCGGCGATCGCCGGCGTGATGTATGCCGCCAACTACGGCACGGCCCAGCACACCATGGGCTTCCTGCCGGGTCTCAAGGCCTTCACCGCCGCGGTGTTCGGCGGCATCGGCAACCTGGGCGGGGCGGTGCTGGGCGGCATCCTGCTGGGCCTGATCGAATCCATCGGCGCGGGCTATATCGGCCCGCTCACCGGCGGCCTGCTGGGCAGCCAGTACACCGATATTTTCGCCTTCGTCGTGCTGATCGTGGTGCTCACGCTGCGGCCGTCCGGGCTGCTGGGCGAGCGCGTGGCAGACCGCGCCTGAAAGGAGCCGCAGCATGGATTTCCAGGACAAGAAGACCCGCACGGCCGCCTGGGTGATCGGCGCCATCCTGCTGCTGGTGCTGCCGCACGTCTTGCAGTACTTCGGCAATGCCTGGGTGCGCATCGCCGACGTGGCCCTGCTCTACGTGATGCTGGCGCTGGGCCTGAACATCGTGGTCGGCTACGCCGGCCTGCTGGACCTGGGCTATGTCGCGTTCTACGCGGTGGGCGCCTACCTGTTCGGCCTGCTGGCCTCGCCCCAGCTCACCGACAACTTCCAGGCGATCGCCACGATGTTCCCCGGCGGGCTCCACATCTCGGTATGGCTGGTGGTGCCCCTGGCCGCACTCGTGGCGGCAATCGCCGGCGCCCTGCTGGGCGCGCCCACGCTCAAGCTGCGCGGCGACTACCTGGCCATCGTCACGCTCGGCTTCGGCGAGATCGTGCGCATCTTCCTCAACAACCTGGACCACCCCGTCAACCTGACCAACGGCCCGAAGGGGCTGGGACAGATCGACTCGATCCAGCTCTTCGGCCTGGACCTGGGCAAGCGGCTGTCCATCGGCGACTACGACATCTCCTCGGTCACGCTCTATTACTACCTGTTCCTGCTGCTGGTGCTGGTGAGCATCGTGGTCTGCGCACGGCTGGCGGATTCGCGCATCGGCCGCGCCTGGATGGCGATCCGCGAGGACGAGATCGCCGCCAAGGCCATGGGCATCAACACCCGCAACATGAAGCTGCTGGCCTTCGGCATGGGGGCTTCCTTCGGTGGGGTGTCCGGTGCCATGTTCGGAGCCTTCCAGGGCTTCGTCTCGCCTGAGTCCTTCAGCCTGATGGAGTCGGTGATGATCGTCGCCATGGTGGTGCTGGGCGGCATCGGCCACCTGCCCGGCGTGGTGCTGGGGGCGGTGCTGCTGGCGGCGCTGCCCGAGGTGCTGCGCTACGTCGCCAGCCCGCTGCAGCAGATGACCGACGGCCGTCTCGATGCCTCCATCCTGCGGCAACTGCTGATCGCGCTGGCCATGATCACCATCATGCTGCTGCGGCCGCGCGGCCTGTGGCCCTCGCCGGACCACGGCAAGGTGCTGAGGAAGGTGCCGGAGCCGCCAGGCGGCGGCGCACCCGGGGTGCATACCCCGGCAGACGAGCTGCCGGGCACCTCGCGGCCGATGTCCATCAATCCCTGAGCGCCCGAGGTGCAACGCATGGCAGACACCATTCTCGAGGTCCGGGGTATCTCCAAGCGCTTTGGCGGCCTGCAGGCCTTGTCGGACGTGGGCATCAGCATCCAGCGCGGCCAGGTCTATGGGCTGATCGGTCCCAACGGTGCCGGCAAGACGACCTTCTTCAACGTCATCACCGGCCTCTACACGCCCGACAGCGGCAGCTTCCAGCTCAACGGACATCCCTACCAGCCGACGGCCGTGCACGAGGTGGCTCGCGCCGGCATTGCCCGCACTTTCCAGAACATTCGCCTGTTCGCCGAGATGACGGCGCTGGAGAACGTGATGGTGGGGCGCCATACCCGGACTGGCTCCGGCCTTCTGGGTGCCGTGCTGCGCACGCGCGGTTTCAAGGCGGAAGAGGCGGCTATCCGCCAGCGTGCGCGGGAGCTGCTGGACTACGTGGGCATAGGGCGTTACGCGGACTACAAGGCGCGTACCCTGGCCTACGGCGACCAGCGCCGGCTGGAGATCGCGCGGGCGCTGGCCACCGATCCGCAACTGATCGCACTCGACGAGCCGGCCGCCGGCATGAACGCCACCGAGAAGGTGCAGCTGCGCGAACTGATCGACCGCATCCGCCGTGACGACCGCACCATCCTGCTGATCGAGCACGATGTGAAGCTGGTCATGGGCCTGTGCGACCGCGTGACCGTACTCGACTACGGCAAGCAGATTGCCGAGGGTACGCCGGCCGAGGTGCAGAAGAACGACAAGGTGATCGAGGCCTACCTCGGCACCGGTGGGCATTGATGCCTACCCCCCAGGCTTCGCGCACTTTGTGCCGCTGCGCCAGCCTCCGGCGAGGGGGCGGCACCAGCAGCCTGGCAAGGCCGGTTCCGCGGTGTCTTTGGCCTGGACTGTTTTCATGCGTTGCGGCGCGCTAGGGTTCTGAGATGACGACAGCGATTTCCACCACGCCCGATGATGCCGTGCCGGCGCAGCGCAAGCTGCTGTTGCAGGTCAGGGACCTGCAGGTGTCCTATGGCGGCATCCAGGCGGTCAAGGGCGTGGACTTCGAGGTGCGCGAAGGCGAACTGGTCTCGCTGATCGGCTCCAACGGCGCGGGCAAGACCACCACCATGAAGGCCATCACCGGCACTCTGCCACTGGCCGGCGGCGAGATCGACTACCTGGGCGCCAGCATCCGCGGCAAGGGCGCGTGGGACCTGGTGCAGCAAGGCCTGGCCATGGTGCCCGAGGGGCGCGGCGTGTTCGCCCGCATGACCATCGTCGAGAACCTGCAGATGGGCGCGTACATCCGGCACGACAAGGCCGGCATCGCGGCCGACATCGAGCGCATCTTCACGACGTTCCCGCGCTTGAAGGAGCGGCGCGACCAGTTGGCCGGCACCATGAGCGGCGGCGAGCAGCAGATGCTGGCCATGGGCCGGGCGCTGATGTGCCGGCCGCGGGTGCTGCTGCTGGACGAGCCTTCCATGGGGCTGTCGCCGATCATGGTCGACAAGATCTTCGAGGTGATTGCCGATGTCTCGCGCCAGGGCATGACGGTGCTGCTGGTGGAGCAGAACGCCAGCCGCGCGCTGCAGATCGCCGACCGCGGCTATGTCATGGAGTCGGGCCTGATCACCATGAGCGGCGGCGGCCGGGAGATGCTCCACGACCCCAAGGTGCGAGCGGCCTACCTGGGCGAGTAGCTGTCCGTGCAATGAAAAAACGCAGCCAGTGGCTGCGTTCTGCATGGTGGCAGGGGGGCGGGGCGGCTGGCCCCGCCAGGGCCCGGATCAGTAGTGGTACTGCAGGCCGACCGTCACGGCGCGCACCGAGTCGCGCCCGCTGGTGAAGTGGAAGTCGTTGCTGTTCCACTCGACCACGCCGGCCCACTGCGGGGTGAACTGGTAGCTGGCGCCGATGCCGTAGGACAGGCCGAAGCCGTGGTCTTTGCCGCTGTTGATGCCGCTGTCCGCAGCCGCCGAGGTGCGTGTCCAGCCGTAGGTGGTGCCCAGCTTGCCGTAGACGCCGAAGCGGTCGCCCAGCGGCGCCTTGCCCACCAGGCTCAGGTTCAGGCCCTGCGCACGGGTGCTGCCGCCGGCGCGATCGACGCTGCCCGTATTCAGGTAGCCCAGTTCCAGGCCGAAGTTGGGGTTGAACATGGCACCGGTGTAGATGCTCCCCGCGGTCCCCTTGTCGTCGAAGTTGTAGCCGCCGGTACCGCCGTCAAGGTCGTACTTCGAGCGGCCGAGGTTCAGGCCGACATAGCCGTTGGTCATGCCGGGAATGAAGGAATTTCCCGTGGATGCGGAGCTGCCGTAGGTCTGGGCCTGGGCGCCGAAGGCGGCCAGCGCCGCGGCGGTGGCCAGCAGGCTGCGGGAGAGTAGGCGATTGGAGCGCATGAAAAGTCCTCTGGATCTTGCTAACGGATGCAGCATCTTTCTGGGGTGCTGCTGTGCACCAATCTAGAGATTTGCCCCTGGTGATGCTGTAGGACGCCGCCTACGTTGCGTTTCGCTGCGTACATATAACTCTGGATGCGTCTGTGTACGCGATGTGTAGCGCAGGCGGCGCCGCCTGCCGCGCCCGCAGGTACACTCGCGCCTTTCGCGCCGGGCCGCCGCCGGCCCCGTTGAGATCCGTTTGGAGAGGCCATGCTGTTTGGCAAGCTGCTGCCCCGAGAGGGCAATTTTTTCGAAATGTTCAACCAGCATGCCGAGCGCATCGTGGAGGCCGCGCATGCGTTCTCCCTGCTGGTGGCCAACTACAACGACGTTCACCTGCGTCAGAAGTACAACCAGGAAGTCGACAACGCAGAGCGCGCTGCCGATCGGGTGACGCACGAGGTCAACCGTGCCATCCACAAGACCTTCATCACGCCGATCGACCGCGAGCAGATCCACTCGCTGATCAACACCATGGACGACGTGGCCGACCTGATCCAGGACTCGGCCGAGACCATGGCGCTGTACGACGTGCGCCACATGACGGACGAGATCACGCGCCTGACCGACCTCAGCGTCAAGTGCTGCGAACGCCTGAAGGACGCGGTGGGCCTGCTGGCCAAGATCAGCGAGCCCAAGACGGCGGAGGCCGCGCTCAAGACCTGCGAGGAGATCGACCGCCTCGAGTCCGACGCCGACCGCGTCATGCGCTCGGCCATGAGCAAGCTGTTCCGCGAGGAGCCGGATGTGCGCGAGGTGATCAAGCTCAAGGCGATCTACGAGCTGCTGGAAACCATCACCGACAAGTGCGAGGACGTCGCCAACCTGATCGAGGGCATCGTCCTCGAGAATTCTTGATCGCGCGGGGCTGACCGGGATGGCAACGGTGCAGACGGCGTTCTGGGTCATCGCGCTCCTGGTGGCGATGGCGCTGATTTTCGATTTCATGAATGGCTTCCACGACGCGGCGAATTCCATCGCCACCGTCGTCTCCACCGGTGTGCTCAAGCCGGGGCAGGCCGTGGTGTTCGCGGCCTTCTTCAACCTGGCGGCCGTGTTCGTGTTCCACCTGGGCGTGGCAGCCACCGTGGGCAAGGGCATCGCGCATCCCGACGTGGTGGACGTGAACGTGGTGTTCGGTGCGCTCTCCGGCGCCATCACCTGGAACCTGATCACCTGGTACTACGGCATCCCCAGCAGTTCCTCGCATGCGCTGGTGGGGGGTATCGTCGGCGCGGTGATCGCCAAGGCCGGCACCGGGGCGCTGGTGGCTTCAGGTATCTGGCGCACCGTGCTGTTCATCTTCGTGTCGCCACTGCTTGGCTTCGTGCTGGGCTCGCTGATGATGGTGCTGGTGGCCTGGATCTGCCGCAAGGCCACGCCATCGCGGGTGGACCGCTGGTTCCGGCGGCTGCAGCTGGTCTCGGCCGGTGCCTACAGCCTGGGCCATGGCGGCAACGATGCGCAAAAGACCATCGGCATCATCTGGATGCTGCTCATCGCCACCGGATACGGCGCTGCCACGGACGCGGCCCCGCCGACCTGGACCATCGTCTGCTGCTATGCCGCGATCGCGTTCGGCACCATGTTCGGCGGCTGGCGCATCGTCAAGACCATGGGGCAGAAGATCACCAAGCTCAAGCCGGTCGGCGGCTTCTGCGCCGAGACGGGCGGCGCCCTGACGCTGTTCATGGCCACCATCCTGGGAGTGCCGGTCTCCACGACCCACACCATCACCGGTGCCATCGTCGGTGTCGGCTCCACCCAGCGCGCCAGCGCCGTGCGCTGGGGCGTGGCCGGCAACATCGTGTGGGCCTGGATCCTCACCATTCCGGCGGCGGCCTTCGTGGCTGCCATCGGCTACTGGGTCAGCGTCCGCCTGTTCTAGGCCTGCCTCGGGGGCCGGGGCCCACGCCTACTGCGAGATCTTGCGGGCTTCTTCGATCTGGTATTGGAAGAAGTGCTCGAAGCTGTAGGCGATGGTGGCCATCAGCACTGCCGTCCCGATCATCAGCGAGCTGCCGATGGCAAAGACCGTGGCCCAGCGCGTGCGCCCTGGCGGGGCGTCCAGCGCGGCCTGCGGGTTGAAGCGGGCGTTCCATTTTTCCGGCGTCATGAGCCCGTAGACGATGGCCGTCAGCGCGCAGCCGGCGATGGTGAAGCCGAACAGCGGTATCAGCACCCAGCTCCACTGGTCGTCGATGCCGTGCTGCTTGACCCGCTCGATGCCGTAGAGCCCGAGCGCGGTCGGGATCGGCAGCAGCCATCCCAGCAGGTCGCCGAAGCCGCGCAGGTAGAACCGGTGGAGCCCGAGCGGGCCGCCGAGAAAGGTCAGCCAGGCTGCCAGGGTCTTGCTTTTCATGGGATGGGCCTAGGAGGGGAGGGGCGTCAGACGGGGCTGCTGCTGTCGCCGGCGCCGAGCGGGCGTTGCATCAACACCACATCGAGCCACCGGTCGAACTTCCAGCCGCAGGATTGAAACACACCGGTCGACGTGAAGCCGGCGGCCTTGTGCAGGCCGATGGATGCGAGGTTGTCCGTGCCGCCGATGACCGCGATCATCTGGCGCACGCCCGCGGCCTCGGCGGCGGTGCAGAGTGCATCGAGCAGGCGCCGGCCATGGCCGCCACCGGTGGCATCGTGGGCCAGGTAAATCGAGTTTTCCGCCGAGAAACGGTAGGCCGGGCGTGGCTTGAACCAGTTGCAATAGGCATAGCCGATCACCTTGCCGTGGCCATCCTCGGCCACCAGCCAGGGCAGGCCGCGGGCCAGCACGTCGGCGCGGCGCGCGGCCATGTCCTCGGCGCTGGGGGGCTCGGTCTCGAAGGTGCAGGTGCTGTGCAGCACGTAGTGGGCGTAGATCGCGGCAATGGCCGTCAGGTCGGCATCCCGTGCTGGGCGTATAGGCATCATGAGCAGAAAAGATATAATCGGCGGCTTTGCTGCGTGTCGCTGGCCGGGTGGCCATGTCGCGTGTCTCAACGTCGCAAGAACCGGAATGGGGCGCTTTTGTCCCATTTCCCACCCGAAGGATAAATCATGGTCGTCATTCGACTCTCTCGCGGCGGCTCCAAGGGCCGTCCGTTCTTCAACATCGTGGTTGCCGACAAGCGCACCCGCCGCGACGGTCGTTTCATCGAGCGCCTGGGCTTCTACAACCCCACCGCTCGCGGTGCGGAAGAAGGCCTGCGCATTGCCCAGGACCGTCTGTCCTACTGGACCGGCGTTGGCGCGCAGGCGTCCCCCACGGTCGAGCGCCTGATCCGCCAGGCCGCCAAGGCCGTGCCGGCTGCTGCCGAAACGGCTGCCGCTGCCTGAGGTGGCTGCGCCTGCGCCGTCCGGTGCGGGCGATGCCCGCTCCATGCTGACCGGCCTCGAGTCCGTCGAGTTGCCGGCCGACGCGGTCGAGGTGGGCCGCATCGCCGATGCATGGGGCATCAAGGGCTGGTTTCGCGTCCTGCCCTACAGCGCCGATCCCGAGGCGCTTTTTTCTTCCAAGCGCTGGTTCCTCCAGCCCGCCGAGCGCGGCGCCAAGACCTTCACCGGCACGCTCAAGCTCGCGATCAAGGAAGCCAAGGAACATTCCGATTCTGTCGTGGCGACGTCGCATGACATCCCCGACCGCAATGCCGCCGAAGCCCTCAAGGGCGCGCGCGTGTTCATTCCCCGTTCGAGCTTTCCGAGTGCCGACCCTGACGAGTACTACTGGGTCGACCTGATCGGCCTGGACGTGGTCAACCGCGAAGGAGTGGCCCTGGGCCAGGTGCGCGAGCTGCTCTCGACCGGCCCGCAGACCGTGCTGGTGCTGGCCTACGAGGCTGAGGGCAAGCCGCAGGAGCGCATGATTCCCTTCGTCGCTGCCTACGTCGACGGCGTGGATCTGCCGGGCCGGCGCATCACCGTTGACTGGCAGCCCGACTACTGACGTGGGCGGCGCCGTGCGCTTCGACGTCATCACCCTGTTTCCCGAGCTGTTCGCGCCTTTCATGGCCAGCGGCGTGACGCGCCGCGCCTACGAGAGCGGCCAGGTTGTGGTGCGGCTGTGGAATCCGCGCGACCATGCGCAAGGCAACTACCGCCGTGTGGACGACCGTCCGTTCGGCGGCGGCCCGGGCATGGTGATGCTGGCCGAGCCGCTGGCGCGCTGCCTGGCGGCGATCCGCGCCGACCGCGCCGAGGCGGCGCCTGCGCCTGTGCTGCTGTTTTCCCCCATTGGCTCGCGCATCGACCATTCCGCGGTCGAGCGCTGGTCCGCCAGTACCGGCGCGGTGCTGGTCTGCGGCCGTTACGAAGGCATCGACCAGCGCTTCATCGACGCCTTCGTCGACGCGCAGCTGAGCCTGGGCGACTTCGTTCTCTCTGGCGGCGAGATTCCCGCCATGGCCCTGCTCGACGCCGTGGCCCGGCTGCAGCCCGGCGTGCTCAACGATGCCGGCAGCCACCAGTTCGACAGTTTCAACCCCGCGCTCGAGGGCCTGCTGGACTGCCCGCACTACACCCGGCCCGAGTCCTGGCAGGGGCGGGAGGTGCCCGCCGTGCTGCTGTCGGGTGACCATGCCAGGATCGAGCGCTGGCGCGGCGAGCAGCGTGTCGCGCTCACGGCGCAGCACCGTCCCGATCTGCTGCGCGGGAAAAAGCTATAATGCTCGGTTTCCGATCCTCTACCTGGCCGCGGTACGCGGGCCTCGTGCCTCCAGCACAGCTCCACGCCGCCTTTAGTGCAGCGCAGGCAAGATCGAAATACAGGAAATCATGAGCAACCTCATCCAGATCCTCGAGCAGGAAGAAATCGACCGCCTGGGCAAGAAGATTCCCCAGTTCGCCCCCGGCGATACGGTCATCGTCAGCGTCAACGTGGTCGAAGGCAGCCGCAAGCGCGCCCAGGCTTTCGAAGGCGTGGTCATCGCCAAGCGCAACCGCGGCCTCAACAGCGGCTTCACCGTGCGCAAGATCTCCAGCGGCGAAGGCGTGGAACGTACCTTCCAGACCTACAGCCCGCTGATCGCCAGCATCGAAGTCAAGCGCCGCGGCGACGTGCGCCGTGCCAAGCTGTACTACCTGCGCGATCGCAGCGGCAAGTCGGCACGTATCAAGGAAAAGCTGCCGGCGCGCGTCAACAAGCAGGCCGCTCCGACCGCCGCTTGATAGACGCGAAGCGCTTCGCTTCCCCGTCAGCCGCTGCCGCCTCCGCGCCAGCGGCTTTTTTGTTTCCATGCACTCTGCCGTGACACCGCCTCCCGTCCCCTCGACTCCGCTCGTGTCCCTGTCCAGCCTGGCGGGTTTCGATCCGCGCCAGGTGCCGGTGGCAGGCGTCGACGACCACCTGCCCGCCGTGCCTGCCGAACGCTGCAGCCCGGCGGCGCTGCGCGCGCGCTTCCATGCGCCGCCGGCGTGGGAGCCCGACGTGCGGCGCGAGCCGGCCTTTGGCGGCCGCTTGCCGGCCCAAGCCGCCGTGCTGCTGGGCATCGTGCAGCGCGAGGTGCCTACGGTGCTGCTGACCGAGCGCACCGCGCACCTTTCCAACCACTCCGGCCAGGTGGCTTTTCCCGGAGGTCGGGCCGATCCGGGCGATGCCGACGCGGCCGCCACGGCGCTGCGCGAGGCGCAGGAGGAGGTGGGGCTGGACGGCCACCACGTGCAGGTGCTGGGCAGCCTGCCCACCTATGCCACGGTGACCTCCTTCATCGTCACGCCCGTGGTGGCCCTGGTGGCGCCCGACTGCCGGCTGCAGCCCAATCCCTACGAGGTGGCGGACGTGTTCGAGGTGCCGCTGGCCTTCCTCCTGGACCCGGCCCACCACCGGCGCCACGTGGTGCAGCTGCAGGGCGGTGCGCGCGAATGGTTCTCCATGCCCTGGACCGATCCGGCGACCGGCAAGGAGCATTTCATCTGGGGCGCGACGGCGGGCATGCTGCGCAACTTCTACCGGTTTCTGTCGGCGTAGCAAAAGAGCATCCCCCCAGGCTGCGCGCTGCGCGCTTCGCCGCTCCCCCCTTCTGCTTGCGCGAAGGGCGGCACCGCCTGCGGCCCGGCATAGCCAGTTCCGCGGCGGTCTGCGTCTGGCCGCCGCGCCATGCCGCTGCGGAGGCCCGCACGGGGCTCGCATATCATGCGGGCCATGAGTTTTTTCGCCATCCTGTTCGCCTTGCTGCTCGAGCAGGCGCGTCCGCTGGCCCGCAGCAACCCGATCCGCGCCGGTCTGCGTGCCTGGGCGCTGTCGGTCAGTCGAAATTTCGATGCGGGCAAGTCGCACCACGGCTGGGTTGCCTGGGGTCTCGCGGTGCTGCTGCCTTCCCTGCTCACGCTGGGCGTGCACTGGCTGCTGCTGTGGGGCCTGGGCTGGCCGTTCGCCGTGGTGTGGAGCACGGCGGTGCTGTATCTGACGCTGGGATTCCGCCAGTTCAGCCACCACTTCACCAGCATCCGCATTGCCCTGCTGGAGGGTGACGAGATGCGCGCGCGCGAGCTGCTGGCGCAGTGGCAGCAGGTGGACGCGAGCGAGCTGCCGCGCAGCGAGATCGTGCGCCACGTGATCGAGTATTCGGTGCTGGCCGCGCACCGCCACGTGTTCGGCACGCTGGCCTGGTTCTCGGTGCTGGCGGCCTTCGGCCTGGGGCCGGCCGGCGCGGTGTTCTACCGGCTCTCGGAATTTGCCTCGCGCTACTGGAAGCACCGCAGCCGCCTGCAGTCGCAGCCGGCCAGCCCCTCGCTGGAGCGTGCGGCGGCGGCGGCCTGGACGGTGATCGACTGGCTGCCCGCACGCATGACCGCGCTGAGCTTCGCCGTGGTCGGCAGCTTCGAGGAGGCAATCGATGGCTGGCGCTACCACGCGCAGCGCTTCCCGAACGACAACGACGGCGTGGTGCTGGCCGCGACTTCGGGCGCCATCAATGTGCGCCTGGGCGGCAGCGCGCTGCGCGCCTCGCATCCGCAGACCACGCTGCTGGTCGAGGGCGAGGTCGAGGAGCCGGACTCCGACAGCACGCCCGGCCGCGAACCCGAGGTGGCGCACCTGGCCCAGGTGGTCGGCCTGGTGTGGCGCTCGGTGGTGGTCTGGATGGGCCTGCTGGCGCTGCTGACGCTGGCGCGCCTGCTGGGGTGATCTGTATTTTTTAGAGAAAAGTGCCTGTAGCCCAGGATCAGTTTGGGCACTTTGCTATGTTTTCTGGAGCAAACTTGTCCTCCTCCGCATCTTCCCTGTGGAGCCCCGTGGTCGCCACGCTGGTTCCCTACGTGCCTGGCGAACAGCCCAGGATCGCACAACTGGTGAAGCTCAACACCAACGAGAACCCCTATCCGCCGTCACCGCGCGCGGTGCAGGCGATCCAGGCCGCCGCCGCGCAGGGCCTGCAGCTCTACCCCGACCCGGACGCCAGCGCGCTGCGCCAGTCGATCGCCACGCGCCATGGCCTGGCCCTGGGCGAGGTGTTCGCCGGCAATGGCTCGGACGAGGTGCTGGCCCATGCCTTCTTTGCGTTCTTCCAGCATGGCGCGCCGCTGCTGTTCCCGGACGTGACCTACAGCTTCTACCAGGTCTACTGCGGGCTCTACGGCATCGGGTACGAGACGGTGCCGCTGGACGCCGGGATGCAGGTCGACGTGGAGGCCTTCGCGCGCAGCTCGCCCTGCGCCGGCGTGGTGGTGGCCAATCCCAATGCACCGACCGGCATGGGCCTGCCGCTGGCGGCCATCGAGCGGCTGCTACAGCTGCACCCGCAGCGCGTGGTGCTGGTCGATGAGGCCTATGTCGACTTTGGCGGCGAGAGCGCCATCCCGCTGGTCAACCGCTACCCGAACCTGCTGGTGGTGCAGACCCTGTCCAAGTCGCGCTCGCTGGCCGGCCTGCGCGTGGGCTTTGCCTGCGGCCAGCGGCCGCTGATCGACGCGTTGGAGCGCGTGAAGAACAGCTTCAACTCCTACCCGCTGGACCGCCTGGCCATTGCCGGCGCGCTGGCCGCGTTCGAGGACCAGGCCTATTTCGACGAGACGCGCCAGGCGGTGATGCACACGCGCGAAGGCCTGGCGCTGCAGCTGGAAGACGCAGGTTTCGAGGTGCTGCCTTCGCAGGCCAATTTCCTCTTCGCACGCCACCCCGCGCACGATGCCGCCGAGCTGGCCGCCGGCCTGCGCCAGCGGGGCGTGCTGGTGCGGCATTTCAAGCTGCCGCGCATTGCGCAGTACCTGCGCATCAGCATCGGCACGCCCGCCCAGTGCGAGGCCCTCGTGCGTGCGCTGGGCGAGGTGCTCGCGCCCGCTACCGCTGGCGGTGGCTGAGCCGCCATGGGCCGGGCGCTGCGACGGCTGCTGGCGCTAGGGCTGCTCTGCCTGCTCGCAGGGCCCGGGTGGAGCGCCGAATGCCCGGCCGCACCGCAAGCGCCGAGCGCAGCCACGCTCGCGCGGCTGCGCCAGCAGGCGCAGGATCACGGTTTTCTCTGGAGCATCCGCAAGGCGGGCGACGCCGAGGGCCGCACCTCCTGGCTGTACGGCACCATGCACGTGGGCCGGCAGGACTGGCTGGTGCCCGGGCCCAGGCTGGCCGCGGCGCTGGCGGCCAGCCAGGTGCTGGCACTGGAGATGGACCCGCTGGATCCGGACATCCAGCGGCGCATGGCCGCGCTGGTGGCGCAGCATGCCGGCGAATGGCCCGCGGCCCTGCTGCCACGCCTGCAACGGCAGATGCAGCGGGTCTGCCTGCCGCCTGCGCTGCAGCAGGCGCTGCACCCGACCGTGCTGCTGGTGACGCTCGAGCTGTACGGGCTGCGTGCGCAGGGGCTCTACAGCGAATATGCGCAGGAAGCCGTGCTGTCCGGCACGGCCCGGGCGCGCCGGGTGCCGGTTGTCTCGCTCGAAACACCCGAGGCCCAGGCCCGGGTGCTGCTGGGCGCCGATGCGACGGTGGACCCGGAGGCATTGGATGCGGCCCTGCAGGACGCTGAAAGCGGCCGTTCCGCCACGCTGGCGGCCCAGCTGGCCCGTACCTGGGCCGGCTCGGACCTGGCCCGCCTGGAAGACTACGCGAGCTGGTGCGAATGCGTGGCCACGGAGCGCGAGCGCCGCGCGGTGCGCCAGTTGCTGGACGAGCGCAATCCCGCACTGGCCGATGCCATCGATGCCTTGTACCAAGGCGGCCAGCCGGTGCTGGCCGCGGTCGGCGCACTGCACATGATCGGCCCGACGGGCCTGCCCGGGCTGCTGCGCCAGCGCGGCTACGAGGTACGGCTGCTGACGCCCTCGCGCGCCCGCGCCGGGGCGGCGGCTCAATAGCGCTGCGGCTGGCTCAGCTCGGCGTAGAGATCGGCGTAGATCTTGTAGCGGTGCGGGTCGATCGCGCCTTCGCTCCCGTCCTCGCGCACGGCAGCGCGTACCGCGCAGCCGGGTTCGTGCAGGTGGCTGCAGTTGTAGAACCTGCACTCCTGCATATGCGCCGCCATGTCGGGCATGCAGGCCGCCAGCCGCGCGGGCGGGATGTGGTGCAGGCCGAACTCCTGGAAGCCCGGGGAGTCGATCAGCGCCGTGGTGCGTTGCGCATCCACCCAGTACCAGGTGGTGGTGGTGGTGGTGTGCTTGCCGGAATTGAGCGCCTGCGAGATCTCTCCGGTGGAGGCCAGCGCACCGGGCACCATAAGGTTGATCAGCGTGCTCTTGCCCGCGCCGGAGGGGCCGAGCACCAGCGTGGTCTTGCCGTGCAGCAGCTTGGCCAGTTCGGCCCGGTCGACGTCGGCCGAAGCCTTCAGCGCCAGCGGCAGCACGCCATAGCCCATGCGCCGGTGCGGCTGCAGCCGTGCCCAGGCCTGGGCGAAGGGCTCGACCAGGTCGCTCTTGTTGAGCGCGATGATGGGCACGATGCGCTCGGCCTCGGCCGCCACCAGGGCGCGTGCCAATTGGTGGGCGGAGAATTCCGGTTCGGCCGCCACCAGCACCAGGATCTGGTCCAGGTTGGCGGCAAAGGACTTGGTACGGATCTCGTCCTGGCGGTAGAACAGGTTGCGCCGCTCCAGCACCTTCTCCAGCGTGCCTTCGTCGCCCTGGCCGTCCGGCGGGCGCTGCCACAGCACGCGGTCGCCGACCACGGCCTGGCTCTTCTTGCCACGCGGGTGGCAGATCCAGCGCACGCCCTCGGGCGTCTCCACCACGCAGTGGCGCCCGTGGCTGCCGACCACCAGGCCTTCGTCGAGATCGGGCTTGAGTGCCATCAGCTCACGCCAGCAGTGCGTCGGACTGCGTGGCGCATGCGATATCGGTGTCGGAGATGCCCTGCACGTCGTGCGTGTTCCAGCGCACGGTGCAGCGGCCATACGCCACCACCAGGTCGGGGTGGTGATCCTGCTTGTGGGCGATCAGCGCCAGCGCGTTCACGAAGGCCAGCGTCTGGTAGTAGTCGTTGAAGGTGTAGGTCTTCTCGATGGCGACGGCAGCGCCGTCGCCGGACAGCTTCCAGCCGTCGAGCTGTGCCAGATTTGCTACTATTTCCGTAGCTGATAGCCGGCGCCGGGTCTCGGCTTTCCAGTCTTTTTGCTTGAGGTCTTTGGTCATGCTGCCATGCGGGCCAGGCGTTCGGCCGCGGGAGGGTGGGAGTAGTAGAACTTCACGTACAGCGGGTCGGGCGTGAGCGTGGAGGCGTTGTCCTCGTAGAGCTTGAGCAGCGCCTGCGACAGGTCGGCGCCGCTGGTCTGCGCCACGGCATAGGCGTCGGCCTCAAATTCATGCTGGCGCGACAGGCGCGAGGATAGCGGCCCGACGAAGAAGCCGGCCACCGGCATCACCAGCAGGAACAGCAGCAGCGCCAGCGCGTCGTTGGGGCCGCTCATGTTGGGCCGCACGCCCAGGCCCAGGTAGAACCAGCCCTGGGTCGACAGCCAGCCCAGCAGCGCAAAGCCCGCCAGGCTCAGTGCGAACAGCGTGGCGATGCGCTTGGGGATGTGGCGGTGGCGGAAGTGGCCCAGTTCGTGTGCCAGCACCGCATCGACCTCGCCGGGCGAGAGCTTGGACAGCAGCGTGTCATAGAACACCACCCGCTTGGCCGCACCAAAGCCTGTGAAGTAGGCATTGGCATGCGCGCTGCGGCGGCTGCCATCCATCACGTACAGCCCCTTGGCCGAGAAGCCGCAGCGCTGCATCAGCGCGGTGACGCGGGCCTTGAGCGACTCGTCCTGCAGCGGCTGGAACTTGTTGAACAGCGGCGCGATGAAGGTCGGGTAGACCACCAGCAGCAGCAGGTTGAAGCCCATCCACACGCCCCAGGCCCAGAGCCACCAGAAGCGGCCGGCCGCGCCCATCAGCCAGAGCATCAGCGCCAGCAGCGGCAGGCCGATCACGGCACCCACCAGCACCGACTTGGCCAGGTCGGCCAGCCACAGGCCGAAGGTCATCTTGTTGAAGCCGAAACGCTCCTCCAGCACGAAGGTCTGGTACAGCGCGCCGGGCAGGTCGACCAGGCTGCCGATGGCGACGAAGGCCGCCACCAGCACGATCTGCTGCAGCATGCCGGTGCCCAGCCAGGCCACCAGGGCGTGGTTCAGCAGGTCCAGGCCGCCCAGCAGGGTCCAGCCGATCAGCACCACGGTGCCCCAGACCAGCTCCAGGACGCCGAAGCGCGATCTGGTCAGGGTGTAGTCGGCCGCCTTTTGATGCGCCGCCAGCGAAATCTGGCGGGCAAAGGGGGCGGGCACCTGGTCGCGGTGCCGGGCCACGTAACGCACCTGGCGCGTGGTCAGCCAGAAGCGCAGCGCCACACTGGTCAGCAGGGCCAGCGTGAAGACCAGGGTCAGGATCACGGTGGGGGGCAGGTCGGAAGGGGCTGCGGGCATGGAGCAGGAGTTTAGGGCCTGCAGGAATCCCCACGGCATCCCCGAAAGACAGCCTTTCTGCGCCCAGGGCGGTTCAACGATCGCCCGTCTGGAGAGTGCTCCGTGGGCTGGCAGCCCTTGCATGGTACTGGCCGCTGCGTCCCAAGCCCCACAGGGCCAGCGCGCCGAGCAGGCACGCCAGCAGCCCGGCCGACCCGCCCGGCAGCAAGGGCACGGTGATCGCCGGCGGGGCAGCCAGCATGGGCAAGACCGGGTCGCTGATCAGGCCCCGGGGCCGGGTTCGCATCGCCGACGCCGTTGTCGTCGATGCGGTAGCTGATGCTGCGGGCGTCGGGGCTGAGCTGGGCACCGTGGAAGACGAGCCAGCTGGAGCTGTTGGCGCCGGCCGGCAGGGGCTGTGGAAAGCTCAGGGTGATGGTGACGGAAGCGCCGGCGCCGCAGTCGGTGGTGTTGAACTGGAAGCCGTATTGCACTGCCAGCGGGCCGCTGGGCAGGCCCGGCGCCATGGCCGAGGGGGCCGTGAACTGGCTGCTGTCGAAGCCGCAACTGCCGCTGCCGCCGGAAATGCTGGCCAGCGCGGTGCCGGCCGGGATGGCCTGGGTGCCGGGCCCGGCGGCAATGCCTGCCAGGGACGCGCTGGCCGTTTTCACCGCCACGCCCAGCTGGAAGCTGGCGCTGCTGCTGGCCAGATTGGCGTCGGTCACGGTCACCGTATAGAGGCTTGGCGCGAGGCTGGCCGAGGGCGTACCGAAGACGGTGCCGGTACCGGCCGCCATGCTCAGGCCGCTGGGCAAGGCGGGACTGACGCTGAATGTCAGCGGCGTGCTGCCGCCACTGGCGGTGACCGGGATGAACGGTGGGGCCGCCTGATTCACCGACAGCCAGGTGGTCGCCAGGGCCGGGGAGGCCACCAGGGAAGCGCTGGTCGCCAGCTGGAAGCCGGCCGTGGCGGTGGCCAGGCTGGCATCCTGTACCGTCACGGTGTAGGAGGTGGCGGGGCTGGCGCCGCTGGCCGTGCCGGTGATGGTGCCCGTGCCGGAGTCCATCGCCAGTCCTGCGGGCAGGCTGGGCGAGACGCTGAAGCTGAACGGCGGGCGGCCACCGCTGGCTGTCACAGGGGCAAAGGCCGTGGCCGCCTGGCCGGCGGTCAGGACGGTGCTGGGCGTCGCGACCGAGGCCACCAGGCGGGGCACAAAGCTGGCCGTCACGTTCAGGGCACTGCCCTGCATGGTCAGCACGCAGGGGTTGCCGCTGCCAGAGCAGGCCCCCGACCAGCCACTGAAATCGCTGCCTGGGCTGGCCACGGCGCTCAGGCTGATCTGCTCGCCATTGCGCAGCATGGTATTGATACTGCTGCAGCCGGCGTCACAGGCCAGGCTGCCGGGTGTGCTGGCCACCGACCCGGTGCCGGATCCGGTCTTGTCGAGGGTGACGGGATAGCTCAGCGCGGGGTCCAGCAGCAGGGTCTGGAATGGAGCGCCCAGCAGCTTGATGCCTGTCGCCGTATAGAGGCTGTAGCTGCCAGCATTGAACTGGTTGTTGGGCGGCGTGGCATTGGCGCTGCCGCTCACGTTGACGGTGAGCTCCAGCGTGCCGCTGGCCCCTGCCCCCAGGACCGGCATGCCGCAGGACACGGTGCCTGACGGCCTTCCAGGAAACGTCGGGCTGGCCCGCAAACAGAAAGCGGTTGAATATCTGGCGATTGCCCTGGGTCAGATTGCGGATTTCAATGAAGACATAGGGTTGCTGCGTCTCGAGGTGCGTCGGGTTTTCCAGCACCGGGGCGACGGCAAAGCGAATATGCACCCGGCCGTCGATGGGGTCGACATCCGCCGTCCCCATCGTGGCCGTCTGGGAGAGTCTGTTGACACTGGCGCTCTTGCCGCCCAGGTTGACGCCGACCGCCTGGGTGCCCCACGGGGGATGGCGCAACTGACTGACCAGCGGGTCCGGACCGGGGCCGGCCACCGTCGCGGTCGGCGGTGTTCCGGTGGGGGGCTTGAATTGCAGGTTCAGATCGGCTTCGGTGCTGGGGGGGAAATGGCCGATGCCCTGGTTCACGTAGGAGGTGACCGTCCAGGGGGAGGGCGGTGGCACTCCGGCGGTGCCGACCTCAAAATCGCCGTTGACGAAGCCCGCCCAGCTCAGGACGGGGACCAGCAGCAGGGCCATGCACGGACTGCGGAGTCGCCGCAGGTTCGCCCGCCTCTGCACCCCCGTCCTCGAGTCCACTGCCCGGCCGGTGCCAGGTGCATGGCCAAGGGCGCCGGTGGCACGTTGACGGCAGGCGGGAAAGAAGGTCTTGAAAATCTTCACAGCAATGCTTGCATTCATGGGCAGTGCATTTGGGAGGGGGTGCGGCGGTCACGGCGCCGGGACGAAGGGAGTGGCCGTCTCTTGTGGTGGCCGGCAAAGCCGGCACGCTAAGGGAACACCATTAGAGAAACGTTAGTCCTCCATGGCCAGGCCCGCTCATGGCGCCGGTGCGGACAGCCGCCAGGCCATCGGCGACAATCGCCCGCATGTCCGAAAGCACCCCTTCTCTCGCCAAATCCGACCAGAACCTGGTCTGGCTCGACTGTGAAATGACCGGCCTGGAGCCCGATACCGATCGCCTGCTGGAGATCGCCGTCATCGTTACCGGCCCCAACCTCGAACCCCGCATCGAAGGCCCGGTGTTCGTCATCCACCAGTCCGACGAGCGCCTGGACGCCATGGACGCCTGGAACAAGGGCACGCACGGCCGCAGCGGACTGATCGACAAGGTCAAGGCCTCGACCGTGACCGAGGAGCAGGCCGAGCAGGCCATCATCGACTTCCTGTCGAATTACGTGCCCAAGCGCAGCACACCCATGTGCGGCAACAGCATCAGCCAGGACCGGCGCTTCCTGGTGCGCTACATGCCCAAGCTGGAAGCCTTCTTCCACTACCGCAACCTGGATGTCAGCACGCTCAAGGAACTGGCCAAGCGCTGGCGACCGGACGTCTACGCCAGCTTCAAGAAGGCGCAGAAGCACACCGCGCTGGCCGACGTGCACGAGTCCATCGACGAACTGGCGCACTACCGCGCACATTTCCTGCAGGCCGACCCTGCCGCCGCCATTGCGGCCTGATGCTTGCGGGAAAACCCGTAACCTGCCATAATAGCGGGCTGCGCTGGAGAAGCTTCTCGGCGCAATTGCACATCTCCCCTCATGCACCGGACTGGCTGACGCCCCGACAGAGCCCCGAGAACCTCGGCGCCTTCGGCAGAAAAGAGTCCCCCGCGCAGGCCATGCTCAGTGGCTGCGCAGGCTTCGTTTGATGGTGGATGTTTTTACTCACCATCACGAAGCGTCCGCAGGCAGCGCCTGCGGTGTGCTTTTCGTGTGAAAGACACTTCATGACCGACACGCTTGCCGTGCAGGACGCTTTCGCGCCTGCCGATTCCCTCATTTCCCAAACCACTCCCGCCGCTCCTGTCGCTGACGCCGTGCTCGACACTGTCTCGGCCGAGCTGGCAGCAGACGCTGCCGCCGAAGTCGAAGCCGCTCCCAACGGTTTCGTGCGCCTGGGCCTTGCGCCCGAGCTGGTGCGCGCCGTTGCCGACCTGGGCTTCACCCAGCCCACCGGCGTGCAGGAAAAGGCCATTCCGCTGGCCATGGGCTCGGATGCCCAGGAAGAAGGTGGTGCCCGCCGCTACATCGACCTGATGGTGTCCAGCCAGACCGGTAGCGGCAAGACGGCAGCCTTCCTGCTGCCCGTGCTGCACACGCTGATCCGCCTGCAGGCCGAAGAAGAAGCCGCAGAGCGCGCTGACTTCGACCGTGCCGTGGCCGAAGCCGCCGCCAAGGGCGAGCCGGCTCCCAAGCGCGGCAAGCGCAAGGACCCTACCAACCCGCGCCACTTCAAGGCCGCCACGCCCGGCGCGCTGATCCTGTGCCCGACGCGCGAACTGGCCCAGCAGGTGGCGCACGACGCCATCGGCCTGGTGCAGCATTGCCGCGGCCTGCGCATCGCCAACGTGGTGGGCGGCATGCCCTACCAGCTGCAGATCGCCAAGCTCCAGAACGCCAACCTGGTGGTGGCCACGCCCGGCCGCCTGCTGGACCTGCAGCGCTCGCAGCAGATCAAGCTCGACCAGGTCAAGTTCCTGGTGGTGGACGAAGCCGACCGCATGCTCGACCTGGGCTTCTCGGACGACCTGGCTGAAGTCAACCAGCTCACCATCGAGCGCCACCAGACCATGATGTTCAGCGCCACCTTCGCGCCGCGCATCCAGCAGCTGGCCTCGCGCGTGATGCGCGAGCCGCAGAAGCTGCAGATCGACAGCCCGCAGGAAAAGCACGCCAACATCCAGCAAAAGCTGTTCTGGGCCGACAACGCCCAGCACAAGCGCAAGATGCTCGACCACTGGCTGCGCGACACCACGATCGACCAGGCCATCGTCTTCGCCAGCACGCAAGTCGAGTGCGACGGCCTTGCCAACGACCTGCAGCAAGAAGGCTTCTCGGCCGTCGCGCTGCATGGCGCCTTGAGCCAGGGCCTGCGCAACCGCCGCCTGATGGCGCTGCGCCAGGGCCAGGTGCAGATCCTGGTGGCTACCGACGTGGCCGCCCGCGGCATCGACGTGCCCACCATCACCCACGTCTTCAATTTCGGCCTGCCGATGAAGGCTGAGGACTACACCCACCGCATCGGCCGTACCGGCCGTGCCGGGCGCGACGGCCTGGCCGTGACCTTTGCCGAGTTCCGCGACCGCCGCAAGATCTTCGACATCGAAGGCTACAGCCGCCAGCAGTTCAAGGCTGACGTGATCCCGGGCCTGGAGCCGCAGCAGCGCATGCCCGACTCGCGTCCCCCCCGTGGCGGCGGTGGCTTTGGCGACCGTGGCCGCGGTGGCGACAGCCGTGACCGCAAGTTCGGTGGCGGTGGTGGCCGAGGCGGCTTCGGCGGTGGCTTTGGCGACCGTCCGGCCCCTGGCCGTGGCGCAGGCCCGGCGTCCGGTTACCAGAATGCCAGCGGCTTCAACCAGCGTGGCGGCGAGCAGCGCGACGACCGCGGCGGCTACGGCCGCAAGCCTGGCTTTGGCGACAGCGCTGGCGCCGGCCGCTTCGTGCCGCGCGCCGAAGGCTTCGGCGGCCGCCCGGAAGGCGGCCGAGCGGACGGCTTCGCTCCGCGTGGCGATGGCGCACGCCATGGCGGCGGTTTCGGTGGTGGCGACGGCGCGCGCAAGCCGGGCTTCGGCGGCGGCAAGCCAGGCGGCTTCGGCCGTCCGGCACCGGCCGGCAAGGCCTATATGCCGCACGACGGCCCGCGCCGTGCCGGCAAGCCGGTGCGTTGAGTTTTCACAACATTGGTATGCCGGTATCGGCATAAGCAGCCGGCCTCCTTGCGAGGCCGGTTTTTTTTGTCCGGACGGTGTGGACAATAGGGCTGCCCGCACCCGTGTTTCCAGGAGCCCGTTTTGTCCGCATCCTCCGTATCCACCGACCTTGAGCAGGGGTTCGAGCTTGCACCCGTGTCCCTCTGGCTGGAGGACTACAGCGGGCTGAAGAAGCTGTTCGACCAATGGCGCGCCGAAGGTGTGCGCGACCTGCAGCGCTACCTGGCGATGCATCCCGAGGCGGTGCAGGCGGGCCTGGTCGAGATGCGCGTGCTGCACGTCAACCAGCGTACGCTGGACCTGTTCGCCGCGCGCGACCAGGAGGAACTGCTGGGCCGGCTGGGCGACGTGTTTCGCGGTGACATGGCCTCGAACGTGGCCCACGAGTGGGGCCAGCTCTGGGATGGGGAGCTGTCGTTCTCCAACCAGACCGTCAACTATGCCCTGGACGGGCGGCGGCTCGACGTGCAGGTGCGTGCACGTATCCTGCCGGGGCACGAAGCGTCGTGGAGCCGCGTGCTGGTATCGCTGGACGACATCACCGCGCGGGTCCAGGCCGAACGGCGTGTGGTGAACAGCGAGCGCTATGCGCGCGACCTGTTCGAGCATTCGCCGGTCTCGCTCTGGGTGGAGGACTTCAGCGCCGTCAAGCGCCTGCTCGACGAGGTCCGGGCGCAGGGCATCCGCGACTTCCCGACCTTCCTCAAGGTGCATCCCGAGTTCGTCGAGCGCTGCATGCAGGAAATCCGTGTCATCGACGTCAACCGGCAGACGCTGCGCATGTTCGGCGCGGCCAGCAAGGAAGACCTGCTGCGCAATATCGGACGGGTGTTCCGCGACGAGATGCGCGACTCCTTCGCCGAGCAACTGCGCGACCTGTGGGAGGGCAAGACCTTCCAGCAGCGCGAGGTGGTCAACTACTCGCTTGGCGGTGATACGGTCCATATCCACATGCAGTTCACGGTGCTGGAGCACAGGCTTGCCACCTGGGATCTGGTGCTGGTTTCGCTGGTGGACATCACGGCGCGCAAGAAGGCCGAGGCCTATCTGGAATACCTGGGCAAGCACGACGTGCTCACCCAGTTGCGCAACCGTGCCTTCTACACAGAGGAGCTGAACCGCCTGTCGCGCAAGGGGCCCTGGCCGTTGTCAGTCCTGGCAATCGACCTCAATGGCCTGAAGCAGGTCAACGACGAATACGGGCATGGCGCGGGCGATGCGCTGCTGCGCCGCGTCGGCGAAGTGCTGGGTAAGGCCGTGGACGAGTCGGCGTGCCCGGCGCGCATCGGGGGAGACGAGTTCGCCGTGCTGCTGCCAGGAGTCGATGCCCGCGGTGCCGCGCTGGTGCGCGAGCGCATCGATTCGCTACTGGAGCTCAACAACCAGTTCTACGCGGGCCAGAGCGGCCAGGTGCTGAGCCTGGCCGTGGGTATCGCCACCTGCACCTCGGGCGACCAGATCGAGCCGATGCTCGCCCGTGCCGACCAGGCGATGTACGAGGACAAGCAGCGGTTCTACCGCGAAAGCAAGGAGCAGGACCGGCGCCGCTCCTGACGCGGGTCAGCCGGCGACGGCCTTGCCGATCTCGGGCCAGCGCTGGTGCAGCAGCATCCAGGACAGCAGGCCCACCGACATCATCATGAGCGATGCGGCGGCCAGTGCCACGGTGGAGTGCATCACCAGCGGTGCGATCACGCCCGCCACGATGCCGTTGGCCAGTGAACCGATGAAGGCCTGGAGTGACGAGGCCATGCCGCGGCGCTCCGGATACAGGTCCAGCACCAGCAGCGTCACCACCGGCACCATCAGTGCCCAGCCAAAGGCAAACACCGCGATCGGCAGCAGCGCCCAGGCCGGATGCGCCACGAACAGCAGGTTGGCCACCAGGTTGGCGGCTGAGGTCAGCAGCATGATCAGGAAGCCATGGCGGATCTGCCGCTTGGGCGCAATGCGCCCGGCCAGCCGCCCGCTGGCCCAGGCGCCGCCCATGATGCCGGCGATGGTCAGCAGGAAGAACCAGAAGAACTGCGTGGGCGCCAGTTGCAGGTGGTCGCCCAGGAAGGCCGGTGCCGCCAGCACATAGAGGAACATGCCGTTGAAGGGCACCCCGCTGGCCAGCGCCAGCAGCAGGAAACGGGGGCTCGAGCCGAGCTGCCAGTAGCCGCGCAGCAGGTGCCGCACGTTGAAGGGCTGGCGCTGCGTGACGTGCAGCGTCTCCGGCAGCAGCTTGAAATTGGCAGTCCACAGCAGCACGCCGACGCCGGTCAGGAACCAGAACACGCTGTGCCAGCCCAGGTGCACGAACAGCCAGCCGCCGATGATGGGCGCGATGGCCGGCGCCACGCCGAAATAGATGGTGACCTGGCTCATCACCTTCTGGGCCTGCGCCGGCGGGAACATGTCGCGGATCACCGCGCGCGAGACCACGATGCCGGCGCCCGTGGACAGGCCCTGCAGTGCGCGGAACAGCACCAGTTGCCCCACCGTCTGCGACAGTGCGCAGCCGGCCGAGGCGACGGTGAACATGGCGATGCCCACCAGCACCACGGGCCGACGCCCGAAGCTGTCGGCCAGGGCGCCATGGAACAGGTTCATGAAGGCAAAGCCGAACAGATACGCCGACAGCGTCTGCTGCATCTCCACGGGCGATGCGCCCAGCGCCTGCGCGATGCCGGAGAAGGCCGGGATATAGGTATCGATCGAGAATGGCCCGAGCATGCCGAGCACTGCCAGCAGGGCTGCCAGCGCCCATTGCGGGGCTTGCCAGATCTTGTGTGCGTCGGGATTCATGCGGTCGATCGCCCCAGGAAAACAAAAAGGGACCTGACCTTGCGGTCAGATCCCTGGTGAAGTGGTGGGCCCTGAGTGACTCGAACACTCGACCTACGGATTAAGAGTCCGCTGCTCTACCAACTGAGCTAAGAGCCCACTTCGAAACTTCGATAACCTGTGCCGTGCTGCGAAGAATGTGAGGATTTGACTCCTGCCCTTCGCATTGAAAACGTGACGTTTTCCCAGCTGAGCTGCCTCTTCGCAAAACACGTTGCTGCCAGTTTGCTGGCTGAAGAAGCAAGCCTCAGATTATGCACCATTTTTTTGCCGCCTTGCAAGTTGCGTCTGCAAATTTCTGCGCAGCGGCGGATTGCTACATCAGCAGGTGTTCGCCGGCGTTGTCGCCACCCAGGATCACGTAGTTGACCTTGCGGATGTCCATCAGCTTCTTGCCGCCGGCGTAGCTGATGGAGCTTTGCACGTCCTGCTCCATCTCGACCAGCGTGTCGGCCAGGCGGCCCTTGACCGGCTCCAGGATGCGCTTGCCTTCCACGTGCTTGTACTCGCCCTTGTTGAAGTCGCTGGCGCTGCCGTAGTACTCCTTGAACAGCTTGCCGTCGACTTCCACAGTCTGGCCGGGCGATTCCTCATGGCCGGCCAGCATGCTGCCGATCATGACCATGGTGGCGCCGAAGCGGATGCTCTTGGCGATGTCGCCGTGCTCGCGGATGCCGCCATCGGCAATGATGGGCTTGGTGGCCACGCGCGCGCACCACTTGAGCGCCGAGAGCTGCCAGCCGCCCGTGCCGAAGCCGGTCTTGAGCTTGGTGATGCAGACCTTGCCCGGGCCTATGCCCACCTTGGTCGCGTCCGCGCCCCAGTTCTCCAGGTCGATGATGGCTTCGGGCGTGCCGACGTTGCCGGCGATGACGAAGGAGGCGGGCAGCTTCTCCTTCAGGTGGGCGATCATGTTCTTCACCGTGTCGGCATGGCCGTGCGCGATGTCAATGGTGATGTACTCGGGTACCAGGCCCTCGGCTGCCAGGCGGTCCACCGTGTCGTAGTCGGCCTTCTTCACGCCGACCGAGATCGAGGCGAAGGCGTTCTGCGCATGCATGTCGCGCACGAACTGCACGTTGTCCAGGTCAAAGCGGTGCATTACGTAGAAGTAGCCGTTCTGCGCCAGGCGGAGGCAGATCGACGCGTCCACCACCGTCTTCATGTTGGCTGGCACGACGGGGATGCGGAAGCTGCGGCCGCCGAGCTCGACGCTCGCGTCGCATTCGGAGCGGCTCTCCACGCGGCACTTGCGCGGCAGCAGCAGGACGTTGTCGTAGTCGAAGATTTCCATTGAGATTCCAAGCTCCTGAGAAAGGATCGCTGGCGGAGGAATTCCGCGCGGCGTGGGCGCTTGGCTTGGGCCGGCTCAATGTGGGCAGAACCGTACGAGGCGCTGCCGTTGCCTGCGTTTGCACAGGCCACAAAAAAACCGGGCGTCAAGAAACTTGGGCCCGGTGGTTGATTGTAGGCGTCCCCTGACCGGTGCGCCTGTGGATTTGCGTATAGACCCTATACGGCATCGAGACTGCCGCACCGCACGCGATGTCTGTTGTTCCAAAAAAATCATGATTCATCGACTAAAGGGTTTTCCTCTAGCGACTTCTATTTACTTTATTGGAATTCAATTTCAAAATAAATACATCGACACCTGCCGTGCACGCCACGGCCCGCAAGGATTCCATGAAGACCATCGAACGCAGCGACGAACGCATCCTCTCCTCCGACATCTTTGAAGGGGAGCGCAGCTTCCGTCAGCGCCGTTCCGAAAGCTGCTATTCCGAGCCGGCGCGCACTATTCCTGTGCACCACGAATGCGACGTGCTGGTCGTGGGCGGTGGGCCGGCCGGTACGGCAGCCGCCGTGGCCGCGGCGCGCCAGGGAGCGGCGGTGACCCTGCTGGAGCGCTACAACCACCTGGGCGGCCTTTCCACGGGGGGGCTCGTGATCTGGATCGACCGCATGTCCGACTGGGAGGGCAAGCCCACCATCCGGGGCTTCGCCGAAGACCTGTTCCACCGCCTGCCCAAGGATGCCGTCGCCGGCCCGGCGCCGGAGGAGTGGGGCTCCCAGGATCCGACCCGCGCCGCCTACTGGGCGCAGCGCACCGCGGCCTACCACGGCGTCGTGACCTGGTCGCCCACGATTGATCCGGAGCGCCTCAAGCTGCTGTCGCAGGAGATCGTGCTGGAGCACAAGGTGCGTCTGGTATTCCACTCCTGGGGCTCCATGCCCATCGTGGAAGACGGCGCTGTGCGTGGCATGGTGTTCGAAAGCAAGGAGGGCCGCATGGCCATCCGCGCCCGGGTGGTGGTGGACTGCACCGGCGACGGCGACGTGTTCGCCCGTGCCGGCACCGAGTTCGAGTCCGACATCGAGGCCAACGACGTGCACCACTGCATGAACACCTCGTGGATGTTCGGCGGCGTGGACATGACGCGCTGGATCGAGTTCAAGGCCGGCCAGCCCGAGCAGTTCACCGAATTCATGCGCCGGGGCCGCGAGGCGGTAGGACTGTTCGAGCGGCCCTTCGTCTCCTGGCGCAACGACGTGGCCCTGTTCATGGGGCCGCGCCAGTCGGGCTACTCTGCGCTCAACGTGGATGACCTGACCGAGGTCGAGGTGCGATCGCACCGCCTGATGGCGCAGCACCTGGACTTCTTCCGCGGCAACGCGCCGGGCTTCGAGAACGCCTTCATGATGCTGAGCGCGCCGCAGCTGGGCGTACGCCACACCCGGCGCCTGGTCGGCGTGGGCAAGATGCTGCGTTCGCAGTGGGCCTCGGGCCAGGCGCTGCCGGACGAGGTCGGTATCACGCCGGCGGTCTCGCCCAAGTTCCCGAACATCTCCATTCCCTATGGCGCGCTGGTGCCGCAGCAGCTCGACGGCCTGCTGGCCGCGGGTCGCCACCTGTCCTGCGATGCCAACTCGCACGGCTTCATGCGCGAGATCCCTCAGTGCTGGGTGACCGGGCAGGCGGCGGGCACGGCGGCAGCGCTGGCCGTGGCGCAGCGCGTGGAGCCGCGTGCCGTGGACATCGCGTCGCTGCAGGCCGCACTGCTGCGGCAGCACGTGCATCTGCGGCCTGGCGCCACGGCGGCGGCTGCTGCGGCCACAGCGGTCCAACTGGCCTGACACTGGCGCCTTTGCACTCCAGGACGACCATGGCCAGATCCAGCATCTCTTCCCCCGGGGCCGACGAGGGCGACGCCCTTGCCGGCGGCCGGCCCGATACCGTCTCTGCGCTGGAGCGCGGCATTGCGGTGCTGCGTTGCTTCAGCGCGGACGTGCGTGAACTGTCCAACACCGAGCTGTCGCGGCGCACCGGCATCCCCAAGCCCACAGTCACCCGGCTGGCTGCGACGCTGGTGTCGCTGGGCCTGCTCAAGCAGGACGGCGCGACCGACAGCTTCTCGCTGGCGGCGGGCGTGGTCTCGATCGCGCAGGCCTTCCTGGCGGGCCTCGACGTGCGCGCCTGCGCGCGGCCGATCATGCGGGCGCTGTCCGACGAGACCGGCGGCACCGGCTTCCTCGCCGTGCGCGACGGGCTGGAGATGGTGATCATCGAGGTCAGCCGGCCCCGCATGTCGATGATGTCCAGCACGCTGGACGTGGGCTCGCGCGTGCCGCTGGCCAACTCCGCGCTGGGCCGCGCCTACCTGGCCGGCATCGATGCGCACGAGCGCGAGCAGCTGATCGAGACCCTGCACCTCTCGCGCGGCTCCGAATGGTCGCGCCTGGCGCCGGGCCTGGCACGTGCGCTCAGCGCGGCGGCGCAGACCGGCTATGCCGCCTCGCACAGCGAATGGCACTGCGAGATCAGCTCCATCGCGGTTCCGCTGGTCGGACCCAACGGCGAGGTCATGGCGCTCAACTGCGGCGGTGCGGCCTACACCTTCACGGAGGAGCTGCTGCGAGACGAGGTGGCGGGACGCCTGTTGCAGGCGGCGCGCGCCATTGCGCAACAGATCGGCGGCACGGTGCCGCAGCCGGCTGCGGCACTGCGGCCTGCAATTCCCGGCGGCTGAGCACTGCCCCGGAATACCCCACAACGACAGAGACAGCACACGATGAAACTCAACGACGACGAGCAGGCGATGTACGACGGGCGCGACGGCCCGGCCGTGCAGCGCGCCATGGACCTGCTGGTGCGCTATGGCGAGGCACTGGGCGCGGAGCGGCTGGTGGACACCCACAACGTCTGCGGCACCATCAGCGCCACCACGCCCTTCATGCGCGACTTTGCCCAGCAGAAGGGCGGCATGGATGCGGTCTTCTCCGAGTTCAACCTCGACAGCGATGACGTCGTGGCGATACCGCCCATGAAGACCTTCACCAGCCACCTGCAGCTGGGCTTCGATCCGGCGCACGCGGAGCAGATGGGCATCTCGGAGGAGGTGGTGCAGTTCTACCGCAAGGGCGAGGGCTACATTGCGGGCCACGGCGTGCAGCTGATGAACACCTGCACGCCCTACCAGGTCGGCAACATCCCGACCCGCGGCGAGCACTGCGCCTGGATGGAGTCGTCGGCCGTCGTCTACTGCAATGCGGTGCTGGGTGCGCGCACCAACACCGAGGGGCGCGAGAGCACCGGCGCGGCATCCCTGACCGGCAAGATCCCGTATTGGGGCTACCACCTGGACGAGAACCGGCTGGGCACGCACCATGTCGCGCTGGACGTGGAGGTGAGCAGCACCTCCGACTGGGGGTTGCTGGGCTATTTCATCGGCGAGCAGGTGCAGGACAAGGTGCCCGTGGTGAGCGGCCTCACGGCCGTGCCCAACCTGGCGCGACTCAAGCACTTTGGCGCTGCCGCCGCATCCTCCGGCGGGGTGGAGATGTACCACCTGGTCGGCACCACACCCGAAGCCCTGACCGTCGAACAGGCCTTCGGCCGCAAGCGCGCAATGGCAACGCTGCGCTACGGCGAGGCCGAGCGTCGTCGCGCCTATGAGCAGCTCAACCACACGGCTCGCGACCATGACGTGGACTACGTGATGCTGGGCTGCCCGCACTACACCATCGAGCAGATCTGGGAAGCCGCGCGCCTGCTCGAGGGCCGCAAGGTGCATGAGAACAGTGCGCTGTGGATCTTCACGCCCAGCGCCATCAAGGCCCTGGCCGACCGCAACGGCTATACCAGGATCATCGAGGACGCCGGTGGTTTGCTGATGACCGACAGCTGCTCGGCCATGAGCCGCGCCGCGCCCAAGGGCACGAAGGTGGTCGCGCTGGATTCGGCCAAGCAGGCGCACTATCTGCCGGCCATCCTGGGCGTGCAGGCGTGGTTCGGCTCGACCGCCGAGTGCATAGATGCGGCCTGTACCGGACGCTGGAAAGGGGCATATGCATGAACGCTGCCAATGACGGCACAGTCCTGCGGCTGCGCGGCCGCAAGGTGGTTGGCGGCATCGCCGAGGGCGAGGCCCTGGTCACCGATGCCCATATCTCCGGATGGGGCGGCATCGACTCGCGCACCGGCACCATCGTCGAGATGCGCCACCCGCTGCGGGGCCAGAGCTTCGCCGGCAAGGTGTTGGTGTTTCCCGGCGCAAAGGGGTCGTCGGGCTGGTCCAACGCCTTTCACCTGACGCGCTCCATGGGCGTGGCACCGGCGGCCATGCTGTTCACGGAGATGACCACCAAGATCGCACTGGGCGCGGTGGTCACGCGCGCACCGGCCATCACCGACTTCGACCAGGACCCGGTAGCGCTGATCCGCACCGGCGACTGGGTGCGCGTGGATGCCGACGCAGGCACGGTCGAGGTGATCCGGCGGCCTGCCGCCACGGGCGCCAGCTAGCCGCCGCACCGTACGGCGCGTGCCGGCCGCCGCCAAGGCCTCAGTGAAGGCCGGCGGCTCTGATTCAACACACAGGAGACAAGACATGATGGGACTTTGGAGGTCCGGGGTGCTGCTCGCCCTGGCGACGGCGGCCGCACTCGTGGGCGGCGGAATGGCAAGGGCGCAGGCACAGGAATTCCCGATCAAGGGCAAGCCGGTCCGCATCGTCGTGGGCTTTCCTGCAGGCGCAGGGGTGGACGCCCAGGCGCGTGCCGTGACCACGCGGCTGTCCGAGGTCCTTGGGGTACCGGTTTTCGTCGAGAACCGCGCCGGAGCCGGCACCCTGATCGCCGCGCAGGAGATGCTGCGCTCGGCGCCGGACGGCCACACGATCTTCTACAGCGCGTCCTCCACCTTCGCGCAGAACCCGCACACCATGAAGGCCGCGACCTACGACCCGGTCAAGGACTTCACCCCGATCTCCATGGGCGCCAAGGGTCCGCTGGTGCTGGTGGTCAACAGCGGCCTGCCGGTGAAGAACGTGCAGGAACTCATCGCCTACGGCAAGGCGCATCCTGGCACCCTGAGCTATGGCTCCTTCGGCACCGGCACCTCGTCGCACATCTTCGGCCAGATCTTCGCCAGGCAGACAGGGCTGGACATGGTCCATGTTCCTTACCGCGGCGGCGCCGACCTGGCCACCGACCTGATGGGCGGGCGCGTGCCCATGGCCTTCGACGCAGCCCCTGCCGCCATCCAGAACAGCCTCTCGGGCAAGGCCCGCATCATTGCCGTTGCCGCACCGGTGCGCAGCGAGTTCATGCCCGACGTGCCCACGCTGTCGGAGCAGGGTGTTTCCGGCATGGACCTGACCAGTTGGCTCGGCTGGTTCGGCCCGGCCCGGCTGCCGGCGCAGACCGTGCAGAAGCTCAATGCCGCGCTGGCCGACGCCATTGCCCAGCCGCAGGTGCAGCGCATCTACAAGGAGGGCGCCTACACCGCGGAGAGCTCCTCGCCCGAGGTGCTGGCCCAGGCGGTGCGTGACTCCTATGAGCGCTGGGGCACGCTGGTGCGGCAGGCCGGCATCCCCAAGCAATGAGCCAGGCCATGGTCCAGTCCACCTCCCCATTGCCGGGTGAGACCGAGCGCTATGACTATGTGGTGGTCGGCGCAGGCGCGGCCGGCTGCCTGCTGGCCAACCGCCTGTCGGCCGATCCTGCGTGCCGCGTGCTCCTGCTGGAGGCGGGCGGGCCTGACCGCTCGCCGTGGTTCCGCATTCCGGTGGGCTACCGCTACACGATCGGCCGGCCGCATGCCGACTGGTGCTTTGTCAGCGAGCCGGAGGCCGGCCTGGGCGGGCGCGTGCTCAAGCACCCGCGCGGCAAGGTGCTCGGGGGCTCCACGGCCATCAACGGCATGGTCGCCATCCGGGGCCAGGCGGCCGACTACGACCAATGGCAGCAACTGGGCCTACCCGGCTGGGGCTGGCGCGATGTGTTGCCCTACTTCAAGCAGCACGAGCACCATGTCGGCGGCGCCAGCGATGCACACGGCAGTGGTGGCGAGTGGAGCGTGGACGCGCCGCGCATGTGGTGGAGCGTGCTTGATGCGGTGCGCGAAGCCGCGGTGCAGGCTGGTGTGCCGGCGACCGATGACTTCAAAGCCGGCGATAACCACGGCGTGGGAACCATCCACGTCAACCAACGGCATGGGCGCCGCTGGAGTGCGGCCGATGGCTTCCTCAAGCCGATACGGCAGCGCCGCAATCTGGTGGTGGAGACCGACTGCCTGGTGGACAGGGTACTGCTGGACGGCCGGCGTGCGGTGGGCGTTCTCTGGCGCACGGCAGAAGGTGTGCAGCGCCAGGCAAATGCCACGCGTGAGGTGGTGCTGGCCGCGGGTGCGCTGGGATCGCCGCAGATCCTCATGCGCTCGGGCATCGGGCCTGCGGCGCACCTGGCCGAGCACGGCATCGCCGTGCAGGCAGATCGCCCCGGCGTTGGCGCCAACCTGCACGACCACCTGCAGGTAGGGCTGCGCTACCGGCTCGACGGCGCACGCACGCTCAACGCCGCCATGCGCTCCCCCTTCGCGCAGGCCGGCATGGCATTGCGCTATGCCCTGACGCGGCGCGGGCCGCTGACCATGGCACCTTGCCAACTGGGCATCTTCGCGCGTTCCAGCCCTGACGCGGAGCGCGCCGACCTGGGCTACAACGTGCTGGCGTTCTCGCGCGAACGTTTCGACGCGCCGTTCGACCCGTTCCCGGGCCTGACCATGATCGTCTACGACCTGCGGCCCACGAGCCGCGGGTCACTGCGGCTGGCCAGCGCCGATCCGGCCGACGCGCCGCAACTGCACTTCAACTTCCTGGGCACCGAGCGCGACCGTGCAGTGGCGGCCAATGCGATACGCACGACGCGCCGCATCGTGCGGCAGTCGCCGCTGGCGCGGTACCGGCCCACCGAATGCTGGGACGGCGCAGGCGTGGCCGACGGCGACGAGGCGGGCCTGGTCGCGGCGGCAGCGCGCAACGGCACCAGCATCTTCCACCCCGTGGGGACGGCGCGCATGGGCCGGCCGGACGACCCCATGGCCGTGGTCGACGCTGCGCTGCGCGTCATCGGCGTGCAGGGGCTGCGCGTGATCGACGCGTCTGTCATGCCCAGCGTGGTGTCTGGCAACACCGCCACCCCCACCGTGATGATTGCCGAGAAGGGCGCGGCCTTGCTGCTTGGCAGGGAGCAAGCACCATGAACGAGATCTTGGCCTACGACAGCTTCTACGCCGCCGGGGTGTGGCAGCGCTGCAGCAGCAACGAGGGTGTACCGGTCATCGACCCGGCGCGTGGCGAACGGCGCGCCCTCGTGCAGCTGTGCGACACCGGCGACGTGGACGTGGCCGTGCGCGCTGCCGCGCATGCGCAGGCGGACTGGGCCCTGAGCACGCTGCCGCAGCGCCGCCAGGTACTGCAGAGCCTGTCCGACGCGCTCGCCGCCCGGGTGGATGCCTCGGTCGAGAGCTTTGCGTCGGAGGTCGGTTGCCCGGTATCCACAGGCCGCTTCCTGCAAGGTCTGATGGTCCGTGATGGTCTGGCGGCGCTGATCGACGGAATCGAGCAGGTGGCCTGGCGCGAGAGCGTGCGCCATTCCACCGTGCTGCGTGCTCCCGTGGGCGTGGTGGCCGGCATCACGGCCTGGAATGCGCCGCTGTTCCAGATGGCAGCGAAGGCCGGCGCCGCCATCGCGGCTGGCTGCGCCATCGTGCTCAAGCCCAGCGAGGCGGCACCCGAGAGCGCGCGCCTGTTTTGCGAGGCCGTTGCCGAGTGCGGGCTGCCGCCAGGCGTGGTCAACCTGGTCTGGGGCGGACCTGCGGTAGGCGAGGCGCTGGTCGCGCACCCTGACGTGGCGCTGGTCAGCTTCACCGGCTCTCCGGCCGTGGGCCGCCGCATCATGGCCCAGGCCGCCGTCGGGCTCAAGCGTGTGGTGCTGGAGCTGGGCGGCAAGTCGGCGGCGGTGCTGCTGGACGATGCCGACGTCGAGCAGGCCGTGACGTCGGCCTTGCGCATGTGCATGACGCATGCGGGCCAGATCTGCGCGGCGCAGTCGCGCCTGGTCGTGCCACGTGACCGGCTGGACGAGGTCGCCGACCTGCTGCGCGCGCTACTGCCCGCCTGGACCGTAGGCGATCCGCACAACGAGGCTACCCGCGTCGGCCCGCTGGCCTCGGCTGCGCAACATGCGCGTGTGCGGGGCATGGTCGAGGCCGCGCTGGCGGATGGAGCCTCCCTGGTCGCCGGCGGCGGGCCGCGGCAGGCGCCGTTCTTTGCGCCCACGGTGCTGCAGGCCACGCCCGGGCAGGCGATTGCCCGGGAGGAGGTCTTTGGCCCTGTGCTCACGCTGATCGGGCATGACGGTGACGAGGACGCGCTGCGCATCACCAACGGCACGCCCTACGGCCTGTCGGGGGCGCTGTGGTCGCGCGACGCGCAGCGCGCCGCACGGCTGGCCGCGCGCATGCGGACCGGGCAGGTGGTGCTCAACGGTGCTGCCCAGAACCTGGCGGCGCCATTCGGCGGTGTCGGGGCTTCGGGGTTCGGCCGTGAGAACGGCCGCTTCGGCATCGAGGATTTCCTGGAATTGCGCAACCTGCAAGGCATGGCTGCCTGATGCGCCGCGCCTTCCTTCCATTGTTTCCAGCCGGCCTGGCCGGCTCTCACGGAGCGACCTCATGACAAGAAAACTACGCAGCAACTTTCCCCGCGGCTCCTATCTCTGGTCGGTGCGCAACGCGCAGTGGCGCGCGCTCGGCATTCCCGAGGAGGATTGCGAGAAACCCAAGATCGCCATCGTCAACAGCTCCTCCGAGCTGGCCAGTTGCTTCAGCCACCTCGACGGAGTGGCCAAGGTGCTGAAGGAGGCAATCCGCGCGGCGGGTGCCATTCCGTTCGAGATCCGCACTGCCGCGCCCAGCGACTTCATCACCGGTGCCGGCGCACGGGGCGCCTACATGCTGGGCGCGCGCGACCTGGTCACCAACGACATCGAAGTGGCGGTGGAGGGCGCGCAGCTCGACGGCATGGTCTGCCTGACCTCCTGCGACAAGACCGTGCCGGGCCAGCTCATGGCGGCGGCGCGGCTCAATATCCCGACCATTCTGGTGCCCTGCGGCTACCAGGCCAGCGGCGAGTACAAGGGCCATCACGTCGACATCGAGGAAGTGTTCATCGGCGCCATGCATGCCGTCACGGGCCATATGCCGGTGGAGGAGCTGGTGGGCATGAGCCGCGAGGCGATCCGCAGCCCGGGCGTGTGCTCGGGCCTGGGGACCGCCAACTCGATGCATATCGTCTGCGAGGCGCTGGGCATGGCGTTGCCCGGTAGTGCGCCGGTGGCGGCGATGAGCCCGAAGATGATGGAGGACGTACGCGCCGCCGGTGCGCGCATCGTGCAGATGGTATGGGACGACCTGAAGCCGCGCGACATCCTGACGCCCGGTGCCTTTGCCAATGCCGTGCGCGCGGTACTGTCGATCGGGGGCTCGCTCAACACGGTCAAGCACCTGCAGGCGGTGGCCACCGAAGGTCAATGCAGCGTCGATGTCTATGGCCTGTTCGAACGCCTGGGCGGCGAGACACCGGTGCTTGCCGGCGTGCGTCCCATTGGCGAGCACAGCATCGAGGCCTTCGAGGCCGCCGGGGGCTGCCGTGCGCTGCTCAAGCAGCTCGAGCCCCTGCTTGACACCACCGCCATGACCGTAACCGGCTCGCGCCTCGCGGACAACCTGCTCGGCATCCAGGTGGCCGACGCTGAAGTCATACGCCCACCCGGGCGGCCCGTGGCAGGAAAGCCGGCCATCGTGCTGCTGCGCGGCAACCTGGCGCCGGATTCGGGCCTGATCAAGACCGGCATCGCCGAGCGCAAGGTACGCCGCTTCATCGGGCCGGCGATCTGCTTCTGGACCTCGGACGAGGCCATCGCGGCGATCAAGGACGGCCGTATCCAGCCCGGCCATGTGGTGGTCATGCGCGGCGCGGGCGTCTGCGGCGGCCCCGCCATGGGCGGCGGCGCCTCGCGTGTGGTGTTCGCCATTGATGGCGCGGGCCTGGGCGACCAGGTGGCCATGCTCACCGATGGCCATCTGTCGGGCCTGGTCTGCAAGGGCCTGGTGGTGGCCGAGGTCTCGCCCGAGGCCGCGGCCGGCGGGCCGCTGGGCCTGGTGCAGGACGGCGACAGCATCTGCATCGACCTCGACACGCGCCGCCTTGACGTGGAACTGGACGACGCAGAACTGGCGGCCCGCCGCGACCGCTGGCAGGCCCCGGTTCCCGTGCACGACGTCGGCTGGCTGCAGCAGTACCGGCGCAATGTCGGCCCGTTGTCCGAGGGCGCAGTGCTGGTGCGCAGCGACGCGGGCTAGCCCGGCAGCAGATTTTTTTGGTTGGTTTATGCATCACTACGTCAATAGAAGGAGACATCGAATGAAGAAAACAGGCATGGCCCTGGGAGCCGCCATCGGCATGGTGTGTGGCGCGGCGAGCGCGCAGTCGAGCGTGACGCTGTTTGGTGTCATCGACACCAGCGTGCAGCGCACCAATGCCGGCGGCGTGGGCTCGGTCAATGGCGTGTCCAGCGGTGGCTACGGCACCAGCCGCCTCGGCTTCCGTGGCCAGGAGGACCTGGGCGGAGGGTTGCGCGCAGGCTTCTGGCTGGAGGGCAGCCTCAATACCGACACCGGCACGGGCCGCAACAGCAACACCAACAACCAGGCCAGCGGCGCCACCAACGCGGGTGGCGGCCTGACCTTCGACCGGATGTCCTACGTCAGCCTGAGCCACGTGCGCTTCGGCGAGGTCCGGCTGGGCCACGACTTCATCCCGACGCACTACAACAGCATCTACTACGACCCGTTCAACGCCAACGGCGTGGCGCGCGCCGGCAACCTGACCTTCACCGGCACCGGCAACACGCCTTTGCCCAGCGCCATCACCGGCAGCAACACGGTGAGCTACTGGCTGCCGCGCGACATCGGCGGCGTCTTCGGCATGGCCATGGTCGGCCGCGGCGAGAACCTCTCCAGCGCGGCCAATGCGCAGGACGGCAATTTTGTCGGCGGCCGCATCGGCTATGCGTCCGGGCCGTTCGATGTGGCGGGTGCGGTGACGCGCACGCGCTACCTCACCACCGCGACGCTGGGCAACTACACCCACGCCAACATCGGCGGCAGCTGGGACGCTGGCTTTGCCAAGTTCTTCGCGCTCTACAACGTGGTGCGGGTGGAACTGCTGGCCGGCGACGTGCGCAAGAACACCCTCGAGGTCGGGGCGCATGTGCCGGTCGGGCCGGTCGGGCGCCTGCGCCTGAGCTACGCGCAGCTCGATGACCGCAGCAGCAACGCATTGCGCAACGCCGACGGCTCGCCGCGCAGCAACAACGATGCGCGCCAGTTCGGCGTGGGCTACGTGCACGACCTGTCCAAGCGCACGGCGCTCTACGGCAACCTCGCGCGCCTGCAGAACCGCGGCCAGGCGAACTACCTGGTCAGCGGCGGCGTCGCGCCCCTGCCCGGCCGCAACTCGTCGGGCATGGAGTTCGGCGTCCGGCACCTGTTCTGACCGCATTGAGCCACAGCGCCGCGGAGCGCGGGCCAGGACAGGGCCCGTGCCCGCGGCGACAGACAACGGAGACACATCCATGATGACCCGACACCCCGCCGCCCGCGCCCAGGGGCTGCGCCGGCATATCCTGAGGTCGCTGGCTGCCCTTGGGGCTGGCAGCCTGCTGCTGGCCACCGGGCCTGCGTCCGCGCAGGCTCCTTCCGACAAGCCGATCCGCATGATCGTCGGGTTTGCGCCCGGGGGCGCGGCCGATGTCATCGCGCGCAGCATCGGGCTGGCACTGGGCAAGGAGCTGGGGCAGCCGGTGCTGATCGACAACCGGCCTGGCGCCGACGGCATCATTTCGGCGCAGGCGGTACGCAGCGCGGCGCCGGACGGCAGCACCATCCTGCTGGGCACCAACACCGCCATGGTCTCGGTGCCCACGCTGCGGCCCAACCCGCCGTACGACCCGTTCAAGGACTTCACCCCGATCAGCACGGCCGGGCAGTTCACCATGTTCCTCGCGGTGAGTCCCAGGCTGCCGGTACGCGACATCAGGGAGTTCCTGGCGTATGCCAAGGCGAACGAGGGCAAGCTCACTTCGGCGTCCAGCAACAGCGCCTCGGAGCTGGCGATGCTGCAGCTGCTGGCCGCGGGCGGCGCGCGCGTGCCCAATGCGCGCTACAAGGGCGACGTGCCTGCGCTGGTGGATGTGATGTCGGGCGAGGTGCAGATGATTTTCACCACCGGTACCTCTGCGCCGGCGCTGGCGAAGGAGGGCAAGATCCGCGTGCTGCTCACTCCGCAGCCGCAGCGCAGCCCCTTGCTGCCGGAGGTGCCCACGGCCGACGAGATGGACATCAAGAATCTCACCATCCTGCCCTGGGCCGGCTTCTTCGGGCCGCCAGGGATGCCGGTCGAGGCCACGCGCCGCATCAGCGACGCGCTGCAGAAGGTGCTGCAGCAGCCGGAGCTGCGCGAGCAGTTGGTCAAGCAGGGCTTCGACGGCTACGGCATGGCGCCCGATGCCTTTGCCACCTTCTTCCGCCAGCGCTACGACGGCTGGGTCGAGACCATCCGCAAATACAACGTGCGCTTTGATTGAAGCGTTGCAGCACCATGAACATCTTTCACACCCGCCGCCACGCACTGGTCGCCCTTGCTGCACTGTGCGCCGCACCTGCCCTGTACGCGGCCCCGGCTGACGACTTTCCCAACCGGCCGATCACCCTGGTGGTGCCAGCCACGCCTGGCGGCATGCTGGACGCCTACTCGCGCGGCCTGGCCAAGCTGGCACAGCCCTTCCTCAACAACCAGCCGGTGATCATCGAGAACCGCCCGGGCGCCAGCATGCTGATGGGCGCCGACGCGCTGGCCCGCATGGACCATGGCGACGGCTACACGCTGACCACCTCGCTGGCGATCTGGATGCGCATGCCGCACATGCGCAAGGTCAACTACGACCCGCTGAAGGACTTCACCTGGATCATCTCGCTTGCCGGCGGCCCCATGGGCATTGCGGTGCGCACGGATGCTCCCTACAAGTCCATGGCTGATCTGGTGGCGGCTGCCAAGGCACGTCCCGGCGAGCTCAGCTACGGCACGGTGGGCGTGGGCAACGGCGGCCACCTGCTGATGGAAGAACTGGGCCGGCAGAAGGGCGTGAAGTTCAACATGATCCCGATGAAGGGCAGCAGCGAGGTGATCCAGGCCGTGCTGGGCGGCCACGTGGACGTGATGTCCGACAGCACCAGCTGGGCACCGCAGGTGCGCAGCGGCAAGATGCGGCTGCTGATGCAGTGGGGCCCGAAGCGCCTGGCGCAGTTCCCCGACACGCCTACGGCGACCGAGCTGGGCATTCCTGTCGTCTACAACTCGCCCATCGGCATCGCCGGGCCCAAGAACATGGACCCGCGCATCACCATGAAGCTGCACGACGCCTTCCGCCAGGCCGCGCAGACGCCCGAGTACCAGCAGCTGCTGACGCAGCTGGAGCTGGTTTCGGTCTACCGCAATCCCAAGGACTTCGAGGCCGACATGCGCCAGGCCTACCAGGACGAGCAGCGCATGCTGGAACGCCTGGGCCTGCTGCAGGCTTTCTGACCTTCTCCAATGTTCCCGCAGGAAATGAACATGATGCCCACACGCCGCCTCTTTGCTACCGCCATCGCCTGTGCCCTGGCACTGCCGCTCGCTGCCGTTGCCCAGGCTTTCCCCTCCAAGCCGGTCACGCTGATCGTGCCCAACGCGCCTGGAGGCGCTGTGGACATCCTGGCCCGGCTGTTGGAGAAGCCGCTGCAGGAGGCCTGGGGTCAGCCCATCCTGGTCACTTACAAGCCAGGGGCTGGCACGGTGATGGGCACCGACTTCGTCGCCAAGTCCGCACCCGACGGCCACACCCTGGGACTGGTGGTGACCTCGCACGTCATCAACCCGAGCCTGCGGCCCAACATGCCCTTCGATACCGTCAAGGACCTGACGGGCGTGAGCCTGCTGGCCACGTCGCCGATCGCCATCTCCGCCCGGCCGGGGCTGCCGGTGAAGAACCTGCAGGAGCTGATCGACTACGCCCGCAAGAATCCAGGCAAGCTGAGCTACGCATCGCCGGGCAGCGGCAGCTCCATGCACCTGGCGGCCGAGCTGCTGAAGACCACCGCCCACATCGACATGCTGCACACCCCCTACAAGGGCAGCGGCGGTGCCTACCAGGACGTGTTCGGCGAGCGGGTGGACCTGATCTTCGACCCGCTGTTCTCGTCGCTGCCGCACATCAGGTCCGGGCGCATGAAGGTGATTGCCGTGGTCAGTCCCAGGCGCTCGCCGATCGCGCCGGACGTTCCCGCCGCCAACGAGACGCTGCCCGGTTTCACGGTGGACAGCATCTTCGGCCTGGTGGCGCCCGCAGCCACTCCGCCGGCCGTGGTGGCGCGGATCAGCGCTGACCTGGCGCGCATCCTGAAGTCCGAGGCCATGCAGGCCCGCATGGCCGAGGTCGGCCTGACGCCCGTGGGCAGCACGCCGGCGGATTTCAATGCCTACATCCGCTCCGACATGGCGCGCTGGGCCAAGGTCGTGAAAGAGGCGAACGTCAAGCTGGAGTGACGCCCGGCTCCTGCGGTGCCGCCGGGTCCACCGGCTCGGCCTTGTGCTCGCCGGCCAGCAGCATGTACATGGCCGGCACCACGAACAGCGTGAACAGGGTGCCGATCGAGAGGCCGGTGAAGATCACCAGGCCCATCGCCTGGCGGCCGGCAGCGCCGGCGCCGGATGCGATCACCAGCGGCACCACGCCGAACACCATGGCCGCCGTCGTCATCAGGATGGGCCGCAGGCGCAGCGAGGTGGCCTCCTGGATCGCCTCGAGCTTGCCCAGGCCGCGCTTGCGCGCCTGGTTGGCGACCTCGACGATCAGGATGCCGTGCTTGCTGATAAGGCCCATCAGCGTCACCAGCCCGACTTCGGTGTAGATGTTCATCGACGCGAAGCCCAGGAAGATGAAGATCACCGCGCCGAACAGCGCCAGCGGCACCGACACCAGGATCACCACCGGGTCGCGGAAGCTCTCGAACTGTGCCGCCAGTGCCAGGAACACGATGATCACCGCGAACATCATGGTCACCAGGAAGCCGCCCGACTCCTGCATGAACTGGCGCGACTGGCCCGCATAGTCGACGGTGTAGCCGCTCGGGGCCACCTCCTTCACGGTGTTGCGCATGAACTCGAGCACATCCCCCTGCGAAGAGCCCGAAACGCCCGAGATCGTGGCGGAATTGAGCTGCTGGAAGCGCGTGATCGACTCGGGCACCACGTCGTACTTGATGCTGGCTACCGTGCTCGCCTGAATCATCGCACCGCTGGGTGTGCGGATGTAGAGGTTCAGCACCTCCGAGGGGTTGAGCCGGTCGACCTGCAGCACCTGCGGTATGACCTTGTAGGAGCGGCCGGAGATCGAGAAGTAGTTGACGTAGCCGCCGCCGAGCGCCGCGCCCAGGGCGGTGCCCACGTCCTGCTGCGTCATGCCCAGGGCCGCGATCTTGTCGCGGTCGACCACCACGGTGGCCTGCGGGTTGTCGATCTTGAGGTCGGCATCCACGAAGTAGAACTGGTTGGCCGCACGCGCCTTGTCCAGCACCTGCTGCACGACCGTATTCAGGTTCTCGAACGGCTCGGTGGTGGTGATCACGAACTGCACCGGCAGGCCGGACGAGCCGGGCAGCGGCGGGAACTGGAAGGCGGCCACGCGTGCGCCTGCGATCTTGTTCCACTGGGCCTGCAGGTCCTGCTGGATCTCATGGGCGCTGCGGGTGCGTTGGTCCCAGTTCTTGAGCAGCACGCCGCCGATGCCCTGGTTCACCGTTGGCACGCCGGTGATCTGGAACATCTGGCTGTACTCGGGCATGGCCTTGGCAACCTTGTAGGCCTGTTCGGCGTAGGTCTGCATCTGGTCCGAGGTGGCCGTGGGCGGGCCGACGATCTGCGCGGCGACCAGGCCCTGGTCTTCCTCGGGCGCCAGTTCGGACTTGGACATCTTGAACATCACGCCCAGCAGGCAGATCAGGATGAACGCCATCACGATCAGCACCGGGTAGGTGAGCAGCAGGCTGTGCAGCGCACGCTGATAGGTGTGCCGCACCTTCTCGAACACATGGTCGATGGCCTGCGCGAAGCGGCCCGTGTCCTGCGAGGGCTTGAAGAAGCGCGAGCACATCATGGGCGACAGCGTGAGCGCCACGACGCCGGACACCGCGACCGCGCTAGCCAGCGTGAAGGCGAACTCGGTGAACAGCGCGCCGGTCAGCCCGCCCTGGAAGCCGATCGGTACGTACACCGCGATCAGCACCACCGTCATGGCCAGGATGGGGCTGCCCAGCTCGCGCGCCGCCAGCAGGGCGGCTTCCAGGGGGGGGCGGCCTTCCTCCTTCATGTGGCGGTCCACGTTCTCGACCACGATGATCGCGTCGTCCACCACCAGCCCGATCGCCAGCACCAGCGCCAGCAGGGTCAGCAGGTTGATCGAATAGCCCAGCATCAGCATCATGAAGAAGGTGCCGATCAGCGACAGCGGCATGGCAATAACCGGCACCACCACCGCACGGAAGCTGCCGAGGAACAGGAAGATCACCACCGTCACGATCACCAGCGCCTCGACCAGCGTCTTCACCACCTCGAAGATCGAGGTGTTGATGAAGTCGGTGGAGTCATAGACGATCTCGCCGACCAACCCGGTGGGCAGCTGGCTGCGGATCTCGGGGAAGGCCGTGCGCACGCGCTTGGCCACGTCCAGGATGTTGGCCTCTGGCGCGACCTTGATGCCGATGAAGACCGAGCGCACGCCGCTGAAGGCCACGTTGAAGTCGTAGTTTTCCGAGCCCAGCGTGACGGTGGCGACATCCTCCAGCCGCACGATCGCATCGCCGCTCTGCTTGACCGCGAGCTTCTTGAATTCGTCCACCGTATGCAGATCGGTGCCGGCGGTCAGCGGCACGGTCACCATCTGGCCCTTGGTCACCCCGAGGGCGGTGAGGTAGTTGTTGGCCGCCAGTGCCTGGCTTACGTCTGCCGCGGTCACCCCGTGCGCGGCGAGCTTGCCGGCATCCAGCCAGGCACGCAGCGCAAACTGGCGCGCCCCCAGCAGTTCAGCCGTCTGCACGCCCTGGATCGAGTCGAGCTTGGGCTTGACCGCGCGCACCAGGAAGTCGGTGACGTTGTTGGTCGGCAGTGTGTCGCTGTAGAAGCCGATGTACATCGCGTCGGTGGTCTGGCCGGTGGCCACCGTCAGCACGGGCGTCTGCGCCTGCGCGGGCAACTGGTTCTTGACCGAGTTCACCTGTGTGTTGATCTCGGTCAGCGCGCGGTTGCCGTCGTAGTTCAGGCGCAGCGTGGCAACGATGGTGGAGACGCCGCTGGCGCTCGTGGACGACAGGTAGTCGATGCCCTGCGCCTGCGCGATGGCGGATTCGAGTGGCTGCGTGATGAAGCCGGCAACCGTCTGCGCGTCCGCCCCGTAGTAGGTGGTGGTGATGGTGACCACCGCGTTCTGCGTCTTGGGAAACTGGTTGACCGGCAGGCTGAAGAGAGAGCGCAGCCCCAGCACCACCAGCAGCAGGCTCACCACCATGGCCAGCACGGGCCGGCGGATGAAGATGTCGGTGAACTTCATGGCCGTGCCTTCACCGTTCCTGCGGGGTCGGGTTGGGGCTGTTGGCCGGCTGCACCGTGTTGTCGACCACGACCGGCGTGCCGTTCTTCAGCTTGAGCTGGCCGCTGGTGACGACCTCCTGCCCCTCGTCCACCCCCTTCAGGATGGCGACCTGGTCGCCGCGGGTTTCACCCGTCGTCACGAATACCTGCTGCGCCACCAGCGTGCCCGCCGGCGCGGCCGGGGTCGCCGGGGTGGCGGGCTTGGCAGCCTTGTCTTCCTTGGCGCCAGCGGCCGGTGCGGCTTCGGCCGGCTTGAGGATGAAGACGGTCGCGCCGTAGGGGTTGTAGGTGATCGCGGTCTGCGGCAGCGTCAGGTAGCGCTTCTTCTCGCCGGTGTCGACGCTGGCGCGCGCGAACATGCCAGGCAGCAGCCGGCGCTGCGGGTTGGCGATGGTCGCCTGGAGCAGCACGTTGCGGGTGGTCGGATCGACCTTGGGGCTGATGGCGGTGATCTTGCCGGCGAACATCTCATTCGCGAACGCATCGGTTCCCACGTTCACCACCTGGCCGACGGAGAGTCCGGCGATCTGCTTCTGCGGCGCCGAGAAATTGGCGTAGATCGGGTCGATGGTCTGCAGCGTGACGATCGCGTCGCCCGGGTTCAGGTACTGGCCTGGATTGACCGTGGTGATGCCCAGGCGTCCGGAGAAGGGCGCACGGATGGTCTTCTTGGCCACCAGCGCCTGCTGCTGCGCCACCAGCGCGCGCTTGCTCTTGAGGTCGGCCTGGTCGTTGTCGACCTGTGCCTGGCTGATCGCCCGGCCCGCGAGCTGGGTCTGGTCGCGGGCCAGCGTGACGGCAGAGAGCTCTGCGGCAGCCTGCAGCGAGTTGAGCTGGGCCACGTCGGAGTCCGCATTGAGCTGCACCAGCAGGTCGCCCGCCTTGACGTCCTGCCCCGACTTGAAGTTGACGGTGCGGACCAGCCCGGCGATCTCGGTCGTCACGTCGACGCCACGCACGGCCACCAGCGTGCCGACGGACGTGATCTGCGGCTGCCATTCGAGGACCTGGGCCTTGACCGTCGACACGGTCTGCGCCCCCGGCTTGGGCGCGCTGGCGATGAGCGCCTTGATGTGCAGGAAGAACCCGAACGCCAACGCCGCCACCAGCACCAGCACGCAACCGAGCATGATGAGTATTCGCCTGGTCATGAGATCCCCTATTGCGATTGGGTTGGTCGTTGCGTCAGCGCACCGGCGCCAGCGTAGGGCGCTCGGTGACGGCGCTGCTGCCTGGCCGCGAGGCGTCGGCCAGCGCCGGCTCGTTCCACCAGCCCCCGCCCAGCGCCTGGAACAGCGCGGCGGTGTCGGCGTAGCGCGCCGCCTGGGCCTGCACCAGGTTGATGAGGGTCTGCTGGTAGGTGCGCTGCGCGTCGAGCAGCTGCAGGTAGCTGACCGCACCGGACTTGTACTGCTCGTTCGACAGGTCGAGCGCCTCGCGGGCCAGCGCCTCGGCCTGTGCCTGCGTGCGCAGCGCCTCGGCGTCGGACTCGATTGCGCGCAGTGCGTCGGCCACGTTCTGGAATGCGCCCAGCACCGTCGTGCGGTACTGCGCCAGGGCCTGGTCATAGGCGGCGATGGCGGCACGCTTCTTCGCGCTCAGGGAGCCGCCGTTGAAGAGGGGCTGCGTGAGGCCTGCGGCCAGGCTCCAGATGGTGGTGGCGCGCGTGAAGAGCTGGTTGAGCTCGTTGCCCGCAGTGCCCAGGCTGGCCGTCAGGTTGATCTGCGGGTACTGCGCCGCGGTCGCCACGCCGACCTGCGCGCTCGCTTCATGCAGCAGCGCCTCGCTGGCACGGATATCGGGGCGCTGGCGGACCAGCGAGGAGGGGAGGGAAACGGGCAGCGTCTGCGGCAGCGTCAGCGAGTCGAGCCGGAATTCGGGCACGCCCAGTTCGCTGGGCAGCTTGCCGGCGTACACCGAGAGCTGGTGCCGCGTCTGCGCCAGGGATTTTTCGAGCGGTGGAATGGTCGCGCGCGTCTGCGTGACCTGGGTGCGCTGCGTGAGCACCGCCGAGCGCGCCACGGCGCCGGCGTTGAACTGCACCTCCACCACGGACAGCTGTTCTTCCTGCAGCGCCAGCACGTCGCGCGTGGCCTGCAGCTGAGCGCGCAGCGAAGCCTCGCGGATGGCGGTGGTCACCAGGTTGGCCGTCAGCGTCTGGTAGGTCGCCTCGACCTGGAAGCGCTGGTAGTCCACCGCCGCGGCCAGGCCCTCGAGCGTACGGCGGTTGCCGCCGAACAGGTCCAGCGTGTAGCTCACATTCACCGACGCGTTGAACAGGTTGTAGTCGTACAGGGTGGGGGAGTACGCTGCGGCACGTTCCCGCTCCGCCCCCAGCTGCAGGCCGACGTTGGGGTACTTGAGGGCACCGGTCTGCGCCACGAAGGTCTCCTGGCTCTGGCGCAGCGCCGCTTGCGCGGCTGCGAGATTGGGGCTTTGCGCCAGGGCGGCGCGGATCAGCTGGTCCAGCGGCTCGGAGTGGAACAGCGACCACCATTGCCCCGGAACGTCCTGCCCGTTCAGCAACTGCTGCGAGGCGCCGCCCAGTCCCGGCGCCGACGCCGTCTGCTCCGCGACGGGCGTTGGCGTGTAGGTGCTGCCCGTGGCTGCTGCCGGCGCATCCGGAGACTTGAAGTCCGGACCGACCGCGCAGCCCCCCAGCAGCAAGGCCGCTGCAAGGCCCAGCCGCAGGCCCGCGGGCCTGCCCGCCACTGCGGCAACAGCAGGCATGCCGGCCGAGAACACAACGATCTTCCGTGGGAGTGACATGGCGAACCACCCTGAACAACCGCAACCTGGAGACCATCAGCCTAGGGTGTTCCCGGCAGGCACCTGTGACGATGCGTGCGGTAAAGCCCAGGCGGCATCGTAATCGCAAAGCCGCTGCGGCGGTTGTCACGCCTTGTTTTGCGCCTCCTTCGCGGCGTAGCGTGCCCAGTGCCCTAGCGAACCGGCGTGCAGTGGCTCTGCGCCGCTGCCAGGATGCGGCCACGCGTGTCCTGCAGCCAGCCGACCACGCGCAGGCGCCGGGGATCGGCGCCTTCTGGGATGTACATGGGCCGCGACTCGCTGAAGCGGTGCGTGCCGCCGCGGGGCATCCAGGAGGTGACCAGCGCGTTGCGCACCAGCAGGCGCTCCACCGGCGAGCCTTCGGTGCCTGGCGGCAATGCCTCCACCAGCAGCAGCCAGGCCGTGGCGCCTTGGCGCGGCAGTGCACCGTTCCAGGCGATGGAGGTGCCCACGTAGTCCGCGACGGCCGGGCCGCGCGCCACACGCAGTGCCGTGCCGCGCGTGGCCGCGACCGGGGTGCGCACTGCCTCGGTGCCGGCGGTGGGCGCGGCGCGCTGGAGTGCCGCCAGGCGACGCTCGGCATCGCGCGTGGCGCCTGCCGCCAGCGGTGCTTGCCCGTCCTCGCCGCGCGGCACGATCCAGTCCAGCACCAGTGTGCCGCCGCCGGGGCGAAGGGTGGCGTCGGCCCAGCAGGCCTCGCAGTCCGCGCCCAGGAAGCGCTCCATCAGGATGCGCGGCGCGGGCTGGCCATCGCTGCTGCAGGCGGTTTGCGCCAGGGCCCAGGGGCTGGCCAGCAAGGCGGCGGCCAGGGCCAGAGCCCCGCAAGGGGCGGGGAAGGGCAGGGAGAGCATGGCGAATCGCTCCAGTCGGTCGGCCTTGGATGGCCCATTCTGGCAGCGGTCCCATGTCTTTGCCCCGATTCCATCGCGGCAGGCCTCGGCAATGGGCCTGCGCCACCCGCAATGCTGCCGGGCTCTGCCGGTCGAGGCCCCCTGGAACGCAGGCGCTGCCCTATTCGGGCTTGATGTTGGCGCGCCGCACCACCTCGCCGTAGGCCACGAGGCGCTCGGACATCATCTTCTCGAAGGCTGCGGGCGCCATTTCCTCGGGCGGGATCACGCCGCGGGTCTTCAGGTTCTCGAGCATGGCCGGCTCGGTGGCGGCGGTACGGATGGCCTTGTGCACGGCCTGCACGATGGCGGGCGGGGTGTTGGCCGGCGCGGCGATGCCGGTCCACGAAGGCTGGTTGAGCGGCGCATGGCCCAGCTCGGCGAAGGTGGGCACGTCGGGCAATTGCGGCAGGCGCGTGGGGGAGGCCACGGCCAGCGCGCGCAGCTTGCCGGCCTGGATGTGCGGCAGGAAGATGACCAGGTTGTCGAGCGCGAATTGCACTTCGTTGCTCAGCACGGCCGTGATGAGCGGCGAGCCGCCACGGTAGGGGATGTGCACGGCCTTGGTGCCGACGGCGAGCTGCATCATCTCCGCGTTGAGCTGGCCCATGCTGCCTGCGCCGGCGCTGCAGAAGTTGATCTGGCCCGGACGCGCCTTCACATACTCCACGAACTCGGCAAGGGTTTTTACCGGCAGGCTGGGATGCACCACCAGCACATTGGGCTGGCGGCCCAGGATGGCGATGTTGTCGAAGTCCTTGATCGGGTCGTAGCCCAGGTTGGGCTGCACCAGCGGATTGGCCAGATGGCTGCTTTGCGACGACACGACCAGGGTGTAGCCGTCGGCCTTGGAGCGGGCCACGAACTGCGCGCCGATCGAGCCGCCCGCGCCGGGCCTGTTGTCCACCACCATGGGCACGCCCAGGATGCGGCCCAGCGGCTCGGAATACAGGCGTGCCATCACGTCGACCGAGCCGCCGGGCGGGAACGGTACCACCAGCGTGATCGGGCGCGTGGGGTACTTCTCGTCGGCCGCATGGGCGGCAAGTGCCGGCAGCCCTGCGAGGCCCAGGCCCAGGCTGGAGGCCAGCAACTGGCGGCGGGTCATGCCCTGGACGGGATGCGAAGAAAGGTCGGTGCGTTGCAACATGATCGGAACGGGGGAGGAAAGCAGGATGCGAAGTGAGGGTGTCAGCCCAACGCAAGCAAAGTGAGTGCCAGCGCCTGGGCGCGCGGCACGAAGGTGCCCAGGTCGCAGAACTCGCGCTCGCTGTGTGCATAGCCGCCCACCGGGCCCAGCGCGCACAGCGAGGGAATGCCCATCGACGAGGTGATGCCGCTGTCGGCTGCGCCGCCGGTGAATTCGCCCTCGACCGCAAAGCCCACCTGCGCCGCGCTGTGCTGGTAGGCCTGTAGCAGATCGGCTGGCGTGCGGGCCATGGGCAGCGTGCCGGTCTGCGCCACGATGCGGCCGCTGGTGCGCGGCAGGGATTCTTCTTCGATGATGGCGCGGATGCGCGCCAGCACGGCGTCCAGGTCGTTCTCGGCCGTGTAGCGCAGGTCCAGGTGGGCGCTGGCCAGCGGCGCGACCACATTGGAGGCCATGCCGCCCTGGATGAAGCCCACGTTGAGCGTGATGCCGGGCTCGCAGCCGCTGAGCGCGTGCAGCGCCACTATCTTGCGGGCCAGTGCCTCGATGGCGCTGGCGCCCTGGGCCGGGTTGATGCCCGCATGCGCGGCCACGCCCTGTACCTCGAAATCGATGCGGTAGGAGCCCTTGCGCTCGACCACCACGTTGCCGCTGATGCGCCCGGGCTCGGCGTTGAGGACGGCGCGCGCGCCCTGCGATATCTCGCGTATCAGCGTGCGGCAGGCGGGCGAGCCCACTTCCTCGTCGCATGAGAAGAACAGGTGCACGGGCGAGGCATTGCCGCCGAAGCGCGCCAGGGCTTCGAGCACGAAGACGTTCATCACCAGGCCCGACTTCATGTCGGCCACGCCGGGGCCAAAGGCCTTGCCGCCTTCCACGCGCCAGGGGCGCTCGGCCGCCGTGCCCAGGGGGAACACCGTGTCCATGTGGCCCATGAGCTGCAGGTGGCCGGTGGCGGCCGGGTTGCTGCCCGGCACGCGTGCCAGCAGGCACTCGCCCCAGCCGGGCTGCGGCGTGGTCTGCACCGCGATGCCGGCCGCCTCCAGCCGCCCGCGCAGCAGCGCCGCGACCTGCAGTACGCCGGGCACATGGCCGCTGCCGCTGTCGGTGTCCACCACCTGGCGCAGCAGGTCGAACATGGCGCCCTCCTGGGCGGCCAGCCAGTCCAGAAGAGGCTGCGCGGCAAGGGTGGGGGCGGAAGCGGCGAGGGCGGAGGACATGCGGGGCTGTATGAAATGAATATTTCAATAATAGTCGATGACTGCAATATTCATTGCAAATAGCCATCGCCTGGCGCCGTCTATGCTTGGCGGCGCAGTCCCCCCCACTTTCCTTTACCTCCGCGGCATCGCCCATGCTTCTCACCGAACGGCTGGCCCTTCACGCCGCCTCCCTGACCGCCAGCGAACGTGCGCTGGCGCAGGACCTGCAGCAGCACTACCCCGACGGGCTGCTCGATTCCGCCAGCGCCATCGCCGCGCGCAGCGGCACCAGTGCATCCACCGTGGTGCGGCTGTTTGCCAAGCTGGGCTACGCCAGCCTGGCCGAGGTGCGGCGCGAGGCGCGCTCCGAGGTGACGGTGCTGCTGCAGACACCGGCGCAGCGCACGCTGGCCACCATCGGCCGTGCACGCAGCCTGGCCGAATGCGTGGATGACGCGCTGCTGCACGACCAGCACAACCTCCACACCACGCGGCAAGGCCTGGACATGGCGGTGTTCGGGGCCGTGGCCACGGCCATCAGCCGCTGCGAGGGGCGCGTGTTCGTGATGGCAGAGAAGAACAGCATGCCGGTGTCGTCCTACCTCGCCACGCACCTGAACATGTGCCGCCCCAACGTGCAGGAGCTGGGCGCCGGCGCGCCTTTTGCGGTAGACCGCCTGCTGTGGATAGAGCCACGGGATCTGCTGCTGGTGTTCACCATCCGCCGCTATTCCAACGGCGCCGTGCTGGCCGCGCAGCAGTTCCGGGCGCAGGGCTGCACCGTGCTGGCCATCACCGACAGCGCGGCCGCGCCCATCGTGGCCTGTGCGCAGCACAGCCTGCTGGTGGGCACGGCCAACGCCTCGCCGTTCGACTCCTACACTGCGGCCTTCTTCCTGTGCAATGCGCTGGTATCGGCCGTGGCCCAGTTGCGGCACGACGAGGTGGCGCAGACGCTGCGGCGGCGCGATGCGCTGTGGACGGGCTTCGAGGCAGATGCGGTGGATGGTTTGCGGCGCATGCCGGCACCACGGCGCGAACGTTGAACCGGACCAGCTTCCTACAATGGCGGAATGCTCTCTCAAGACCTGTTTTCCGGCGCGCCGCCGTCCGTCGCGCCCTTGCTCCAGAACCTGAACGACGAGCAGCTCGCAGCCGTCACGCTGCCCGCCGGCCACGCGCTGATCCTGGCCGGTGCCGGCTCCGGCAAGACCCGGGTGCTGACCACCCGCATCGCCTGGCTGCTGCAGAACGGCCATGTCTCGCCCGGTGGCATCCTGGCCGTGACCTTCACCAACAAGGCGGCCAAGGAAATGTCCGCGCGGCTGTCGGCCATGCTGCCGGTGAACGTGCGCGGCATGTGGATCGGCACCTTCCACGGCCTGTGCAACCGCCTGCTGCGCGCGCACCACAAGCTGGCGAACCTGCCGCAGGCCTTCCAGATCCTGGATACGCAGGACCAGCTCTCGGCCATCAAGCGGCTGATGAAGCAGTACAACGTGGACGACGAGCGCTTTCCGGCCAAGCAGACGCAGTGGTTCATCGCCGGCGCCAAGGAAGACGGGCTGCGCCCTGGCGATGTCGAGGCGCGCAATGAGGACGACCGCAAGAAGGTCGAGCTGTACCAGCTCTACGAGGAGCAGTGCCAGCGCGAGGGCGTGGTCGATTTCGGCGAGCTGATGCTGCGCAGCTACGAGCTGCTGCGCGACAACGACCCGATCCGCGAGCACTACCAGCGGCGCTTCCGCCACATCCTGGTGGACGAGTTCCAGGACACCAACAAGCTGCAGTACGCCTGGTTGAAGCAACTGGCCGGCCCCGAGAGCAGCGTGCTGGCGGTGGGCGATGACGACCAGAGCATCTACGCCTTTCGCGGCGCCAACGTGGGCAACATGGCCGACTTCGTGCGCGAATTCGATGTCAAGCACCAGATCAAGCTGGAGCAGAACTACCGCAGCTACAGCAACATCCTGGATTCGGCCAACGAGCTGATCAGCCACAACACCAAGCGCCTGGGCAAGAACCTGCGCACGACCCAGGGCCCGGGCGAGCCGGTACGCGTGTTCGAGGCCACCAGCGACTTCGCCGAGGCGCAATGGATGGTCGACGAGATCCGCCAGCTGGTGCGCGACCAGGGCACCGAGCCCGGCTTTGCGCGCCGCGAGATCGCCATCCTCTACCGCAGCAATGCGCAGAGCCGGGTGATCGAGACCGCGCTGTTCAACTCCGCCGTGCCCTACCGCGTGTACGGTGGCCTGCGCTTCTTCGAGCGTGCCGAAATCAAGCACGCGCTGGCCTACCTGCGCCTGCTGGAGAACCCGCACGACGACACCAGCTTTCTGCGTGTGGTCAATTTCCCGCCGCGCGGCATCGGCGCGCGCAGCATCGAGCAGTTGCAGGACGTGGCGCGCGCCGCCGGCACCTCGCTGCACGATGCGGTATCCGGCGTGCCGGGCAAGGCCGGCGCCAACCTGGGCGCCTTTGTTGCCAAGGTCGATGTGCTGCGCGAGCAGACCAGCGGCATCACGCTGCGCGAAATCATCGACGCCGTGCTGGCGCACAGCGGCCTGATAGAGCACTACAAGGCCGACCGCGAAGGCGCCGACCGGATCGAAAATCTGGAAGAACTCGTCAACGCGGCAGAGAGCTTCGTCACGCAGGAAGGCTTTGGCCGCGACGCCGTGGCGCTGCCCATCGACGAGCTGCGCCAGTCGCCCGCCAGCCAGGGCCTGGATCCGTCGCTGCCGGTGCTCGATGAGCCGCTGGCGCCCGACGCCGACACCGGCGAAACGCTGAGCCCGCTCGCCGCCTTCCTGACCCACGCCGCGCTGGAGGCCGGCGACAACCAGGCCCAGGCCGGCCAGGACGCCGTGCAATTGATGACGGTGCATGCCTCCAAGGGGCTGGAGTTCGACTGCGTCTTCATAGGCGGCATGGAAGAGGGCCTGTTCCCGCACGAGAACTCCATGAGCGACCGCGGCGGCCTGGAGGAGGAGCGCCGGCTGATGTACGTGGCGATCACGCGGGCGCGCAAGCGGCTCTACCTGAGCTATTCGCAGACCCGCCTGCTGCACGGGCAGACGCGCTACAACCTCAAGAGCCGCTTCTTCGAGGAACTGCCCGAGGCCGCGCTCAAGTGGATCACGCCGCGCAATGCCGGATTTGCTCCTGATTCAATAGCTGGAGGCCGGCGATCTACCTCGGCTTGGGGCTCTTTTGGCTCAAAGGACACGACGTTCGCCAGCCCGCCGGTGCCGCCGCAGAAGGCCGCGCCCTCGCACGGCCTGCGCTCCGGCATGCAGGTGTTCCACACCAAGTTCGGCGAAGGCACGGTGCTCGCGCTGGAGGGCAGCGGGACCGACGCGCGCGCGCAGGTCAATTTCCCGCGGCATGGCACCAAGTGGCTGGCGCTGTCGGTCGCCAAGCTCACGCCGGTGACCTGAGGGCCTTTTCAGAGGAAGACTTTCTCCAGTGAAATAGGCTTCCAGCCAAGGTGCGACCTTGGCTTGTTGCTATCTATTTGATAGTTTCGTGGCCCTGGCCGGCGGCCGGGGCATCCGTCTCTGGCGGGGCGCCGAAGCAGGCGGCGAAGGTGGCGTACAGCGAGGTGAAGAACATCGCCGCCATCACCAGGGCGGTCCCCACCATCACGCCGGTGATCAGGGCCGTGGCCAGGGGCGACTCGCCGCCGCCCAGGATGCCGCTGACGACCAGCAGCGTGGTGACGATGCCCGCCGCCAGCCCGGCCAGGATGAAGATGCCGGTCCAGGCCAGTGCATAGACGGCGAAGGCGCCCATGTTGCGCCGGCAGGCAACAAAGCTGAAGAACAGGCTCTTGACCGGCGTCACGTCATACCAGTGCACCAGCGCCGAAGCGTGCCAGAACAGCATGGACAGCGGCACGTAGAGCAGCAGGGCGACCCACATGGCCGCCTGCACACCGGGCGCGCCCATGGTTTCGGCGTCCAGGCGCGAGCCCAGCACATAGGCGCCGGCGAAGGTGCCGCCATCGCACAGCGCTGACGCGCCCATCATCAGCAGGAAGCCCAGCACATAGAGCAGCCCCAGCACGCCCATGGCGCGAGCCTTGCCGCCGCCGGAGCGCAGGCCGACAAAAAGCAGGGCCGGGCGGGCGAAGCGGCCGGCACCAGCCTCGCGGGCGGCGGCCATCATGCCCAGCGTGGCCGTGGGCAGCAGCCCCAGCGCCAGCGCGAAGCCCAGCAGCGGCACCATGGTGGCCAGCGACATCAGGGCCATGAACATGAAGAACATGCCGGACAGGGCCACCGGCTGGCGCAGGAAGGTGCGCACGCCCGCGCGGGCCCACTGCAGGCCGGTTCTTGCGGGGACGATATTGAGATGCATGGGAGAGGGGCGGGGGGACGGGAAGGGTCAGGCCGTGGCGGCCTGCAGTGTCGCGATGCGGCCACGCAGCACGCGTTCGAAATGGGCCGGGTCGTGCGGCGTGAGCAGCGCTGCCTCGCGCGGCAGGTGGTAGTCCCACAGGCGCGAGATCCAGAAGCGCAGCGCCGCTGCGCGCAGCATGGCTGGCAGCAGGCGGCGCTCGGCCGCCTCCAGCGGCCGCACGGACTCGTAGGCGGCCTGCATGGCCTCGGCCCGCTCCGGGTCGTGCTCGCCGGTGGCCAGGTCTATGCACCAGTCGTTCAGGCACACCGCGAGGTCGAACAGGAAGCTGTCCCAGCCGGCGAAGTAGAAGTCGAAGAAGCCGGTGAGCGCCTCGCCCTCGAACATCACGTTGTCGCGGAACAGGTCGGCGTGGATCGGCCCGCGTGGCAGGGCCGCATAGGCGGGCTGGGTGGCCACGTGGTTCTGGTAGGCCAGTTCGGCGCGCAATAGCGCCGCCTGGTCCGGGTCCAGATGCGGCAGCACCGTGGGTACCACCTCGTTCCACCAGGCCAGGCCGCGCAGGTTGGGCTGGCTGCGGCCGAAGTCCAGGCCCGCCAGGTGCATGCGCGCCAGCATGCCGCCCACGGCGCGGCAGTGCGCCGGGCCAGGGGCCAGCTCGCTCTTGCCGCGCAGACGGTTGACCACCGCGGCCGGCTTGCCGGCCACACTGTGCAGCACGTTGCCGGTACGGTCGGGCGCCGGGTCCGGCACCGGGATGCCGCGCGCGGCCAGGTGCTGCATCAGGTACAGGTAGAAGGGCAGTTGCTCGGCGGTCAGGCGCTCGAACAGCGTGAGCACGAACTCTGCCTGCCGGCCGGGCTCCTCTTCGGAGCCCTCCTGCCAGGTGGTGGCGAAGTAGTTGGTGTTCTCGATGCCGCCGGAGATGCCGCGCAGCTCCAGCAGTTCGCCCAGGCGCAGGTGGCGCAGAAGCTTGCGTGCCTCGTCCGTCGAGACTTCGGTGAATACGGCCATGGAATCAGAAAAGCGGGCCGGGCGCGGCCCGGCGGGGAAAAAGAAGATGCGGGAAGCCGGGGCCTAGAAGCCCAGCACCTTCCAGACGCGCTGGCCGGTGTCGGACTCGGCGCCGTCGCGCGCTGCCGGGCGGCGCCGGGCGCCGTCGGTCGGGGTGATCTCGTATTCGGGCACCTGCGCCTTGGGCTGCACGGTGATGCTCTGCGTCTGGCCGCCGTAGCGCACCTCGTCGACGCGGCTGCCGCCGTCCTCTACCCGAATGTGCTCGATGCGCTGCTCCACCCGCCTGTCGGGCGGCTGGGGCGTATCGGCCTCCAGGGGCGCCGGGGCTTGCGCCAGGACGGCCAGGCTGCACAGGCCGGCGGCCAGCGCGCCAAGGCGCCGCAAGCCGGGGGCGGAGAAGTGGGGGTGGTGGGCGGCGCGCATGGCCTGGATTGTAGGCTCGGCGCGGGCTGCCATGCACAATCTCCCCTATGAGCGAAACCCCTTCCGCGGCGTTGTCTGACAGCGCCGCCGCCCCCAAGACCCTGCTGCTGGTCGACGGCTCCAGCTACCTGTACCGTGCCTTCCACGCCATGCCCGACCTGCGGGCCGTGCCGGGCGATCCCAAGAGCCCCGCCACGGGCGCGATCCGTGGCATGGTCAACATGCTGGCGGCGCTGCGGCGCGAGGTGCGCGCCGACTACGTGGCCTGCGTCTTCGACGCCAGCGGTCCGACCTTCCGCGACCAGCTCTACCCCGACTACAAGGCCAACCGCAGCCCCATGCCGGACGACCTGCGCAGCCAGATCGCGCCGATCCACGAGGTGGTGCGCCTGCTTGGCTGGCCGGTGCTGGTGGTGCCCGAGGTCGAGGCCGACGACGTCATCGGCACGCTGGCCGCCACGGCCTCCAGGCAGGCGGTGGAGGTGATCGTCTCCAGCGGTGACAAGGACCTGAGCCAGCTGGTGGACCAGCACATCACCATCATCGACACCATGAACGGCAAGCGGCGCGACGTGGCCGGCGTGACGGCCGAGTTCGGCGTGCCGCCCTCGCTCATGCTGGACTACCAGGCCCTGGTGGGCGACGCCGTGGACAACGTGCCGGGCGTGCCCAAGGTCGGCCCCAAGACGGCGGCCAAGTGGCTCATGGAATACGGCTCGCTCGAAGCGCTGATGGCGCGCGCCGACGAGATCAAGGGCGTGGCCGGCGAGAACCTGCGCGCCAGCCGCGACTGGCTGCCCAAGGGCCGCGAGCTGCTGACCATCCGCACCGACTGCGACCTGGCCGGCCATGTGGACGGCCTGCCGGCGCTCGGCGCCCTGGCCCCCGCCGCGCAGCAGACCGAGGCGCTCAAGGCCTTCTACGAGCGCTACGGCTTCAAGGGCCTGGTCAAGTCGCTGGAGGCGCAGGATGCGCCGCCGGAGCTGCTCGCCAAGCCCAAGAAGAAGGCGCAGTCCGACCAGGGCCCCGGCCTGTTCGACGAAGAGGTCGAGACTGCCGCGGCACCGGCCAGCAACCTGCACTACGACACGGTGTTCGACTGGCCGGCTTTCGATGCCTGGCTGGCGAAGGTGGAGGCGGCGGACCTGGTGGCGATCGACACCGAAACCACCTCGCTCGACGAGATGCGCGCCGAGATCGTCGGCATCAGCCTGTCGGTCACGCCCGGCGCGGGCGCCTACATCCCGCTGGCGCACAACTACCCCGACGTGCCGGCCCAGTTGCCGCGCGACGAGGTGCTGGCCCGGCTCAAGCCCTGGCTGGAGGACGGCAGCAAGAAAAAGCTCGGCCAGCACGTGAAGTACGACCGCCACGTATTCGCCAACCACGGCATCGAGGTGCAGGGCTACGCCCACGACACCATGCTGCAGAGCTATGTGCTGGAAGTGCACAAGCCGCACGGCCTGGCCAGCCTGGCCGAGCGCCACCTGGGCCGCAGCGGAATCCAGTACGAGGACCTGTGCGGCAAGGGCGCGCACCAGATCCCGTTCAGCCAGGTGGCCATCGACAAGGCGGCCGAATACTCCTGCGAGGACTCGGACCAGACCCGGGATGTGCACCGTGTGCTGTGGCCGCAGCTCGAAGCCGCACCGGACCTGCGCCACATCTACGAACTGGAAATGGCCAGCAGCGAGGCGCTCTACCGCATCGAGCGCAACGGCGTGCTGATCGATGCGCCCACGCTGGCGGCGCAGAGCCACGAGCTGGGCCAGCGCATCCTGCAGCTGGAGTCCGAGGCCTTCGAGATTGCCGGCCAGCCCTTCAACCTGGCCAGCCCCAAGCAGCTGGGCGAAATCTTCTTCGACAAGCTGGGCATGCCGGTAGTCAAGAAAACCGCCACCGGCGCACGCAGCACCGACGAAGAGGTGCTGGAGAAACTGGCCGAGGACTACCCGCTGCCCGCCAAGCTGCTGGAGCACCGGTCCCTGAGCAAGCTCAAGGGCACCTACACCGACAAGCTGGCCCAGCTGGCACTGCCGCGAACCGGCCGCGTCCACACGCACTATGCGCAGGCGGTGGCCGTCACCGGGCGCCTGTCCAGCAACGACCCGAACCTGCAGAACATCCCGATCCGCACACCCGAAGGCCGGCGCGTGCGCGAGGCCTTCGTGGCGCCCGCCGGCCGCCTGATCGCGAGCGCCGACTACAGCCAGATCGAGCTGCGCATCATGGCCCACCTGAGCGACGACGCCAGCCTGCTGCGCGCCTTCGGCGAGGGCCTGGACGTGCACCGCGCCACCGCGGCCGAGGTGTTCGGCGTGGCGGTGGACCAGGTCACTAGCGAGCAGCGGCGCTATGCCAAGGTCATCAACTTCGGCCTGATCTACGGCATGAGCAGCTTCGGCCTGGCCAAGAACCTGGGCATCGAGACGAAGGCCGCGGCCGCCTACATCGACCGCTACTTCCAGCGCTACCCGGGCGTCAAGGCCTACATGGACGAGACCCGTGCCAGCGCCAAGGAGAAGGGCTATGTGGAGACCGTGTTCGGCCGCCGCCTGTACCTGCCCGAGATCAACTCGCCCAACGGCCCGCGCCGCGCCGGCGCCGAGCGCGCCGCCATCAATGCGCCCATGCAGGGCACGGCGGCGGACCTGATCAAGAAGAGCATGGTCGAGGTCCAGCGCGTGCTCGACGCCGAAGGCCGCGGCACGCTGATGATCATGCAGGTGCATGACGAACTGGTATTCGAGCTGCCCGAGTCCGAGGCCGACTGGGTGCGCACCGAGGTGCCGCGCATCATGGCCGGCGTGGCGCAGTTGAAGGTGCCGCTGCTGGCCGAAGTGGGCGTGGGCGCCAACTGGGACAAGGCGCACTGAGCGCCCGGGTCAGCGAGCTGCGCCGCGCGGTTTGCGCCCCTGCGCGTGCGGCGGCAGGATCCAGGCCGGATGGCGTTCCATCACGGCGGTGCTGGCGTCCTGCACCGCCTGCATGGCCGCCGTCACCAGCGGGCTGCGGCTGCCAGTGCGGCGGGTGACCAGCCCGAGGGAGCGCACCGGCCCGTCCACCACCTCCGACAGCTGCATGCCGCGCAGGCTGCCGATGGGCAGCATGCCCAGGTAGGGCAGCACGGCAATGCCCAGGCCCTTCCGGACGAAGGCGGCGATCGTGCCGACCTGGTCCATCTGCATCTTGGGACGGAACTCCACGCCGCGCTGCAGGTAGGCGGCGCTGATGTAGCGCAGGGCGGTGCTGGCGTTGGTCAGCGTGATCAGGGGCAGGTCCATCAGCTCGTCCAGGTGCATCCGCGCCCGCACCTGGCGGGACCAGGGCGGGCACGACAGCAGCACGAAACGGTCGCGCAGCAGCTCCTGGTACATCAGGTCCGGATGCGAGGGCGCAACCGAGGCGAGCGCGAAATCCACCTCGTAGTTGAGCAGGCGCTTGATGGCAGCGCCATTGGAGCAATCGTGCACCGTGATCTGCACGGCGGGGTGCTCGCGCTCCAGCGCCGCGCAGACGCTGGGCATCAGCGCATGGGCGAACGAGGGCAGCGCCGCAATGGCCAGCTGCAGCGCCTCCTGCTGCGCGGACGTGCGCAGGCGCTGCAGGCCCGCCTCGTATTCGCCCACGATGGTGCGTGCCACCGGCAGCAGCTTGGCGCCGCCTTCTGTCAGCTGCACGCTGCGGGTGGTGCGCTCGAACAGCGGCAGGCCCAGCGTGCCTTCGATCTCGCGAATGGCCTTGCTCAGGGCTGGCTGGGTCATGAACAGCTGTTCGGCGCTCTTGCTGAAATTGAGCGATTCGGCCAGGGCCAGGAACATGCGCAGTTGGCGCGGAGAAATATTCATTCTTTCAATTTATAAATGCGAGCGTAGAAAGAATTTAAAAAATATATCGTCGCGGCCTAGGATGCGGGAAATCGTTGTTCACCCAGGAAAGATTTTCCCCATGGCCCGCATCCCCTACGCCGACTGCAGCAGCGAGGCAGCCCGCCCCTTGGCCGAGCGCATTGTGGCCGAGCGTGGCAGCGTGCTGCATCTCTACCAGATGCTGATGCACAGCACACCGATCGCCCAGGGCTGGCTCAGCTACCTGACTGCCGTGCGCCAGCAGTCTTCGCTGCCCGGCGACGTGCGGGAGCTGGTCATCATGCGCGTGGCCCTGGTCAATCGCGCACCGTACGAGGCGGACCAGCACGCCCCGATCGCGCTGCGCGAGGGCGTCTCGCAGGCGCAGCTCGATGCCCTCGCTGAATGGAGCGGCAGTTCCCTGTTCGATGCGCGACTGCGTGCCGTGCTGGCCTACACCGATGCCATGACCGTGCAGGTGCAGGTACCCGACCCGGTGTTCGCGCAGGTGTCATCCCATTTCGCGGCGGCGCAGGTGGTGGAGCTGACCGCCACCATCGCCGCCTACAACATGGTCTCGCGCTTTCTCGAGGCGCTGCAGATCCATTCGGACGACGCGCGCCCCACGGCGTAGGTTCCCCCCGCATTTCTTCGGTGCGCCGCTTGCGCGGCGTGCCGGGTTGCGTTGCCGCCAGCTTCCATGGAGGGCGGCCTTTTTTTGTCCAAGAGTGTTGGAGGAGACATGACTATGAAAAAAGCGATGCTGCTGGCCGCCTGCCTGCTGCCCCTGGCGGTGATGGCCCAGGACGTGTGGCCGAGCCGCCCGATCACCTTCGTGGTGCCCTATCCGCCGGGCGGCCCGACTGACCTGATGGCGCGCCTGATCGCCACGCCGCTGTCCAGGAAGCTGAACGTGCCGGTGGTCGTCGAGAACAAGGCGGGCGCCAGCGGCAACATCGGTACGCTGCAGGTGGTCAAGGCCCGGCCCGACGGCTACACCATCCTGCTGGCGGCCAGCGGCAACCTGTCCGCCAACCAGTACCTGTACGGCAAACTGGGGTTCGATCCGATCAAGGACCTGGCGCCGGTCGTCCAGATATCGAAGTTCCCCTTGGTGCTCGAAGTGCCCGAGAGCAGCAAGATCAAGACCTTCCAGGACTACGTGAACTACGCACGCAATCCGGACAACCGCGCCACCTTCGGCTCGGCCAGCAACGGCTCGCCCCAGCACCTGGGCGCCGAGCTGTTCAAGTCGACGGCCAGGCTCGATATCTCGCACGTGCCGTACAAGGGCGCGGGGCCTGCCATCGTGGACCTGATGGGCGGGCAGATCACCAGCATGTTCGACATCCTGGGCAGCTCCATGCAGCACATCCGGTCTGGCAAGCTGAGGCCGCTGGCGGTGACGACGAAGACGCGTTTCTCGGATTTGCCCGACGTGCCGTCGATCAGCGAACTGGGCTATCCGGACTTCGAGTACTACGCCTGGCACGGCATCTCCACCACCGCCGGCACGCCCAAGCCCGTCATCACGCGCCTGAACGCCGAGCTCAACAGCATCTTTGCCGACGAGGCCTTCAAGAAGCGCTGGCACGAGATCGGCTCCGACATCGTCACCGGTACGCCGGAGCAGTTCGATGCCTTCATCAAGGAGGAAGCCCGAAAGATGGCCGTCCTGATCAAGGACCTGAAGATCCAGCTGGATTGACGAGTGCCCCGAAATGCCTTGCGGCTTCGGGGCCTGTTTGCCTGGCGGGCCGCACCCCCTAGACTGGCGCCTCCTTTCTTCAACAGGAGTACCGTCCATGCTGCACAAAGACCTGCGTACCGACTTCGATTCCCTGCGCCCGGGCGCATCGACCGAGGGCGGCGCCACCCGCCGCACCGCGCTCAAGGCCGCGCTGGGGGCCGGCTACGCGGCGGCCACGCTGCCGATCGCGGCGCAGACGGTCATCGTCACCTCGCTCGACGGGCTCACTGCCGGGCGCACCAGCTATCCGGTCGCGGGCTTCAACGTGCCGGCCTACTACGCGGCGCCGGCCGGCAAGACCGGCCTGCCGGTGATCCTGGTGGTGCAGGAGATCTTTGGCGTGCACGCCTACATCGAGGACGTCTGCCGCCGCTTCGCCAAGCTGGGCTACCTGGCCATCGCGCCCGAGCTGTACGCGCGCCAGGGCGACGCCACGGGGTACACCGACATTCCCAAACTGATGGCCGACATCGTCTCCAAGGTGCCCGATGCGCAGGTGCTGGGCGACCTGGACGGTGCGCTGGCCTGGGCCGCCGCCAATGGCGGCGATACGGCGCGTGCCGGCATCACCGGCTTCTGCTGGGGTGGGCGCATCACCTGGCTGTATGCGGCGCGCGGGCCGGTCAAGGCCGGCGTGGCCTGGTACGGCCGGCTGGTGGGCGACAAGACCGCGCTCACGCCGCAGCAGCCGGTGGATATCGGCGCCAGCCTGCGCGCGCCGGTGCTGGGCCTGTATGGCGCGGAAGATTCGGGCATACCCCTTGACACGATCAGTAAGATGAAAATGGCCTTGGCGTCCGGCACTGCCGCCGCCCAGGCTTCGCAGTTCCTGGTCTACCAGGGCGCGGGGCACGCCTTCCATGCCGACTACCGTCCCAGCTACCGCCAGGCACCGGCTGAGGAAGGCTGGAGGCGCGCCCTGGAGTGGTTCCGCACGAACGGCGTGGCGTAGCGTCTGCCCACCGCCCCCGGAGCCGGCTGCGTGCCGAGCCGCCCCGCTTCTGCGTGGCGGCTTTTTTTCGTGGTAGCCAAGGTTTTGGCATGAAATATGACGCTGGCCGGCGTCGAACATAGGGTTTTAGCTATGGTATTGGTAGCAATTGTGCTGGCGACGCTGGCAGCGGGAATCGGTAGCGTGTGGCTGGCGGCCTGGCTGCTGCGCATGGGTTTGGGTGGCCGCGATGGCGGCGTGGGGCCGCAGCATCTGCTGAGCCTGGCCGCCGGCGCGCTGCTGGCCACTGCCTTCATGCACCTGCTGCCGGAGGCCTTCGAGAGCGCGGTGGCGCCGCACGCGCTGTTCACGACGCTGCTGGTGGGGCTGGTGTTCTTCTTCCTGCTGGACAAGGCCGAGCTCTGGCACCACGGCCATGAGCACGGCTCCGGCCCCGAAGGCTCCGACGGGACCGCGCTGCACGCCCATGCCCATGACCACGGCCATGACCATGACCATGACCATGGACACGCGCACCACCATGCGCCGCCGCGGGCCGGCGGCTGGGCGATCCTCACCGGCGACAGCGTGCACTGCTTTGGCGACGGCATCCTGATCGCCTCGGCCTTCGCTGCCGACCTGCGGCTGGGCCTGGCCGCGGCCCTGGCGGTGCTGGCGCACGAGGTACCGCACCACATGGGCGACCTGGTGGTGGTGCGCCAGAGCAGCGGCAACCGGCGCGCGGCGCTGGTCAAGGTGTCCCTGGCCGGCGCGCTGACGGTGCTGGGCGGCCTGGCGGGCCACTTCCTGGTGGAGCAGCTGCGCAGCTGGCTGCCGTTCTTCCTGGTGGTGGCCGCCAGCAGCTTTGTCTACGTGGCGCTGGCCGACCTGATCCCGCAGCTGCAGAAGCGCCTGGACGTGCGCCAGACGGCGATCCAGGTGAGCTGGCTGCTGGCGGGCATCGTGCTGGTCACGCTGGTGAGCGGCCTGGCGCACGGCGGCCACGGCCATGAAGGGCATGACCACGAGCACCACGACGACCCTGCCGTGACGGCCCCCGCCGCACGCTGACGCACGGGGCGCGTGCGCCGGCGCCCCGGTTGCGCGATGATGGCTGGCCCGATGGCTCTGGAGCTGCCGCCATGACCCAAGCGCTTGCCACCCGCTGCTGCATCGTCGGTGCCGGCCCCGCCGGCATGGTGCTGGGCCTGCTGCTGGCGCGCGCCGGTGTGCCGGTGGTGGTACTGGAGAAGCACGCCGATTTCCTGCGCGATTTCCGTGGCGACACCGTGCATCCGTCCACGCTGCAGGTGCTGCACGAGCTGGGCCTGCTTGACGCCTTCCTGCAGCGGCCGCACCAGAAGGTGCGCGTGCTGGGCGTGAGCTTGGTGGGCGACTTTCCGGGCGAGGAGGTGCGGGCCACCGTGGCCGACTTCTCGCGCCTGCGTACCCGCTGCAATTTCATCGCGCTGATGCCGCAGTGGGACTTCCTCGATTTCCTGTACGGCGAGGCCGCCCGCTACCCGCACTTCCGCCTGCTGCGGCAGACCGAGGCCACCGGCGTGCTGGAGCACGGGGGCCGCATCGCCGGTGTGCAGGCACGCTCGGGCGAGGGGCCGCTCGAAGTGGCGGCCGACCTCGTGGTGGCCTGCGACGGCCGGCATTCGGTGCTGCGCGCGGCCGCGGGCCTGGCGGTGCGTGAACTGGGCGCGCCGATCGACGTGCTGTGGCTGCGCCTGCCCAGGGATGCCGGCGATCCGGCCAGCACTGGCGGGCGCCTGGGCCGGGGGCGCTTTCTCGTGATGATCGACCGCGGCGACTATTGGCAGTGCGCCTTCGTCATTCCCAAGGGCGGCATCGGGGCCTTGCAGCAGCGCGGCTTTGCTGCCTTCCAGCAGGACGTGGCCGCGGTAGCGCCCTTCCTGGAGGCGCGCCTGCGCCAGTTGGCCGGCTGGGACGACGTCAAGCTGCTCAGCGTGGCGGTGGACCGGCTGGAGCGCTGGTGGCGTCCCGGCCTGTTGTGCATCGGCGACGCTGCGCATGCCATGTCGCCGATCGGCGGGGTCGGCATCAACCTGGCGGTGCAGGACGCGGTGGCCACCGCCAACCGGCTGGCGCCGGCGCTGGCCGATGCCCAGGGCTGGCCGGCGGCGCGGCTCGACCCGCTGCTGGCCGCGGTGCAGCGCCGCCGCGCCTGGCCCGCGCGTGTGACGCAGGCGGTGCAGGTGCTGGTGCAGAACCGGGTACTCGCCCCGGCGCTGGCCGACCGGGGGCCGGCCCATATCCATGTGCCGCTGCTGCTGCGCCTGCTGGACCATTGGCCCTGGCTGCAGGGCCTGCCTGCGCGCGCGGTCGGGATCGGTGTGCGGCCAGAACACCTGGCAGAGTGACCGGGGCACGCCCAGGCTTCGCGCACGGCGTGCCTTTGTGATCCATGCGCCGCGCAGGAGTCGCTGCGCGATGGCGGTGGGTCAGGACGCCAGCGCGTCGCGCACCACCGTCAGTTGCCGGCGCGAGACGAACAGCAGCTCGGGCACGCCGTGCAGCCGTACTGCCCAGCCTTCGCCTTCCTCGCGGTCGTAGTGGCGCTCCAGCGCCCGCACTGCCCGGCGCGCCACCAGCGCGTTGCGGTGTACCCGCAGGAAACGCGGCGCATAGCGTTCTTCCAGGTCCTGCAGCGCGCCGTCGAGGATGTAGCTGCGCTCGGCGGTGCGCACGGTGATGTACTTCATCTCGGCCTTGAGGTAGAGCACCTCTTCGACCGGCACGCGGTCGGTGCGGCCGCGGTCCTGGATGACCAGGGTGTTCAGGCCGGAATCAGCCAGAAGCCTTTGCCGATTCACGACTATTCGCTCTGCTTTTTGTAGCGCCTGCTGCAGGCGTTCGAGCCGTACCGGCTTGGTCAGGTAGTCGGCTGCGTCCAGCTCGAAGGCGGCCAGCGCGTGCTCGGCGTGCGCGGTGACGAAGACGACCGCCGGCGGGCTGTCCAGGCTGCGCAGGGTGGCGGCCAGGGTCAGGCCGTCGTCGCCCGGCATGTGGATGTCCAGCAGCGCCACGTCGAAGCCCCGGGTCTGCAGCAGGGCACGCGCCTGCTGCGCATTGGCCGCTTCCTCCACCCGCCCTGGCGCTGGCGCGTTGCAGTCGCCCAGCAGGGTGCGCAGCCGTTGCCGCGCCAGGGGCTCGTCGTCCACCAGAAGAATGTCAAGAGGCATGGTCGGGTACCGTTGGCAGGGAAAACAGGGGCGTCATGCGGGCAGCCGGATACGCACGCGGTAGAGGTCGCCGCGGCGCTCGGCGCGGAAGTCGCCTTCCACATCGTGCAGCAGCGCCAGCCGTGCACGCACGTTGTCCTGGGCGATGCCCTGGCCGGCGCGTGGCGGTGGCGTGCCCTCGGCGGCCGGCGGCACGTCGTTGGTGATCTTCACGATCACCGAGCTGCCGCGGCGCTCGGTGGAGATGAGCAGGCGTGCGCCGCGGGCGCTGGCCTCCACGCCGTGGATGACGGCGTTCTCCACCAGCGGCTGCAGCAGCAGCGGTGGTACCCGGGCCTCGCCCGCGGCAGGATCGAGCGCCCACTCCACCCGCAGGCGGTTGCCGAAGCGCACCTGCTCGATGGCGAGGTAGCGCTGCGCCAGCACGATCTCCTCAGCCAGCGTGGTCGATTCGCCGTGCTCCACCAGCGCGTGGCGGAACAGGTCGCTCAGGTCCTCCAGCAGCGCCTCGGCGCGCGAGGGTTCGGCCCGTACCAGGGCGATGGCGCTGTTGAGCGTGTTGAACAGGAAGTGCGGCCTGATGCGCGCCTGCAGTTCGGCCAGTTGTGCCGCCATGGTTGCGGGCGTGCGCCCGCGCGCGCGCAGTACCAGGCCCGCCATCAGCAGCATGGCCACCAGCGCCCCCGCGACGGCCGACGCGACCCAGGGCGCCGTGGCTTCGCGGTCCGGCAGCAGCGCCAGCAGCGCGCAGGCGCCCAGCCCGGCGAGCGCGCCCAGTGCTGCGCCGGCCGCGTACTGTGCTGGCTTGGGCCAGCGCACCAGCAGGCGCTGCAGGCTGCAGGCCACCAGCAGCCAGCCGAGCGTGGCCGGCAGCACGCCGGCCGTCAGCATCGCCAGCCGCGACAGCCAGTCCAGCGTGCCCGCCGCCCCGAACAGCGCGCCGGCACCCGCCACGGTCTCCACCAGCAGCACGGCGCGCAGCACCACGCCGATATGGCAGGCGTCGAAGGGCTGCACCGGCACCGGACGCGCTGGCGAGTCGCCGGTATCCGGCGGCAGGGAGTGGACCGATAAAATTCGCGCTTCTTTCATGGCAGGCAACCGGGCCGCCCGGTGTTTGCGTAACAGATTATTACCACCTCCATGGTTTCCAGCTCTTTCCCGCTTACTCCCAGCAACCAGCTTGACAAGAAATCAGAAGCGTGGTCGGCTCTTTTTTCCGAGCCGATGAGCGATCTGGTCAAGCGCTACACCGCCAGCGTCTTCTTCGACAAGCGCCTGTGGCAGGCCGACATCCAGGGTAGCCTGGCGCATGCCGACATGTTGGCGGCACAGGGCATCATCGCCGCAGACGACCACGCCGCCATCCAGCGCGGCATGGCGCAGATCACGCAGGAAATCGAATCCGGCGCGTTCGAGTGGAAGCTGGACCTGGAGGACGTGCACCTCAACATCGAGGCGCGCCTGACCCAACTGGTGGGCGATGCCGGCAAGCGCCTGCACACCGGCCGCAGCCGCAACGACCAGGTCGCCACGGACGTGCGCCTGTGGCTGCGCGGCGAGATCGACCTGATCGGCGGCCTGCTGACCGACCTGCAGAAGGCGCTGGTCGACATCGCCGACAAGAACGTCGATGTGATCCTGCCGGGCTTCACGCATCTGCAGGTGGCGCAGCCGGTGAGCTTTGGCCATCACATGCTGGCCTATGTGGAGATGTTTGCACGCGACGCCGAGCGCATGGCCGACCTGCGCCGCCGCGTCAACCGCCTGCCGCTGGGCGCCGCCGCGCTGGCCGGCACCAGCTACCCGCTGGACCGCGAGCGCGTGGCGCGCACGCTGGGCATGGAAGGCGTCTGCCAGAACAGCCTGGACGCGGTGAGCGACCGCGACTTCGCCATCGAGTTCACGGCCGCGGCCTCGCTGGCCATGGTGCACATCAGCCGCATGAGCGAAGAGCTGATCCTGTGGATGAGCCAGAGCTTCGGCTTCATCGACATCGCCGACCGCTTCTGCACCGGCTCGTCGATCATGCCGCAGAAGAAGAACCCCGACGTGCCCGAGCTGGCGCGTGGCAAGACCGGCCGCGTGGTCGGCCACCTGATGGGCCTGATCACCCTGATGAAGGGCCAGCCCCTGGCCTACAACAAGGACAACCAGGAAGACAAGGAGCCGCTGTTCGACACGGTGGACACCCTGAAGGACACGCTGCGCATCTTCGCCGAGATGGTCGGCGGCATCACCGTCAAGCCCGAGGCCATGGAAAAGGCCGCACTGCGCGGCTACGCCACCGCCACCGACCTGGCCGACTACATGACCAAGAAGGACCTGCCCTTCCGCGACGCGCACGAGGCCGTGGCCCACGCCGTCAAGACTGCCATCGCCCAGGGCGTGGACCTGTCCGAGCTGCCGCTGGAGGCGCTGCAGAAGTTCAATCCCAAGATCGAGGCCGACGTATACGAGGTGCTGAGCCTGCGCGGCTCGCTCAATGCGCGCAGCACGCTGGGCGGCACTGCGCCGGCGCTGGTGCGCCAGCAGGTGGCAAGGCACCGCGCACGGCTCGCCTGACTTTAAGAATCGTCTCAGGCCGCCGGCGCAGAATCAGCCTTCCTTAGAGGAGACTGCCCCCATGCGCCTGCTGCTGGTAGAAGACGACGCCATGATCGGCGAAGCCCTGCTCGACGTGCTGCGGGGCGAGCACTACGCGGTCGACTGGGTGCGCGACGGCGCCATGGCCGACACGGCGCTGCAGCACGAGCACTACGACCTGGTGCTGCTGGACCTGGGCCTGCCCAGGCGCGACGGGCTGGAGGTGCTGCGCGCCTTGCGCGCGCGCGGCGAGAAATTGCCGGTGCTGATCGCCACCGCGCGCGATGCCATCACCGACCGCGTCGCCGGCCTGGACGCCGGCGCCGACGACTACGTGGTCAAGCCCTACGACACCGACGAGCTGCTGGCACGCATCCGCGCCCTGATCCGGCGCGGCGAAGGCCATGCCGGGCCCCTGTATGCGCACCGCGGCGTCACGCTCGACCCGGCCACCCATGGCGCTACGCTCGACGGCCAGCCGGTGGTGCTGTCGGCGCGCGAATGGGCCGTGCTCGAACCCATGCTGGCGCGCCCGGGCGTGCTGTTCTCGCGCACCCAGCTGGAGGAAAAGCTGTTCGGCTGGAAGGACGACGTCAGCAGCAACGCGGTCGAGGTCTACATCCACGGCGTGCGCAAGAAGCTCGGCGCCGAGCTGATCCAGACCGTGCGCGGGCTGGGCTACATGGTGCCCAAATGAGTGCGATCGGCTGGCTCCGGCATCTGGCACCGCGCTCGCTGCGCACCCGCCTGCTCGGGCTGGTGCTGGCCTGCATCCTGCTCGGCAGCGCAGTGCTGGCCGCAGGCGCCTACCGCGGCGCGCTGCGCGAGGCCGACGCCATGAACGACCTGCACCTGCAGCAGGTCGCGCAGTCGCTGCGCAGCAACATTCCGCTGGGGTCTCTGCAGGGCCTCAACGATGACGCCGACCTGGACCTGCTGGTGCAGATCTGGGGGCCGGACGGCGTGCAGATCTACCGCTCGGCGCGCGCCGAGCTGCCGCAGCATGCGGTGCTGGGCTTCTCCGACGTGACGGTGCAGGGCACGCGCTACCGCGTCTATTCGATCCAGACACCGCTGCAGACGGTGCAGATCGCGCAGGACATGGACGCCCGCCAGCGCCGTGCGCGCGGGCAGGCGCTGCGGGCCACGCTGCCGGCCCTTCTGACCGGGCCGTTGCTGATGCTGGCCGTGGGCTGGATCATCAGCCGCACGCTGGCGCCGGTGGAGCGCATGCGCCGCCAGGTGGCCAGCCGTGCCGCCGACGACCTGGACCCGCTGCCCGAGGACGGCCTGCCCGACGAGGTGCGCCCGCTGGTGCAGGAGCTCAACCTGCTGTTCGGCCGCACGCGTGGCGCCTTCGATGCGCAGCGGCATTTCGTCGCCGACGCGGCGCACGAACTGCGCTCGCCGCTCACCGCGCTCAAGCTGCAGGTGCAGGCACTGCGCCGCGCGCCCGAGGGCGACGCACGCGAACTGGCCGTGGCGCGCCTGGGCCAGGGTATAGACCGCGCCATCGCACTGGTCGGGCAGCTGCTGGTGCTGGCCCGGCAGGAGGCCGGCGGCGAGCACGCCAGCGCCCTGACAGAGGTGGACCTGCAGGACCTGCTGCGCCAGGCCATGGCCGACGTGGTGCCGCCGTCGCAGGCCCGTGGCATCGACCTGGGCCTGCAGCATGCGGAGTCCGCCCGGGTGCGCGGCCAGGCCGATGCGCTGCGCATCCTGCTGCGCAACCTGCTCGACAACGCGGTCAAGTTCTCGCCCGCCGGCGGCCGCGTCGATGCCGAGCTGCGGCAGGAGCAGGGCGTGGCCCTGGTCGCCGTGGACGACAGCGGCCCGGGCATTGCCGCGGCAGACCGCGAGCGCGTGTTCGACCGCTTCTACCGCAGCCCCGAGGCCACCGCGGCCGGCAGCGGCCTGGGCCTGGCCATCGTCAAGGCCATTGCCGACCGCCACGGCGCCACGGTGCGGCTGGAGCGCTCCGCCCGCCTGGGCGGCTTGCGCGTGGAGATCCGCTTCCCTCTCGCTTCATGAACCACCAGAACGACAAGTCCGCGCACTACCGCATCGTGCCGCTGGTAGTGGCCTGCCCGCTGTTCCTGCAGAACCTCGACACCTCGGTCATGGCGACTGCGCTGCCCTCCATCGCGGGCTCGCTGGAGGTACAGGTGCTGCACCTGAACCTGGCGATCACCGCCTACCTGCTGAGCCTGGCGGTGTTCCTGCCGGTCAGCGGCTGGCTGTCCGAGCGCTTCGGCCCCAAGCGCGTGTTCTGCGGCGCCATCATCTTCTTCTCGCTCGGTTCTGCGCTGTGCGGCGCGGCGCAGTCGCTGCCGCAACTGGTGCTGTTTCGCGTGCTGCAGGGCATCGGCGGCGCGATGATGGTGCCGGTTGGCCGGCTGATCCTGCTGCGCAGCGTGCCGCCGGCGCAAATGGTCAGTGCGATGGTCTGGTTCACGGTGCCGGGGGCCATAGGCCGCATGGCCGGACCGCTGTTTGGCGGCGCCATCGTCACGCTGGTGTCCTGGCGCTGGATCTTCCTGGTCAACATTCCGTTCGGCCTGCTGGGCGTGCTGATGGCAATGCGCTACATCGACGCCGACGCCACTGCGCCCGATCCGGCGGGCCTGACGCCGTTCGACCTGCTCGGCTTCGTGCTGCTGGCCGTGGGGCTGACCTGCCTGCTGGGCGCGCTGGAGACCGCCGGCCGCGCGCTGGTGCCGGTGGCTGCGAGCTGGGGCATGGCCGGCGCGGGCCTGCTGGCGCTCTGGGCCTACTACCGCCACGGCCGGCGCCGCAGCGAGCCGCTGATCGATCTGGCCATCCTGCGCTACCCGACCTACCGCGCCGCGGTGCTGGGCGGCATGCCGCTGCGCATCGCCATCGGCGCCTCGCCCTTCCTGCTGCCGCTGATGCTGCAGCTGGGCTTCGGCCTGTCACCGCTGAAGTCGGGGCTGCTCACGGTGGCCACGGCCATCGGCTCGCTCAGCACCCGCACCGTGGTGGCGCGCCTGATCCGTGCCGTGGGCTTCCGCTCGCTGCTGGTGGGGGCCACGGCCATGACCAGCATCCTGTACGCCTGCTACGGCCTGTTCCGGCCGACCACGCCGCACGTGCTGATGTTCTGCGTGATGCTGCTGGGTGGCCTCTGCAACTCCATGGCCATGGTCACGCTCAATACGCTGGGCTACAGCGAAATTCCACGCCCGCGCATGAGCCACGCAACGGCGCTTGCCAGCATGGCGCAGCAGCTGTCGGTCAGCCTGGGGGTGGTCATGGGGGCCGCGCTGCTGACGCTCACCAGCCTGCTGCGCGGCGGCGACGCCGCCCATTTGCAGGCGGGCGATTTCTCGCCGGCCTTCGCCGTCGTCGGGATGATGACCCTGCTGTCCGTGCTGGCATTTGCGCGGCTGCGCAAGGAAGAGGGCGAGGAGCTGCGCGCCGGGTGAAGGCGCCTTGCCCGCGGGTCTAAGCCTCGTCTAAGACGGGGCCCGCATCATCACTCCATCCCATCCCCTACCCAGGAGTGACACCATGCGACTCGCCTCACTGACCACCTCGCCCACGCGCCTCGTCGTGGCCCTTCTCGCGGCCGGCGCCATTGGCGGTGCAGGCGTCTCTGCGGTTGAATTCGCGCACACCCGCGTGCATGCCCAGCCGGCGCCAGCCGCCATGGTCGCGGCGCCCGGTGCGTCCATCGCGCTGCCGGACTTCTCCACCATCACCAAGCAGTACGGGCCGGCCGTGGTGAACATCAGCGTCGTCGGCACCGCCAAGGTGGCCGACAACTCGGACGACGATGGCATGCCGAACGATCCGTTCTTCGAATTCTTCAAGCGCTTCGAGCAGCAACAGCAGCAGGGCGGCCACGCCCAGCGCCCGAAGGCGCCGCGCACGGTGCCGATGCGCGGCGAGGGCTCGGGCTTCATCGTCAGCCCGGACGGCATCATCATCACCAACGCCCACGTGGTGAAGGACGCCAAGGAGGTCACGGTCAAGTTGACCGACCGGCGCGAACTGCGGGCCAAGGTGCTGGGTGCCGATGCCAAGACCGATATCGCGGTGCTCAAGGTCGAGGCCCGCAACCTGCCGGTGGTCAAGATCGGCAGCAGCGATGCGCTCAACGTCGGCGAATGGGTGCTGGCCATCGGTTCGCCCTTCGGCTTCGAGAACACCGTGACGGCCGGCGTGGTCAGTGCCAAGAACCGTGCGCTGCCCGACGACAGCGCCGTGCCCTTCATCCAGACCGACGTGCCGGTCAACCCTGGCAATTCGGGTGGCCCGCTGTTCAACGCGCGCGGCGAGGTGGTGGGCATCAACTCGCAGATCTACAGCCGCACCGGCGGCTACCAGGGCGTGTCCTTCGCGATCCCGATCGATCTGGCGAGCAAGGTCGAACAGCAGATCGTCGCCCACGGCAAGGTCCAGCATGCGCGCCTGGGTGTGATGGTGCAGGAAGTCAACCAGACACTGGCCGACTCCTTCAAGCTCGATGCGCCCGAAGGCGCGCTGGTGGCCAATGTGGAGAAGGGCAGCCCGGCCGACAAGGCAGGCCTGGAGACCGGCGACGTGATCCGCAAGGTCGATGGCAAGCCCATCGTGTCCTCGGCCGACCTGCCGGCGCAGATCGGCCTGGCCACGCCCGGCGAGAAGGTGCAGCTGCAGGTGTGGCGCAAGGGCTCGACGCGCGAGCTGACCGCCACGCTGGGCAATGACGCCGACAAGAGCACGCAGGTGGCCGGAAACGACAGCGCACCGGGCCAGGGCAAGCTGGGCCTGGCCCTGCGTCCTCTCAACCCGCAGGAGCGCGAGGAAGCCGGCGTGGCCGGCGGCCTGCTGGTGCAGGACGCGAGCGGTGCGGCCGAACTGGCCGGCATCCAGGCCGGTGACGTGCTGCTGGCGATCAATGGCACGCCGGTGCGCAGTGTCGACCAGGTGCGCGCCGTGGTGGCGAAGTCCGACAAGTCGGTGGCCCTGCTGGTGCAGCGCGGGGACAACAAGATCTTCGTGCCGGTGCATCTCGGCTGAACCCCGGGCTGCGCAAGGCGTGTCCCAGCCCCTTCTGCATAGAGGTCTTTTACAGGTATGCCATCGCAAGATGGCATACCTGTTGCTTTTTGGCCCATGCGTCAACGGGAAAGCTGTAACGGGTTTGGGCGTCCCCGGGCCAGCGCTGGCGCGCTGGATCCAGCAACGCGTGGTCGCGGGCTGCCGCTACGTGCCGCACCGTCCTTTGCCGTATCGAGACATCGCCGAAGGGCTGATCCGCTGGGTCGGCCTGCAGACTTAGCGACGGATATCGCGCTGGCGGCGAGCCTGCAGCACCCCAGCCATTGCCAGCAGCAGCGTCAGGCATAGCAAGCCCCATTCCGACAAGGACGGCACGCCTGTCGCCCCACCCGCACCCGGAAGCGCCGGGCCACCCGGATCGTGAATGTGGCTGTTGGCAGTGAGGTCTGTGTCGCCGTCCTGGCCGTCGGTCAGCGTCAGCGTCACGGTGTTGCCGCTGATGACGGCGTTGGGATAGATGTACCAGTGCGGCGTCGCGTTGGCGGCGGTCGGGCCGAACTTGTAATACACGGAACCGGCGGCAATCGCCGTCGGATAGGTGATGACCACCGTTGCCATGGAGCCGGCGGTTCCCGTCGTCAGATCGACGTCGAACAGCCCCTGCGGGAACGTGACGCCAGCCGGTGGCGGCGTGGCCGGCGAAGCCGCATGCCCCGTGACCGGAATGAAGCCGGCCGAGGCGCCCGTGTTCAGTTGCCAGCCATTGGCCACGCCCACGCTGGCCGTGACCGCGCCGGTGTTGGTCGCGGTGTTGCCCACTGGTGCCTGGCAGCTCGCCGTACCGCCGCCGCCCGAGCCGGCGCAGCTCCAGCCCCAGGACGAGCCCGCGCGTGACACCACGCCCGCCGTGCCGGCGCCGCACAGGTTGGCGGCCGGCATGAATGAGGTGGCAGTGCTCGCGGCCGTGCCGCAGGTGCCGCTCACAGCGGCCACGTAGGTGAATTGATCGTTGTTGCTGATCGCGCTGGTGCCGCCGGAGGAGACGACCCGCACGTCCACCGTGCCCGCCGCGTGGGCCGGTGTCGAGGTCGTGATCGAGGTGTCGTTGACGACGGTGTAAGTCACCGAGCTGCCGCCGATGGTCACCGAGGTCGCGCCGGTGAAGTTGTTGCCGGCGATCGTGATGGCCGTGCCGCCGGCGGCCGCGCCACTGGCTGGCGAGACGCTGGCGATGTAGGGCGGCGCCACGGCCAGCGTACAGCCTGGTTGCACCGTAGCGGGGTCCACGGCCCACTGGAACGGGCTGGAGGCCGGAATGCCGTTGCCGTTGCTGACCGCGACGTTCTGAGTCACGCTGTCGAACGAGGCGTTGTCAACGCCCGTGCCGCCGCCATAGGTGCCGAAGCCAAACAACGGTCCATAGCGCGAGAGGTTGGGAAACCCCAGCGTCCCGCCGACTGCCGCGGCCAGGCTGGACGCCAGCGACGAGTGGCCCCACCAGGGCGTGGCGATCAGCGAGGCCTGGCAGGTGTTGTAGCTCTGGGCGGTGATGAAGGCCACGTTGTAGGTCGTGCCGCCCACCGTAAGGCTCACGGTCGAACCGGCCTGCGGGATGGTGCCGGCGGTGCTGGTGGGCGTGGTGCTGGGCACGTAGTTCGCCGTGTCGGTGCAGGTGGCCAGACCGGTCGTGGGCGTGTAGGTGACACTGCCGCCGAGGTTGTAGCCGGTGCCGTTGGCCACGAAGGTGCCGTAGTCGGTGGCGTCGCTGATGAACAGGAAACCCTGCGTGCCCAGGCCATACACCCTGCCATTAGCGGACACCTGGCGCACCAGCGAGCCGTTGGAGGCGTAGAGCGACACGCTGTACTTGCACGGCGACGAATTGGTTTTGGCGAACTGGTAGTACTGCCCGGCCGACATGGTGAACTGCCCGAGGCCGTCGTCAAAGGGGTTGGCGAACGAGGAGGCCGTGAACGAACTGCCTGCCACCGGGGTCGCCGGGTTGCGCTGCACATCGAACACCTGCGCCTTGCCGAACTTGCCATTGGCCAGCTCTGCCCGGGCGCCGGACGCTCCCCCCAGGCCCAGCAGCACGGCCAGGAATACGCCAAAGAACAACGGCGATGCCGCCTGGATGCGCCGCAAGCAGCCTGCCGCACGAGTGTTGAACCATGAAATCATGGCTGGGCATCATGACGGCCGGCGGCACCGTGCTTCTGACCAATTCTGACCGGTTGCCCTGTTTCAGCCCTCTTGCAGACGCGCGATGCCGGCGAACACGTAGCCAACGCTGTGCACCGTGGTGACCGGCAATTCCCGGCCTGTGTGGCGCCGGACCTTCTGGCGCAGGCGGCGCAGTTGGCTGTCGAGCCGGCGCTGGTCGTATGTCAGGTAGTCCTCGCCCAGGCCCGTGATGATCCGGCGCCGGCTGACGGTGCGGCCCACGCTGCTGACCAGCAGGCACAGCAGGCGGCAGTCCTGCTGCGACAAGGGCACGGCCAGCCCGCTCGGGCCGAGCAGCTCCAGGCGTACCGGGTTCAGCACCCAGACCTCGGGTAAGGCCCACGGCGCGACACGGCGCGCCAGCGCATTGACGACGGCCTGCAGCTCGGCCAGGCGGACCGGCTTGGCCAGGTAGTGGTCGGCGCCCGTGTCGAAACCCTGGATGCGGCTCAGGCTCTGTGCCCGTGCGGTGAGGATGATGATGCCAATCTCTTTGTGGCCGCGCCGCAGCTCCGCCACCAGGTCCAGTCCCTCGCCGTCGGGCAGGCCCAGATCGACGATGGCGAGATCGTGCGGCGCCTCGGCCCAGCGCTGGCGGAACGTGGCCAAGCTGTCCGCCACGCTGACCTGGTGGCCCTGCGTGCGAAGATACCCGGACAACTCGTCGAGAAGGAAGGGCTCGTCTTCCAGCAGAATCAATCGCGCCATGGCGCCGCAGTGTAGTGGCGCGCACGGATGTCCAGGATCGCGCCGACGCCACCCACGATGCAATCCACGCTGCGCCTCACCTTTGCCTGCTTCGTCTGCCTCGTTTGCCTGACGTGCGGCTTGTGCGCTGGCGCGCGGGCCCAGGCCCCCGTGGTCGCCGATGGCAAGTGGATCGCGCTGCGCGGCCACCTCGCCTGGCTGCCGGATCCCGGCAGCCGGCTCTCCATCGCCGAGGTGGACGGTGTCGACGCCGATCGGTTCGTGCCCCTGCGCGGCGCCTTGGACGCGGGTTTCATCGACCATCCGATCTGGCTGCGCATCGACTTCGTTCAGCCTGGGTCCACGCCGCGGGACTGGGTGCTGTCGCTGCCCAGCCCGTTGCTGGCGGAGATCGCGCTGTACCAGCAGCACGCCGACGGCCACTGGGTCGTGCGCTTGGCCGGCGAGGACCACCCGCCCGGCGCTGACGATCCGGGCCGCTTGCACCCGGCTTTCCATCTGGTGCTCAAGCCCGGCGCCCAGCGGCTGTACCTGCGGCTGCGATCGCGCACGCCGCTGGTGACGATGCTGGAGGTCTGGCAGCCCCAGGCCTTCCTATCGGCCCAGCAGCGCACGGCGCTGAACGAAGGCTTCTACTTCGGCGCATATGGACTGCTGCTGCTCTGCCTGCTCGCGGCCTGGCTGCTCATGCGCGACCAGCGCAGCCTCTGGTATCTGGCCTATGCGGCAGCCAATGCACTGGTGGCAGCCATCACGGTCGGCTGGCTGCAGCAGTACTGGCGTTTGCCCGGTCCCGTCTCCGATACGCTGCTGGGGCTAGGTATCAGCCTGGGGTTGGGCATTGCGGCACACACCTTGCTCGACCTGCTCGGCATCGCCTATTGGCAGCCCCGGCTCACGCGCGCGGTACGGCAGTTGGCCTGGGCGTTGTGCGCCATCAGCGCGGCCTTCATCCTGGCCGGCCGCTATGCCCTGGGTGCACCGATCGCGCAGCTGTCCATCATCGCGCTGGTGTTGTTCATCACCATCGACCTGATCTGGCTGGCCGTGCGCGGTTACCGGGCGGATGGGCTGCAGGTGATCGCCGCCAGCTTGTTCACCGCGGGTGTCAGCCTGCGCCTGCTGCGCAATCTGGGCGTGGTCGAGCCCAGCGCTTTCACGGACCACGCCTATCGCATCGCGTTTCTCATGCATCTGCTGGTCATGGGCAGCGCGCTGGTGCAACACTACCGCCGTTTGTATGCCGACCATGCCCGCGTGCAGGCCGAGGTACTGGAGGCCACGCGCGCGCTCAATACCTCGCTCGATGAGGCCGTCGCGCAGCGCACCGCTGAACTGCAGGCCGAGGTTGGACGCCGCGTGGCGCTGGAAAATGAGCTGCGCCGCGCGCTCTCGGTGGAGCGCCAAGCGCGCCAGCAGCAGGGTGACTTCTTCGCCATGGTCTCGCACGAATTCCGCACGCCGCTGGCCATCATCGACACGGCGCTGCAACAACTTGAAGCCGATTCGCGGGCAACGCCCGCGCAAGTGCGCAACCGCTATCAGCAGGCCGGCGCCGCCGTGGTGCGGATGACCTCGCTGATGGACGACTACCTCTCGCTGGACCGGCTGCAGAGCGACAGCATGGTGATCCATGCCGTCACGCTGTCGCTGCCGGATTTGCTGAAGACCGCCGCGGCCGAATGGCCGCGAGGGCGCGTGGCCCTGTCGGTGACGCTGGCGCCGCCAACGCTGAACTGCGATCCCGACCTCTTGCTGGTCGCCGTGCGCAATCTGTTGGCCAATGCCGATCGCCACGCACCGCAGACGCATCCGATCGAACTCGGCGCCTGGGTCGATGGCGATGGTCAGGCCCGCATCTCGGTGCGAGACGCCGGCCAGGGCATACCGGCCGACGAGCTGCCGCGCGTCTTCTCCAAATACTTTCGGGGCCGCGCCGCGCAGCGGCATCCCGGCACGGGCCTGGGGCTGCACCTGGTGCGCCGCATCGCCGAACTTCATTGGGGTTCGGTGTCGGTCAGCTCGAAGATGGGCGAGGGCGCCTGCTTCACGCTCAGCCTGCCGCTGGCACCTTCCCTGCACGCCGGCGAGGTAGGACAACACGGGTCCATGAGCACCCACATGCCCCATCCCGCCGCCGCGCCGTCGACCCACGGCATCACGCGCCAACCCGCAGGAGCGTGAGGAGGCCGGCGACGTGCTGCTGGCGATCAATGGCACGCCGGTGCGCAGCGTCGACCAGGTGCGCGCCGTGGTGACCAAGTCCGACAAGTCGGTGGCCCTGCTGGTGCAGCGCGGGGACAACAAGATCTTCGTCCCGGTGCAGCTCGGCTAGGCGCCGGGCCTCCGCCAGCCCTCGCGCAGGGCTGGTTTCTGCAGGTATGCCATCGCAAGTTGGCATACCTGTTGCTTTTTGGCCTATGCGTCAACGGGAAAACCCGCTGCCGCGTTGGTGCAAGGCAACGGATAGTCCCGTGCTGCCGGCGGCGTGCTTACCATGCCGGATCCCGCGCAGCGGTTCGCTCTCTTGCTTCGTCGTTCCATGTCTTCTGTCCTTGGTGGTGCCATGCCCGTGACTGGTTTTGCCCGTTTTGCGCGTCCCCGGGCCGCTCTGCGCGTTGCCCTGCTGGCCTGTACGGCGGGAGCCTGCATGGTGGCGGGAGCCACCCAGGGAGCCGACACGCTGGGCATGGCGGCCTTGACCAATCCGCTGGCCCGCGTCATCCCGAGCGCCGAAATACGCTGGCAGTCCAGCATGGCGGCCTTTGCTGCCGCGGACCGCGAGCAGCAGCCGGCAGCCGATGGCGTGCTGTTCGTCGGCAGCTCCACCATCCGCATGTGGAGCCACCTGTCGCAGGACTTCAGGCAGGCGCCGGTGGTCATCAACCGGGGCTTTGGCGGCTCCACCATGGCCGATTGCCATTACTTTGTGAAACAACTCGTGGTGCAGTACCGGCCACGCCAGGTACTGGTGTACGCCGGCGACAACGACTTGGCCGTGGGCCGTACGCCGGCGCAGGTGCTGGCCAGCTTCCAGGGGTTCGTGAAGACGGTGCGCAAGGCCCGGCCCGATACCGTGATCGACTACATCTCGATCAAGCCCAGCCCGTCGCGTGCCGGGCTGATGCCGCAGATCCGCGAGACCAATGCCCTGGTCGAGGCCTATGTCAAGACGCTGCCCAGCGCCCAGTACATCGACGTCTTCAGCAAGATGGTGGACGCCCAGGGCACGCCGCGCGAGGAACTGTTCCGCGGCGACCGCCTGCACATGAACGACGAGGGCTATGCGCTCTGGCGCTCGGTGATCTCGGCCTACGTGCAGCCCGCGGCCGAGGGTGCGGGTGCCACGGTGGCTGGCGCCCCGTCGCAGGGGGCGACCGTGTCGTCCGCCGCCAGCTACCAGCCCTGAGCGGCCGCGCCCTTTCCCGTCAATGCATGTGGCCGTGGGCGGCGCCCGCGGCGGCACCGTCCGGTGCCCCGACGGGTACCTTCAGCTCCAGGGCGCTCTTGCGGCCCTGGGCGTCCTCGAACTGCAGCGACAGCGGGATGGTCGATCCCTTGACGATGGGTTGCTTCAAGTCCATCAGCATGATGTGGTAGCCGCCGGCTGCCAGCTCCACGGTCTGCCGCGGGGGCAGCGCCAGGCCACCCGGCACGGGGCGCATGCGCATGATGTCGCCGTCCATCTTCATCTCATGCACTTCTGCGATGCCTGCAACGGGCGTGGAAACGCCGGTCAGGCGCGCGCCTGAAGGCGCCGTCAGCTTCATGAAGGCGCCGGTGCCGCTTTGTCCGGGGACGGCCTGCCGCACCCAGGCATCGCGCACGTCGACCGGTGCCACTCCGGGGGGCAGCACATCCAGCCGCGCGGCGGGAAAGTCCAGCTTCTGTGCCGTGTCGCCGGCCGGGATCTGCGCCCAGTCGGCGCTGCCCTTGTCGCAGCTCTGCAGCACCTTGAACCAGAGCGGGCCCGGCTTGTCGGTGAGCTTGCCGCGCAGCACGAACTCGGCACGTTCCTTGGCTGGCAGTGCGGTCCGCGCGCTGTCGGCTGTCCAGCTCACCTCCTGCGCCTTGGTCGACAGCGTCCAGCCGGTCCGCGGCTGCGCTCCCGCCAGGGTGAAGCCATCGGGCAGCCGGACCGTGATGCCGGTGGTGGCCTGCGCGTCCTTGCAGGCATGGCCGACGCGGAAGGCCGCCTCGTAGTCGGTGCCGGCCGTGGCGCCGCCTGGCGGCAGGGTCACGTGGGCGGAGGCGCCGGTGGCGCACAGCAGGGCTGCGCAGAGCGGCAGGTAGCGGTTCAGACGGGGGACGGACATGGCATGGACTCCTGAAGGCGTGAGGGGTTGGCGATTCACAGGTCGACTTTCAACTCTGCGGTGTAGCTGCGCTGTGGGTAGGGGTGGAAGTTCCAGTACTGGTAGTTGTTGAGGTTGTCGATGCCGAAGGCCGCGCTCCACTGTCGGGTGATCTGGTAGCGCACCCGGACGTCGGTGGTGAAGTACCTGCTGACACCCTGGTAGGCAAAGCCATTCACGTCGCTGTTGTCCAGCGTGCGGTACTGCCGCCCGCTGTAGCGCGCGCCCAGCGTGGCCGACAGGCGCTCGTTGACGCGGTAGCTGGCCAGCGCGGTGGCGCGCCAGCGCGGGATGTTGGGCTGCCATTTGCCGATGGTGTCGCCGGGTACCGAGACGAAGCCGCTGTTGTCCTTGATGATCGAACGGGCATAGGTCACGCTGGCATTCAGGTCCAGGCCACGCACGAGCACGTCGCTGCCGTTGAGGGCGGTCTCGATGCCTCGCGTGGCGATGCGGTTGACGTTCTGCACGCGGCTGATGTTGCGGTTGGCCGTTGCGTCGTAGGTGGTCTGGGAGTAGAGCGAATCGCGCGTGTCCTCGGCGAAGAAGGTCAGGCGCGCCAATGCGTTGCCCAGGTCCTTCTCGGCCGACAGCTCGGTGGTCCACGACTTCTCCGGCTTCAGGTTGGGGTCGTTGATGTACTGCGAGTTGGTGGTCGAGGTGGCGCCATAGAGCTCGCTCACCGTGGGCATGCGCACGGCGCGGCCGATGGAGGCACGCAGCACGGTGTCCGGCAGCCACTGCCAGGACAGCGCGCCCTTGGGCGAGAAGTAGTTCTCGCGCCGGGCCGGGTAGTTGAGCGCACTGGTGGCGGAGAACGCCGTGCTGCCGTCGGTGGCCTCCCAGTGTTCAGCGCGGCCGCCGAGCACCGCCTTCCAGCGTGGCGCCAGCAGCCAGGCGTCCTGGGCGTACAGGCTTTGCAGCTGGGTGTTGCCGCGCACGTTGCTGGCCAGCGTGCCCGGGCCGTCCGTGAGGTAGTTGCCCGCGATGTTGGAGGTCAGGTAGCGCAGGCGGTAGTTCTCCTGCTGGAAGCCGAAATCCACCACATGGCCGCTGGCCGTGCCCGTGGGCCGCCAGGTGCCCTTGAGCGCCAGCGTGCTCCAGCCCGTGCCGCTGCCATCGGCCAGGGTGCCGGGGCCGCCGCTCCACGCCGCCGGCAGCGTGTTGGCCGCACTGTTCTGGCGCTTGTCGTCGCGCTGGTAGTCGTACAGGCTGGCCGCCACCTCCCAGTCCCAGACGCCCTGGGTGTGGCTCTTGACCGACAGGCCCTGCATCACGTGCAGCAGGTTCTCGCGCGTCACCGGGAAATCGCCGCCGCCCAGCGCCTGCGCGCCGGTGAAGGCCTGGCCGTTGATGTTGATCGGGCCGCTGTAGACCGGCTGGCCCGAGGCATTGCGAAGATAGGACGCGGGGTTGCCGTTGGCATCGTTCTGCCACAGGCCCAGGATGTAGGTGGCGCGCAGCGTGGGCGTGATGTCGTAGGCCAGCTTGGCCTTGGCATGGTCCTGCCGGGTGCTGTACTGCGTGCCCGTGCCCAGGATGTACCAGGGCGTATTGCTCTTGTCGGCGCCCGGCACCGCGCCGGTCACGGCGGTCCCTGCCGTGCCGGGCGTGCCGCTGCCGACCAGGCGCGTCGGGAAGGTCAGCGGCTGGCCCTGGCTGTCGGTGCGGCTGGCATTGATCCACCACGACCAGTCGCCGTTCTTGTTGCCGAGCGAGACACTGCTCTGCCAGGCGCGGAAGGTCTGGTGAGAACCGTACAGGTCGCAGGGCTGGGAGGTGTAGCCGACCTTGGCATGCGCCTCGAACTGGGTCGGCATGCGAGTGACGTAGTCCACCACCGCGCCCACGGAATTACCCGGGTAGGCCGCTGAGAAGGGGCCGTACATCACGTCGACGCGCTCGATTTCTTCCGGCGTCACCATGCCCCAGCGCGGCGGGTAGGACAGGCCGCCCACGCCATTGCCCAGGTAGTTGGACAGCAGCATGCCATCGGCGTAGACCGCCGAGCGGGCGCTGTTGCCGGTGCCGGAGGCGCGGCTCGACAGGATGGCATGGTTGTAGTCCCCGATGTAGCGCTTGCGCACCAGCAGGCTCGGGAAATACTTGAGCGCATCCTCGCTGTCGGTGGCGTTGATGGTGCGCTCTATCTGCTCGCGCGTCGTGCCTTCCACCGTGGTCGGGATCTGCGTGGGCAGCGAGGTGGGCTGGCCGCCGCTGATGGTGACCACGCCCAGGGACTTGGTCGGGGCCTCGGTGGCGTCTTGCGCCCAGGCCGGTGTGAGGAAGGGGCAGGCGGCTGCCAACGCGGCGGCCCATGTGGGGGTTTTTCTTGGCATGACTTCTCCTGAACTGGGGGCTGCGCCTGGGTCTTTCGCCCGGGGCGCGCGTCGTTGACAGGGCGTTCGCGGCGAGCCTGGCCCAAAGCCAAGGACGCCGCGCGCGGCGCGTCAACGGCCCGTGCGGCGGTCTCGCATGCAGCGAAGCCTGGCGCCGCGACGGGTGGGGATCAGAGGAGAAGTGCCGGGGGGCCGCGCGCCGGCAGCGGCGCGGCGGTGAGCGCTGCGATGCGCGCGGCCGGGATGGCGCGCAGCACATAGGCCAGGGGCTGTACCGGCGCGGCCACGCCGGGCGCGGACGGTGCCGGTGGCGCGCCGCCCGGCGCGCACAGCGGGCAGTCCATGACCGAGGCCTTGGCCTCGTGCACGCCGCCGTCGCTGGTCTTGACGACCAGCTTGGTCATGCCCGAACTGGAGCAGATCACGTCGAAGGACTGCGGGGCGATCAGCGGCGATGCCACCGCCGCGCCCAGGTACAGCGCAAACCACACCAGCAGGAAGCGGGTGAGGTGGCGAAGCTGGCGCAGCGCGTGCATCGGCGGATTATCCTGCACATCCCGTGGCCGTAGCGGGCCGCCGCTCGGGCACGGCAGACGGCCGGTCGAGCCACAGCGTGATCCGCGCCACGGCATAGAGCGCAGCAAAGCAGCCCAGCAGCAGCAGGGCGTCCACCCACCAGGGCCGCGCATAGGGGTTGGCGCCGAAGAAGGTCAGCGTGAGCAGCACGATCACCAGGTGGGCGCAGAACACCGCCAGCGAGGCCGAGCCCATGGCCTCCAGCCAGTGCAGGCGCGGCATGCGGCGCACCAGCGCCGGGCCGAAGCGGATCGCCAGCACCATCAGTGCGAACAAGTCCAGCAGGCGCAGCGGCCCGAGCGCCCACTTGTCGAAGAGCAGGTTCATGCGCTCGTCGGCACCGAAGGGCGCCTGGCCCAGCTTGTGGCGCCACACCAGGCCGATGAGGGCGATCACGGCGGCCACCACTACCGCCCAGTTCGGAAAGCGGAAGGGCGGCGCCAGCGGGTCGTTGCGGGTGGCGCCCATCCACAGCCCCAGCATCCACAGGAACTGCCAGCTGTACATGGCAAAGGAGCCCGTCTCGTGGAAGGGGACCGGCATGCCCACCGATTCGCGCACGGCGTCGTAGGCCCATTCGCCCAGGCCGAACTGCGACAGCAGCCACAGCAGCACGCTCACCGCCATCACCGGCGCCCAGCCGTGGCGCAGCGCCAGCGCCAGCACCCAGGGGCTGGCCAGCATGAACAGCACGTAGAGCGGCAGGATGTCCAGCAGCGGCGGCTCATACACCAGCAGCAGCCCGGAGACAAACGCCACCTTGGGCCGCTGCAGGTAGAAGGACATCAGGTCCTTGACGGCAGGCTGGTCCACCTTCAGGCCGAAAAAGGCGATCACCGTGAACAGGAACAGCAGCGTCGCTGCCTGGCACCAGTACACCTTGAGCGCGCGCCGCCAGAAGGCGCGCTCCATGTCGACGATGCTCTTGCGCCAGGCCAGGCGCCCGTAGACCATGCCCGCCATGTAGGCCGAGAGCAGCACAAAGCCCTCCGCCGCCGAGACAAACCCGAAGGGCTGGCCCGCCGGCGTGGTGAGCCGCGTCGGCAGGTGGGTGAGCGTCATCAGCACCAGCATCAGCCCGCGCAAGGCGTCGATCTCCCAGCGGCGGGTGGTGGAGGGCGTCATGGAGGCAGGCAGGCGAAGCGGCAAGGGAAGCGCTCGATTCTCGCCGCAAGGCCGCAAATGTGTATGTCTCCACGGTTCAGGGGGTTACCGCTGCCAGGTTGACACAACGGGCGGCGAAGGATCGGCTACGCTTTCGGCCCGATAGAAGAAGGATGGGAGCCCGCGTGAAGAACCTCCGTTTTGCCATGGCCGGCCTGCTGTTCGCCAGCGCGCACCTGGCGGCCCACGCGTTGCAGGTCAGTTCCTTCTCGCCCCAGGGCGAGGTCGCGCGCATCCGGCAGGCGGTGGCGAAGTTCGATGGCCCGGCGATCCGTTTCGGCGACCCGGCCGCGCCGGCGCCCCTCACCGTCGAGTGCAGCGACAGGGAGGCCGGCAAGGGCAGCGGCCGCTGGACCAGCGACCGTGAATGGGTCTGGGACTTTGCCGCCGACCTGCCGCCCGGCGTGCGTTGCACGGCCAGCGTCAAAAAAGGCTTTGTTTCGGCCTCTGGCCAGCCATTGACAACGGCCTCCAGCTATCAATTCAATAGTGGCGGCCCGTTCGTGCTGAATGTGCGTCCCGGCACCTGGCAGCGCATCGAAGAGGATCAGTTCTTCGTGCTGCAGCTCAACGGCCCCGCCACCCTGGAGAGTGTGCGCGAGCAGGTCTGGTGCAGCGTGGAGGGGCTGGGTGAACGGGTGCCCGTGCGCCTGGTCGAGGGCGCCCAGCGTACCGACCTGCTCAAGGCTGCCGGACTGGACCAGCGCGCGCAGAAGGCGCCGCTGGCCTACGCCACGCTGGCCTGCAACCGGGCCCTGCCGCCGGCAGCGCAGGTCAGCCTGGTGTTCGGCCGGGGCGTGGCCACGCCCAGCGGCGTGCCCAACAAGGTCGAAAAACGCTTCACCTGGCAGGTGCGCGAGCCGTTCTCGGCCGAGTTCAGCTGCGAGCGCGAGAACGCCCAGGCGGCCTGCCTGCCGATCCGGCCCATGACGCTGCGCTTCAATGCGCCGGTCACACGCAAGCAGGCCTTGGCCATCCGCCTGCGCGGCGGCCAGGCACCGCTGGCGCCGACGCTGGCTGACGGCGAGGACAAGGGCGGCGACGACACCGTGGTCAACGGCATCCGCTTTGCCGGCCCGTTTGCCGAAAGCACCGCCTACACGTTGGAGCTGCCCGCCGGCTTCACCGATGCCTCCGGCCGTCTCCCGCGCAATGCCGCGAGCTTTCCGCTGCGCGCCGCGACCGGCGTGCTGCCGCCGCTGGCCAAGTTCGCGGCCTCGCCCTTCGGCATCGTCGAGCGTTTTGCAGAGCCCGACAGCGACAAGACCGGCAAGGCGCTGCTGCCCGTCACCTTGCGCAAGGTCGAGGCCGCGCTGGCTGCGCAAGACCTGCAGCCCTCGCGCGTGGCCGACCTGCGGCCGCAGACCGATGCCGACATCATTGCCTGGTTCGCCAAGGTGCAGCGCTACGACGAGTCCAGCGTGCCGCGCGCCCAGGCCGCGCGCGATGTGCAGGGCCCGCTGCCGGCCGCCCGGCCGGACAACAAGGACGACGTTGAATCGCGCAGCGTCAGCCTGCTGGCCGGCCAGCCGGGCGTGAAGACGCTGGAGCTGCCGCGTGCCGCGCCCGATGATCCGCGGCCGTTCGAGGTGGTGGGCATCCCGCTGGATCCGGGCTTCCACGTGGTGGAGATCGCCTCGCCGCGCCTGGGCGAGGCCCTGCTGGACCCGGCCTACGGCGCGCGCCGCCCCATGTACGTGCGCACCATGGCCTTGGTCACCAATCTGGGCGTGCATTTCAAGCTGGGCCGCGAGAACGCGCTGGCCTGGGTCACCACGCTGGACAAGGGCCAGCCGCTGGCCGGCGCCGTGGTGCGCGTATCCGACTGCAGCGGCCGCGAACTGGCCACAGCCACTACCGATGCCCAGGGCCTGGCGCGCTTCGAAGGCCTGTCGCCCGAGGCCCCGCGCTGCAGCGAGAAGCAGGGCTGGGACTATCGCCGCGCCTATTTCGTCAGTGCCCGCGCCAAGGTGGCCGGCGCCGACGACATGGCCTTCACCTGGAGCGACTGGCAGCGCGGCATCGAGCCCTGGCGTTTCAACGTGCCCACCAGCCGCGCGGTGCCACCCGACGTGCGCGCCAGCACCGTGTTCGACCGCACGTTGCTGCGCGCTGGCGAGACGGTGTCCATGAAGCACCTGATCCGCACCGAGACCAGCAAGGGCTTTGGACTGCCCGCTGCGCTGCCTGGCAAGCTGGTGATCACCCACGTTGGCAGCGGCCAGCAGTTCACCCAAGCCCTCAGCTGGCGCAAGACCGCCACCGGCGGCCAGAGCGCCGAGAACGCCTTCCAGATACCGCCGGCCGCCAAGCTGGGTCTCTACAGCGTGGAGCTGACCGGCGACAGCGCCTCCAAGCCTGCCAGGTCTGCCGATGCGGACGAGGACGACGACGCTTCCGCCAGCGGCCGCAGCTGGTCCACCGGCAGCTTCCGCGTGGAGGAATTCCGCCTGCCGGTGTTCGAAGGGCGCATTGCACCTGCCGACGCCAAGCCGCTGGTCAACGCCAGCAGCGTGCCCACGCAACTGCGCGTGGGCTATGTGCAGGGCGGCGGCGCGGCGCGGCTGCCGGTGCGTGTGTCGGCCATGGTCAGTCCCAGGGCGCTGGCCTACCCGGACTACGACGACTTCAGCTTCACGCCGCCGCGCGAACGCCGGCAGGCCACGTCCGACGACGTTGGCGAGGAGACCCAGGAGGCCGCCACCGACACCCGCGTGGTCGCGGACAAACTGCCCCTGGTGCTGGACGCCGAGGGCAACGGCAAGCTCACCATCCCCGACCTGCCCGCGGCCAAGGAGCCGCGCGACCTGGTGCTCGAGGCGACCTACTCCGACCCCAACGGCGAGGTGCAGACCCTGCGCAACACCGCCACCCTGTGGCCCGCCGGCGTGGTGGTGGGCCTGAAGACCGAGGGCTGGGTGTCGGTGCAGCAGGCGCTGCGCTTCCAGGCACTGGCGCTGGACCTGGCCGGCAGGCCCAAGGCGGGCGTGGCCCTGTCGGTGCGCGCCGTGGCGCGTACCGTGACCACCAGCCGCAAGCGCATGGTGGGGGGCTTCTACACCTACGACAACAAGACCGACACCCAGGACCTGGGCGAGGTCTGCAGCGGCAAGAGCGATGCGCGCGGGCTGCTGCAGTGCGACAGCAAGCTCGCCCGGCCGGGCGAGGTGGAACTGGTAGCCACCGCGCAGGACGGCGCGGGCAACAGCATCCAGGCCGCGCGATCGGTTTATGTCACGCGCCAGGGCGAGCTCTGGTTCGGCGGCCAGGACCACGACCGCATCGACCTGCTGCCCGAGAAAAAGCGCTACGAGCCGGGCGAGACCGCCAAGTTCCAGGTGCGCATGCCCTTCCGCTTTGCCACGGCGCTGGTGGCGGTCGAGCGCGAGGGCGTCCTCCAGACCCAGGTGGTGCGCCTGGAAGGGCAGGACCCGACGGTGCAGCTGAAGGTGGAGGAGGGCTGGGGCCCCAACGTCTACGTGAGCGTGCTGGCGCTGCGCGGGCGCCTGCGCGAGGTGCCCTGGTACAGCTTCTTCACCTGGGGCTACAAGGCCCCGCGCGAATGGTGGACCGCGTTCCGCGTCGAGGGGCGCGACTACGTCGCGCCGACGGCGCTGGTGGACCTGAGCAAGCCCGCCTATCGGCTGGGGTTGGCCGAGATCCGCGTGGGCAACCGCGCCCACCGCCTCGACGTCAAGGTGGCGCCCGACAAGGAGGCCTACCCGGTGCGCGGCACCGCCAAGGTCAGCATCAGCGCCACCCTGCCCGACGGCAGTCCCGCCGCCAACGCCGAGGTGGCCGTGGCCGCGGTCGACCAGGCGCTGCTGGAGCTGATGCCCAACGGCAGCTGGAACCTGCTCGACGCCATGCTGCAGCGCCGCGACTGGGGCGTGGAGACCTCCACCGCGCAGATGGAAATCATCGGCCGGCGCCACTACGGCCGCAAGGCCGTGCCTGCGGGCGGCGGCGGCGGCCGTGGCATCACGCGCGAGCTGCTCGACACCCTGCTGCTGTGGAACCCGCGCGTGCAGCTGGACGCGCAGGGCCGCGCGCAGATCGACGTGCCGCTCAACGATGCGCTGACCACCTTCCGCATCGTCGCCGTGGCCGACATGGGCACTGGCCGCTTCGGCACCGGCCAGGCCACGATCCGCGCCACGCAGGACCTGCAGATCATCAGCGGCCTGCCGCCGCTGGTGCGCGAGGGTGACGCCTTCCGCGCGCAGATCACGCTGCGCAACACCACTGCCAAGGCCATGAAGGTCGAGGCCACGGCGCGTGCCACCCTGCTGGAGCTGCAGGCGCAGACCGTCGACATCCCCGCCGGTGAATCGCGTGAAGTGAGCTGGAACGTCACCGCGCCCGAGCAGTTGGGCCAGACCCGTGTCCAGGCCCTGCTGTGGGAGATCGCCGCGCGCGATACCGCCAGCGGCGCCACCGCGCGCGACGCACTCAAGGCCAGCCAGCGCATCGTGCCCGCCGTGCCGCTGTCCGTGCAGCAGGCCACGCTGGTGCAGCTCGACGGTCCCTACCAACTGGACGTGGCCCCGCCCGCCGGCGCCTTGCCAGAAGCCGGCGCCAAGCGCGGTGGCCTGAAACTGGCGCTGCAGCCCAAGCTGGCCGAAGGCCTGCCCGGCGTGCGCGACTGGTTTGCCAACTACCCCTTCGTCTGCCTGGAGCAGAAGGCCAGCAAGGCCGTGGGCCTGGCCGATGGCGCCATGTGGAAGACCGTGGCCGCGCAACTGCCCAGCTACCTCGACAGCGACGGCCTGGCCAGCTACTTCCCGCCGCGCGAAGGCCAGGGCGACCGCGGCAGCGACACCCTTACCGCCTACGTGCTGGCCGCCACGCACGAGGCAGCGGTGCTGCACCCCGAGTTCGCACTGCCCGCCGAGCCGCGCGACGCCATGCTGGCCGGGCTTGTGGCCTTTGTGGAGGGCCGCATCCAGCGCAACTTCTGGTCGCCACAGAAGGACCTGGACGTGCGCAAGCTCGCCGCCATCGAGGCGCTGTCGCGCTACGGCCGCGCCCAGGGCCGCATGGCCGACAGCATCACCGTCGCGCCCAACCAGTGGCCCACCCATGCGGTGATCGACTGGCTCAACGTGCTCAAGCGCGTGCAGGACGTGCCGCAGCGCGTGCAGCGGCTGGAAGAAGCCAACCAGATCCTGCGTGCGCGCCTGTCCTACCAGGGCACCAGGCTCATCTTCAGCACCGAGCAGGGCGACTACTGGTGGTGGCTGATGGCCAATGGCGACAGCAACACCGCCAAGCTCATGCTCGCCGTCATGGACGACCCGGCCTGGAAGGACGACATGGGCCGCCTGGCCAATGGCTTCATCGCGCGCCAGCAGAACGGCGCCTGGCACACCACCACCGCCAACCTGTGGGGCGGCCTGGCGCTGGAGCGCTTCTCCGCCAAGTTCGAGGCCACGCCCGTCACGGGCAACACTCGCGCCACGCTGGGCGGCGCCAGCGCGGCGGTGGACTGGAGCAAGGTCGAGCGCGTCAAGCCCAGCGACGCCGGCGGCGCGCCCAACGCCACCAACTTCTTCGGCGCGCCCTCATCGCCCGGCACCCTGAAGAACAACAGCGCCTTCCTGCCCTGGCCCGCCACTGGCAAGGCCACGCTGGAAGTGGCGCAGCAAGGCACGGGCAAGCCCTGGCTCACCGTGCAGTCGCTGGCCGCCGTGCCGCGCAGCCAGCCCTTCTTTGCCGGCTACCAGTTGAAGAAAACCATCACCCCGGTAGAGCAGGCCACCAAGGGCCAGTGGACCCGCGGCGACGTGCTGCGCATCACGCTGGAAGTAACCGCCAGCGCCGACATGACCTGGGTCGTCATCAGCGATCCGGTCCCCGGCGGCGCCACCATCCTCGGCAGCGGCCTGGGCCGCGACTCTCAGATCGCCACCCAGGGCGAGAAGGCCGCCAGCGGCGCCGGCTGGCCGGCTTTTGAAGAACGCAGCTTCGAGGCTTTCCGCAGCTACTACGAGTACCTGCCCAAAGGCACCGCCAAGATGGAATACACCCTGCGCCTGAACAACGTAGGCGACTTCGCGCTGCCGGCCAGCCGTGTCGAGGCCATGTACGCGCCGGAGATGTTCGGGGAACTGCCGAATGCGCGGGTGAGGGTGGAGGCGGGGCGGTGAGGTTTGAGCTTTACCCCCTCATTCGGCGGATTGCCCTCCTGGCTGCCGTGCGGGAGTGCTTTGCATTTTGTAACCGGCACCCGTAGGATGGCGACAGGCCGTCCCCGAGCGGATCGGCCGATACACCTCCAAGGACCCCGAACGTGCAGCCGAACTACCCGCCCTCCCTGCTCCTGTCTCTCCTGCCGCTGCTGCTGATGTCGGCCTTCATGGGCGTGACGGCCTTCCTGCTGGCCCGGGACAAGGGCCGCAATGTCGTGCTGTGGACGGTACTGGGCATCATCCCGTTCGTGAACTTCCTCTGCATCACCTATTTCATCGGCGCGGCCAACCTGCGCGCCGAGCGCAAGCTCGACGAACTGCTGGCGCGCCTCGACGGTCCTGGCCGGACCGAGCGGCTGTAGGCGCTGCCGGCATGGCATTGCAATGCGCTTCGGGCGTGGCTGCCGCCGTGCCCCTCATGGTGCGGCGTGCCGCGCCGGACGACGCGCAGGCCATTGCCGGCCTGTACCGCGAGCTGGTCGGCAACCCGGCGGTGTCCGTCCTGCCCCAGCGCATCGCCGAGGTATCGCAGGACCCGAACACCGCGCTGTGGGTCTGCGAGCAGGGGGCGCAGGTCTGCGGCACCGCGCTGGTGTCGCTATGCGCTGATGTCATGTTCGAGCGCCAGCCCTTTGCCGTGGTGGAAAACGTCGTGGTCGCCGCCGCGGCACGGGGCCAGGGGGTGGGCGCGGCCCTGTTGCGCCACGTGGAGGCGTTCTGCCTGGCGCGCGACTGCTCCAAGATCCTGCTGCTGAGCGCCAGCCAGCGGCACGCGGCGCACCGCTTTTTCGAGCGCGCGGGGTTCCTTGGATCCGCCAAGCGCGGTTTCGTCAAGTACCGCAGCGCCTTCGGGGCAGAGCCTGAGGCCGGGGCGCCACCCCTGTCCCGATAGCCATCCATGGCGCATGTGTTTGGACCTGGTTCCCTGCGGTCCTTGCCGATCCGGCGCAGTCTCCTCCCTCATGCAACACCGCAGTTTCCTGCTCCAGCTGACGCCGGACGATTTCCGGCCGAAAGCCTTCGCGCAGGCCGGCATCGTCCTGGTCCGCGCCGGCCCGGCGGACGGCGAGCGTTGCCGCGCGTTGTGGAACGAGGTTGGACGTGGTTACTGGACCGAGCGCAGCCGCTGGCGGGCGGCGCGCTGGAGCGCGTACCTGCGCCACCCCAGCGTGGCCTTCTGGATCGCGTCGTGGCAGGTGCAGGACATCGGCTTCTTCGAGATCGTGCGCAAGCGCCAGGGCACCAAGATCGAAGGCATGGGCCTGCTGCCGGCCTGGCGTGGCCGCGGCCTGGGCGGCGGCCTGTTGTCTGCCGCGACCCGGCAGGCCCTGGACGGCGGCGCGCGGCGGGTATGGCTGCACACGGCCACCGACGACCATCCGCATGCACTGTCCAACTACCTGGCGCGGGGCTACCGCGTCTACCGCGAGAAACCGCTCCAGAATCCCATGCCGGCCGCGCAGATTCCTCAGGCCCTGCTGCCATCCGTGCAGATCCCTTCAACGCACCGTACCGATCCATTGCCCATGGCGTTTCCGTTGTCCCCAGAGGCTGTGCTGCGCACCTACTTCCAGGCGAAGGATGAGAACCGGCCCCACCTGGTGGCACGCGCTTTCAGCGATACGGCCACGCTGGAGATGCAGGTGCGCACCGGGAACATCGCGTTCCCTGCGGTGTCGCATGGCGCCGCGGCCATCGCCGACGTACTGGTGCGCCGCTTCGGCCAGGCCTACGAGAACGTCTACACCTTCTGCCTGGACCCGGCCCCGGGGGCTGAGGAGGTGCGTTTCTCGTGTCGCTGGCTGGTGGGCATGTCCGACAAGGCCAGCGGCCAGGTGCGCGTCGGCTGCGGCCGCTATGGCTGGGTGTTCGACCCGGCGGCAGGCGGGCGCGCCGCGCACCTGACCATCACCATCGAGGCCATGCAGCTGCTGCCGCCCACCGATCTGCCGGCGGTGATGGACTGGCTGGGCGGACTGGCCTACCCGTGGTCGTCCGCCGAAGCGGTGCTGGCGTCGGCACCCGCCCGCGAGGCGCTGGGGCCCGTCCTGCAGTATCTAGGGCACACTGGCTGAGATGACAGCCCCCCGCGTGCTTTGCACGCTGTGCCTTCGCCAGGCCTTTTGTGGAGGGGCACATCCTGCGGCCTGCCCACTTCAACCGTATTCCTCCCATGCCTGAACCTGCCCGACCCCACTTCGTGTACGTCAAGATTCCGGCAGACAAGGACCCGGACCTGCAGGACCTGCTGCGCGACGACGCCATCGACCAGGCGCTGCGCGCCGGGGGCGCGGGCCTGGTGCTGGGCTGGGGCAGCTCCCTTGGCGACGTGCGCGCCGATGGCTCGCGCCCCATTGCCTTCCACCGCATCGACATCCAGGCGACCGACCTGGAGCAGGCCCGTGCCGTGCTGCGCGACACCTTGCCCCCGGCCGGTGCTCCGACCGGCACCGAGATCCATTTCACGCAGGACGAGCAGGCGCGGCAGGATGTGTACGCGGTATCCGGCTGGCAACTCGGACAGGCGTATGCGCTGCCAGGCGCGCACCCGGCCCGGGGCGGTGGCCGGCGGGGCTGAGCGGCGCCGCGACAAAGAGCGAGGCGCCCCTCTCGCCGCGCGGACGCCTACGCAGTAAGCTCGTTTCCCCTGCTGCCGCCCGCCCACGTGTGGCGGAGCGCCGCCACTTCGTCATCGACCCTCAACGCCATGCCCCAGCACATCGGTATCGTGGGCTGCTCCGCCGAAGGCGCAGCACTCTGCTATCGCACCATCTGCGCCGAAGGCGCGCCCCTGCTGGGCGCCCATGCCCACCCCGAGGTGTCCCTGCATACGCCCTCGCTGGCCGCCTATGTGCAGTGCCTGGACCGCGGCGACTGGCAGGGCGTGGGCGAGCTGATGCTGGCCTCGGCCCGCAAGCTCGCGGCCATGGGGGCCGACTTTCTCATCTGCCCGGACAACACCATCCACCAGGCGTTGCCCCATGTGCTGCCGCGCTCGCCCTTGCCCTGGCTGCACATTGCCGAGGTGGTGGCCGCGGAGGCGGCCGGGCGCGGCTTCAAGCGCATCGGCCTGACCGGCACGCGCTGGCTGGTGGACAGCGAGGTCTACCCCGACAAGCTCGCCGCGCGCGGCCTGGACTGGCTGCGGCCCAGCGCGCAAGAGCGCGACGAGATCAACCGCATCATCATGGACGAGCTGGTCTGCGGCATCTTCAGGCCCGAGGCGGTAGCCTATTTCCAGCGTGTGATGGCGCGCATGCAGGCCGAGGGCTGCGACGCCGTGGTACTGGGCTGCACCGAGATCCCGCTGATCATGAGCGATGCCAATGCGCCGCTGCCCACGCTGGACTCCACGCGGCTGCTGGCACGTGCGGCGCTGCGGCGCGCCGTAGGGCCATGACTCATCCCCCCAGGCTGCGCGCTTTGCGCTTCGCCAACCCCCCTTCTGCTGCGCGAAGGGGGGCACCGCCAGCGGCCTGGCAGAGCCAGTTCCGCGGCGGTCTGCGCATGGCGTCATGAGGCACTGAGATGTACCGCGCCTTGCGCCAACTCTTGCCCGCAGCGCTCTGGCTGCTGGCTACCGCGCAGCCCGCGCTGGCCCAGGCCAGCTTCGACCAGGTGCAGCGCGGCTTCCGCTCGTCAGACACCCGCGTGCTCGACCGCGACGGCGTGCTGCTGCAGCGTGTGCGCACCGATGCCAGCGTGCGCCGGGGCGACTGGGTGGCGCTGGCGGACATCTCGCCCGCGCTGCGCACGGCACTGGTGCTGAGCGAGGACAGGCGCTTTTACGAGCACAGCGGCGTGGACTGGCGCGCGGTCTCGGCGGCGGCCTGGGGCAATCTGTGGAACACGCGCACGCGCGGCGCCTCCACCCTGACCATGCAGCTCGCCGGCCTGCTGGACGAGGACGTGGGCCGTGGCGGCGGCCGTGGCATGGGGCAGAAGCTCGGCCAGGTACTGGTGGCGCAGCGGCTGGAGCGCGGCTGGCGCAAGGACCAGATCCTGGAGGCCTACCTGAACCTGGTGCCCTTCCGGGGCGAGCTGGTGGGCATCGACGCGCTCTCGCGCACGCTGTTTGGCAAGGCCGCGCATGGCCTGGATGCGCGCGAGGCGGCGGTGGCCGCGGCGCTGGTGCGCGCCCCCAATGCCAAGCCGGCCCTGGTGGCGCGGCGTGCCTGTGCCGTACTGGGCGATCTGCAGGCCGCCAAGCCCGACTGCGAAGGGCTGGACATGTTCGCCCAGGCCGCGTTGCAGCGGCGTGCCTTTGATGCCAGCGAAGGCATTGCGCCGCATCTGGCTCGGCAGGCGCTGCGCGACGCGCCGGCAGGGGCAGCGGAGGTGCGCACCACTGTATCGGCACCGCTGCAGCGCTTTGCAGTGCAGGCGCTGCGCCAGCAACTGCGCGAGCTGGCCGGCCGGCATGTCGAGGACGGTGCCGTGGTGGTGCTGGACAACGCCAGCGGCGAGGTGCTGGCCTGGGTTGGTTCATCTGGCGAACTGAGCCGTGCGGCCGAGGTCGATGGC
>Ga0116227_10000165_pt1 | contig 113361 bp, 86 predicted proteins | sample S1TSphgellanicum_FD_89693 | JGI IMG/M metagenome (GOLD analysis project Ga0116227, IMG submission 89693) | Host-associated microbial communities from peat moss isolated from Minnesota, USA - S1T2_Fb - Sphagnum magellanicum MG | ecosystem: Host-associated > Plants > Peat moss > Unclassified...
ATTCCCGGGAGTCTGCCAGTTTTGACTCCCGACGACTAAAAGTCGGGAATCGACCCGAAATACTTGGCTGCAGAGAACGTGCGACATACCGTTGGAAAGGTCTCGACGAGACCTACAACTTTGATTCAGACCGCATCGCGATCCGAGGTCTGCTCGCAAAGTTATGGGGCTCCAAAGTCCCGGGAGTCCCATTTGGCGCGATTTCGGGACTCCTTTTCGGGAGTCCCGGGAAAAATAGCCATTTGGATGTAACCTCCGTGGAGAGCTGCAGAGTATACTATAAGGGGGAAGGTGGTGGCTTCCCCCAAGTCCGGGCCGTGGTGAGTCTTGTGTGTCCGTGTTGCCCGTGGCTCCTCCTAGCACCAAGTGTGCTCTAACTTGCACTAACCACTTTGTGTGGGTTGTGTGCAGGCCCGTGTGAGTGACTAAAGCCTGTCAACTCTTCCTAGTCCCATCCTGGAGCTCCAACCCGCCCCTCTACCCCTCAAAGGGTTGTGAGCTAGGGAGCGTGCTCCAACTCCTCCTTATTCCGCTGCTTTATACTTGGGCTCACATTTGAGTCCCTTGAGGAGTTGGGAGTGCGTCAATATACATTTGTCTATTTTTTTTGCTAAACTCACAATTGAATGGAGCTTTTGGGCAATTACTTGCATCTTTTGTTTTTTTTCTTTCAATAAGGTAACATGGCCTTGGTCAACTTGTTTTCTCATGGTTGTTATGCCATTAGACTTATGGTACACAATTAGGCCTTTCTAGCACTTGATACAGAAGGCCAAGATTTTTCGATTTCACAACATTATTGTGGCAAACAATACACCTTATGATTTAATTTTAAAACAAATCCATAAGTTGATTATTGTTCAGCTTAAAATAAGCCCATGTGGTTGAATTGTGGCCATGTGGCTTCCAAGCACACATGTGTGTTTCAAATATGTGTGTTTCATCACTAACAACAATCAACTCTACACCTTGCACTATTCCAAGATAAACAATCACCTAAGAAGACAACTTTGGTTCCTATTAACATGTTTGAACCCATGGATTTCAACTTCTATCTTCAGTAGTATCCATAAGGCGACATAACACAAAAAAACAACAAATAATTAACTAAATGTGAATTTTAGATTGGGAAAAAAAAATTATTGCATAGATTAAAAAAAAATTTAAAGAATAAAGGTTAAAGGTTTAGGGTTTAGGAGAAGGTTTAGGACACAAAACATATTAGAAATTATTTTTCCACGCATTGTTTCAATATACTTCAAACTACAAGCAATGAAGCAAGCCCTAACAACCAAAGCTTCATCCTTCAATGAAAGGGGGATATATAAGCTTAATTTTTTCTTCCTTTGTTCCACACCCAAAAAAAGATATATCAAATAAGTATTTAGTACCTGATCAAATACCTACCCAACATTGGTATGTACATGCACAACATGCATATACATATGTATGTACATGTTTTAGATATGCACATATATTGTGTATGTGTGTCTACTTGTTGCAAAGTATTTCAAAATCATGTACCTTTTATTTATGCATGAGAATTCAATTCTCGTTGGGAAAAGAAAAGAAAAGAAAAGAAAATGAATTAAAAAAAAAACTCATTATCCTATTCAACACATTTTTGTGCAATTTTAATTTTCAAATTTCTGAAATTATGAGTGGTATTTAATTTACATTTGACAATTTTTTCTTTTGTGTTCTATTTATGCAGAATATTTTTACTTTTCAAAGAGGAGAAAAATTTGCATATTTTTCCGACTTTTAAAAATTGCATTCTAATTGCTTTTCATGATGTTGGCACAAGATGAATGTACCTACCTGGTTTCATCACATACCTACTCTGCAGACTCTTATGCCATTTCTCATCCACACACAAAGCAGCACAGAATTAGTAATTCTAATACACACACACACACACACACACACATGCACACACTTATGCCATTTCTCATCCACATACAAAGCATGTTAGAATTAGTAATTTTGAGTCCAGACAATAATGACGATAACCGGTAGTAAATAGACCACGCTCTGGTCTACGTAGTCTATCTATCTATCCATCCATCTACCTCACCAATCAATTAGATTACTAACTGATGCAAGTCCTCTCACGGATGTGAGAGGGATTGCTAAGATGGATGACAAACTGCACGAAATTAACAACTACAGGAACAGAGCTACACGGATGAACGTCCCCTTCCTTCCACGCTCGGGTTTCCCATGAAGTTCCCGTTGCGTTTCCAAAATGAGTAGGTAGGCACTTAGGTAGACAACACATAGGAGAGTGTACACAACGGGAATGCGTTCCCTTGTTCCCCATATGTCCGCCATCCATCTCCGTTGCCTGGCCTGTTTTCCTTCGCAAATCATTTTGGTGTGTGCTCGAGCTCGCAGCTCTGTTGCTGCTGTTGGTGCCGTCGACGTCGCTGCTCCATCGTTGTTGTGTTGTTGTTTCCTTGCAGGAAAAGAAGAGAAGTCGATGAGAAGGAGCAGATCGACGACTTGTTGAAAGGATTTTTTTTCCTTCATTTTTGGTACTGGAATGGTATTATTATTTGGCAATATTAGTGCAGAAGGTATTTGAAGCCTATTGAGAATGCTCAATGGAGTCTTCTTCTTCTTCTTAGAGAGCTTTGATGAGTAGAAAGAAGAGCATTGAGTAATGTTGCGTTAGGAGCTTTGAGATCTAGTTTGTAGCTTTCTGTTTGTTAAACTTTTGTTTTTGCCGGAGAAGGGAGAGAGGGAAGAAGAAGAAGAAGATGGAGAAGACGTGTACCTTGTTGGTTTATTTCGACAAGGGAACACCGGCGTTGGCAAACGAGATTAAGGAGCAGCTTGAGGGCCATGATACTGAGCGGAAGATTGATGCGATGAAGAAGGCAGTGATGCTGCTGTTGAATGGTGAGACGTTGCCGACGCTTTTCATTACAATTGTGCGCTACGTTTTGCCATCGGAGGATCACACCGTGCAGAAGCTGCTGTTGCTGTATTTGGAGATCATCGACAAGACGGATTCGCGGGGTAAGATCTTGCCTGAGATGATTCTGATCTGCCAGAACTTGCGGAATAACTTGCAACACCCTAACGAGTACATACGGGGAGTGACGCTGCGCTTCTTGGCAAGGTTGAATGAGGCAGAGCTCATCGAGCCTCTGATCCCTTCCATTTTGTCGAACTTGGAACATCGGCATGCGTTCGTGAGACGGAATGCCGTGCTTGCAATGATGTCCATTTACAAGCTCCCGCAAGGAGGAGAGCACATGTTGTCTGATGCACCGGAGATGATCGAGAAGACATTGATCAAGGACCAGGATCTCTCATCTCGGAGAAATGCCTTCTTGATGCTCTTCACTTGTGCACAAGACAGAGCAGTGAACTATCTGCTGAACAATTTTGAGAGCGTCTCAGGATGGGGAGATCTTCTCCAGATGGTCGTGCTAGAGCTGGTGAGGAAGGTTTGCAGAAGTAATCCGGGAGAGAAGGGTAAGTACATCAAAATCATTGTGTCACTTCTTAGCTCTCCATCTGCAGCGGTCATGTATGAGTGTGCAGCAACTTTGGTGTCTCTTTCCTCTGCCCCCACAGCCATCAGAGCAGCGGCCAACTGCTACTGCCAGCTCCTGCTCTCCCAGAGTGATAACAATGTGAAGCTCATCATTCTTGACCGCCTGCAGGAGCTCAAAACATCCCACAGAGAGATCATGGTAGAGATGATCATGGATGTGTTGCGAGCCCTAGCTAGCCCTAATCTTGACATCAGGCGCAAAACACTTGACATTGCACTGGATCTCATAACTCCACGCAATATTGATGAGGTGGTTGCTGTGCTCAAGAAGGAGGTCATCAAAACACAGGATAAGGAGCTGGAGAAGGGCGCAGAGTATCGGCAAATGCTGGTGCAAGTGATTCACTCATGTGCATTGAAGTTTCCTGAAGTTGCAGGCACAGTTGTGCATCTCCTGATGGATTTCCTCGGGGATTCAAATGCTGCATCAGCGATCGATGTCATCTTCTTTGTGAGGGAGATTATTGAGACAAATGGGCACCTGCGAGAGTCTATCATGGCAAGGCTGCTTGATACATTCTATCAAATCCAGTCATCAAGGGTTTGCACTTGTGCATTGTGGATTATTGGAGAGTACTCTCTGTCTTCACAGGAGGTAGAGGGTGGCATCTCTATCATTAAGCAGTTACTTGGGGACCTTCCTTTCTACAGAACAGCTGAAGAAGGGGAAATTGTGGACAGTGCTGCCACCAAAGCATTCTCTCCAGGCAACAACAATGCCTCTGGTCCTCCTCCTCCTCCTCCTCCTCCTCCCACTGCCTCAAAACGGCCTGCCATCCTAGCAGATGGAACATATGCAACACAAGTTGCTGTTCCTGAGAGTGTCTCAACTGCGCCTTCCCTCATGGCTACGGCAGCCAGTGCAGCTGGAAATCTCAGGGCCATGCTGTTGACTGGTGATTTCTTCCTTGGAGCTGTGGTGGCAACTACACTCACCAAGCTTATTTTTCATTTGAAGGAAGTGCAGTCCTCAAATGTGGCCGTCAATAAGGCAACGGCAGATGTTCTTTTGATTCTGGTATCAATGCTCAGACTTGGACAGTCGACTACGGTGCCTCACGTGATTGACAATGATTCATATGACCGAATAAGCCTGTGCATTAGGGTTATATCAAGTGTTGATGTGGGGATGAGAACAGTATGGCTTAAGCTTTGCCGTGAAAGTTTTGTAAAAATGATTGCAGACAAACATCACCGGGAGATGGAGGAGACAAAGGCAATAGCACAGGAGTTGTATGCACAGCCTGATGATCTCATTGACTTCTATCATCTGAAGAGCCGAAAGGTAAGTGAGAGAAGGGTGCAATATGCAACAGAAACATTGATAAATTGCTAGAGGGGTTGTTGAGCTGTTTGATGATCTCTATACGTGATTCTTTATCTTCCAGAAAAAAACATGATTTTCAGTTCACTTGAGTTGACACCCCACATGCCCCTCCATCAGTGGGCAAGTCAGTGTGTGTCCGGTTTTTGGTACTGTCACCTAGTGTTTGGATGTTTGGCTGTGGGACTTTCCAGGGCATGAGTCAGCTGGAGCTGGAGGATGAGGTTCAAAGTGATCTTAAACGTGCCATGGGTGAATCTGCTAAGGACAGGGACAGTGGTAAAAAGTTGGACAGGGTGTTACAGCTAACAGGGTTCAGTGATCCAGTGTATGCTGAGGCATATGTGACTGTTCATCAGTATGACATAGTTCTGGATGTGACAATTGTTAACCGCACCAAGGAAACATTACAGAATCTGTGCTTAGAGCTTGCAACAATGGGTGATCTGAAGCTGGTTGAACGGCCACAGAACTATGCACTTGCCCCAGATACCAGCAAACATATTAGAGCAAACATCAAGGTTTCATCAACAGAAACAGGTGTCATATTTGGGAACATTGTGTATGAGACAACTAGTGTCCTGGATCGCAATGTGGTGGTGTTGAATGACATACACATTGACATCATGGACTACATTTCACCTGCTTCTTGTGGAGATGTTGCTTTCCGAAACATGTGGGCTGAATTTGAGTGGGAGAACAAGGTATTGTTTCATTAGTGACTTTTTTCATACATTGGTTTGCTTGTTTGGAATTGACAAGGGGATTTGCACTGGTTCTGCAATGTGGTATGTGTGTAGTCTACTTCAATAGCTTAAGATTGTCTGTGGAATTGATGTTGTTCATTTTACTAGGAATGATTAGTACTAGTTGAGATTTTTTGAGTTCTATTAGAGTCTAATGCTTCTGAGTGATTGGTGGGTTGACAGGTTGCCATCAACACTTCAATTCAAGATATATCAGAGTTTCTAAACCATGTTGTTGCTTCCACAAACATGAAGTGCCTCACCCCTTCGTAAGTTCCTTTATCTCTCAACCCCTCTGCAGTTCCTCATGTTTTGAATTCTGAACTTACTGCTGCAAGATGACAATTTCACATGTTGATGTCTTACCTTTGAGTGGCATTTTTTCTTGACTTTTTGGTCTGTGCAGGTCTGCTTTGGAAGGGGACTGTGGTTTTTTGGCAGCAAATCTCTATGCCAAGAGTGTCTTTGGGGAGGATGCTTTGGTTAATGTGAGCGTGGAGAAGCAAACAGATGGCAAATTGAGTGGCTTCATTCGAATCAGGAGTAAAACACAGGGAATTGCCTTAAGTCTGGGTGACAAAATAACTCTCAAACAAAAGGGAGGTGTATAACTGTGGTACAGCAAGGTATGTGCCATGTCTTCAATTGATGGAGCATTCACACAAGGTCCCCCCCATCCCACCCCTGCCCCCAAACCTGGAAGATCTCCTGCGGCCAATTTGGCTGTACCACTGAGTTTCAGGCTTGTTTTGTGGAGCAGCCTCTCCCTGCTTGATTCTCAAGGTGTAAAGCCTGCCATAGGAAGATGCACAATCTAGAACCTTTGGCTGCTACTGGGGTGTGTGAACTTTGTACACCATCATAAGGAAGACTGCATTGGCTCACTGGTTCAAATATGTGCAATTTATTCAGGTTAGATCTCCCAGGAGTTCCTCCATACCCTTCCTGACACGTAGGTGTCCTATCCATTCCTGAGTCCTTGAAGATTTCATCAACCAGTGCATAAAATGGACATAGATGGACATAATAGTGTGCCCCTAATTCTTTGTTGATTAGGAGTATTGTGTGATGGATTGAGTCCACACATCATTTTTCCACCCGGGATCTGCAGCTAATATTCTGTGTCTGTTATAATTTTGATACATGTTGAAAGACAGCAGCTTCTTTTCCTTGGTGACTGATTTTATTGTTGACACAGCTGTTTAGCTCAATACACTGGATGAAGCTGTTTAGCCCAATACTGTAGACGAAGCTGAAAAGTCTTGCCAAGGTTTTAGAATTGCTGACTGTATCACAGTTGCACATTGAAAGTTTCTTCTTTGTGCAGTACACTTTATGACCACCATCTGTGGATTCAAATACTCTGAAGAAGAAGAAGAAGAAGAAGATGGGGCACAGAGAAGATGCTACTTGCACACAAAGATCTCAGCTAATGAAAAGTGAAGGAAAATACTTCACTGGCCAGAACTTGCTCTCTTTTGAAGTTCTGCTTGTTTCTCAGTTACCAAACTCCATTTGTATTGTGTAAGAGGTTACTATTGGACCTAAGCCTACAGGCTTGGTTGCAAATCCTTTTTCAGGTGCATTTCATTTGCTCCATTAGTTAGTAGATGTTGGGTGTAAGTGATGTTGTTCCAGTCACTCTATGTTTGGTGTTGTTTGTCCACTCTTGGCATTTGGATGAGTTTTTCTCTTTAGCAGGTACTGGTTCATTGCTGGCCTTTTGGAAAGTTCATTAATGTCTCCAATTGCCTTTGGACAGATATGGAGTATATGAAGTATTTTACCCTTGTCCAAACATCAATAGGGCAGAGCAAAAAATTCATATCATGACATTCAAAGCTGTTAGGTGACATTATGTCTTATTCCCCCTTTTCATTGACTAGTAATTCTCATGCTTAATCAACCCTCATTCCTCATGACTCAGCAATGGATGGTTTAAAACAGAATCTTGCCTAACATCTTGGCCTTTGGAATTTAGTTTCATGCCCTAATTTCTCACATCCTATGTCTATCAACAAGACATACATCCTTTGCTTTCAGCCCAACCCACTAAGAAAATCTTTGTCCAACCACAAATTTGTTTGAAGCTATCCATACAAGGGGCTTTAGAATGAATTACAATGTCTGGAAGAAAGTTGCCAAGTTGTCTATTATCCTTGCCATCCACCAAAAAATATCATGACTTTGACAATTCCTTGCCCAAAAAAAAAATAATTCTAAATTTCCACCTTTATCATGCTAATTTTTTTTTCCAGAAATTTGTTTATTTTTTCAGAAAAAAAAGGGGAATACAGCACAGAATGTTCCCTTTTTATTTCTAACTTTCACATTTTGGCGAAATTTCTCACCAAAAAGAAATGCTGGTTCCAAGTTATACATATTTTGTTTCTTAGTCCATATTATGGCCTTTAATGATATCTACATTTTTAGCTTCAACTATTTTGTTAATTGCTATTAATTGAATTCCTAATCAACCCTTATACGTTCATGTTCATAGCCATTAGTTGAACTCCTAATTACTTAAGAATTATTACTATTCCACTTGTAATCCAGCTTAAACAATGACAAATTATTTCTTCCAAAGTACTTTTAGAGGGTAATTATGCATATGGAGAATAGGGAGATAGGAGACAAGGGGATGTTTGGTATTATTTTTCTAGTCACACCTTGTGTTCCTTCTAATACCTATCAACTAACACTCAATGGTACCACTCTTCACACGCTAGGTATTGAAGGGAATGTTGAGTTGTTCTCTTGCCCTTTTGGCATGCACTATGCATCACCTTTTCTCAAGTTGTCATCAACTTCTTGTGGTTGGATTGACCCTTCTTAGGGCAAGTCTACAACCTTCTTTTGCATTGTAACACCTTCTAATATGTTGTTCAACACACATTACTGGAGACAAAAGAGTTGCAGGCAAAATTACTGTGCCTATAACTAGTACCTACCAACTTATTTTTGGTGCGAATGTAGAATGCAATTTGTTTGTGCAATGATCAATCTTTGGTTTTACTTTGGCAGATGCAAACTAACCTCAATGAATTGACAATGAAAGAGCAAAGTAGAACATTCAAAACCATTAAAAATATAACTCCAGTTGGAATATCTTTCTAAAGATTTTTTGTGATGGCAATTCAGGACTAGTTGTTTTTTGATTCTAGGGCATAAGAATCCCCTCATACTAACCAACAGTATGCAATTGGCCACAAGTGTTCCCATTTAAGCATTCTTATCTGGAGTCCACAAAGCTATCTTGGCACATTTTTGTAGAATCCAAACTCTACTCTACCTTAACTAATGAAACCCTAAAGTGCTGGGGATAAATTACCTGGTGTATTTGGAGGGCACCTTATGTCCATGAATATCCTTCCTAGGAAATTGCAGGGATACTACCCCTACTCCTTAAAAGAGTGGGAGGATCTTACTGTGAGAAAGCACTTTGTCTCTCGTTAGTGTTCACCAGTGCTTCCAAGTTGACACATATGCTTCCACTTTCCTGGCTGAATGCAAAGCAGAAAAACATGGGTCTAGTAGGCAGTCTCTAGCTTGAACCAGTTACTCTATATGCTAGATGTACACGTATTGTTGAGGATAATAACTAGCACAAGTTTGTGAGAAAGAAACTGTGCTGCTATACCAGCAAGGAATCTGCTCCATAGAATCTGCCCACATAACTGTACATTGGACTAGGTGATGGCACGAAGAACTGCACAAAAATATCCATCCACATAGCTGCAAATTGGAGAGACCCAAAGACTGGACTCCACAAAGAATGCAAACTTGCTTTTGTAAGGTAAGAACCTTGATGGTACCCTGCAACAGTTGGAGAATACAACATGCAGGAAAGAAAGTTCCAGCTCTGTTTCATCAAACAAGAGTGGCAAACCATGATTTTGTAAGGTCAGAACCTTGATGATACCCTGCAACAGTTGGAAAATAAACATGCGAGAAAGTTCCAGCTCCATTTCATCAAATAAGAGCTGCAAATCACACTCTTGTAAAGGTGGTCATAAACACACATCCATAGTATATACAATATAAAGGCTTGATTGCACTGTACTACTTGCTAAAGTCTGTGGGAAACTGCATAAAATAAGAAGTGCCTGTTCATCTTCATCTTCATCTTCATCTTCATCTTCATCTTCATCATCATCATCACATTGAGTGGCCAGTAGAGGCTTGCGACATGGTAGCATTACTGCAAGAGTTTGGCTGCAAGCTCTTTACCAGCAGAGTTTTGTTTGACAAACACCAACTGTGATCACCCACGGCGAACCACAGCTGACCGCTTGAACACCACAATGGCCAAAACCACCACAGCAAGCATCATGCAAGCCTTCAACGACCGCTCAAACACGTTTCCTTTCTCATTTCCAACGACTTTCTTGTCTGCCATTTCAAACAGACTGGACATGAAGTCCTGGAATTGTTTGATGAAGTTGAGAAAAGCCTTCTTTGTGCTCCAGAAAAGCCGTGAGAATATGTTGGAACTCTTGCGTGAGCGAGTTCTCTCCAGATTGACGCCACCATCCTCAGGAGCAGCAGCTGCAGTAAAGACACACACAGAGCAGTGTCATCATGGCCCATGAAGCATGTGAGACATCATAGTTTGTGAAACTGCTGACAGAACTCTTGAGCAATCAAATGTCAATCATGACATGTTCACTAGCATGTAGGGAGATGGACAAAATACCTTCAACATTAACAAAAGTATGCCTGAACTCCTGAATCTTCTGATTAGCCAAAACTGCTTCCCACACTGCCTTGTCGGTTGCTAATGAGAGCACCACTCCCTACAAGAAGTGTTTCCAGAGCATGCAAAAATGTCACCATTATCAACAACAGTTTCATTTCAGTTCCCCAGCAATTGAAAAAATGACAGCAATCATGATTCACCGGCCTCACTGCCATTTCCATTTGCAGACCAGCAGCATCCTTATGAGGAATTGTCTAAATACAAAACATGCAATTCTTCTTCCCCAAAGCGAGAGTGCATGATGATTTCAAACCTGAATTTGAGGGTTGTGTTGGAACTGATGGAAGGCCTCCAACATTGCGTTGCTGGGAGCAGCACCTTCCTGTGCGACAACGTCAGTTGCGGCTAGTTCCGGCTCCATCAAATCTGGCTGCGAGGACGGCACCAAGGCAGAAGAAGAAGCGCTTCTCTCCCTCTCCTCATCGCCCACGATACCAGTAGTTGCGGACGACTCTTCTTCGAACTCGACGACAGAAGATAGGGGGGATCGAGGACTCTGGAGTTTCGGTGTCGGACTTCTCACTACACCTCTGCCATACACATTGCAAGAAACAGTGTCGATGGCACGGACAAAACAAAGGTTCAAGCATTGCGAAACATTGGCGATTGCCGGACAAAGGAAGATGAGGGAGAAAAAGCTTACAAACGAAGAGCGCTCCGCAGATCCGCAGTAGCTTCTTGGACTTCCGTGATGGTGGGAGGAGACCCGAACACGAAGTGATCCTTCTCTTCATCGCCAGCAAATTCCCAGTCATCAAGATCCCAGGAGGCTCGCTTCCCCCGTCTAAATGAGTTTCCCTGCTGCTGGATTGCCATCGGCTGGCACGAGCAAGAAGAGGAGGTCACTCGAGCAGCAGAGAAAGACGAAGAAGAAGGCGAGGCGGTGCAAGCACTGCAGTGCGCTGCATTCGACACTGCCACCGTTGGAGCGGCAACTCCGACCGCTCGCGCAACGCTCCTCCACATGGCTCCTCCTCCCATCTTCAAATAAGAAACGTCGTCCTCCTTCTGCTAAATTCCACACACTGAACATTCACCAAGCACTGTGCAGTTTTGTGATGAGGAGCTTCTTCTCCAAAGCAGCATAGAAGAGAGGAATTGGCTCTCTCCAAATCCCTCGATCAAACTCGTTCCTGCATCGATTTCCGTCCTGTTTCTTCCCAGAAGAAAGATCATCCGATCATCCGACCAGTCTCGTTTCACAATCCTCTCATCTCTGGGCTCGAACCCTGAGACCGCAGCCGATTTCACAAAGAGATCAGATCGTAAAACCGGTGGAGAGAGAGAAGACGGAAGCAGAACTGAGAGCATAGCGGGGCGACTTTGGGAGAGAGAGAGAAGACCCGTCATTTCGCCGGCCGGTCGACATCTCGGCCCTTCCGAGTCCCGCTCCAAAGCGGAAAACGTGGCCTTGAACCCGTCTCTTCGCGGGGTCACGCTCACTCCACCTGTAGACCCTTCACATGCATAAAGAAACGTTCAATTCTTTAGAAGACTGGAAGGCCCATTTGACAGCCTGGGTAGGGACCTTTTGGTGTAGGGTAAGGCCCTGTTGTCAGGTCACTACGCCCTGGTAGCCAAGGGTAGAAGTTCAGGGCATAATACCTCAACAGCAAGGCCTTACCCAAAGTAAAGTATGAGGCAGGAAATAGGCAGCTTACGCCTACTTTGTAGGCACGGGATGGAGCTTACACCTACTTTCCTGTAGTGCAAGAGGTACCTTATGCCTATTATGTAGGTGTAAGTTGTTTCCTCTTTCTAAGGAGGCTATGTTCCTAGATTTAAGGTGTTCTCCATTTACACTCAAAATTCTAGCTGAGTACTTTGCATGAGAGGTAAAATCTTCCCCAATACCCAAGGGGGAAGGTGTTACCAGAATAAGGGGCCTATACAAGGTGGATTTTCACATTTTGGGTGACAAAAAAAAGAGGATAAAACAACAAAATGTTGTTATAGACTCTTTCCTTTGTTTTAAAATTTCAAAAAAATTAGAAATTAAAAAAGAATTTGAGAAATTTTCATAACTTTTGAACACAACAAGTTTTATTTCGGATGTGATATTTCATCAATGTTTATATACACTGTGGACAGTTTTATAAAAAATTGTCACTCACCCATTAAATGCTAAATCTTCTTGAGGATGCTTGCCAAATTGATGCTACTTCAGAAAACTGAAAATTTTAAAAATGTAAAATTGAAAAATCATAATTCTTAACCCACAAATTATGAAAAAATATATATATTTTTTAAAAATTATATATATATGAAAAAATATTATTTAAATAGCATCATGTGGGTCAATCTTTATGATCAATTAATCAAAAGCAATCATTTTCATTCACCACCCATGTTGAAAATCAGGGTCAGGTGTTCATATTTTTACAGCTTTTTTTTACATTTTGTTGTTCATCATTTTGAGCTTGGGGTGAACAGCCATTGAGGCGGTTTACCACTTGCACAAGGGTTGGTGGAAGGTAACTTGTACAGGTTTGTTTTGACATTTTGTTGCTCCTCATTTTGAGCTCAAATAGTCATTGAGGCGGTTGTGCACTTGCACAAGGTCGGTGGAAGATATCTTGTTCATATTTACAGGGTTTGTTGTTGGGCCCTGTCCATGTACTATCATCACATTCGATCCAACTTTTGGAAGTTTTACCTTATTAGAACTGGTTTCATATTAGGTGAACTGGTTTTTTTGATGAAAGTGTTTAGATTGGAACAGATTGTTTTGGTGTTCAGAGTGTGAACACAGTAGGTAGATGAACAACAATAATGTGAAGGGCAATCAATTATTATTAAACATTTTCTATGCTTGAATATATCTAACTTTTGGAAGATATGTAGATTTTTGCAAGTTTTTAACCCTTAATGGTTAAGCCAGTGTTTTTTTTTAATAAAAAACTTTCATGTTGCATCAAAAGTGGTGATCATTCATAAGAGGATTTAACCAAATCTAGTTACCAAACAAATAGAGAAGTAGAAAATCTAGTAATCTTATTATATGTTGCTGAATCACTTGAACCTATTAACTAAATTTGAGCTCTGTGCTGCTGCCCATTATTAGTGATGATCATCAACTATTTTCTTATGTTTTCACATGGTTTTTAATAATTCATCAATATTTATATCAATGTCAAATTTAATTTAAATTAATGTACATTTCATGAACATGAAATTGCACATGTCAATTTGTTTTTTTCATATCCATGTTGGTGGATATGAAAAAATAATGAGTTAGTTCTAAAATAGATTAGGAAAGGTGAGAATTAATTATTAAGAAAGTTAATAAGAAAAGGAAGTAGTTATTAAGAAAAAAAATGAAATAGTTAGGCTTGAGAATGAGGTAGTTATTTCTGAAATTGTTTTTTGAATAGTCCATGGATAACCATACCAAGGATTCCAAAAAATTCCCCACTTACCAGGTCCAATTACTCATCACTAGAATATGACAATTTTGAAAAAAAGAAAACTACAAATCTGCCAAAATCCTCCAAAAAAATTCACACAATTTTCAATACTTACTTCCTCCTAATTTGGTGATTTTTTAAGAATTTTTTTAAAAAAAAGTTCCCTTTGATTTGTTGCTTGGGACTTTTTTTATAATAAACTGGCCAATTTTTGTCACCAAAAAAATCATTGGGCCTAAGCACTTTTCATTATCAATTTATTTATATAAAAAGCATTGGTTCAAAATGTGGTCCAATCTACTCATCCACAAAAGTGATTACAAATCCAATTGTTGGATCCAAAAGAGTGACACAACTTCAGTAAGAATTTCAGTCAAAATTAAACCAAGGGTTAGATTGAGCTCACATAGGACCAAACAAATGCCACCTAAGGTTGAATCTTGAAACTTCACTAACAAAACAAACGACTTTTGCCAATGTACTTGTGAAAATAAAGTTCAAGCCAAAACTTTGTTCTTCAAGTAATGTCCAATTTTTGGAAATGTGAAGATCCTTGGAAAGGAAAAGTGGCTTCAAAAGGATCCCAATACTAGAACTCGTAAATAAGTGTTTTGAGAGTTAACCTCTTGTTACCCCACCTATGATATTCACCACCCTCAATGGTGTAGTCCCAAGTGCAACCAACTAACTAGATAGAGGCTCAATACATGGAACTATTGGATCAAAATTTCACCCAAATCTATGTGAGAAATTCCCAATCAATAGACCACTAGAAATCTCTCGTAAAACCCTATTGAACCCCAACAATTGTTGTTTACAAAATGTTTCGATTTTCACCACCCGCATCCATTTCCCAAAAAATAATTTGTGAGTTATGAGCATTAATATATTTCCAAAACAAGTTCATAACTTACTTCTTTGTTTTGATGTAAGACAAGTTTATGAAGAGTCTTCAAAATTGTGCAAAGCACTTTCATGATCAATCTTTCAATGTGAAGGGGTTGCAAGCACTAATGAGTGGTAATGAGTTAAATGCAACGCTAGGTTCAATTCACAAGAAATTTATTTTTTATTGTATTTGATTTCTGAATAATGCTTTAAGTATCTTTCTTGCATCACTTTTTTCAAGAAAAAAACAGTGATCTGAGATCTGTACCAATCACGGAAGGGCCTGTACTCAGGTCCTTTTCCTACCTTAAGCAGAGCTGGGATTTTTTCACTTTTTAGAAATAGTGAAAGGCTGGCTGGTGCCTTCCATCGCAGAAGATCCCGCTTGCTGAAAACAGGTTTCTTCCGGCAGGTAAGGGAGCTGAAAATACAAAGGAAAAATCCAGGCAGTGCTTTACGGTACCTGCTCTTTTCTTGGTCATCAATGGTTGTTGATTTCTTCTTTCTTTGTAGGAGTAGAAGTCAGAGTAACTCTTAAGAAAACAAAAAGCAACAGGAATAAATCCTTCACTTGTTTCCTTCACATTTCTTCTTCCTCATGGGTTGTTTTCTTGCAACAAAATTTGCCTGGTTTCCATCAACAGCAAGAATCTTAGGGTTTCATGGATCTTAGGGTTTTATGGAGCTCACAAGTTCTGAAGCAAAAGTGGCACAACTGTTTAGGATGATGGATGGCGATTGATCCACAGAGGAGATCGTGATGGTGCCAAAGGTGCTTGAAATTTTTACAATTCAGTCAAGCAGAGCTCATGATGGATGGCAATTGATCCACAGAGGAGATCGTGATGGTGCTAAAGGTGCTTGAAATTTTACAATTCAGTCCAAGCAGAACAATGGACATTCCTGCAGCACTCACTGAATTTCCATGCAGGCAGGCATGCACAACATGGGGATGGTGGGAGTAGACAGAATGATGAAGGCACTTCCCTCACGCTCTGGAATTGGAGGAGTAATTAGTTGGAGAAAGCAGACAAGGCAATTTCGTGCACAGTTGCTTTCCACAAGTCTGATAATGTGGTGCATTGTTTGGATGATGATGATGATGTACGCAGGTATAGTTACAAGATGGAGGTCAATTTCTTAATGAAGTGGAAGTGGAAACCATACATTCTGTGCAATCATTTACAATGAAGCTGAAGACAGCCCAGTGTTCAGAGACAGGTGGGGAGGAGAAACAGGTTGTTCAACACATTGTTGTGTAAGCAAAGAATCCCAAGGGTCTTGTGCTTTGCTATTCCTCAGATGATGCTGATTATGAAGATCCAGGCCCTCAAGTTTCTCCAAGAAGTAGCCAGAGAAGGAAGGAGAAAGCGGTCCAAAGGAGCATGATTCCCTCTATGCCATGCCATGTAATCCAAAGCGGCCTTTGTGAAATGAAGACATTGCAGAGTAAGTTGGAGGAGCCCAGGGGTAAGAACACTCTCAGATCAACTGGATAAGACAGTGCTCAAGGAAAATATTGAACAGGGAGTTAGCAACAAAATAGTGTGATGGTCAAACAAATTGTACAAATCTAGAAAGAGCTTCATGGAAAAGGCAAAAGACAATTTTCTGAGAAGGAATTCAACAATTCATGATCTTTGAAACAGTTGACAGTACATTTCCAAGGATTTCCCTGTGCAGTTCTAACTTGATACTCAATCTCCCTAGACCCCATGCATGTTGCTTAAACTCTCCATCTATATTGTACAGTTGCTGAGGGAGCCTGATCAAAGAGCCAAAAATGTCTGGTGTGCAAGAACTGGTAGGCCAGTCACTTGTTGGAACACCCTATTGCATACAGTTTGTGTAACTCCTTCAGAGTTACCTCACAAGCAATCACAAACTAAGAGGTAGAGATAATGCCTCATTGATAACTCTGAAGCCTAGCACTGGAAAACAACATATTTTCAGTCCTAAATTAATCTCGATCTCCCTCACGGACCTTGTATCTTAAATTCAACACCTTTTGAAGCTCATCCTGGCCGCCAACTTCTTCCAGTTCCTACCCATCCATACAAAGATAGAGAAGTTAGATTAACAATGAATCTATTATAACACATTTGCATGTGACAATAGCAAATGCAAGCTGCAAATGAGCATAGGAGAATCACACCTCAGGGCCAAGAAAAAGACCATAAGGAACGCCACCAAATAAGTCCGCATGATGCAGCTGGGAATCCCAAACAAAACCCAGTCAGTAATCAACCTTGTGAGTACCTATTTACCAGATTCCATCCAGATACAGGAATTCTTCTAATAACACATGTCCCTTACCCAACTACAGTGTAGAAAGCAAGGAGAATAGTGTACCTGATGTGCTGCAGCCACCTTCTGGAGGTATGGGACATCTGCAACAGGCCCAACAGGAAAGCGCCGATGTACTAGACCATCATGCACAAACATATAAGCCATGCCAAACATGGTTATGCCTAACCCCTGAACACGAACAGAAGTGTTAATTGCTTAGATGAAGTCAACACCACAGTCTATCACTGATTTAAGCAATTGATGTCATATGTAGGTAGATCTGACACCAAAGATCTTATCCATAAAATGCTGGAAACGTGTTCCTGGATGTGCAGTTGTGTGCTTACCCCTCCAAAGCAGAGACCAGGGACAAAACCATGGTTGAAAAATCCAATTGCCGTGAGTGAAATGGCCGGTACAGCATTGATGATGGCAAATATGTCATTAAGCTCAAATGGCCCCTCCCTTGGTCTGTGGTGTGACTGCAATTACATACAAAACGATTGCATTATTTCCTGTGATGAACTGAGACTTGAGTACACAAGCTTCCCACCATCGTTGCTCATCATCATGATGCAATGATGTGTTCCTTTGCTAGTATTTGAATGAAGCAAAAAGAATTCTCAAAACACCTTCAACTTACCTCATGCATGTTCCAAAGTGATGCATGCCATAGAGCCCGGTGTGCCCAGCGTGCCCAAAACTCCATGCCCACCTGGGAAGTCAAATTAGAGGCATTATGATAAGCACACAAAAACTCTCTTGGCTCACTTTCAGGAGATAGTCATGCATGGGTATTAGGTCCTGAACAAAGTAAACCATCAGCACAATGGCAATGTTCTTCGAGTGTGCCAATGAGATTAAAAGCTCAAACAGCAGCACACTGAAAACAGTAATGCCAAGAGACTTCTGATCTCATTCCATTAGGCTGCTCTGATCACAGTGTGTTGTGATCACAGCAGCCTAATGGAAAGCCACTGACATAGGGCCTTGTTTCTTGCTCCAGGGATAGTAGCTTTGAAAACATTTTAGTTAATCATATCAGGAACTCTGGGAACACATGATCTGATGAAAAAAGGACAGGTGTCACTTTATGGTGAATCACAGTTTGACTCGCAGCTCTCATAGCTCCTGCAATTGATCAATGCTTGACCGTTATAGTTGTGAGATGACTATGAGCACAACTAGCTAGAAAAACAGAATGGAAAGATGTTCGTGATCACAAAAGCCTAATAGAAAGATGTCCTTATTTAGGTCAAGTGAATTGCTCTTACCGCCGCCCCAACCGCTAGTGAAAAAGTTCCCAGCATCTCTGAGTACGGCACCTCACCATTGCCCTGCAAATTAGTAAAGAATGTGAGCAACTGAAACAGAAACATATCACAGAACCTCGACATGAAACGGATCTAAAACTCCATATCTCTGTCTGTCTGTCTCTCTCTCTCTCCAATGGTTTGCACCAGGCGCAAAATTCCAAATTTTGATGTAAAAATGCTTTGAGCACGACTCGTCACGTTGGCGCTGAAAAACGCGTGAATGCAACTAAAACCACTCCGCGACGGACAGCGCAACTGAGTCAGCGGAATTCAGCTGTGCATACAAACCTGCATTTGCCAAATGAAACGGTAATACACCGCGCCCGCCGCCAGAGTGACAAAGCCAATGCTGGACGCTATCGCCGCAAACATGTACGCCGTCCGCTCCCGCTTCCTCTCCTTCCTCCTCCTATCCGCCATCGCCGTCGCATCCGAGTCTACGACCGAAGCCGCGGACAGCGAGAACTCCATTGCGCCGGAGGATGACGGAAATTCATCTCCCTGAGTCATCAGATCCTCCTCCATCAATTCGTCCTCCTCCTCCTCCTGCTCGACAGGACTCAACTCCCGTCGCTGCTGCTGCGAGTGCTGTTGCTGCTGTCTGTGTGAACTTTTTTCTGCTCCCATGCACACGAGTCGAGTCCTCCATCTCCGACTCCCCACGCTGAGGATGCTGCTGCAACTCCTATTACAAACACTGCTCACAACTTGCAGCTTACAGGCGATAATAGCACTAATGCGACAAGGCATAAACACCAACGGCATTGCTACACCAGCACTACTATCACCACTCCTCCTCCTTCTCCTCTTCCTCCTCGACACAAAATTGCACGACGACAATTGCAGGCCACAAATCGTCTGCAACTGCTGCTCACATCCTACTACAATCACCATCTTGAAACTCCTGAGCCTCCCAGTGCGTCCTCCACAGCTTCCTGAACACAATTTCTTAACGACCAGTGCGCCACCGTAGTAGCTAGCGCGGTCGTGCTTCCACCCTCACAACAACGCCTCCCTCGTCGCAAATCCCCTTACTCGATTTCCTACCAGCGAAAATACAATAAAAAGCTATTGAGAACCAGATCCGGATTTCGTCAGCATTTCAGAAGCAAAGCGAAGCAAAATGCAGCGCAGTTGTTGTTGAGGATTGATTGCTTGCTTGCGCAATTGGAGGGGCGAAATTTTGAAGTCTCTCACAGGGAGTGGGAGATTGTGGGAGGGTGGGATTTTGGGTAATTTGTGAGGATACGAGCAACGTGGCCGAATATGAATGGTCGACATGCACTTCGGCCAATAGGAGCCACGAGAGTAAAACAAGAGGATAGGCTGCACCTAAGGGCCAAGGCGTTATGCGCTAGTCCCTAAGTATTAGGACCTCTCCATATACGGACAGGTCCTAATGGATTGGAAATTAATTGTAGGGTAAAGCCCCAGGACCAGGGCTTTACCAAAATAATAAGGGACGCTGAGGCAAAGAGCTGAGGGTGTGTGTCCTGAATTTTGGTGAAGCCCACCCGATCTGTGGAATTTAACCTGTGGTACACCACACTGCAAAGTGTACCGTCCTGCTCAAAAACGTCGCCTGAAAACAGAAAATCATGCTCAAAAAATGGAATTTCCTTTGAGTTTTCTGGAGGGGAATTCTGTTCTGTAAAGCTTGACAGTTTAACACTACAAATTGTCAGCCAGGTCTTTACTATTAACCACCTTAACGCATTGAAAAAGAAAAGAAAAAAATCTTTTTTCCCCATGATACCCATCAGATATCATGAGAATTTTATTTTTTTAAATGTCCACTGCATTGCAACAAAAGGTGTCCCTGTATGTCAAGTGATTTTGAATGAATTTATAGTGAATGAGAATCAATAAAAAAGCAATGAATTCACTGGTCTAATGAACTACACCCACATTTTGTAGTAGTGCTGGAGCAAGCATTTCTCTGATCAAAACACTGTACCCTTTACAAAGGAAAAGTTCTGCCTGGTAACTTGTCCTCCAGATACACTAGAAATTTTCTGCTGGTACTCTACACGTCCTAGCAAATCCTTCAGGGCTTTCAGAATGAGGCATTTGAGAATCAATCCTGCCATTCTGAAAGCCCTAGAGCATTCTGGAAGTGGTAAAGTAGGTTAGAGTGAACCAATAGCCACCAGTGCACCATCCATTGGAAGCCTGCAATGAATCAGTTATAAATGGACTCAACCCTAGTCCTAACTGAGTTCACATTCCAGTTCACCTTGACAAACCTGTCCCCTACATTTTAGGTCTGGTAGGTAGATAAAACCCTAAAGCTTATACCTAGCTAGCTACTAGTCAAGTAGCAAGGTAATAAAACCAGAAACTGAACTGACCACAGCTTACACTGATACCTTCACCTTAGTGAGTGAGGTTTCTTAGTGGTTTTAGTTAAACTTTGAAATGTTAAATTTGCACTCAAAGACCCTGATCTAGTTGGGCGGGCATTTTACCTTGTTAACAACCATGGGTTCTGGTTTCTTTTCTTTTTTTCAGTATTTCAGAATCAGAGAATATGGACTGTTCCTGGTTTTTGAAAAAAATCAGAATCAAAGAACCACCAATTTCCGGTTATTTCAAAACCCTAAGAGAAATGATGGTTCTCACCCAAGAACCCAAAGATTTGTGAGTAGTTATTTAGCTTGTCCAAATTTTTGAGAATCGTGGTTATGTATAGGATCCAGTTACCTATCTGATTTTTTGAGAACTGCAAAGTCATGGACCCTAAGAACCACCCCCTGATAACCAGGTGGGCCTTGGTGCAAATTTTAATACCCACCCAACAATGGATTTTACCATGGTCCTGGTGCAGGTGCCAGTTCACCAAAGGCATGGGTCTGAAGTCAAAACCCTTGCCTATCCCTCTTCTCATGTCAACTTTCCCTCTTCCACAATCTCACTTTCATTCTCTGGTCACATGTATTCACATGTACTCCAAGCCTGTGCACCTTGATAGTGTTGTGTCTCTGGAGGTGGTTCGTTGCTTGTCTTCTGACGTTGTTAGAACCCCCCGTTGTTTACGTTATCTGATATTTACAAGTTCTCAACAAGCTCATAATCGGTTGTGGTATTCATCTTTTTCATGTTAGAAGCAACAGGGAATAATATCATCATGCAGGTGATAGGAATCAAATGGCTGGGAAGTAAAATTCAATAACCTGTGCTCAAACTAAGTACCTGATTAGCCAAGGCTGTACAAAATCAACTAAGACCAGGCCAATGCATCAGCAGACAGTGCAGATAGAAAACGGTGTGGCAAGCTCGGGATCCACCAGTTCTGCACTACTACTAGGACTCCCAAGCACAGAAGCGTGCTCAGGATCCATCACTTCTGCACTGCTGCTGTGACTCCCAAGCGCAGAAGCTTGCCAGCTCTTTGCAATTTTAAAGCTACAGCATACATATGTGAAAAAGGATCAGATGGCAATTGCACCATTGCTAGACAACTTTTTACTGGCTTGATCTTCACAATTGAGCAATCCCTCAAAATTGTGTCTGAAGTAATGGGGACCCTGCACCTCTAGAACTGAAAGCAGCCATACCCAAAGCCAGTATAGATATGTGATAGTGCTCCTGCTCTTTGGGCCTAGTGCCCTTGAGATATCTGCAATGGAGAAACACAGCCCCTGATCTTGCTGAGAATGCTTAGCTTACAGATTCTATTTTGCAGACCACCTGAAGGGAGTGACAACTACATAAGACAATTACAGCAACCAGCTCCAGAAACTGACAACTACATGATACAACTGCAGACCTACAAATGAGACCTGGAAGTAGAAGCAAGGGAGGAGAAAACAGTAGCACAAAGGATTTGAGCAAAGAATGCAAAAGAGTAATCTTCTGAGTATGTATTAATGTGTCCCTCAAAATAATTTTAGAGTAACTCTTCAGATTTTATGAACTGAAACCTACGCAGAGTTCTTAATGTTCCATACACATGGCTCATCCTATACATTCAAGAAGATTTTGAATGTCAACAGGAACTTGTTGCAGACAAATTGGAGTAGAAAGATACCACATGTAATGCCTCTTGACAGCAAGGAGACAGAGACGATTCAAAGTCACAATTAATAGAGTTCAACAAAGGCAGACTGATGAAAATCTAATGTAACAATTAGAGAACAAATTTGGACAAAATGCAGAAGGAGAAGTGAGAACCAGAAAGAAAAAATACGGCAACAACACAAAGTCTGTGGCATGCCAAATTTTACACTTCTGTTCACATAAACAACAGAAGAAAAACTTGTAAATTGGAGCAAAGAATATAAGAGACCAAAACAGAATTGTTGTTGGCACATAAGTACTCACCAGAAGAATATGTTTACACTTTGGCACAGAACACAACAAAACACCCTGACATTCCTGCTGTGACATACTAACCAGATGAACATGATGTATAAAATGAGAATAAAGTATGCAAGAACTTCACTATTTCACTTGCAATTTGGTATATTGCAAGAACCAACCTCTGAAGATCCAGACTGCAAATTTGCTCATGAGAAACCAGGGAATGATCTTAAGACACATGGTTTTTGGCCACTTTACTCCTATGTATCTCAAATTAGTACTACACGTGCTCAGTTCCGAGGTGTCGACAAGTTTGTTTTTTCGATGCTTACTTCACAGAAACTAGAAACTGTGACATAGACATCAAAATCCTAGAGTCGCCAAGGTGCAGAGGGTTGAGGAATAAATGAGAGTAGGAGCACACGAATTTTAAAGCTACAAATTCAATGCTGCATAAAACAAATACATGCCTGCCTTTTACACCTTGAACGGAATGACCTTCCGGAGGATTTCTTCGCTGAGGGCCTGGACCTGCTTGTCAAGGCTTTTCAAAGTGTCCTCCTTCTGCTCTTCCAGATTCTTCAGGGATTGAGCAAGCTCCTTTTCGATGCGTGCCCTGGATTCCTGAAGCTTCTCGTCGAGAGCGGCAGCGGTTTCCCTCTTCGTCTGGTTAAGAGCCAGGGTCGTCTCGATGCGGGCAGCCTTGATAATGGCTTCGGCCTCCTCCTGAAGCTTCTTGATCTCACCGGAGTTGTCCCTAACTCCCAGTAGCTTTGACCTGATAGTCTCATCACGGGCGTCCATCACCTTAGCGACAGGCTTGAACCAGATATTGTCTAGAGCCACCATGAGCAAGAGAAACTGCACGGCGATGATAGGTAGAGTCAAGTTGAAGTCGAAGATCTTCCCCTTCTCCTCCTCCGCCAGAGCAGGCAGCATCATGAGCGCATTCATGGCCACAAATGTCGCATTCCTAAATGCGACATTCTTTACTGCCAAGTCCACCACACTCGCCATCGCACCTTCTAACGCTCCCTCAAGCTCAGCGAGGGTCACGGATCCAGGCCGCGCCTGTATCGCCAACCGCGCCGCTCTCTGTACGGTACGCATGGACGCAACCGACGCAACCCTCTTCCCAACAAACAGAAGAGAGGACACCTGCCCGCCCACTCTGCCAGAACTGGATGCAGCCTGCACGGCCCCTGTCGCAGCAGCAGCAACAGCCATGGAACTCACAACTACCGCCATCGCCGCTGCACTTCCCACGATTTTTCTTCGGAAAGAAAAATAGCAAAACGAGCTCCCAAACAGATCCCAAAATGCTATGAATTTTGCGAAGAGCTTGCGAATTTGCTCGCGAGAATCGTTGACAGAAAACAAGGCCTGTTGCGACGAACTGATGGGAGAGGGCGGGGAGAAGACAGCCAAGGGCACAAAGTCATGATCCACGGTGTAGATGAGAACGGAGGAGTATCGGACGGCCAGAGAGTGGCAAGAGTTGAAACAAGCCTGGATTCGTTGCCTCGCTATCCACAAGGGAGGCCACACTGAAACGAAGGCCACAAATGTATCATCCCATTTCATGGAATGGAATTTGTTCATTTGTTGGCCTTGCCACCAAGGCAAGAAGAATATTGTGTTGAGATTCATTATAGAGTATAGCAGCTTAAGGGATTTTGGCCCCTAGGTAATAAATAATAGGTCTATTTGTAAATGACGATTTTTGAAAGATGATATTTTGGGTTGTGTTGAAATTTGAGATTAGGTATAGAGTCATGAAATCTCGAAGGATTTTAGTTTCTTTTAGAGGATTCCCATAAATCTTCTTTTGCCTTAAGATACTTTTTACTGTAAATGGCAAGGCCATAGTGTGTCACACCCCTTGTAATTTATCTGTTTTTGGGTGTTTCTTTTTGTTGCTCAGTAAAGCCCCTTTGTAAAGGCCCTCGGCTATACTGGAATAAGAGCTCGCACTACGCAAAGCTAAGAATGGACCTGGTAAAAAGCCTGTGGTTCTCCGAGTGCTTTAGGTATAGGTGAAGGACAAGAGGGTCCTTTGGTAAATGAGGGGTTACCGAAGGTGACAGCTCAGTGCGGACTCAAATTCTCGCAATGGTAAAGTCCTAGGGCCTTCCCCAGCACCAAAACTCACAACCAGTACCTATTCCATGAGACAGTTACGAAGTCACCAGATAACAACATGATACCTTCCCCAAAAGTGAAGGGGACTCCTTAGGTGTAAGGTGCCATGCTAAGGTGCCATCATCACACCTCACATTGAGCATGAATAAGTCCATTTGCAATAGGTACCTTGTACCCACCCTGTTAGGGAAGGGTATTAGCCCAAGTCAAAAATTGTGACAAAGAGGTTTTTTAAATAAAAATTTCTTGCAACCAATGAGAAGGCTCAACATGCACTCCAGAAGACCTTTTTTTTTTTTTTCTTTAGGGTTTGGGGACAGGGGAGGGAATTTTTTGAGTTTTTTTTGTTCACAATGTGTTCTCACTGTGTTCCAATCAAGTTTGCAGATAGTTCCCAATGTGTTCCCCAATATGTTCCCAATAGCACCACACTTTTTATCCCATATACTTTGGCCAAAGTTGAACTTTCTTGTATATAAACTACAAAGCTGCACTAAAGGTAAGCATCTATGTGCTTGCATCTGCCCAATGTTTTACACAATTGTTGATGGGCTAATCAAAGTGGCTCCTTCAACAAAAGAAAAAAAACTTTGGGTGATAACTAAAAGAGAACTGCAATGTCTTTGCATTCCTTCGCTCTCTACACTTTGCACAAGCTTATACTCAATTAGTTAGCTGTATAGCATTCTTCATCATCTTATCCCCTTCTTAGCCTATTTAGGTGGTTTTATCTCCATTCATTTCTCATTCCAACATTTTCATCTATTTTTCCTAATCATTTTTTCTTTTACTATTTAGTTGTATATCTTTGTGGATGTTTCATCCATGATATGGATTAGATTTCTTTGTATGAAAATGGTGATTAACACATAATGTGTCAATTGTTTTCAGGCATCATTTGACAAAAAGAACATGAAACGACCATGTGCATCTTATGCAAATTGGCCTCATGTGTGATCAAAGGAAGATTATCTATTCATAACCATATCTAATTTTGGAACACTAGGATACATCGCTTGTTATAACAAGTTTATCTAGAAACTGCATTATAATTTAGTTGAGAAGTATGGGTAACATCAAGCATGAAAGAGGATTGAATTGAACATAAGGTGCATTCAAACCTTTAGGTGAAAATGGAGATAATAAAATAACTATTTTTTGTCAATGTTTAGACTTGTGTTCAAGGTTGTGTACTTCAAATTGAATGAGAATTGGTTAGGGTTTGAGGCCGCTTCTCATCATGAAGATTGACAAATACTTCAACCAATGATACATGTTTGATATCCACCTTGTTGATATGGTATAAATTACTACAATCAAAAAGCTATAATGAATAAGAAGAGACACCTGAAAAACCAAATGGGTTATGTTAGGCACAAAATTAGACACCCCTAACACTTTGTTTTGAACCACTCCCTTTTGCCCCTTGGAGGACATCCAAGAGGTGTCACAGATAAGCAATAAACTTTTAAGTCTCTCTACATGTATCTTATTCTATTATGCCCTTGTTTGAACCATACATCAACCCCCTTCCTATTCACCATTTTATCCCCTTACTCATACTATGATTATCCAAAACCTTAAGCCAAGGAATTACAACCAAGTACACAACCACACACACACACAAATTGGAGCAAGGCTTTTTCAAACCAAAGTTTTGCACTTCAAAGAAAAGGAAATTATACTGGAGTAATTAATTATTACAAATTGACTTAATTAATCTTTTTATCCACCATGTGTATTTTTTTAAAATTATATTAAGGTTTTGTATTTAGCTTCAATTGAGAGCCATTATTAATTAACATTTCTTGCACTAGTTAATGGGTCTTCCAACAAGATGAAACATGTCGCAACCCCACTTTGAGGGTAATGTGAGGTTGCCACTCATACTTGCGAAAATGGGACTTGGGAGTCCTCTGGGACTTCCGAAAACTTAGAACATGATTGCAAGAGTCAAAACAACTTGCATTGAAATGTTATTTATACCGTTGGAAAGGTCTCAAAGTGTAGATGTCCAAAATGGCCTCACATGAGCCATTTGGACATTTGCAACACAAGTTATGATCGAAAGAAAGCCGGGAGTCAAACTGGCAGTTTGACTCCTGACCACTAAAAGTCGGGAATCGACCTGATCCTAGCGTGTGCAGGTGGAGTGCACGACACACCATTGGAAAGCTCTCAAGGAGAGCTACACGTTTGTTTCAGACCTCGTCCCAATCAGAACTCGGGGCGAAAAGTTATGAACGCCCAAAGTCCCGGGAGTCCAAACTGGGACAATTTTGAGACTCCACTTTGGGAGTCCCGGGAAAAAATGTCATTTGGATGCAAGTGCGGCGGTGAGACGCAGAGAATACTATATGGGGGAAAGTGATGGCTTCCCCCAAGTCCGGGCCGTGGTGAGTCAAGTGAGTCCAAGGTTGCCCGTGGCTTGTCCTAGCACCAAAAGTGCTCCAGAATGCGAACTAACCAACTTGTTGGTTGGTTTGATGCATGTCCGAGTGAGTGAATAGCTTGTCCCTCTTCCTAGTCCAATCCCGGAGCTTTAGCACACCTTTCTACCCCCTTTAGTGCTAAGAGCTGGGAACGTGCCCCAAGTCCTCCCCAATTTCGCAACTTGAGTGATTTGGTCCCGACTTGGGACTAACAAGTGGACTTGGGAGTGCGTCAAAACAAATGTCCAATAAATAATGGCCTACCTGACTAGCATTTCTGCAAGTTACCATAAACCAAAATGGATGTTAGAATGGCAAATCCTATAATGTGGATGTTGATGAAAAACAATTTCAAGGATTTCACACTATATGTGAATTAAATGTTATTATTTATGGACTTTCTTTGTTATTGAAAACAATGGGTTTTTACAAAGTCCATATCATGAACCGAAAAAAAATAAAAATAATAATTTTAGTTTTGTGCATACATGTACAAAATATTGATATAAAAGTGAATTTGAACATAGGTTGGAGAACATTTCTTGAAACCAATGAATTATTGATGCCCAACTACCTAGTCATTGCATGGAAAGAAAAAATTACAATGGAAATGTTTTGCAAACGGATTTATGAAAATTTTTTGGTTGTTTTTCATTCCATTCAACCTTGCACTCACCATTAATCATGTTAGCTCATTATTGTCTCCTTCTTATAGAGTATGTTGTAGTCAACTTTTTGTTTGCATATCAAAAGATATGCTTAACAATGTGAACATGTGGACTTTATAAGGAAAGGTCATGAATTTCCTTACTATCCCATAAAATATTAATGCAATTGTGAATTAAATAAATTAACCTAAAAATTATTTATTAGTATTTTGTAGGATTTTGAATAGTTTCAAACTCATATATATTGAAACAATTTAACTTTTCAACCATCAACACCTTGTGATAGTTGTAAATTTATCATGTCAAATTGTTGTGTCCCAATTGCATATGTGATCTGATGAATAAAAATTGAACATTGTAAGTACACAATTTCAACTCTAAAAGACCTTTGAAGCTGTCCTAGGCTAGACACTTCAAATTATTATCTTCAATTGATTTGTGGGCCATATAATTTTCTAATGTATGATTCACTGTAGTGACAAAAAGATCAATGTATAGGATTCATGCAAATCATGCAAATTTTCACCTTTTCAAATGTAGTATAGGTATAAATCCATGTCATTTCCATATTGTAAGCTTATAACTTGTTGCTACAAAGAAAATGTTCATCTTTTTGTATAAACACAAAGCACCTATTTTAAGCCACACAATATTATTTTGAAAAGACAAACCTTAGCTTCCTATCCAAAGATTGAAAACCCTTGATGTTGGAACATAAGAACTTCCTCATCAAAATCATTATTAAAAAAACAAAATTTTGATATCTAGGTGACATATTGCCCATTTTCATGAACAACCATATATACAAAAAATTTAGTAGTGTTCCATTTAGTTATAACAACAAAATGTTTCTCCATAGTTCACTAGACACATTTATGCTCAAAGCCTTGTGCTATGAGGCAAAGTTTCAATAAATGTTAAGTAGTCCTTCTAATCCAAACTTTTGCTTGTACACCCATTTGATTGATATTACTCTTTTGTCTAAAATTGAATCAATAAGAGTCCAAGTTTTATAAAATTTAACCATTGATTCCATTTCTTGCCAATTGCATCTTGTCACCCTAGATGTTTAAATGTTTGTTTAAATAAGATTGGTTCAAAAATCTTCATAAAATCAATGTAGTTCGTGAAATATGTAGGCATTGTTGTTTTTTATGATGAAATTTTTTGTGAATATTTTTTTAAGTTTTTTTTCTTGAGTTTTCAAAATCATCAACATTTGACCCACTACCAATGATGATATTTAAAGGAATAATATCATCATTGGTATGTGATTGAAGATGCTATTTGTTGTCATGTTTTGGGGTTGAAGGTTTAGGGTTAAAAAATAGGATTAACCGATTGAAAATGCATGAAGACACCATGTGGTTTTGGTTCTAATGAATTTCAAGATGAAAATGCTTGATTGTTAAATGCTTCATCATTTGGATTGTATGTTTCTTAAATTGATTATAACCTTTTTATATGCTAGATCAAAATATTTAAAAGCTTTGATCATTGAAACATTGTAGTTTACAAACAAGCATGTTTGTGATCTTTAATCTAGTTTTGTTCAATTATTATGAGGAAAATGACCATATGTAGTGTGGCCAAAAGTATATTGTAAATGAGATAAGTGAGGTCATTTTTTATGTGGTAAGGAGTAACTTTGACTTTATTTGCAACTATTGATGAATGATTCATGAGGTAGACCAAGTTGTGCTAACAATTTCAATCCACAAACTTTTGTGGTACTTGAGTTCCAAAAACCATATAGTCTTGTAAAAAATAGTTTGATTCTTCTTTTCAAAAATTTCATTTTGCTAAAGATTTTGTTTGAATCAACTATAGTTGAATTTCTTATTGCTAGCTTGAAGTTTGAATTTGCCACCATGATCATTTTAAAGACCTTGGATTCTCCTCCAAATTCCTTGTCAATTATTTCTTTAAAGATTTTGAAGTTAGATAATGGTTTGAATTTATTCTTCATCATGTTTATCCATGTGCATTCGTTGTAATCATCCATAAAGATGATGAAGTATTTAAAATGTGAATGATGCCATGGGCATTAGTTCACATAAGTCTATGTCTATTAACTTAAATATTTTAAAACTTGATTTACATTATTTCAAAGAAAATGTTCCCTATATTTTTTTCATCATTGTGCATTCTTCACAAATAATATCCATAAATGGTATAGATCAAGTAGCCAAGATGCAAGCTATTGAAATGTTAATTTATGAAGACCACAATTTGGAATTTTTAATGGCATGTTTTATGCTGCCATATGTTGGCGATTTTAGGAATCTATATTACCATGTGTATTTGAACACCATGAGACTCTTTCACTATTGAACTATAAAGATTATTTGAAAGATATCTAACCCTTGTGACTACAACAACTTATGTTCACTTTTGTGAACAATTACACATTTTTTAGAATCAAAGTGGCAACAAAACCTTTGTCAACTCTAGTACCTATTGTCAATAGGCTCTTTGATTAATCAAAAAACATATACAATATCAAAATATTCACTTTACATCATAAAATTTATAACTTGTCTTTTGCTTGTATTTGTTGCCCCTTTATTAAATGCACCTTTTTATTTTTGCAAGTGATCAAACAAAACCTAAATATTTTTTTGTTCCTTGTAACATATTTTGTAAATTACACATGAATATTTGTACTAACCCTAATATTCATCATGAGCATTGAATGAATGAAAAAAAAACCTTGACATCAAATAATTCAACAATATTCTAAACAACATTAGTGTGAACGAATGATGAAGAGGACTTCATCATGTGGTTTCTTACTAGTTGTTAACTTGGTTTGATTTCTTTTTCTAGCAAAGTTGTGAAATCATTTTTTCATAAGATGATATTTGTTGTTACCTCAAGAATGAATGCATAAATCCTTCAAAATTATCAATAAAATCATTCAAAATAATCTTCATGATGTCCCCGTCAACTAGCACCACTCCCCAAAGTAAGCCATCATATCCTTCACATTCCAAAAAAAATCTTCACAAATACATGTTCCTTGAATTGAAGATTATGGAATTGTTTAATTAATAATAACCTATTTAAATTGTTATTTGTTTCAAAAAATTTTGCAATATCTCCTAGCATGCACCTACAAAGGGTCACTATGTGTTTTTTTTTTTCCATTATGTGCATCAAAGAATGTATTTTTGGGTATATTATCTGAGAGACCTTTATTTTTTCCACCATATTACAATTTATTATCTAAATATCTAATATCCACCTTTTTAAACCACCTTTTATTTAACTTAAATTTTATGTTTGCATTGAATTTTGACACCATATATTTGTTTGAATTTTAATTTTTAATTGAAGGTATGAGGAATGTTGAAAAGTGGAAGGTGATCATGCATGACTAAATAAAATCATGCATGAAATGTTCAAATTTAGTTTTTAAAACACATCAACAAACATTTTAGTACATTTTAGCCAATGAAGACAATGTTTGGCATTCATAAAATCATCGGAAATAATGAACACTTGGTTTGTTTCCATGGGAAAAATGATACAAAGGAAAAAATGAAACTTTTCAATTCCATTTAAACAAAATAAACAATGCATGCATAATTAAAGTCCATGGGTCAACAATTTGCTCATCCATGGGCCTTCATCAACTTCTTATCTTGACCAAATAAATACCACCTCATTAGTGCTACTTTAATCTTTTACTATAAACTTTCAATATAAATTACATACTCTCCATCTTATTAATTGAACTTACTAACAACTAATAATTATTATAAGTCTCTCGTACATATGTCACATTTTAATAATAATAATAATAATAAATTTGTGCCTTAATATTAATTTAATTTGGATTTTATGAATAAAAATAATCTTATTATAAGACTAATTGAATTATATTCTTTTCCTAGTGACCAATATATGGGACCATATATTTTTATTCACATAGTTTTCTAGTACCAAAAAACAATTGACACGACCTCCCTAGCCCCCACCCCCCCCAAAGCATGCCTTTGATTTGTTTGGATCTTGAATGTAAAGAAATATTTATCCTTGACTTTGAGATTAATGATGTCAACATTTTGTGCTTTAAATTTGGACATTAACTATGAACATCTTCAATCCTCTTTGATTAATTTGATCCTACTAGATCCAAGCCCATGAAAAGACAACCAATAAACAATCCACGTGTCTTAAACATGAATATGAATAAGTTCATAAATTAAGCAACCATATGATGAATGTCATGTCAAATCTCTCTACTACAATCATGTGTCAATAAATTATTATTAAAGATTACATTATTATGTTTTTTGAAAACCAACCTTTCAAATTTCTCAAAGGACAAATGACTAAATTAATTAAACCTTGATGATGCAATATGACATTCCTAAATACCTCAATGACATTATAATCTTTTTTAGTCAACACTTCACGTTTTACAAAAAATAATCAATGACAAATCTCCACCAAAAGATTAAGGACAAAAAGTTGCTTACATTCCAATCAAGAGATATCAAAGTTGGTTTTTGCATAATCTATCATGTGGTCTCCAACTTTCAACTTGACAATTCCATGTTAGAACCCTTTAATACTTGCCTTCTCATATCATCATCATTTAATCATCACATGTGAAAATTAATTTTTTTCCCTCTCAAGTCGCACCAACACAAATTTGAAATCAAAAGGTTACATCATGTTGATTAAAAGGTTAATCTTTTTTTAATCTTTTTTTAAAGATTGATATGATTTCATTGATTTTTTAGTGTAATTGATACATAAGTTTTTTAATGTTTTCAATAGGTAAACATTGAGTTTCATGTTTTAGAATTAATGGTAGTGAAAGTGATTTCCTGGAAAATCTATATGATCATGGAATTTGTTTTGGTGTTGCAAAATTCAAGGAACGATGAGAATAGATTAATTTTCCAACCTTATGTCAATTGAGTGTCTTGTAAACTAGAACAAGTGTAAACCCAAAAGTTAATTGTTCTCAACAACCATTTTATGAAAAACTTGATAGAAGATTTTACACTTGCAAAAAAATAAAATCAATTACCTTTTTCGTTTTAAAATACCTATTTGAAAATTACATATACATGTGAACAATTCATTTGATATAAATGTTTGATGTATGGTACAATGTATCTAGTCAATCATGTATGCATCCTTTGTGCGACCTCTTGTTTTCAAGATACCTTTCAAATATGGGGGGTTGGTTTGTTTTTGAAAGTTTTGTACATTCTAGGCCAAATTCTAAGTCATCAATTTGGGCTTCTTTCATATTATTTTGCCCAATGTGAGCACAAGGACCATGGCCACCTAATCTAGTTGTGTCATCAATGATCATTGCATTAGTATAATGTCCCTTCCATCCAAATTAGGTTATGTAGCATGCAACAACATATTACCATGTATAGGAAAAAAATGTACTTTAGAGTGAATTTTCCCATGATTGCTCTAAAAATCTTTATTTTGACCTTAAATTTTTTTTCACTATGCTTAACCTTTTGCAAAGGTTCTTAAGGATTACAAGATAATGTGTGGAAAAATGATTTTCCATTAAAAATAAGTCAACAACTTGGTGGTAGATATTGATTATCTAATCCATGAAGGTGGTCGTAAGTCCTATGTAGAGCTTGGAATGTTCATTACTATTCCTTGTATCTATCAAAATTCCATTGAACCCAATAGTCCACCAAAACCCAAATCATCAACAAGGCATGAGAAAATAAACAATATGTTGTTCACATGCTTGTTGTCAAAGTTTGCATGTAAATATGAACAGCGAACATGATTTTTAAAAAAAAAGTCCCCCATCAACAACACATGGGAAAACCATCAAATTCCTATTTCAAGTTTCCATCTTCACATTTAAAATACAATGTTTAGTCACAAAAGGCAATATCGCTTCCATTGGATCTGATGACACAACAAATTGCCTCACTTCCGATCCAGCATTCATAGATTTTCAGCCTGCCAAGCAATCTAACTTGTTCATGCAAACCAAATTGACAATCACACCAAGATCCATGGCACCAACAAGCTTCCGATCACGTGTTAAACATTTCCAACTCATGTACTTTCCTTGTCTACCATGATTCGAGAATTCTGACCACGGACAATATATATTGTTGACATCCTTGCCTCAATGTGTGGTGTGTGATTTTGAAAGGGTTCAGGTTTGGCTCATTATTGCAATGCACCCCATTTCCAGTTTGGATGGAGTCAACTAAGAGCAGCTCCAACAAGTGCTCAGTATGCATAATGTGACCCAGCAAAAATATTTCTCACAACCCAAGAAAAAGTATTTCTCACAACCCTAGTTCTTTAGTTTTTTTTCCAATCTCCTCACCCATAAAACTAAAACTGGGACTGCAAATAGGTGGGAGACTACTGATAGCAAACCACCTGGACCAATCATTATGGTTGGCGAGTCACAACACAAAGAGGGATCGATTATCAAATCCTGTTTATTACACTCTTCGTAGCAGTCAAATCATATTTATTATGCTCTACTATGCCTTTTACCAAGCTTTAGCATCCTCTGAAAAAATGCTTGGCCAAGACCATTTTGCTGAGCCAAAATGGCATGTTTTGACTTTTCTTCATCCATTTTTATTTTGCTGGGTCACATACTGAACACCCTTGAAGCTGCTCAAATGTTCAAACTTGGGTGATTGTATGAATTAAAAAATTACCTCCGGTTTTTTCAGTGTTTTCAAATTTTAGGAATCAAGGAAGCTTCGACTTGAGTGTTTTCAAAAATTTCAAAATCAATGATTTTCATGAAAGAATCAGTAAAGAATCAATAATTTCGTAAGGTTATTTGACCAATCTTTAGTTTTTTTCACAAAATTGAGTAAACAAGGGGTGTGTCACACTATGGCCTTGCCATTTACATTAAAAAGTATCTTAAGGCAAAAGAAGAATTATGGAAATTCAAATATTTCATCATGCAAAAATATAGTCTTAAAAAAAAAATCCTTTAAAAGAAACCAAAATCCTTCAAGATATCATAACTCTATAACTATTCTCAAGTTTCAACACCAAGCACCCAAAATATCATCTCTCAAAAATCTAATAACCTACCTGGATGACATGGTTATTCATCCAAGTAGGTTATCAATCCTAAACACTAAAAGAAATAATGATAAAAATTCCTTAAAAAAAAAAGAAGAAAATTAAAATATATGTATCCTTTTAAAATCCTATAACTGGATAATAACTGACAGGACAACCAATAGTTATCAATCGGGTATTTGATAAGATACCATTATGCATACTTGATGATTATTACCCCAAAATTTGTTGATAACCTGTTGGCAATTTGGAGTTTGACAATTTGGTGAAGTGAAGTTGGCAATATGGAAACTTGGATTTGATGACTTAGCAAAATGAACTTGACAATTTGTTAAAGTGGATGTCAACTTAGCATTTTGGCAAAGTGGACTTGACAAAGAAGAAAATGTGAACTTGGCAAAAATAGCAAAGTTCAAAGGTGTTTCTAGGGTAGGTGTTGGTTCACCATGGTTGACCCTTGGCATTATCTCTCCACCTGAATTTGGGTTTCAATTGGGCCAAGCTGCAGAAGAAATTGTGTCTTTGAAACAAATTAAAATTGTTGAAAAAAACTTCATCCATTTTTTACCAAAGGTAATCACATTCACAAGATTTATAAGTGTTTGTGTGGTTTTCTTTCATAGTTTTATTTTTTTGCTCTTTTCACAAGAGGTGTTTTTATTCCCTTTCCAAACTTGATGTGCTTCTTTTCTTTGACCCTTTGGTTTTTTTTTTGGGGGCTTTTGATATGTGTGTGGTGTAATGTGGAGGTGGAACTAACAAACAAAGTTTAGAGTTTTAAATGTTATGAAATTGAGCTTAGAAAGTTAAAACGTAGATAGTACAAATTTAGATGCAAGATGATGGTAGATAAAATGATATATATTTTTATCCTTTCAACTTTGATGAAGCCTTGAATTTGTCCCATATTTGAGGAGAATTTGAAGAATAGATTTTCATACGATTTAGGGCTTAAGGTTTAGTTTTCTTCATCAATTTTTTTTTCTCTCTTTCACACATTTGATACAAGGTTTAATTGATCCTTCTAAGGGCATTGGCTCATGCATTGCTTTCATTCTCATTTCTTTGCTTTCAATTTGCTTGCCTTTTTTATATTTTTCTTAATACATTTCACCATGCTATGTCTCCTTTCATCTCTTCTTCCATTTTCATTTCCACCTCCTCTAAACATGATGTAAGAGCAAAAAATGAATATATATATGTTAAAGAGAAAAGAAAAATGAGAAACTTAAAATTTTAAAAATAAAAAAAATCTCAAACCCCAATGCCCACTTTAGTAAAATCTCAAATTCAATTTTTGTCCAATCAAATAGAAAAGAATACATCAAGTTGAAAAAAGAAGAAAACCACATAAAGGTTTTTTTAAATAATGAAAAATAAAATAAAAATGAACACAAAATATCTCTTAAACCTTACCATTCATTCAATTAAAATCTCATCTTTAATCTTTAAACAATAAAAAAAAGTAGAACATAGCAAGTTCAAAAGAAAGCAACAAAGGAAAATAAAAAGAAAAAAGTTACAAAGATCCACATAAATCTTTAGCAGAAAAGTGAAAAAGAAACACAAGAAAATCTCTTTAAATCTTGATACCCATTTCATAAAAATCTCACCTTCAATCTCCATTGGTGGTAATTTATATACTATGGCATGCTTAAGGCCTTTAGGTGATGCATTTAATGTAAATGGGCAAGGTTAAAGGCATTCAATGAATTTAACAAATTCGTGTTCTATGGAGTTCATGTTCACTATTACAAGTATATCATCAACACTACAAGATTACATTATAATAATAAAGTAATTCTCACTTTGGGCTTCATTCTACCCTCTCATCCTCCTTTTTGAGTAATCCATAAAATCCACCAAAGCACACCTCAAAACTAAGGATGAACAAACCCAAGGGCTCACCATAGTTTCTATTTTAACCACGATGTATACGCTACTTAAGTTATGGCCACATAAATTAAGGGGCTACCTAGGGTAGGGGAGAGTCACTATGTCAGGACCTACTTATGGTATACCTATGAAGTTACTAAGGGGATTACCTATTTAAGGCTCCCTAGGGCCTATCTAAAGGTTATCCAAAGCCTACATATGGGATACATAAGGAATACTTAGGATGTTACATAGGGGCTACCTAGGGACCTACCTATAGGTTAGGGGATACATGAACACTCCTTAACATGCGACATAGGGTTTACATAGGAGATTATGAATCAACCTTATGTAGCTACTTAAGTCACCCCTAGTTAACTCCTAGATAGCCCTATTAAGTAATCCCTAAATAGTCTTCAATGTAGGCTCTATGTAATAAAAATATCTGTAAAATCTCAAAAAGATGGGATAGTCACCCTTTGTTTGTCAAAAAAAAATGGGGCATAGTGTAAGATTTGGGGTGAGCAAGCAACAAAGGGAAAAATTTTGAGGTGAAAATATGAAATGCACCAAAATTGGTGCATTTTTGAGTTTCACCCTAAGCTTGTTATTGAAAATGATAAATTCATTCATTGGTAGGTTTTGAAATCCATGTTACTCTACAATTTTCAATTCATCAAAATACAATATATTATAATGAAAAAATATATTTATAAACAAACTATACACATGTTTGTTGTGTTTGTTACACTAGAAGAAATCCTGTAATATGCAACCATTGTTTTCGTAATTATATGCAACTATGTGTTGGTTGCGACTATAATTTTTATTTTTTTGCAATTGATTATCAATGTTCACATTTTAAATGGTGAAATGCGACTATTGACATATTCATCTTTTCATTTACCCAACTTTTGGGATTGTTTTCAATAAAAAAATAAGCTCATATGTTCCATTAGTTACATTTGGGATCAAAATTAGTCGCAACCATATGCCATATACATAGCCCTTTGACATACACCGAAGTGTATTATAACTAAATTTGGGGTACATTTCTACGGTGTATTAGGGTTGCATTAAAAGGTATATTTGAAGAGTTTATTAGAAGCACATTTTCCATTAATTATGGATAGGTTAATTATATATTGTGAACATATTAAAGGCTTTATCAACATGGTTTTTGTGGTGAATTTTTGTCATTTGATATTATATTTTTCTAGAAAAAAGGTTTCTTTTGGTTTTGATAAAACATGGTTTTGCATTGGAATATGCCATTCATACCCATTACACCCAATTTTTTTGAAACTTCAATTGGACTTTCAAACCAGTTACATGAACATGAAATCAATTCATATTTCAATTTTGAAAATTGTTATTTTGAAACAGAAAATTTATACTTTGATTTTGAATATTTTTATTTCAATGTGAAAGTTCGTATCTCAATTCTGAAAATTATTATTTAAATCTAAAAAACTGATTTTGGATTATGCAAATTATTATATGAAATTTAATATTTTAAATATTGAATTTCTTATTAAATTCTGAAAATTATTATTTGAAAAAAAAAATTGTTCTTTGAATTCACAAATTTTTATTTTCATTCTGAAAATTATTATTTTAATTTTAAAAAATTGATATTTGGATGTCAAAATTGATAATTCAATTCTAAAAATTGAAATTGAAATTACAAATTTTTAAATTTCAATTCAAATTTTGTTGATTGATTCTTACAATTGATATTTGAATTCTGAAAATTGTTGTGCAAATCTGAAAATCACTCCATATTTTGATTTTTGAGAAACTCGAATAACAACTTTCAGACTGGAAATATCAAGTTTCAAATTTAAATAAATTTTCTTAGAATTCAAATACAAAATTTCGAATTCAACTGAAAATTCTCAGAATTGATATATCAATTTTCAGAATACAGTAATGATTTTCAAAATTAAAATGTCAAATTTTTAATTCAAATAAATATTTTCAAATTTAAAATATAAAATTTCAATATTCTAATTACAGTTTTTGAATTCAAGTAATATTTTCAGAATTGAAATATCAATTTTCAGAACCAAAGAACAATTTTTGGAATTGAACTATCACTTTTAAGTTGCAACTAACAATTTTCAGAATTAAAATATCAATTTTCATATTGAAATATCAATTTTTAGGATTGAAATATTAATTTTCAAAACTTAAATATCAAATTTCATCTTGGAAACATTTTTTTAAAGATTTTAAATATCACTTTTTTTTTTATTAAAACAACAATTGATACTTCAAATTATTGTTATGTGGAAGGGGGGTTATGTGAAGTGGGAGAATTAGCATATATAATTATAGTTTACAACATTATATATATATATATATATATATATATGGGATAAATGTTTTAATCACAAATTAATATGTGATTAAGTTGTGACTAAAAATTTATCCCATACCTTTTGTCCTCCATTTCAATCTTATAAATTAGGAGATGCAATTGGAAAATTGAAAACCCACATTTGGGATGAGCCTATCAAAAAGGCTTAACTTAAACATTGCTAAACCTAAAATAAAATGAGAAAATCTATCTAACTCCCTACTTACCCACTTCCCTACTTGCCTAAATATTTAATTAAAAATAATTTGGTGGATTTTTAATTAACATGTCGTGTGACAAATTGTTATTATGCCATGTGTCACAATCTATAACCAACCAAAATGGATGATGTAAATATAATTTCATTTATTAATTTTTTTTTCAAAAATTCAATTATCATGCCATGTGGCAAAAGTCAATTAGGTGACGTGGATCAATTTAAGACCATCAAATATGGATGATTGAAACTATAAATTTCATTAAAAAATGATTTATTTATTATTTATTTTCATATTTTCAAAATGCACTATTTGTGCAACATGGCAATGAGGGGTTGATGACCATTTTAGTTGCAATTTTTGGCAAATAGTCGCAAGTTGCATACGTATACTCTACAAATGAAGATGTATTTGCTAACCATATGTTTCATCCATGGACGATGATGACATAAAAGAATAATGTCATCATTTGTGACTATATGTTGAATGCAACTTCACTTATGCAATTGATTTTTTAGTTGTATATTTGGAGTATAACTAATTTATAGTCCCAAAGTTTAGTTGAAATATTTTATATTTTTTCTAGTTTTAAACCTACAGTTAGGGTTTGTGTTTTAATTTTGTGATGTAACAAAGGTGGTGATCATCCATAAGATGATTTAACCAAATTTGGCTACATACTAGATATAAAAATAGAAAATTTACAAAAAAGAAATTCATATTTTTTGTAATTAAATAATTATTAATGGAAAGGTTAATTGAAATTATGAATACTTAAGATGTCTTGTTGGTGAAGTTTGATAGTGTGGTGTTCCAATGGTAGAAGGATAGATTGATAAACAATTAATTTTGATTTGGGCATGGCGGCTTCTTGATTTTTTTGGGTTAAACAAAATGTTAATAAAAAGTAAGAGGGGGATAAGATAGTGGACAAGAAGGATTATAGACTAGGTGTATACACTTACAACAAGCTGATAAATGAAGAATTTTCCACTACGTAGTTTTGGCAAGCAAGACGTATTTGCCTTCAGTTCTACAATTTTACATGTTGCATGGATATAAAATTTTGATGAAAATTTTAGCAAATATATTTGAACTTGACTATGTGTTTTGAAAATGCCATGCATAAGTATTGTTGAGAAAATTGCTTAGTGGATATAATGGTGTGCATTGGGCAAATAACAAATTTTATGCATAGGAAGTGGATTGCACTTGAGATAGTGAATTGTAATATGTTCTATGATTCCAACATTAGGGTTGCAAGGGATCGATGCAAGGCAAACGGTAGTGAGTCATATGAATGTGATGTGGGGTTGTTTAATGGCAAGTGGGCTCAAGCTAGAATTGAACATTTCCAACAAGCCAACGTGTAAGAGGATCATATTAGTTAGGTTCTCATATATGAAGGGTAAGGGAATGGGTTGTGAAAAATCAACAATGTTACAAGAGTGATGTACAAACCCCATGAACACAACCTCATATTAACCTCTCTTTTTTGTTACACTTGGTTTTTTATATTGTAATTTATCATAAAAATGTGGTGATTTGGACATTCTAGATTGTTTTTGGTTTCTTGACTTGAAGACTCTCACTTGGACCCATGAGTACATCAAGAAATATCTATCTCTAGATTTCAAGACTAAATTAATGACCATATTCATGTGGAATTGTTTAGGTATGGAGAGTTTTGAAGTCAATCCATTCATGACACAAGATATTGAATCTGAGTTTGTGGCTAACAACATGCTCACAAAGGCACACCTCAAGAAGGAAAGACCCCAAGGTGCATTGTGGGTTATGTACACTTGAGTTACATGGTCAGTTCCTTACTATCCCATTTCATGCTTTATAGTTGAAATAGAAAAAATGTAACACAACTTATCTTTAGCCAAGTTTGGAAAGTTATGTACCAAGACTCCAAGTTGCAATTCTTGAATTTTGGTTTTTTGGAGGAAAACTTTAAGGACAAGCTACAAGATATTCTAAAGGAGTTGAAAACATGCATGACAAATGAAAAGGGTGCAAGAGAGCTATGGTCTATACCCCACCCCACCCCCCCTCAGGATGCCACACGAGTACAGGAACCTTAAGGAAACCAAAACCAACTCTCTTTTCATTTCCTCCCCCTTATTTCTTGTTTTGTAGAACAGAAATATATATATATATATATATTTCCATGGGAACATGAGAACATATAAAATTGGGGGAGCTCCCTTGGCATAACGACCTAGGGTTGTTTTGCAGGGGGGACAACCCTGAAAATACACAGAAATAAAAAAGGGAGTTGTTTGCTTATCATTTACTAAACAAAAAAACAGAACACTTGGGAAAACCTTTTTAACATGGTATGCCACAAGATCCAAGGGGATTATGTGACCAGCACTCACCAGCCACTGAAAACAAGAAGAAAAACCTCCTATATCCAAAGGTTAGGGATGGGAACCCACCGACAAGAAGTACAAGGCAAATAAAAGCACAAGAATGCATGTCCCAAAAGAACATAACAATCAAGACACCACTAATAAACTAAAAAGATGTTGTCTTCCACAAATTGGTCAGTGACTAAAGATGCATTGGTTGCCATGTGTGGAAGACATGAAGAATGCTTGTCAAGTGTAACAACATGTCAAAGAATCATGATAGCATGTGCAAGTTAGATGGTTATCATGTATGTTGTTAATAGGAACTAAAGAAGACCACTGATGATGGGTTATAGTGGCATGAGCATAAGAGATCAAAAAGGAGTTGAAACGAGAATGAAAACAATTATAAATCTCTATGGCAAGGGGAATGAAGTTTGTTTTTTAATGTGCATTCCACTTATGATTGTTTCTTCTTTTAAACAACAATTGTCGATGCATGCACTATTGTCAATGATGCATGTTGCACCCTATTTGGGTGGGTCAAATTAATTAGGTTTGAAAGTCATTTCTCATGATAAAAATATTGATTTGTTATCAAATATGGTATTGGGAAAAGTTGAAAATCTTTCTTCATACATGTGCTGCAATCTTCAAAGCAATAGTTGCAATGATATATTAAAAAATATCATGGGTTGTAGTACGTTTATTTTCACACAAGCATCAAAACAAGTGAATACTCAAAACATCAATGATATGTTCACACTTATAACATGAAAAATGTTCAACAAAAAAATATGACAAGCCGAAACAGATATATAACAATATAATAAAATGAGCTAAGAACAAATGAACTATCATTATTAGTTGTCGATGAACCATGACTGCATTATCAAGTTATGAACCTTGGTAACCTATCTTGTAAAACCTCTTACTTCCAACCCTCAACTTACCTAAATAAGTCATGTAAAAGTATCATAAATAAAGATTAAAGTAAGGAATGTAAGTGATTACTATGGAAAGTAGGTCAATACTAATGCACTTGGTGCCTATTAGGTAGTGGATGCACATGGATGGTTAGAACACAACTAACCACCATGGTAACACAAATACAACCCAAAAGTGTTTCTTGTCCACATACCATCGATACTGCATGGTATGCTGGTGGGTGTTGGTGCACTCTGGTTGATCCAAGGTGAGATCCAAAGAAGTGCAGGGTATAACAGATCCTCTTTCAAAATATTAGGATATTTTTGTAAGTTCTTTTCCAATGTGGTTGTCTGAAGGTTCCACCACCTATTTGGGATAGCTTCTCATGGTGAAAACATAATATACAACACAAATGCTGATAATTTAGGTTATGGTTTGAGAAGGGGGGCAGTTCTTGGAATGTGGGCCTGGTGTGAGGTAGGAGTTGAATGTAAGACCCAAATTCCCAGGACAGCCCTGTTCCAGATCCTTACCTCACGCAAGGATCTAGAATTTTAAAACAACCTTTGCTTCATTTGAGGAGAGGAGGCACCTTGCAGGGAAGGTTCTTAAATTTTTTAAAAACCTTACATACAAGGTGTGCCTCCTCAGTTTGAGGCAGCAATTTTAGTGTAGGTAAGAAACCCTCCACATACATTGCAGAGATTCTACCAGTTCATTATCTATCTATGAAGGAAGGTAGTTTGTTTTGTTTTGGTAGTTATGAGATCCACTGAACCGGGATGCTTCAGATCGTGTTCTTGGTGTCATTGGAAAGCTCTCGATGAAGAGGGGGGTGCATGGGCTTGGTTCCATGATGTTTGGACTTGCGGTGTAAAAGTTCTTGAATATAGAATGATTTCTTGGCTGAAAATTTAAATTAAATTGTAGCTGAAATTTTCAGAGGAATTGGAACAAGCCTTTGGTGTTTTTGGAAAGATCTTGATGAGCAGGATTTAATGGAATTTATCTGGTAAGGTTTGGATTCAGAATGAGGGAGATATTGATTTTTAGGTGATTTCTGCCGCTGAAAATTCAAATAAATTCCCAAAAAACCAGGTTTTGGAAGGAAAAATCAATTGAGAACGTGGTAACACTTGGGCCAACACTAGTGTAAATTATATGCTCATTTGCATGAACTGTACAAGCACCACATCAGCTTTGGAACATGGCCTGGTCGACCCTACCAGAAGGATGGAGCCATTCTTCCCTAATGGGCTTACTACATTCCTTTGTGTATTAGGTCCTATCATAGTACTTAAAGCTTAAATGTACGAGATAATTGTTGTTGGGCAGGGGGTTATGAGTTGAAAATTTGACCCCAGTGATGACCAGACCTGGGTCCCAATTACAACCTATACCCCCAGGACCAACAAAAATCACTTGATGTTATTTATTACAACCCATAATCCCGTAATCAACCCAAAAAAAAACCCGATGTAATGTTGTTGATTAGATTTACAGCCTCCTCGCCTGTTCATTGTCACTTTATAAAAATTTCCTAATGAAATCATTTAGCCCAGTGTGAACAAGCACCCACACTCGTATCTTCACCTTCTTGAGTGAGGCCTCTTAGTGGCCAAATCAAACACAAATTGAATTCATTGAAACTGGGTATGTGGTCAGGATATTTGTTGGCATATGAACAAATTGTAACTTGTAGTGATGCTTCAAGTCGGTTCTTTATCATAATTGGAATGTAAGTAGGTACAATTGAAGTGGAAGGAAAATCAAACCCTAACTAATCTGGAGCATATGTTTGTAGCACAAGAATGTGTCAGGCTAGGATGTCTTTTATCACATCGACTTGGATGTTCTTTGGGTCACCACCATATTCTTCATTTTTTTGAACAAGCCTTACGGTTCCATACAAATGTTCCAATTATTCCTCAATGGTGTTAATCACTATGGTGGTTAATTCCATATCACCCAAATCATAAGTCATGGCTTACGAATGCTTTGCAACCTAAAAAAACTTGTTTGGTGAAGAAATGTTCAATAATTGTGTCTAGGTTATCTTTGATGAATGGGAAGTAGCGCATCAACAAGGTGGCTAGCCATATTTCTAGTACATTAGACGAATGATATCCATGTCAGCCAAAAATTATTGTTGTGTGAAATGACTTTGCACTTTTTTTCTTTTTTTTGGAGTGTAAATATTTTGTTTTGCAATTTTTTCCAAAGCCACAAGGAGGGCAAGTGTTAGATCATTCACAACATCTTTCAAATGCCCACGTCTCTTTGGGTCTCCATTCTCAATCTAACTAAAATCAAATATTTGAAATACCATGAAGTACTTAAAATGTTATGTAATGAAAATTGTAACGTAGGGTCAAAATTTTGTTCAAAAAAGTTTAAAACTCATTAAAGTTATCCATAAAGTCATCCCCAATTGATACTTAATTTGTCATCTCAAACCTAATTTGTTGTTATTCATAAAATTAGCCAATTAGGTACCAAACAACGAAACTAGAAATGACATTTACAAAATTAAGGACCAAACATTTTTTTTTGGGGAATTATGGATTGGTCAAATAGAATTTATGGTTTATGATTTTTAAAAGTTTTTTGGGTTAAATTTGTGTTTAGCTAGAGGGTTAAAGTTAGAAATCAAGATTTAAGGTTAAAGTTTCAAGGTTAGATTTAGGCACAAATTTTTTTACCTAACATGGGATTACATAAATAGGAATTCCTTTCCTAAATTTTATTTGTTAAACAATTGGAGTTTTCTTCAAGCTCTAGCCATGAATGTTCCTTAAGGCATGATGATTTTTAACTCATCTTCAATTGATGAAAAAAAGTTTGATGATATGCATAAAAATAACCATGTTTAAAATTGTGCATGTGTTGTTATCAACTTTGAGAACTTTTTCAATGCACATGAGATGAAGGATCAAGGCACTCAATCCATGAATCCAATTAAATGATGTGTTGACCACAATGCAAATCACACCAACATTTTTCAAGAGTTTAACCAACTTCACTATTACCAAAGTGGACAACTTGGTTTTTCTTGTGGTTTTTATAGTCAACACCCATGCTAAATCTATAGGCGAGACTTTTATTTTATAGATTTGATTTTAGGGTTAGGATCAAAATTAATGTTATTATCACGTTTAAGGGTTCTTATATAGGGTTGGGTTGTGGGTCAAGTATAGGGTTGTAAATCATAATTTAATGTAAAGTTAGGGTTACGATCAAGTTTAGGGTTCTTTTAATGGGGTTGTGTGGTTTGGGTCAATTACAATGTTATTGACAATATTTTTGGGTTGGGGTTAAGGTTCAAATTTAACTTGGCCATGCACTTGCATAAAGTGAGACTCGCACTTTATTAAAGAGGTTGTCAAATTTGACTTTTGAGCAACATCTTTTCAATTTCATTTTGTGCATGAAATACAACAATGTGAACGATGTTTTTATGAAATCAGTTCGAACCTACAATGTGTGATGATGGATTGTTCATTGTACCATGCATTAATCATACACTTGCGAATGTGATCCATTGGCCCACATTTGAAGAAAAGATTATTTTAAGTAGTTAATTGTAGGATTTATTGGGTTGCATTAGGTTCATTGATGGAACATGATTGACATCTATAAACCTTGGAAGAATGAGGCACACAAAACTTGGTTTAATGGCCAAAAGAAAATCTATATTATGAAATAATTTTTTTTTATTGATCACAATGCCTTATTTGTTTATAGAAAGGTCCAAGCAAAATCAAGTAAACCAATTTGTCATTTTCTTCACCAAGTAAAAATAATTTTTGCACCTAAATTATATTTTAGTTATAAATTTTGAGACATATTTGCCATATTAAAGAAATTACATATGGTCATCCTTCATGTATTTTAATATTCGTGTTAGTGTTTTCAACATTGTGATGAATACTTTGAATATTTGTTCTAAAATATGGGTTAAATGGGAGAAAAAATGTTTGTTATGTGCATGATAGGGATACAAAAGTTAAAACTTTTGAAGTTGATCATGTTGTAATGAAAGTTTACAACAAAATGCATGTTGAGTATAAAGTGCAAGTAGAGTGAGGAATTGACAGTCTCAAAAAAAATTGGAGACAATTCATGAAAATGGTTGATTGAACCTAGCCAAATTATATACTTAATTTGTTTTGAACTATAGTTTTAATCATTCATTTTTTGCATTAAAAACATATGGACTTCACATATAATGTGATCAATGATTACATTATGAGAAAATAGGTTTTTTGCAACTCAACTTGCAATTGCAATTTTGAATTGTAACAACCACTTGCAACTCACTATATTTTTACATCTTCAATGATATCAAACAAGTTGCAAGAGTTGTAACAACACAATTCACCATATATGAAACCAATATACATATTCAACGCATGTAATTATGTTGCAAAAAAATCATTGTTACTATTGTGTCACTATGTTGCAATTACTATGGTACTACGTTGTAACCACTATATGGGATAAAAAAATTATTTGAATTTTAATTGCAACTCACTTACAACTACTACAAAACACTAGAGGAACACTAGAAAAAACAACTACCATTTACAACTATATTCTATTTGCAAAAAAACATCCATTACTAAAAATTACCTAGTTACATTATACAAGTTGCATAAGACACTAGTTGCAAATGTGGATGAAGTGAATGGTCAACAAATATTTTACCATTTGTATATTATTGTATGCCATCCATATATTACCATAAAAATCAACAACTTACATAATGACATGTGGCAAATGAAAAAGGTTTGAAAAAAAATTGTTTTAAAAATAGATAGTGGATCCTCATCATCTAATTTAAATGGTTTTAGATCGTAACACATTGCACAATACCAATATGTCATGTGGCATTTTTGGATTTTTGGTCAAAATGAATTAAAAAGCAATATTTAGGTAGGTAGGTGGAACTAAGTAGGTACGCATGTAGGTTAAATTTGGTTGGTATGTAAGTAGGTTAAGGAAGTAATAAAGTATTTTAAATTTCTTTTAAGTTTAACCTTTGGGGTTAAACTTTTTAAAGAGTTAAGCTCTCTTGATTGGCTCATCCCAATTGGCATGTGTTTTATTATGTGCAAGTGTAAGACAAAGCCTTCTCGCTATATAATTTTCAAGATGGAACCGGAGGACCAAACATATGGGATAAAAATTGAAGTTGCAACTTAGTTGCAAACTCGGTTGCAAGTAGAAAGTTTATTTCATATCTTTTGTCCTCCTTTTTAATTTTGTAAATTATATAACTAAGTAGATAAGTAACTAACTAATTATTAATTAATACTTATCTAATAATTAATTAACTAATTCATTTAGTTATAGATTCTTAATTCATGATTCATAAATAGAAAAAAAAATGATTCAAATAATAACTAATTTATTAATTCTCAATTCTCAAATTTTTCATTAACAATGATTAAAAACTAATTAAATAATAACTAAATAACCAACTTATTGGTTATAAATTTTTATTAGTAATTTTAAATAATCATATAATTAATTAAAATATTAATTATTTAATATTATTTAATATTTCATAGTTCTTAAAAATATTAATTATACAATTTCATTAATGGTTCTTAAATAATCAAATAAATAATTTATATATTGAATAATTATGAAACATTAACTATAAATACAAAGTCTGAACTATTAATTTTCAATTAATTAAAAATAAATTTAACAAATTAAACATCAATTAATTAATAAATATGTAGTTTACGTTAAGAAGGTAAATAACATAGGCTAAATAGGTAGGTTAACATATAAGTACATAGGTTGGTAGGCTAGGCTAAGTAGGTAACAAGCATATATAGGTAGGTAGTTCAATTTCTTAAATACAAATTAAATAAAATTTATAAATATACTAATGGACATATACCCCTATTATACCAAAATATAATTTATCAAAAGTACACATACCTTTCAAAAGTTTCCTAATACTCTTATGTATACCACTAGGGATTATTTTGACACCTTAATGGTGCAACTAAGTATGGTTCCATTTGCAACTAATGGGACATATGGGCATGATCATCGATGAAAATAATTTTGGAGAATATGATGAAGAAGTCATTAATTGCAAATGTAGTTGTAACATAGTTACAAGAATGGTCAAAGGTGCAAAATAGTTGCAAAACCAATTACAAATAACAACTAGTGTAAGGATTTTGAGGTTTACAAAAAAATATTTGTGTACATCCTAATGGACTTGATAATGTAATGCATACATTATTTCAATATCACTTTAGAACTACACTTTCAGTTTCAATAAAATATATAGTCTATAAGTGATATCATAACATGATGGTTACAACAAAGTTAATGACTAGTCATATTGAAGTTGAACGAAAATCCCAAATTGGTGGATTAGTAGTATTTACATAGTGAAAACCTAGTGGTAGTAATTGGTGTATCAATGGCAAGTTTAGTTGAAAATTAATTGTATAAAAGTTGAAAGTGTCATTCAAATGGATGGTGGAAATGTGAACATGTGGCTTGATCATACATGCCATTCTATACAATTAGTTGCAATATAATCACACATGAAATCACACCTATAAGCCAGTTGAATAATAGTCATATAATGCAATTGTTACGCAACTTGTTCACAAAGTCAAATACATTTGACCATGATTGTATAAACAGATGTGTACATACACCTATATTTTCCATATGATGTGCAACTATAATAAAATTCAAATAATATCTAACATGGATTTTAAAAATAAAAATCATTGTATTTCTAAAAGGCAATTGTAATATAGTTGCATGGTAGTTTTACAGGAGTCCATAATTGCAAGGTAGTGGGGTTTTCACGGATGTGATTTCTCATAGCGTTAGAAATATTCATACACCATTGTTTGACCTAATTACACATGACTAACATGGGGACTTTTAGTTACATGATAAAAATTGCCTTTACTTTTAATTTTGAACTCCTCTTTTGTTATCTCTCCTAACTCCCTAGTTGCTTTCAAATTGTTCATTTTTACCTTATTATTCTTTTCATGATTGATGTCCATTTTTATAGCCAAAAAAAAATCACAAGTTTATGAGGTGACCTCAAATCGACTTGCCATTGTTGTGAGACTATTGGATTATAATTGCAACATTTTGTCATTGCTCTCTCAATTAGAGTTGATGTAGGTTACTTCAAAGGAATTAGGAAATGATACAATAGATGGAATTTTTCCATTAATCAAACTTTGTTGTTTCCTCAAAACATTCCTTGTGGCATGACCATATAATGCGTTGAATTTTTTAAACATATCATCACATTACAAAGTTGCCTTCCCAAATCCCTTCTCATTTGAATTGTTCATCATTAATTCCTTCAAAGTAGCCCTTAATGTTTCCATTACGAATTGTGACTTGGGGTAAAGTATTGGGTATTTACTTTGATGTAAACTACCTTCTACACAATGATGTGAATAAAAACTTTAGATTGTTTGTTTGTTACCACATCTATAGTTTGCAAAATGTAATTTGTATGAAATAACCATGGTTGTCAATTGTAAAAATTCCATGATGTGTCATGGTATTTTGTCTCTCCAAGTGACCTTTTCATTATCCAACAACACAAAAAATTTAGATTGATGTCTATCCCATTAACACTTTCACAATTTCTAAACTTGTTTACAACTTTATTGAATTATTTCAAAAAACACATACACCATCACACAACCATGTGCTTCCCACTCATACCACTTCACATGCATCAAGGACCACAAGCATCAAGTTACAAAGGTTCAAATCACTTAGTTACAAAATCTAAACCTTCAAGGAAACATCACAAAGGTGAATAGGGGTTGCAAAGGTCCATGAAGAGGATCACAAAGTTCCAAAGAATTGTTATAGATGTCTAAAGATATCACAAAACATTACAATAAATCATTGTTGAAGTTGTCCAAGTTTACAACACTGTCCATTTTGATTAAAAATTTGGTCAATTTAATTGGAATCCCTAGTTGTTAAGTGAAAAGTCTTTTTTGACTAGATCAATTGATTGAAGTGGCCTTTTTGAAAACTTGGTCAAATGTGACATTTAATCAAATAGGACAAAAAATGAACAATTTAGTGAAAAATGACAAGATTGTATTCAAATGGGATGTGTTTCAATTTTGGCATACATGTAAATATCAAAGTTCAATACAACAATTCAGGTGTACACTTGTAGGTAAATCATAAATTTTAGATTTTTTTTCATTTCCCAATTTTTTTCTTCTACCCTTCATTTTGACTAGTAGTTAAATTGATCATTGTTTGATTTGATTGATCAAATGGTCCACCATGCAATTAGTCAAAAATATAATTAGACAAGTTGGCCATGTCAAAATTGGTTTTTTAGATTGTTTGAATGATCAATTTGACTAATGTCCAAAATGGGTACCCTTAAACAAAATTTTATTGTAACACAAAGAATCATGATAATTTCTTATAATGAAGGTCCAAATTTCATAGCTACAAAGGTTTTAAAAATATCACAATGCATCTTCACATTGTTGCAAATGTCAAAAAAAAATCACAAAGGTCCAAATCATAGTTGTAGGAATCCAAAAAAAATCATAAAAGATCTTCACATAGGTATAGATGTCAAAAAAATCACAAAAATCTGAACACATAGTTGTGAAGTCCAAAGAGGATCACAATTCAAAGTTCTAAAAAATATTTAAAAATCTCTTAAGATTGAATAAAAGCTTGCCAAAAAGCATCATCATTCCAAAAAGGCATCACAATAGTTGTTCATATATTTCAAATTGTAATGAATGATGTCAAACTCATGGACACATTTTGTTGCTAATTAACACACAAACAAATCAAATGGGCACATAATTAATAATTCAAATTCTCATTTACATAATTTCATTTTTTCTACCCAATAGTTTTAAATCCAAATTCACTTCAAAATATCAATTGTTTGAATCATTTGCATTTGGTATCTGTGCAAAAAAACATTGATACATTGGATTTCAAATTATAAATGTTTTTTCAAAAAACACTTGGCAAGTCCTTTGCATTGGAATTGTTTGGCGGTAATAATAGTTATCACATTTCACTATCTTAAACACATGCCTTATCATAGTGTCTCCCACAACCTTATATTAGGCTTTGAACTTACTTGATGAAACTTCATGACATTGAATGGTCCATGAGTAAGCAACTCATAATATGTGAACATTGACAATGGCATCCATGAGTAGAGGGAGTAAATTGCCAAGGTTTCCACAATCTAGTTCATGGCTATGGTGAGGTTTTGGTGTACAAAGTACAACAAGTTTTTCCACTCTTGGAGGCTTAAGGTCAAATTGCTTGAAGGATTGTGCTAGCTTATATAAGGTTTTAAAAATCTGATAAAATATGGAAGATGACCTCAATGGTAGGAGGAATGTCTCCCAAAGGGTAAGGTCATTCATATGACAATTGTAAACAACATATTTATCTTCATAAACACTAACATGTCATGTGACCATGGCTCCTTAGTTGAAAGGAAAAAACCTATTGACACCCCTAAACCTGATGACTTACAAAGCTCAAACTTCAAAGAATGATGTTGTTTATTAGTAAATATTTAATTTGTCTATTTTTTATTCATGTTTTTTGAATAAGATTATTAATCTAATATGAACTACAAGATTTACATGCCTTCTGATTACAACACTTATAATTAGTCTTGACAAACATTATTTTTCCAGTTGTTAATAGTTGCAACTTGAAATCTACATGTAATTCTACAAGTATAAAAAAATAATCATAGCAATCCCATATCCAAATTCATATTGCAAAATTTAAAAATATACAAAGGTTTTTTGAAATGTTTCAAATAAAACTGCCCCAAAAACAAGAACTTAGAGAAGAAGTAATTCAAATCCAATAACTAATATACTTATTAGATAACTAACCATGACCATATTTTAAATACCTTCTACACCAATTTGCATCCCATTTTTTTTCAATTGAATTGAAATCTAATTGAGTTTGAATTAAACTCAACAAAATTCAAATTGAATTTAAGAAATTTGATAAATTGATTCAAATCCAATTCAATTCAATTCAAGATTTAATTCAATTCAATTTGAATTCAAGTTGCATGCAATGTCATTCAACATTTTCATGTGAGTGAAATTTAATTTTCACAAAATCAATGCAATTTTTCATCAATTGATCATCATTAGTAATGCATAGTAGCACATAGCCCACTTAGGTAGTTACAAATTCCTTAGGTGGTCCCCTTCTCTAAAATATTGAAAACAATAAATAAACAAAGAAAAACGTATGTGCAACATGTTGGATGATAATTGAAAAAATGACACCCCATGATGGTGGATAGGGGAAAAGGTGTGTGAGGTAATTAGGCTTGGAAGATGGAGGTTTGGATGGCATAAACAAACATACATTTTAATTTTTAAAAAAAAGACAAGTGTAATTTCTTTGGGCGTGGTTTTATATTGAGCAAAATCCCCCTCTTTCCCTATTGTTTTTCCTTGTATGTTCCCATATTATGTTTTGAATAGTTCATAATTATATATTTCAAGTCTTTCATGTCTATGTAGATGTGCATGGGAAAGGGGTTAAGTACATTTACCTATGAAGGAAGGTAAAGTGATTGTTTGTCCCAAACCATGGCACATGTTGCCATGCTCTTGGTATTGTTGAAAACCCTCAATGGTTACGGGTGCACCGAATCGGTTTCATAATGTTTCAATCTATGCTGGAAAGATTATTGAATATTGAATAAAATTTCATTTAAATCAAAATTAAATTTTATAGGGGACTTTGGGCATGTTCTTGATATTATTGGAAAGCTCTTAATGAGAAGAATTTAATGAATTTAATGATTTGGAGACTTTTAGATCTTAGGTGGGAGATATTGAAATTTGAGGAGTTTGTGTCATTGGAAATTCAATAAATGGTTTTCACAAGAAAAAATAGTTGAGTAATTAGTTCACACTTGGGTCACATTTTATAATAGTAGTAGGTCTGAAAGAGGTAGGTTATTAAATTATTCTATTATACATAATAACATGGACATAAAAAAGATACATGTTAATTAATTTGTCTTTTCATATCCATGTAAATAAATCTATATTGGAAATGAATAGGCACCTATTGAAAGAAATGTGGTCCCCCAACCTCAAGTGGAATATATGGGATTTTCACCAGTTTGAGGTTTTGCCAGTTCCACTTGTTATGTGCATCAATGGCGATCCCCAATGGTGGGGATCGCTTGTTACAATTTGGAACAAACCATTGCAGAACCTGTTATCGTTTAGTCTCTCATCTCACGGACTTGATGTTTTAACAAGGTGGGTCAGTTCGAAGCATTGCAACGAAGCATTACAACAAAATGTGTCCTTATCTGTCAACTGATTTCACTGGATTTTAAATGATTTCATTAGTCCGATTGAACATGATTTACTGAGGATTCATTGGTTCACTGAACATGAATTACTGAACTACACTCACATTTTGTATGAATGGACATACATAAAAAGTTCATTTATTTAGTGAAGCCTTGATGGTATGTGATACAATTATGGTACACACAAAAATGCAACTTTTGCTTGATTTTTCATTGCATGACAAATATCAGTGCAAAAAGAAAGGAAATGTCAGCAGAAACAGCTGTGCCCTTAAGTAGTTATATTTTGTTATCAATAGGCACTATACTTCTCATAGCAATGGTCAACTGTGGCATCTGCCTATCTTTCAAGGATATGTGTACTTATCCTTCTGAAAACAATGGTCATCTTGTGCCCTAAAAATCAGAGTTTTTTTCTCTTACTTGCAACAACTAATAAACCTATCAGTTTAGGTGTCTCATTGAGGTACATTTTTTTGGGTTTTGTATTTGCCAGTGTAAGTGTATTTGACAAATATTTACACTCGCCTTACCAGACTCGACTTGTTCCCATGTGGAATAGGCCTTGTATGGCCCATTACATAGCATGTAAAGGACTCTCTTGTTAAGGTGTTCTCTCTGAAGAAAACCATCTTTGTAATGAGCTGAAGTTCAAGTTTGAATACATGGCCAGTTTTGAATTCAAAAGGCTGGAAAATTATAGGTAGTCTTCGGACTTTAGCTTGTAGAGTCTTTGACATGTGACCTAGGTGGGTAGGTGTAAAGTGACTATGTGCATAATATTTCACAAATTGTTTGCAACTGGGTAACTACGTGAAACCCATTTACATGATGGCCCACTTAACACAATTGGTCCCATTTACATGATGGCCCACTTAGCACAATTGGACGTTGGAGGATAAAAGGGAAAGGGGAATTAATTTTGGCCTATGATTTCTGAGTTTTTCCGCCAAAAAAGGAGACTCATTTAGGAGCTTTATCTTCTGTCGAGATTCGAATGGTCAATTTTCTGGCTAAGGCGAAATGTTAGGCTATAGAGCAATGGTTTTTTATTGGGGCCAAATTTCGCCAAGTTTTGACCTGAAAAATATGGTTTCGACCTATAAAATGATTTTTTCATGAAAAAAATGGCCCAAAATCACCAGATTTAAAAGGAAAAAAAATTCCAAATCACCATATTTTTATGATAAGTTCCAGTAGGTAGCCAAGAATATAGAAGGATACTCATTTTTTTCTACTTTTCATATTAGTGATGTAGCCAAATCCAGCTAAATCATCTTGTGGATGATCACAACTTCAGCTAAATCAAAAAAATGAAAAAAAAAAAAAACCCCTACTCTGGAGATTTCTAGGGAGAAGGCTTCAAATGTCTCTCATCCTCAAAAGGTATAATTGAATTAACTATATACCTACTATAAGACCTTAACCTCTATATAAGTGCCCCATTATTAAGTAATATGTAAGGATTTAGTATTTAGCCCAAGCTTGGTCAATTATTTCTTGAAGTTAGAATTGAACAACACTAACTTATTGGGTGTTGGGAGGGGGCCTAGGAGGCCCTGGGTGAACAGCACCTACAACTGCTGATATGGTGAAAATTCCAAAAATTATTCTAAAAATGCTTTAAAATATTAGTAGGCACGTATTTTTCCACAATTGTTGGCAATTTGAAAAAAAGTAATAATTAATTAATGCATAACTGGCTACTACAGGCTGGTCAGGCAACGTGCCTAATAAATAAAATAAAATAAAATAAAAAATATATATGGCTAGTTATGTCCGAAAATTAAAAAAAACATTTTACTATTTGACATTATACTAAATGAAGCTATTGTGGTTGAGAACTTTATTCAAATTTTGGCATGGCCAACAACAAAATTTTCAGGAATTTCGGCAATTCCTAAAAGTAATTAAATTAGTGCCAACCCCGGTTAGGCACTAAGGTAATAATAAGAGGGCCTAGCACCTCACTCAAGAAGGGGAAGGTACCAGTCAGAGTGTAGGTGATGCTAGTTCACCCACCCAAAGGCCTAGGGAGGAGGAGGGGTCACAAGGAACTAATAACAACTAACCACACTTGTGGAGGTTGTAATTGAGGCAATTGGTGGCTTATTAGCTTTGTTTAGCGGTGCAGGGGTGGTCATTGGTGGGCTTTAAAAAGCCATTATGGTGACGATTAAGCAAGAAGGGGGGAAAGGGGGGGTGCGGGAGGGGTTCAAAAGAAGAGGAATAATAATAATGGAGTTGAAGAAATGGCGTTTTGCCTTATTTTTTGGTTGGTTATTTTGTAGTGCACAGTAGCAGTCCTCTTCTTTCTTTCTCGTTTTGTTTGTTTGTTTTGCCATAGCTTTCGCTTCTTGATTCTACTACAAGCTTTTGCGCGCATTGGCTATGCCGTAATAATAAGGCCCTTCTGTTTTTGGAGCTCTTGAAGTGACGGCGAGATGGCGGTCATTTGTGCCCGTTGCTCCCTGAAGCTCTGGAGTTCTTGGATCCTTGCTTGCAGTAGCTGCTGTATGCTGTTTTGGTTTTGAGCCACCAGTCCCCTCCCTGGTAATCGTATTCCAATGGTTGCCCGGGTTTGAGGACTTGAGAGAAGACGAAGGAGACGGACCAGGAGTGCGAGGAGGAGGAGGAGAAGTCGGGGTTGGAGGTCGTGGAATTATATAAGAGAGGAAGGAGAAAGGACCAAAAAAAGAGGAGGACAAGAAGGAGGAGGTTTTTTTTTTGGGTTTCAGGGAAAACGTTGTGCGGTTTGGGGAGGGTTTGGTGTGTAAAGGATGGGGAAGGTAGTGGCGGGAGTGGCTATTGTGTGTGCAGCTGCCGCGTGTGCGGCGGCAGCTGTGGCGGTGTCGTATCGGTTGCGGGTGAGATCTCAGCGGCATCATGCACGTAGTTTTCTCCTGGAGTTTCAGGAGGCTTGTGCCACTCCGGTGGCGCGGTTGCGTCAGGTTGTAGATGCCATGGCTGTGGAGATGCATGCGGGCCTCGTGTCTGAAGGCGGTAGCAGGTTGAAGATGTTGCCTACCTTCGTGGATCAATTGCCTGAAGGGTATGTATGTGACAGCAATCCTTAAGACTGGATCCGACCTATCTAGGCTTTCACCTTGCTTGGAATTTGATTTTTCCGACTCATGTATTTGCAGTTCTGCGATCTGAGCAATCCGAAGAAGTTTTGTTCTGAAACTCATCATTAACAAGCCGCTGGATTTTCTTTGCAATTGAACCTGAAAGAGTCTGCCTGCACTGGACTGGATTTTGAAAAAATCAACGGAGAAGGGAGAGCGTTTGGCACTTTTATGGAAGTTTGGAAGAGTGCAGTTTTGTCTTCTGATTCCAGGATTCCTAGCTTAGATCTAGTTTAGTGTGGCCAGGGAATTGAAGTGTCGGCAATTGCTGTGCCTCAAGAAGCCATGCTGAAGTCACTGATAACTGCAATTTTAGATCTCAGCAAACCTCTGGCCCTGGTGATTGCTCTGTTTTGCGTTGATACAACTGTACTGTCTGTGGCATTGCCTACCCAGTTGCACAAAAAATTACATTGCTTACTTGGAATACAGGTTCCAATTCTGACCTGCTGTTGAGAAGCAGGGGCCTGTTACTTTCTAAACTTAGGGTCAGGCAGTCAATACCAGGACCTTGCCTTAGATTTTTGCAAATTGCAGTGTGCTATGTTCTGTTACACTCTCATTACGCCCATTGCATCTGCAATACGTGAATGTTCATAATACCTGGGAGTATTACATTACTGCTGCTTCAGAGTGGGTTTGAGCTTCATAGGATTTCTGTTGCTTGTGGTTTGGTGTAACAGTCCAGCTTGCTAACCTGTCAGATCTGAATGAGGTGCCATTTTTCAAGGGAATATTTTTTGAGGTTTTGGACTTTTCGAGACAACTCAACTTACAAAATGGATTTTCCTCTACAATGAAAGAGGAGTTGAGCTCACTCAAAAGATGAATGCTCTCAGAGTTTTCTGTGTTATTTATCTCTTTGGCTTCCTCTTTCCTTGGTAGGATTATTTTTTCAGTTTTTCTTCTTTTTGTGTTCCCCTTCGTTGTTGGTTTCCTTGGTCATCTCCTCCTCTTTTATGTTTTGTTGAACTAGCCATTGTCATTGCTGAGTCTTCCCATTGTGGCCAGGTCTTGTGACAGAAATTCATTATCTCAGTTAATGATATTGACCTTGACCCGTGGATTTGGGGCCTGATGATCTCAGTATGGATGTTATGGTAGCTAATCACTACTATACACATCCATGTTGAAGGTCACTGAATATGCATGTAATTGTTGCTATTGTTCAAACCAATCCTCATAGGGTCAAGTCTCCTGTTTTTTCCTGTTTAATTTTATGTTGTCACGTCTGGAAACTCTGTAGCTTTATTATTGGCTCATCATTCTCTTTGGATTGACTTTATTTGTACCCATGGAGAAGTTTGTAACCTATGCAGATATTGAGCTTGTAAATGCAGAAGATATGCTCATAGTCATTGTCCAAGTTCTCTCAAGTTGTGCATGATCTTCGCAATGTATCTTTACAGGACAACTGCCAATTGGCTGCTTGTCTCTGAAAGCTACAGAATAAATGTGTCATGGATGCAAATGTATTGTTAACATGCTTGAGTTCCATTTGTGGTGGTCAGAATATAACTTGCATGCACAGCTTTCCTCTTGAAGGGAAAGAGGATTATGCATGAAAATAATCATGAGGGTGCTTCTGGAGATTTCATCCAGCTGGCTTATGCTTGGAGTTGACAGGGCTATTTGGGTATGGACAGAGATGAGAAAGGTCTCTACTATGCTGTGGACCTGGGTGGGACCAACTTCCGGGCGCTTAGAGTTCAGCTGGGAGGGAAAGAAAGCAGGGTGATTAAGCAAGAGTATGAGGAGGTTGCAATTCCACCAGAACTCATGATTGGAACCAGTGAGGAGCTGTTTGATTTTATTGCAAAGGAACTTTCTAGCTTTGTAGCAAGGGAGGGTGATGGCTTTTGGCCATCTGCGGGTCAATCAAGGGACATAGGGTTCACCTTCTCATTTCCTGTGCAACAGACTGCACTCAATTCTGGCACTCTGTTAAACTGGACCAAAGGCTTCAAAGTGGTTGATGCGGTATGTCTGTTGTTGATGTTCCTCTGTCTTAATCTGGAAACTAGGTTGAGATGAGCTTTTGCTACTGCTTTCTTCTCCAGGTCCTTTCCTGGCTTAAGCAATGCATATGCATAGTTTTGAGCATTTTGCCTACCATACACAAGAGAGCTCTCTTGCATGTATTTATGTTGGTTTTGGGAATTTGATTTCTTGCTCTTACCCTCATTGTGCACAGAAATTTATTTAGAAGTAGCAAGCTCTGGCCATAGCTACATTTTTCCTGTACTGAGGTAGCACTGCATTGCATCAGATTGGCCAAGATGTGGTCGCAGCCTTGCAAAGATGCATTCAGAAAAGAGGCCCTGAAATGAGGATTACTGCATTGGTATGTACCTCTTGTTTCTTGTGTCTATTCTATTGTGATACCCTCAACATGAGTTGTTTTGTCAACTGTTTCCAGGTCTGATGAAAATAAGTATGTGTTCCCAGTTGATGTTGAAATGGTATTTGAAAAAATTTACAACATGTGGATACAGAAGTTGAGTGGCTGAAAGAGAAGAGGGTTTGTATCCACTCTCCAGGTCAATGACACTGTAGGCACGTTGGCAGGAGGGCGGTATTGGAATAAGGATGTCATGGTAGCTGTCATTTTGGGGACTGGCACAAATGCTGCTTATGTTGAGCGTGCTCAGGCAATTTCCAAGTGCAGTAGCACATTTCCCAAATCTGGCGAGATGGTTAGATCCTGTGGACAATTCCTTGGCATTGCTTTTCTTCTCCTGCTTTCCAGATTATGGGTTGCCCATTTTCATGAACCTTAAATGGGACAAAGAGGATGCAGTTGAGAAATCACACTTAATTTTCTCTGCTTTGGACAGTCTTAGTGTGAATCCATCTAGTTGCTGCTAGATTTTTTTCAGTGATCATTATTTGATTGTTTGTGTGCACTGTTGTTTTTTCCAAGTTGTATATAACAGTGCTTTTGATATGGTTCACCTTGTTGCAACAGGTTATAAATATGGAGTGGGGCAACTTTTGGTCATCTCATTTGCCTCACACACCTGTTGATGAGGCTCTTGACAATGAGACTATGAATCCTGGTGAACAGGTAGTAACCTACATCTTTTTGGGTATGGTTGTTGCTACTTGGTTTGTCAGATACAGAGAACTGAAATATGTGGTGGTGTATTTGGCAGGGTTTTGAGAAGATGATATCTGGTATGTATCTGGGTGATGTTGTACGAAGGGTGCTGCTGAAGTTGGCACAAGAAGCAGCTTTATTTGGGCCTATTGTGCCACGCAAAATGCTGGAGGCATTCTCGTTGGGGTAAGTCTCACAGCTGTACATCCTATGGTGGCATTATCTCTCACAGTTGTAAGATGGGCTTGGAAAGTTTGGAAAGGTGGGTTTCTGAATTGGATGAGGACAGTCTTGATGTGCTGTTGTTTGAGTGAATCTGGGCTTCAACCCCTTACATTTTGTGAATGCCAAGTATGTTGACCTGTCTTAACAATGAGTGTGTTGACTTTGTGAAAGCCTGTGGCACTTATTGAACTGATTAGCTGCCTATTTTTTGTTGCAGTACACCAGACATATCTAAAATTCATGCTGATGAGTCGAGTGACCTAAAAGTGGTGGGAAACGTCCTGAGAGATGTATATGGGGTATGTGGCTTTTTCTTTCCATATTCTATGTACATGTCTTTCTTCATTCTTAAAATCATGTTTAAATCTTCTTTTATCATTACATAGTGAAGAAAGGTGTTAAAACTTCATCACATCATTGTGGTGCAGATTCAAAACACTTCACTAGCTGTGCGCAAGATTGTGTATGAAGTGTGTGATACTGTGGCAGAGCGTGGTGCACGCTTGGCTGCAGCTGGTATTGTTGGCATTTTGAAAAAGATTGGCAGGGATGGTACCCACAGCAAGGATGTGGGTAGCCCTGTTCACCCAGAGAGTGGGAAAACAGTGGTTGCAGTGGATGGTGGCCTATATGAGCGATACAGCAAGTTCCGAGCTTACATACAGGCAGCTGCTGCTGAGCTCCTTGGTGATGCATCAAAGGATGTGGTCATAGAGCTTTCCAAAGATGGATCAGGGATTGGGGCTGCCCTCCTTGCTGCTTCTATTGCTAAGAATAGAAGAAAATGACAATGATGAAAATAATTGCCTCTTAATGCTAAGGTGCTATCTAAAATCACCTTATGTCCTTTGTGTGGGTGAGCTGGTGCATTCTGGAGCAGCTTTCCAGGTCAGTTGTTGTCTGTTGTGAAGCATGTCCTATGTTGTATGTATAGTGATGAAGTGTGTCTCCTAAATAATGCCCCACATTTTTCACAGAAGGCTTTGTACACTCTTGAGCCTGTCAGGGAGGGTTACAAATTTAAAACAGGGTTGCTCATATTACCTTATTAGTACCACCAGTGTTAAGCTCCCTATCAGTAAAAGTAAGGTGCAGTTCCAATCGTCAGTCTTGATTATGATAAGCTCTCTTTCGAAGTGTTTATAATTTCAGTGGACAAGATGGTAGACTTTGTCCTTGGTGCTATACCAATCAGCCTTGGAGTACTGAAGTGAGGGTTCCTTCTTTTGCCAAGTGAACACTGCTGATTGTTTACTGTGTGGTGGCATGTGCCTACCAATCACCTTGTTTCTCCTGCCTTAAGAGAATTCTGGTCTTGCTTGATTGGTGGTTTCACAGAACATCGGCTGGGGGATGTTAGGAGATATTGGGGAAGAGGCAAAGTAGCATCAAAGTTGGAACACAGAATGAAACCATGCAACCAGCACAGTTGTGCGCCAACTTGACAGCAGTCTGTTAAAAAGAAATTTCCAAAACCAATAATGTCACAACCAAGAATACACAATTACCATGGTGCCCATATTTCTATGTGAGCTTGTCTCTTGCATTCTCTTTGCTCCACAAAAAGATGTCCTCCAAATCTCAATCACAACTGAAGGATATAAAAATTAGCTGCAGTATGAATTATAAGTTTTCAACAGGCTCTTCAAGAGGCAGGTTTGCTTTAAAAGGCAACCAAAGTGGTCTGAGCTTGTGGGTTCCTTGGTAAGAGGCCTCTTTAAGTGGCCTAAGATGTAAGCTCTAACCTTCCCCCAAAAGGGACCTCTTGAGCGGCCTGTTAATAGTCAGCCTGAAATGTCATGATAATAGAAGCAGACTTTTGTGATTCTTAACACCATGAGGTGTGCTCTCTTTTGAAAGAAAGAAAGATACTATCTGGGATGTACTGAAAAGAGCTGTAGTAGAGTCTCCACTCCTTGACAGGAAAAATTCAAAGCAAGAAGGAAATATTAAAATCACTTTTTTTAAAGCCACTTTTGTCTACCACATGCACTTCAACTTGAGGATGTCTGTTGTGTTGTATGCATGATGGAAGAAATATCAAGCAACACATTCAAAGAATGTTTGAAAGAATGTAGAAGGAAAAGAAGGGAACAAGCTTCACATAATCATGTATTGCAGATAGACACCAATATGACAAGAATCATAAGAGACAAGGTGTTGCAATCTTATTAAAAGACCTCATGCTAAATCAGCTTGTCAGTCCCTTCTAACCAGTTTCAAACTAGCTATGCATTGAGGATTGGGTATTGCTCACCAACTGAGAAGGGGTAAGAATCTGGTTCTCCATCAGACATCCACTGCCCTTCTTATCCTTCATCTGTCCACTGGCAAAGTGCACTTATGATAGTTGATGCCTTCACCAATTCTTTTACTTCCACACAGCACACATGGTTCAATTTTGCAGGGAGGCCTGACATATCAAAACCTTCAGCAGGTCCAAAACCCCAGTTCTATCAAGCCATTTCAAATCCTGAGTTCCCTCTACAATTCATGGAAACAATGTCTGTAAGGTAGCAGTGAAAACTCCATAATAACACTTTGAAGGTAAAACATTCTTTCAGTTCCAGCAAACAAGTGGAAACAACTATGTTCACAACCTCCTGTACCCAGTTTTGCTTGCACTGAATTAAATCAGTGTTCTAAGCTGTTATTACTCTTTTGCTAATAACAATTTCTAATTTTCTCATTGCTGAATTTCTAACTGAATAGACTAACCTCTCAACAGAGTCCTACAGTCATCTAACAAATATGAACAGAAATAATCATCACAACCTTCACATTAATATGGTTTGTTGATTGAGTGCCCTGTAATGAAAGAGCTCCCGATTCACAAATTCTGGATCCAAAAACTGAGCAACAAACACCCAGAGTCGGTAAACATCAGTGAAGCTTGACAAAAACCCTAGGGCAGCATAAACAACTGAAAACCCCCCCGTGTGGTGAGTTTCACCCTTCTCACTCCATGTCTGCCGTGCGAGATCTGTAAGTGGTGCACTTCCACTACCTAGTCTAGGCTTGGAACCAGACCCTTTGTCTCTATCCCCTCTCTTGTGCTGCTCCAGTGTGAAGTTCCCTTGAATGTTACCTGTTGCCAGTGATATGTTATTTCGATCAGCGAGGCGCTGTACAAGAATGGGATCCAAAAGATCGCCAGATAAATCCAAGATATTGAATGCAATCGTGTGTCCTCGTTCAGACTGGCATAATGGGCCATAAATTAAGGCAACAAAGGGATTTCCTGGAATAGGATGCCGCAGTCTTTGGAGAGAAGTAATAAGCCAATTTATGAGGGCCTTGATCCTAATCTTAATTTGTGTAAGTCCAATTTTGTCAATATGGTCTAAACCACTGCACACCATTTCATTCTTCCGTGACAGTCCCAGATTCAGCCAGAAATCATCATTAGAATCTAGAAGCTTGGGGTAGGATGGGGAGCAAGGGGCAGAGGCTGATGAAGGTGTATCTGGGAGGGATGAAGGTGCAAAAACTTGTCGAGCTTCTGAGCCAACCAAAGGGGGTGACCATGTGCCAGGGCTGCTGTCGAAGCCTCTTGGCAATGTGAGCTTCAGAGGAGACCTGTATTCTGAACAATGTGGATCTCCAGTACCTGACCCTACAGTGCCTCTGACTGGAACCTGTAAGTATCGAATTCCAAGTGTCTTTGCCTTTGTTCCTCCTGAAAGCACTGTGCCAGCCTGCTCCACTGTTCTTGAATGCCATGTCTCATCCGGCATGTTTCTACCTTGCTCCTTAGACAATAACTTGCCATGTAACTTTATTGATTGTGATGATTCGAGAATCTGTTCTTTACTGTACGTTGCCCGATCCTCTAATACTATTTCTTGTGATAGCAGGTGGGTAGTCTCCAAGGATGATGCAGTTCCCAGACTTTGAGAGGAGGCAATTGAAGAGTGACCAGACTCCCAGCTTGTGGGCACTGCTGTTGAAGCCTTACTTGACGACTCTTCAGGACTCTGTGGTGCACCACCACCCATGGGAACAATGCGCACCATCCCAATTGCCCGTGCTCTTGAAGAATCCCCCAAAGTCTGCAACACTGTCTTCTTGATCACCAGGCACCCAAAGCCTGTGGGATCTGAACCAAATACCTTGTAAAAGGATGCAATGATGAAGTCTGGGCTGAACAGTGAGAGGCTAAGTAGGTCCATGGCCTTGGCTCCCAGGCCTGACACATCCAGCAATACATGCCACCCATTCTGCTGTGCCTCGGTCACCCACTGCAGAGAGTGCTTAGTCCCTGATACTTGTGAAATCACTGGGTATACAAGGAGCCCTTGGTGCTGCTGCTGGCTCCCAGAACTTTGGCCCTCCACTCCCTTGTGCAAATTCACCTTGTCCTCAGCTGTATCAAAAGAATGACATCCCCATGTGTTTCTGCCCTTGCCTGACTCTAACCCTAATTTCCCCTTGGAACTCAGCTTCTTCCTGACATCCACAGCATCCAGCTTCAAGCTGGGCCACATCAACGACGCTTTGGTGACCACGGCTCCTTTGGACCTGGCACACTCAGAGATCCAATCCAAGCTCTCACAGCGATGGTCATAAGCCAACAAGAGTTTTTTGCAGACATGGAAAGGATAGGATTCACCCACGAGCTTGAAGGCGGAGAAAGTACTGGCAGTGAAGACCATAACATACTCCTTCTCGTCGATGTTCATGTAACGCAGCACGCGGCTCCGGATGGCGCCCTCTAAGTTCCTCTCGCTCATGGGTGCGCCGCTGTAGTAGAGCGCATGCGTCACCAACGTGGCTGAGATATAGGCAAGCCCAAACGAAGACACCGCTGTCTTGGCTGTCTGCTGCGCATGTGAGAAAAGCCCTACGCCCGCGTAATCCAAGCACACTTGCGCTGACTCCTCGTTCAGGTGCCTGTACTCCTTCTCTCTGGTGCGATCCACTTCGCATGTGTCGTTGTAGAGCGGGTACGCTGCAAGGAACGCCGCCAGCGCTTGCTCCTCACTAGGCAACGTTGACGTACGTGTGTAGTAGTACAAGTCACCTTCACACTCCGCCCGGTTTCTTTCTACCGCAACAGGATGATCCGTCCCTCCATCTCTTTGCATGCGATGATCTGAACCCATGTTCCTTTGCACCAAATCCTTGTGCTCTACATTCCACTGTCTGCTTCCCATCAGTAGCAATTGTAGCTGGTGTCTGTCAAGCCTTTGCTTTTCCTCCTCCTGGTTCCTTCGGGCACGTAAGTAAAGGTTGCAACTTTACAACCAAATCTCGAAACCACACCACCATGAACATACGAGACTCGATTCCCAATGCATACTGTAACAGTTCAGGTCCGTTAGGAGTTCAGATCCGTTAGGAGCAAGCTTCTTCACAACGCAAGGTCTCTTCTTCTTCTCCTTCTTCGCCTTGTTCCTCTCCAAATCCACCACTACGACTGCATCTCCAGCTGTTCCGAAAGATGAAGCGTGTTCAATACAGAAGAAGCGACAAGCTGACGCACATCTCTGCCTAAGTCCACTGACGAAAACCGCGGTTGTCGCCAAATTCTCCGCTCCAAAGCGCAAGAGGCAAGGAATATGGCAGGTGAGGCGGGCGGGCACCTCCAAATTTTGTGCTTGCAGTGGGTCTTCAGCCAGCATTTGCGTCCGCAGAGGCAGACTGGGAACCAATTCCGTTGTCCCCGCGGCCTTTCACAAGCAGATGACACTGTACTGTTGTCCACTGTCATTGGTGACGACATATCAGAAATTTTCTCAAAAAAACCAAAAATTCCGCAATCCAGAATCCCAGTCAAATTCTGGTGTGCGGAATTTCGCACCTACGCGACACCTCCTTTTTTTCCAACTGTCTTCCAAAGACTTAGATGCCTTTTAATCCGCAAGATTCTTGTTTCGTGCCAAGGATTCTTTCTAGATGCCTTTTAGTTCGCCACATTCTAAGGAGGAGAAAAACATGGATGGAAGTCGCCAGCCATATTTAGACACCGTGTTCCTGCTGGTGGCGGCCGTCGCCAAAACATAGGAAGATTCTAGAAAATGTCTATTGTCCTCTCTGACCTGTAGCCAAATTTGGCTCTTTCCTCTTGTGGATGGTTGCCACTGTGGCTACATTATAAAATTGCAAAAATAAAAAAAATAAAATCCCTGCATTAGAAACTGATGACAAATTGTCCAGTGTTTTGAGCAGGTTTTTTTTTCTAATTTCTTTTTTTTAATCAATCATGGGCAAGAGGAATTAGCCAAATTTAGCTTCAGGTCAGAGAGGAAAGTAAAAAAAAAATTAGCAAGGCTACTATATTTTGGCAACTTGGTGGAAGCCTTGAACTTATTGTCTAAATATGGCAGGAATTTACTTTGGTGCATTTTTCCCACAAAAATCCTCTGCATAAGTCACACTGGATTTCTTTTTGCAACTAGTGGCAAAATTTGGCCCCCAAAAACATTATTGCTGGTTTTGAGTAGAAGAGTGTGCAACAAAGTTAAGGTTTTTTTTTTTGGCAGCAAAAATAGAATTGAAAGCCATCATAAAAGCACTTTTCTTTCCAAGGAATAAAATCCAGAACTTTCCATAATTTTTGGGGTTGAAAATTTGAGCCATGTTGAAGTTTGAACCAGGACCCATGTGGTATGGAGTGTGGCTGCTAGTTCACTCAATCAGCAAATTTGGACTTGTAGTATGATAGTTTTTTGTTTTTACTGTTGATGTTGTTCCTTTTTTTCAACTGGTATCAATGGCAAAATGCTTTGGTTTGTGGATTGTTTATTTGTCTTTTTGTGCTACTATTTCTTTGTTTGTTGACTTCTTACTTGTCCTTTACTTTGTGTTGAGTTGATTGGAATTTATTTAGTTCAGTAAAGCACTTGGAGAAGATGCCTAGTGTACCAATTTTGAATGGAACTTTACATCCACCAATATTCCTCCAGGGATTCCATGCTTACTTCTTAATACTGGGGGAAAAATTGTGCTTATATGTATGTAGGTGTAAGATACCTCCATCTCTTAAGAAGTAGGTGTAAGAACCCTCAAGCTCATAAGCATATACGGGGAGAAAAATTATGTCATATATGTATGTTAAAGTTCATGATAATGCTTGCCTTGTGCTTTACTATGGGTAAATTGCATAGGTGGGGGAAATTATTGAACTTGAGCTCCACATTGCTTCACATTACTTATGATGATCATAATTCATTGAAGGTACGGTCAACTTATGATGAAATAAACTTATCATGCTTTCAACTTCCTTACCGGATTTTTGCTTGCCAATTCAACCAATGCATAGGGTGGTTGCAAGTTAAGATGGCTCATTTTCAATGAATGCATCACTTTCTAAAAGTCCATACGATAGTGTTAAAATGATAGTCTATTGTGATATCATTAATTAAATGGAGAATTATTAATGAACTAAAAAAATCCATATGAAAAAAATCATTTTAAATAACTTTTTGTAACATACATGTTATTAAAGAGAAAAAAAATTGAGATCCATCAAAAATGACTATGATATGGACTTATGAAAATGTGACCCATTTCAAGCCATTCAAAAGTCCATAACTTTTTTAACAATTTGTATGCATTCGTGTTCCAACTCCTTTAACATCAAGTCCCTATAAGATATCCTAAATAAAAACCATACAACAAATACATGTATAGAGAGGCACATACAAAAAATCAATCCATATTTTTCAATTCAAAAGTCCATTATTGTATATGTTATAATTTTTTTATAATTATTTTTTTATTCAAGTTGATAATCTAAATCTAATCACAAATTTGGCATATTGTTGTTTTATGGCATTTTAATAATATGTAATGCATGATACTTTGCAAAAAAGTGCATTGACACAAAAAGTGAACCACCTTACTTTGCAACCACCCAACACAATCAAACTTTTAAGTCAATATGTGTAGTAGAAGAGCAAGGGACCAAAGTTTATGCATGAGAACAAATGCATACCTATTGACTTGGAAACATGTTAAACAAAGTTTGTTCAAACTTTCAATAAGCCTATTGGAAACTTTCCTTTCTTCTATGAAATGTAGGCCAATAGCCATTAGTGCATGCTCACAAAGTGCCTTCATTTTTTTGTTTCTAGGAGGAATACATTGAACAACACACAAGTCATTTCCTTAACAAATTCAGGGTAATCAACCCAAAAATATGTGAATTACACAATACAAACCCAAAATACAAAACATAGACCTATAGCTACATGTTTAGAAAAAAATTCAGGACCTCAACATCAACTTTTCAATTGAAGGCCTACCAAGGCTAACCTCCAATTATTTACATTTTGAGGTCACCATAGTACAAACACCAAAGATACTCTCTTACACCCTACTCATACAATGCCTTCCATAGACAAGAAAGCTTCAATGTTGCCACACGAATGAATGGAGTTAGTGTAATGGAAGAAGGCAAATCAAAATTACAAAGATAATTAAACATCAAAATGAGTGTGCTTCAAGATTAAAAGATCAAATCTTGTTATTCAAGCATGATATACAAATGTGGCAAAAACATTTACTAAGAGGCTAAATGTGTTTCATCTTGACACCATTCATGCCACATGTTAGAGGTCAAATAGAACATTGCATTCATTGCCTCCTTGGTTGTCCCAAGTTTCTCCAATAGTCTTGCGTTCCAAAGTGTTATCACATACTACAATAGTGACAAGAATTTCTAATAGATTTGTGCCTTCAACTAATGCACAAATAATATTAGGCTTAAAATAATTAGAGATTGTTGCAAGCTTCAATCAATCATGTCAAATTTAGAGATTAAAAGCCCATTTGCGAAGTTGCAAACATATTTAACATTCAATGCCTCATGGTTGTAACAAAAGCCCATGCATATAAACATTTGCAAATACACATTGTCCACCATAAAGTCTCTTGTATCCAAGGCATGTTTTTCCTACAATCCCTTGAATTTGATTATTCCAATTGAAGATAGATCCTTCACCTACTAATATTTTATTTCTTAAACATGCAATAAAATAGACCTTTCTAAGTAGAATAGGATTTTCTTGTAGGTTGTAGCCAAATAACAAATGGGTGTAAAAGTCAACCAATAGGGTCAAGGTTATGTACATGGTAAATCAAGACATAACCATAACCACACATTATATTGTATGTAACATTAATGAAAATTTTGATTAATACCACACACAACAAATGACCTCCCACCCATTTTTTTGTGTAGGAAGGTACACACATGTCAATCTACAAAACATTCTCACAAATGTATGAAAAAATAATGTATCCATGACCTTGTGCCATCCAATTGCACACATGGTTGACCAAAGTATAATTTGTGCACCAAAAATTGAAGCACAAAATTCAAAAAGGAAATTTAAAGAGTAAATAAACATCAAGTTTCACATTGATGACATCTTCTTTATTCACGAGTACCAACATTGTGTTATGAACACAAAAATTGTCAAGATACAAGGAATTCCAAAAGACACAAACCAACCATGACAAAGGGAGGGCTAATTTGAAGTCCAAACACAAAATAGGAAAATCAAAGACAAGAATATGAAGTTTGCAAAACGTAGGTTCAAATGAAACTTTATTATAAAAATATGAAAATAACAAAACAAGGTTATGGTGCACAATTGTACCCAAAATTGATGTTGAACAAACTAAAGGTAACATGAGGAAAATTACTTCCATTTATACATTGTTAAGGATCTAACTCAAGGAAAAATATTTCGAAATATTTTAGCCTAATTCAAGATATCTCAAAATATCTCTAGAAATATTTTTGTGCAAGTTTCTAATTACATTATGAATGTAATAAAAGGATAAAATGTGTCCGTTCATGGATGAATTCCATTCATGATGATATTGGTGATGTTGGCAATGATCAACATGATTTGATGATGGTGTTGGGGATGTCATCCATTACACATTGTTAACCATTCCACCCATCAACAAGGCCATAAACAAAATAATGCCACTTGAATTTTTGCATCAACCTTCTCAACTTGTATGATCTTTCATGATACATAATGCAATGATTTTATCAATGATTTATAATTCCCTATGGAGGAGGGATAATGAAAGATCTTCCATGTGTCATGAATGACATTGCCAACATCATCAACAACATAACATTTTAAGTTTATTGTCGGTTCACTCTTAGTTAGTTATTAATTCAATTCATTCTTAGTTAATTGTTAATTCACCTTTAGTTAACTGTTAGTTCAATTCATTCTTAATTAACTATTAGTTCACTTCTAATTCACTCTTAGTACAATTATGGGCCACATGGGTAGTCATGGGCCACACATGGAAATGAAGCTTTCACAAAATCTTTTTTGAATTAGGTCCCTAAGAATATAAATAAAAGTAGGATTTTTAATTACCTTTAGTCTATTCAACATCAATTTTGAATGCATTTTCTTGTCGCAACCTTGTTTTATTCTTGTTTTGAATTTACAATAAAATCTTGTTGGATTTTTTTTTGCACATGTCATATTCTTGTTTTTATTTATTTTTATTTCACGATCTAGATTTGGAATTAAGCATGTTTGTGTTCTCGTCTTGGTTTAAGAAATCTTGTAAACTTAGTTGTTTTTGTGCCCATTACACCATGTGGTAGCAATTTTCCAAATCTCATTTTATTGAATTTTCTCCAAAAGTTTACAATATTAAAAATCTTGACAAATTGCATCCTCTTGAGCATATATAAAAAAAAAATCATTGGCCTCAAGAAGAGAATGCATGGAACTTTAAATGCAATGATGTTTTTCCAATGTAACTTTTCTTGTTTATTGTTGGCATTAGCCAACAACTCCTTTTCCTACACACATATGCCTTTATGCAACATTGCAACTACCTATTAACCACCATTAGTTAATGCATCTTGATATTCTCAAAACAAATGTGGTTACAAACTCCTATTTAAGCTTTTGTCTTCCATTTCCAAGCATTGATTGACATGACAAATTGGACAACAACATAAGGGAATGCTAATGAGGAAAATCAAAATTTGAAAACTAAATGGTAAGTAATAGTTAACATGTTGGACCCTATTTTAGTTGATAGTATGCAATCAAACTTGTTAATTAATTGCTCTTAAATGTGTTGATTATTGATGTGTGTTAACTTTGATGATCTAAGATCAGGGAAAACAAAAGGGAGGACATACATGAAAAGAAGTTGAATATGGAAGTCCCAAGAAGCAAAAACAATCATGCAATAGGGATAAATCTTTTTGGTAGCTACCCTCAACCCCATTGTTCATGATCTTGCCTATTGTTTTACATCACAACATGCAACACCACCACCATACACACTTACTTCGATTTATTGATCAAGTTGGTAAACATCCTCTTCACAAAAAACTGGCAAATTTACTTTTCAAATTCAAGTTTTTTCCATTTATTTTATTTGTCTAGATATTTTTGAGAAAAAAATTTTAATAAAAAAGTTAAAAGTTAGGGTTTAGTATGCATGGGTTTACCAATCCCATGGCTCAAATAAAGTAAGGAACATAAAATAAAAATGTGTGCCTAGCAAGCATAACTATCAAGCTAATAAGAATGCTTGCAATGATGACCATTATGTACAAGTATTTCATTTTGTACCACCTTGTTTGCTCTTTGGGCTAATAAAGATAACACTTTAGTAAACTTGTAAATTTTTCAATTCCAACCCCCCTACTTGAAAATAAATGCACAATGTGCATGCATTGTTGATTCACGTCATAGTGGGGGTTCAAGATTAAATTTGCTAGTAACCATGTAGTGACCTTGATCTTCATATCTAATTTTCAAGAAACAAAAAAAATGTTATTTCTTAAAAAACCAAAACTAGAACGTTTTTTACCAATCCCTTTCTCCTCAATTGAAAAGGTATGTAACATTAAGTGTTTAAAAAACAAAAGACTTTATGCTACAAAACAAAAGGATCTAAAATTATTATATGTTCAAGCTTTGCAAAGAAATGGGAAGAATTTAGTTCTTTAAAATGTTCTTTGCATACTTTGCAAGTTACAAGAAAATGTTTCTTAACACCACACCAAAAAATGGCATATATGAGTACATCCATGATTGGGTTTGTAGTCATAAGCGGCACATATGATTATATTAAACAATATGAACTTATCATTTATCCACTGCAATGGTTGTATTTTTGTCCTTGGACATAAGTTCTATTCATGATCATGACTATAATCTTTTAAGCCATATGATTTTATTCGGGTTGTTCATCCTTGCTAATTGAATTAACATATTTTTAAAAATAGATATATAATATATCTATTTAATCTAGTCATTTGTCATGTGATTATCCACATGACATGGTGCCACATGTCAAAACCTAGGCTAACTATGTAGGTACGTACATTAGGTCACCTAGCATAGCCTACTTAATGTAGGTGGCCTTAGCCTAGGCCACCTACATAACTTAGGCTAAAAATATGGGTTATGTAGGAACCTAGGTGGTGTAGCCTAGACACCTCATCCTAAATTAACCACATAAGCTACCTAGATTAAACTAGGCTAAATTAGGGTAGATAGGTTGCAAAAGTAAGAATTTGAACCTTTTGCTTCCACATTGTGGGCCAAAGTCCTTACCATTGCACCAACTTTTTTTATGTAACATAAAATGTTATTTTTTTTTCCTAACTTACTTGAGTGATCTACTCAACCTACCCTAGGCTACCTAAGGGGTACTTAAGCCATTTAAGCTACCTAGGGGCCTACCTAAGGGTTCCTTATGAACTACCTAGACTACCTACAATGTGTCACATAGGGGCTACCTAAGTTACCTTGGGGTTGCATAAGTTACTTAAGCTACTTAAGCTACCTAGGGGTTGCTTAGGTTACTTGACTTACTTAGGATCAACCTAGGGGTTGCTTAAGCTATTTGGGAGTTACCTATGGGTTGCCTAGGCTATTTAGAGGCTACTTAAAGGTTGCTTAGGCTACTTCAAGGTTGCTTAGGCTACTTAGAGATTGCCTAAGCTATGTAGGTTATTTAGGGGCTACATATGGGCTACCTTATCTACTTAAAGGCCTACTTAAAGGCTATTTAAATGTTTTCTAAACTACTTATGTGCTATTTTGGCACACATGGCAATTTTTGTGGTGCATATGGGCATTGGGCAAAAGAATTAGGAATATTCCAAATTAGGATGATATTGAAAAGGAAGTTGGTATCCAACTAGATAAACCAGGACACGCTTTTGTTGCACCAACTTTAAATAGTGCTAATTTAAAACCATTTGCACATGCTTATATGGCTATCATTGGAGAGTTTCTTAATGATGATGGTTGTAGGTATACAAATAATGGTGTATCACGACATATGAAAAATCATCATCTTTGGTTCACAACCTAATTTGATCTTATTACTATTGGAAGAATGAAAGTTCATGTAGCAAGAAATTAGGACGTATGAATTGAAGGTCAAAAATTTGTTCAAACATTCATAGAATTGTTAATAGTGAGCGAGAATTTGGGATACTAAAAGAGGTTATATATGTTCCACTTTCGGGTGCAAATCTATTATTCATATCCACCCTAACTTGTAAGAGAGTCAACACCACACATGACAAATTTGACTACACCATTCACAAAAAATGAAAAGATTGTTCTACAATGTGTTTTAATTTGAAGAACATGATGTATGAATTGAACATCAAGTTATGATACCTATATAGCTATCAACTTTGTTGAATTTTTGGGCACTAACACAAACACTAGATGAAGTTCAATGTTGAGAACTTTGGCATTGCCATTTTGGTCATGGAGCAAGACCACGATTAAAAATAAGGAAATCTCAAGAATAGTTGATGATTTTCAAATCAAAAGCAAGGGTGCATAATTATGCCATGGTTGTGCTCATTGAAAAAGTTGCAATTTTTTTCAATAAATCATTTTAAAAGATAAAATATCTAAACTTGAACACTTTATTCACATTGATGTGTTTGGACCAATGAATGTGGATTCAATCAATGGGTGAAAAAGTTATGTTGTATTCAAAGATAGTTACACATGCTATCAAATGATCAAATGCCTTAAGAAGAAATTAGGTATTTTGATTTCTTTTCAAGAAATGGTTAGTCATGTACACATAGACATTTTTTATCACATAACTTTTCTCCAAAGTGATCATGGGAGTGAATACATTGGAAAACATTTCCAAGATTTTTTGAAGGAATATATCTAATATGAAATGATGGCATTGTACACTCATGAATAGAATCAAAAAATTGAATGAAATAAACAAACCATCATGGAATGTGTTCGAAGTGTTTTGCACCACAAAAATCTTTCTTTGCAATTATGGGCAAAAGCCACACATCGTGATGCATACATCCCTAATAGGATAAGCACTAGATTATTAGATGGGAAAATACCATTTGACGCTTGGACTAGCACAAAACCTTTTATAGCACAAATGAAGGCTTTTGGAAGTGTTGTCATGTCCATATTCGTAAAAGCTTTTATGGGAAGTTAAATTCAAAGAGCAAACTCAAGCTATTCATGGGTTACTTTGATGAAGACAAAGCTCATTGCATTTAGGGTGATGTGCAATAGAAAATTATGGTGAACACGGATGTTTTTTATGAATGTAACATAACCATGCCCAAAATTGTTATTTTGGTTGACATGTTAGAACCATTGATCGATGAGCAATTTGACCAATCAAAGCAAAATTCACCCATGATGGAAATTCTAGTTGAATTTAGAATTTCAATTAGCATACTCACTCAATTCATAATAGATCTTGGCATTTAGCCAAAACACACTATGGAAGTTGATAGACCTACAAGCTTCATAAAAAACCCACCACCATGAACACATCAACCTCTTGTTAGATTTGGTGATTGGATTTATCCACCAACACATGCATGTAATGTTTCTATTTTTGATTCAATTTTGGAATCAACCAAATGTTTAAAAGTTGTCACTTCTCCTTGAACATGAGTGGAAAAATGGCCATGGAGGATGAATTTATATTCTTGTTGGAAAATAACACATGAAAAATTGTAGAGTTGGGTGAACCCATAGTAAAAGGAACCAAGGTCTATGCTAACTTTTGAAAAATCTTCCAACCCCACAACTTTGAAAGAAAACTATATGAATTTCAAACATTGAAATGTAATTTGTTTGGTGCACAATATTTTTGTATTGTTCGTAAAAGCAATTCGGAGGTGAAATCAACATGTCCTACCTATAATTAGATCACCAGATTGTTGACATTTTCACTAGAGACCTACATGTTGTCAAGATTCAATGCTTACATAGTTTTCTTGGACTTGTGCCAATTCACTAAGGTCAAAGAATGGGAGAAAATGGAAGTTTTGTGAAAGCAATGTTCACGTTACTCTAAGTTGGAATGTTGAATATTTTTAGTTCAATTCACCAATGATTGAACAATTCACTTTAAGTAACGAGCTACAATTACAAACACTTTGATAATGGTTGAAAAGTGTTGACATTTCATTGACATCGTCTATATACCTTCTTAGTTTGCTTATATACCTTTCTCAGCCTTTTGGCTAAGATCGAGTGTAGTATCTATTCTTACTTTGCTTATAATGCAATTTCCAAAAACTACATAATGTAATTTTCTAAAGCATTACTTATGCCAGATCATGGAACAACTTTGTATTGATGTTGTACTTGATCAAAGTTCAAATTGGATGCAACAGAATTCTAGAGAGTTATTTCTACTACTTTATTGTTCCAACTTCGATATTAATCAAGTTCCATGCATGCATGCAACTTGATTAGAATCAAGTCTCTATTGTTCTTCACATTATTTTCACATAATTTTGTTTGTCAATTCTTGTGACCAAAGCTTAGAATTTCTAATGGATGACACTATTATGTGAACAATCAAAAATTCAATATCTATCAATAAACGCCAAGTTAAATCAAAACTTAAAATTTGGACAACCATATTAAATTGTGATTGAAAAGATTACAGTTCAAAACTGTTCTTTGTTTTAAGTATTCAACTTACCTTAGCAATCTTTGGGTGCTTACTCCTTTTCCAAATTGCTGGGTCAAACTTTTCACAAGTTTGTGACATTTTATCAACATCTTGTACAAGCATCTGAAGGTGGTGTAATATGCTACAAACTTGCAACAAGCATTAGGGCATCTCCACCCAAGCTCCTATTTGTATTTGACATGTACCTGTGTTTATCAAATCCAACATCAAGTGCTAATTATTTCCCTATCTCCACTTATAAACATGAAAAATTGGATAGTATAAACTGAGATTCTATTTAAATTCTGCCACATGGGCCAGTCAAAAGTGGTCATTAACTTTGGTATGCAAATTTGGAGATTCCTTTATTATATCCATTTAGAGGTCCAAATTCACTTTCATGCTATTCAAAAGTTGTACTTCATCCAAAGTCAAGTCCTGTGTTACAGGCCATTGCACTATAGCGATGGGAATGCTCTTATTAGGGATTGAAAATAGGTCAAAAATTGGTCATATTGGTTGATTGACAAATATCAATATTGCAAGAAGGATTAAGAACCTGTCTGTAAGTGTTTTTGGAAAGGGCAAATATAAGACCTTTAGACATCACTTCACATTTTCACCATTACAAAAGAAGGTGAAAGTTTCTTCAAGAAAAGAAAAGGTGCTAACAAACTAGTGGCAAAAAACAAAAAACAACACTTCTAAGGCTCATGCCCATCACACACATGAAGAAACTGAGCAGCTTCCACTCCCAGCTCATGCAGTAAATAATATAGCAACAGGAGCTTGTTATCTTCATCATGTGCTTCCCATGTTTCTTCTTCCTAGTATACTGAGCAGAATTTGTAGTGAAACTAGACTTCAAATGGGGCTTCTTCTTGTTTGTATTCAATCACACAGGAGTTTGTGACAAAAACTTTGGCCATGGATAATTCTCATTGGTGACACAAGTCAACTCTGTAACCACAGTTTTGACTCAACCTCATTGTTTCCTTGCAAAATTCAGTTGTATGCAGGGTTCAAGGTAGCTGGCAATCAAACCTGTTGAGCAAACTGGACTCATTTCCTCAATTTTTTTGCTGCATTGCCAACCCATTGGTTTGTTTTCTTGACTCCTTTTCAGATCCTGCAAGTTGGAAAAAGCCCTTGTGGTTGAATTACTCTTCTCCATTTAACTTGCCAGATGTCTAGGTGTTCCCTCAGCAGAACTAAAACTCCCCTGTCCATTTGTGATGGCAGACTCTGTGTGCTTCTTTGATTTAAATCGCCTGCTGAGTGATTGCCCCATTCGGATTGCTGCATGTTCGGCCATGTTGAGGAAACCTTTTGCTTTACTTCTCTTATGATGCGCTGAGGGATCACCATCTGCATCACCACTGTCACTCTCAGAGTCTGTACCTTCTCCGAATTTCACATGTTTTTGTGGATCCAAAACTTCTGGAGTGTGGTGGGGATGAAAACCTTCTGCAGATGACTTGTCTGCATTGTCCGTTGCATGCTTATGAAACCCTTCAATTACCATCTGAGCCACTGTTCCATTAGGAGCAACTGCCACGTGTTCACCACCAGCACATGATGCCGATGACACATCCTGGAAGTGGACATTTTCTGTAGTCTGCTCATTTAAGTGTTTATGCCCCCTGTGGAAAAGCCCTGCATTCTTGTGATCATGCTTTTGGGCTGGCACTTCAGGTTTCAGAGCTCCAGCATCTGAGTTTTCATCACCAATGCCTCTTGCATCCAGTGTGAACTTGCCCATCAGAGGGTTGTCTACCCTTTCTTGTTTCGTTCTTGTATTTATGGCCTTTGCTCTGCCCTTGTTTTGACAGGGCCATTCTGCTGATTTTTCATCCCCGAGTTGTACTATGGAAATCGTACCAGGCTGCAACCCAAGTCCAATGTCAACAACTGCTTTTCTCTGATCACCAGTCTGTTTGCCTGCTTCAATTTGCCTCTCTCTTGGTGCTGTTGTTTGTTTAGAGCCCTCAACCGCAGTGCCTGATGTTGAATCCCCTTGACCAGCAGATAACTTGTGTGATTCAACATGCGCTGATGACTTAGCTTTGTCAAGAAGCTTATCATTTGAACTTGCATGTGCCATGGTCTGTCCAGAAGCTTGTCGCCTCTTGATACTGTTGTTTCCTATGGAATATGTTGCTCTCATTTGGCCATCTGAACTTTCAGGCAAAGCCATTTCTGTTGTTGATATGGGTAAATTTCGATCTGTATCTTTAGTTTTGAGTTCTTGACACTCCACCTGAAAGGCTTACAATTTCTGTCAGCACATAAGAATATGTGGGGAACTATTTTTGATTCGAAGGTCCTAAAGACTGCAAGAACTTGAGAATGTGCAAATTTCACTGAATGAATGTCTACAGTTTTAACAATAGTCAATGAAGAAAAATGCAATATCACAACTGCAGAGTGTTTCTATTCAGTACAAACCTGGGAGCCAGAAGTGTCACTTGGAGGGTCATTTGAACTGTTTGTAGGCTTGTCTGAGTAATTTGTTGTTGCAGCTGGATGATTGGTCACTGTTATTGCCAGATGAATCTTCCCTGTCTTCACGTCTTGGAGGGGCAACCACAGATCATGTCGTTCTCCATCTTGATAATCATTGATTGGAACAACACAGAACCTGATATCAGCATGACAACACTATTTCAGAGTTTCAAAATCCATGTCCTATCTGACATGGGAAGAGAGACTACATGAATGAAAAAATGACTGCAGAACAATGAGATGAAGAGAAAGTTAGAGAGAGGGAGAGAGAGAGATGAACCCAAGATCATCATTATGGAAGTGATCTTTGTCGAATATTTTCAACATCAACAAATTTGGAAGTTCCCAGCTCGCAATTGGCAGCTCAAATTTCTCGTCCCACTTTGGGTTCAGTGTTTTCCATATAATTTTTGTTGAAAACTTCTTCATTGATAGTGTTCCTTTCACAAATGGATCAGAAAGGCCTGCATGTTCCAGCCATGCACTCTTGGATTGTAAACAGTGGCACATCAAGCATTTAGAAAATCAGTAGCTCTTAGTGAAATCTTGTTTGATTGAAGCTGGAAGAAATTGTGCAACTACAAGTAGGTGAAATTATTTGACACTCAAAGGCCACAGGGTATCATTACATTTTGGGAATTACCATTCAAGTCAGCTGAACGGAGAGCAGCTGCTTCAAGAATCTCCAGAACAACTGTGGCAACAGGAGGCTTCTCTTCCATGTGGAACCAATCGGCTGCAGCCCCCAGCAAAACCTTGCTCAAGCCCAAAGCATCTTCTGACACAGGGCTCCATTGTTTCCCAGATGGGTGAAAAATGCTAAGACATACATGGTGAAATACAACTGGCAAACTGGAACACCACTACTCTTCTGCCAATGAAACCTCTCCATCAGGCAGGTGGAGAGAAGTGAATGTCTAATACCTTGTTTAGGCTCTTGTGAGGGTGGTGGTGGAAACATCAACTCACTCACTAGCTTCTCCACATCCACTACCAGCATGTTTGGCTACACCCATCCCCAACAGCAGCTTTGGTAATCAGTCCAAGATCACCTGAAACTCTATAAAGAATAATACTCAATGGGCTTCTTTTGCCTTCCCAGAAAGAGAGAGTGAAATCAAGTTGCAAAAGGGTGATTTGTGGGGATTGTGTCAGTAACATGGGCTTACCTCTACAAGTGACTGCTCCAATGCAAATGCAATGATTCTATCCTGCCATGCCCCAAGCCAAAGCCATTAAGGGGTCTTGTGGTAGTTGGATTGAGTGCAATATTGTACTTGAGTTCTTAGAAGAAAGAGAGGTAAACAAAGGAAATATCTGCAAATGCTTAAGCTCAACTGGTGCTGGTGTCTGCAATGGGTTCAGTCAGTGACACAATTTATACCTCTAATTTCACTAAGAGTTCATCTAGTCTCTATCTTACAGGGAACAGGGACTGTGCAAACAAGCAAGTGTACCAGCCATTGAGCAATTCCTGGAATCTCAGTGACATCCACACCAGCATTGAAGAGAGGTCGGGCTGTCATTTGCAGGAATGGTGCAGTAGTAAAGCAGAGACGTATGCGCCCAATGACAGGCCATCCGTCCACAAACTTCACTCCGATTTTCACCTATCACAACACAGAATTAGCATGGTATGAGACAACGACAAAAGTGAAAAAGGGAACTGCCAGAGATTCAACCACCCACAGCACTATAATCATCAAGCAAAAAGAAAAGAAAACCACCATCTCTCAAGCCTTATGGAGACTTAAATGCTGGGACTATTTCCCAGAGAATCCTGAAATGGGTCTCTGTAAATCTTACAGCAGTTATTATTTACTTCAAAACTGTTGAGTACCTTGCCCTCCAGATGCACATTGGAAATGTGGAAACTGGTCCAAATTCCCAAGCCAAGGCGGCGTCGTATCTGCACGGCCAGAACTGCACTCATATCCTGGCTTGCACCAAACTCCATTGCTGCCTCCATCATCTGCCCCAATTTAGAGAGACGAGAATTTCAGCCAAATCAAAACGAATTGGACATTATTGATTCTGGAAGCAACATCATGGCATTCTCATCCAGAAATTGCAAAGACTGACTAGAGCTAGCTGCATAGTGGATTCCATTAAACTGGAGTGAAGTTTTTCAAAAAAAATGAAGAAGTCTACCAGGTGATCACCATCAACACAGTCCTCCAATGCACGAACCATGGTGATTATGGGTGGATTCTTGCCTAAATAAAGGTGCTGCACAATTGCCTTTTTCTGCACCCAGCTCCATCAATTAAATCCACCCATAAGAAACCCTGTTTCGAAATAAGAGAATTATAGTTTTGGTTTGCTATTTGGAAGCTTCATATATACTGTGCGGTGCGGGCACGTGGGAGAAGGTTTAATTACCGCAGTCCAGGGCTTGAACATATTGAGAAACCATGGTGAGAGCGGCAACAACAACATTTGGGATGCAAAATTCTCCAAGAATAACGGCCACATCCTCTCCACTGCGTGGTTCATCCACCGCACTGTTTCTCCCTCTGACAGCTGGATTTAAACAGTTTGACCGATCTCAACATCATCCAGATCTCAACGAAAACAATGCAAATTTAATACAAGGAACCAAGCATAGTAATCAGTGAAAAATTGAGCACCTCCACATACCCTCATTTTGTAACAATTCTTCCTTTCCTCATGTCGTATGGATCTACATAACTTCTTTCGTTGCCGGTTTTCTATCTGCAAATCATGAAGGTAATGAATGATCCAGAGATATTTCTGCAACTCAGGGTTTCTGACAGAACCAAGCAAGCAAGCAAGAAAACTGCAACGCGATAATGAAGGGGGGAAAAACCATGGAGGAAACAAGAAAAAGGACCTGATAGAGATACATCAATCCAAGGAGGAAAATGAAGAAGACGTGGAAGTGGAGCAAGGATGCAATCCATGCTACCACGAACACTGAAGCAATGTGGCACATGAATGGCCACATCAGAACGTATTCCATGGCCTTCCATCCCAACTCATTCAACATGGGTCCAGGCTCCCTTTCGGGGGTCGTCTCTCCTCTGTGCATCTCCTCTTCAGCTTTCATCTTCTCAAATGGCTGCCTGCCGCTAACGGAGCATCAAGTCAGAGTCTCGACAGCTCAAAAAAGGTCTAAAACACGGCACAACAGCTGAGGAGCAACTCCTCCAGTTCCCAACCTAAGGACCCGCAAGGTAGGGACTTTGGCAAAGGATTGAACCCTCTCGCTGAAGAAGACAAAATTCAGGTCAAATACCTACCAGAGAAACTGGCTCCTCAGGAAACAAGACTTTGACCAAACAACAGCAAACAGAACTGAAAGATAAACCCAAACCGGAGGACAAAAAAATTCAAGCACGGCAGATGTAAATGCAAGAAGACCAAGGACCCAGCGTACTAGGGTGGGGGGATTGATGAGGGCCAGCGCGAAGGAAGACGGAGAAGAATTTCACATCAAGAACCACAATAGCCCACAAAATGCTTGGTGAAAAAAGGGTGGGGGGGGGGGAGAGAAAAAAGAAAAACGCCCAAATAAAATCATGGACCTGGCAGCAAAATCCCTAAAGCTTGGCGCGATCACCGGAGAAACGGAACAACAAGAGAAAGTCCAGAATCCGAGCACAGATGTTTCAGAAGCCAACAACACTGTGCTGAACAGAGAAACTAAAGATAATTTCGACAAACGGAATCCAACAAAACAAAATTAAAATGTAGATCCAATCTCAGGATTCAACATCACTCACTCAGATATGAAATTACAAATTGCCCGCAGTGCACTCAAGAACCAGATTTTCCTCTCTCGTCTGTCTCTGTCGGATCGCTCTCGAGCTGTCTGCGGCGAGCGATCGAGACAGTAACATCGAGGAACTCTCGCAGCGCTCTCGCTCTTTTGCATAAACTTCCTTCTTTCCGCATATCAACGGTCCACATCAATGGATTTTTAAAGGAACTTTGTAGTGTAGCTTAAGTTGCAATCATCCATATGAAGAGGGTTTTTCTTTCCAATTTTGTTCAGGTTGACGGTAGACAGGTGGTGATCATCCACAAGAGGCCTTAGCCAAATTTTGGCTACAGATTAGAGAGAATTAGAATTTTTTTCAAACCTCCTCACTAGCCTTATATTAGAGAACCTGTGTTCTAAATATGGCAAATTCAACTTTCTTTTCCTCGAAATATGGTGACTTGGAGCCTCAAAAAAAATCATTTGGGCAGGTCGCACCCTTTTTGGGGGGGGGGGGATTCGCCACAAATTAAACCCTGCATCTGAAGATGTAGAAAAAAATGGCGATCATCCTTAAGAAAATTTAGCCAGATATGAGATCAACCTTCTATTTATATATATGGTTATTCACTGAAAACTATATATATAAATCTGGCTATTTTTACTAGTTTTTTTTCTCACTTCCGGGGATTGAAACCCTGCAAAATAACTTCATTTTGGATTTTAAAATTTTTAATTCTCTTTTTTGGCGAAATTTCGCCAGTAAAAAACCCAAGGCTGGGAGTCCACATGCGCCGTATACGACCCAATACACAGCCCAAGGATCGAAGGGTCCAAATTGTTTTGATCTCTGACAGACAACGCTGTCGTATCTGTCACGTGTCAAAGTCAAAGCTAACCCGGAAACTCGTCGTCGTTTAGCCTTGCCTATGCTATGTATAGGTACCTAAGCTACGTACCGCGGACTCTAGTAGGTATCTACCATCTGCACCTAATAGGTACTTTACTTGATGCGGTTTGGCGACAGATGTGAAACGAGACATGGCAGTTTAACCGAGAGGCAGATTGACGTGTCAAGAAGATCGAACCAATCAGCGAGAAGGAACTGGCACGGAAACCGGATGACGTGTGGACAGGGAAACGTTTTTTTATTGTGTTCCTGTCCCAAGCTAACCACAGTGGTTAGCTATGGTAGCAACTACTAACCAACCACATGTATCTTACCCACCTACTTGCCAACAAGTGCCTTACTTACTGACCTACTTATGTAATAAGTAATATTATTTTAGTTAACTTTCCAATAGGGATTCATTCAGAATGTGTTAGGAGAGTGCTTCCTTGGTGGCATCTCTCTTACAGGAGTCAAGGTACGAAGGTATCCTCCAAACAAGCGTTTACCCACTAACCCACTCTTCACACACACACACACACACACTCTCTCTCTCTCTCCTGAACCCATGTGCCCAAGTAGGTTCATGGGATTAAGCCCACTCTGTGAGAACCTCTCTTTTTATTTCTCTTTGTATTTTGAGGGATCTCCAACAGCAGAAGATCCCTAGGGAGTTATGAGGTGCGGGAGATCCCCCTATATTTCTACATTCCCATGTTCCCATTGAAAGATTTTTTGATGGGATGGATCAGGAAAATTCAAAAACACAAGGAGGAAAGAAGGGACAGATCAGGAAATTTCAAAAAATACAAGAAGGAAAGAATGGAGGAAAGAAAAAGAAGAGATTTTTACATACATGGAGGTTCCCATACTCATGTGTGTTCTCCATCGATTGAGAACACCCTCAGGCTACCACCCTCGTGCGACCCTCCCTCAGGAGAACCCACTGGCATGGGGACCTCCCCTACAACCCAACACAAAGCCATTTATACCAAAATGCTTTATGTATATGTAAAGATGTTCCAAAGTCCCATTGATGTTTCTGTTTTTGAAAATCTCACATTTTTCCTTTTTAGTAATTATTTTATGTTCGCCTAAAGTTCAACCAGTGCAGTATTTGTCCAAATAAGGTGAATCCATGTGCACTATGTTTGTTTGACATATGTCACCTAAATATCTCATTTAGATTTTCAAAAAAAATGATTATAGATCAAAATGAATATTTTAATCATTTCTAACTATATTCAATTTTAAGATTTGGTTTCAATGAAATAATCATGTTATTTGAAGCGTCTTCAATGATAAAAGAAACCAATGACCATTGGCCTATTTTTAAAATACATTTTAAGACTCTTATAAGTAAGATGACCAAGGTTTTTCTTTTTCAAGTTTTTGATGTAAACAAATGAAAAAAAATCTCAAAAAAAAAGCAAAATTTTTTGAATTTATACTAGGAAAACACATTTTCCAAAAATTTCCAATTTTTTGGTCGAAAATAATCACTGAAAATAACATGTGCCCAACTTTCTCAAAGATTTGACCTTCGTATATATGCAGTATGCACAAATGTTTGGCATTTTTTACTTTTATGAATCTAACCTTATGTTCTAATTCTGAAAAATAAATTAAAATTATCATAGTTCTAATTTCAACTCCACACATAAATGGAATTGGAAATTTAATTTTGGGTATTTAAAAAAAAATGAATTTCAAATCTGGTTTTCATTCTAGTTTTGAAAGTCAAACCCAATTCCAATTCACTTCTAATTAACCTAGAATAAAACTGATGGTTAATTGTCAATTGACCTCTAGTTCTAGTCATTTTGTTCAAAAGCATGTAACTTGGTTCTAGTTCCACACATAAATAGAATAAAAAAATTGATTTTAAAATTGATTTAAAAAAAGAAATCAAGTTTTAATTTTGGATTTAAAAATGAAATTCAATTTCATGATGGTTCTTAGTAATCAAAATAAGAAGAATTGATTTTTGTATGCTTTGGTAGGTATCCACCAATTTTATCTAGTTCTTGATTTCAAAAGGACCTTTTGGTCCTAGTTTTAACTTCTTTTTGAAGGAACTTGTAGTTTAGTTTTGAAATTGATTATTCGGATTTCTAAAACTTCTAATCCCCGCCATTTTCACAAAAAAATTGAAGTTGTCTAGTTTCTTTTCCATTATACACTAATATAGTAAAAAAATAAATGTAATATTAGTTTGTTCAACTAGTTCACATAGTTCATGATAAAGATTATGTAATTCCAATGATGAATTGGTTTAGATAAAACAACTTTAGGTTCCATAAGTCATACATCATTGTTGTCACTTGGACAATTCCAAGTTGGAAATTGTCAAATGTATTCTAGGTTGGAATCATCGTAATTTTTAATTTTAAAGTTAGATATGTCAACATATTTCCAAAGACTTCAAAGGTTCTTTCTTATTAGCAAAAAAACATCTTCAAAGATCACAATAACTATTGTTTTTCTTCGCACACCTTTTTGTTTCTACATTTTGTTTCTTGTTGATGCTTTCATTATTCTAAGCATTTCTATTCAACTAATGAACGATAATCTTTTTACAACTTTTTTTTAGAGCAAACTTGCTACCCTTTTTCCATATAACTACCACAAGAATGAAACATGACATTTTGTTATAACATAAAGAGGTGACTTGCAAACTTTCATCTTTCTTAAATAAAAGGTATGCACAAGACTATTGAAAACTTCTAAAGTTGTCATAAATTTCAAAAGTTGAAAAGCCTATTGACGAAATAAGAAATGAAATTATTTGTGGACAATGCAAGAAAAAAGGTCATGTGAAGGAGAAATGCCACTAAAATCCTAACAACCCAAACAATAAACTAAAGGAAAAGAAATCTCCTTCAAAAAATGAGATTTTAGTACGACAAGGAAAACAACAAATGAACCTTAAGAATAATGGTCAAAGTTTTAGATTTAAGCCAAAATCTTCTCCACCCTACCTATTATATTTGTGGGAAGCTAGATCATAAGATCTATGCTTGTCCCCACCAAACTATGGCACATGTTTTGTTTAAAAATAAGGTGACTACTTTGATAATAGAAGTGGAACTAAAGGAGGATGCTTTAGTAAACATGGTTTTGGAATGACAACTAAAAGCAAAGCCTTAAAGGAGGTGGTTTTCAATGACACTAAACTAGTAAAAAACAAAACCCCTATCAATTGGATTGAAAATGAAAAGTTACAAAAAAATTTGTGAGGATGTTAACCATTATTTTGAACAATAAGATCTTTTAATTCAATTACCACAACCATAAATTATCAATGTGGACTTTAGTACTTCATTGAAACAAAACTTCCTACCAAAGGATATAACTCTAACAAACTCACTACTACCATCTAGGAGATTGGTAATCAACTATTGCACAATAAATGTACTTTAACTTTAGGGCAAATTTTCAATCTAAAACTAGACTTGATGAAGTATGTGTTTTTTAAACTCTCCTTAATAATTTCAAGAAAAAAATTGGTATCCAACCCTACCATATTTTGGTAATTGTAAACCTCCACATGGTAATCATTCAAGTTCAAATTGGCAAAAATATTGTTGAGGATGTGTTGTTGGATGGTGGTTTTGGAGTCAACATCATAATTGAAAATTTGAGGAAATGATTAAAACTACCAATTCCCAAACTTGATCTTTATAACCTTAAAATGGCAAATCAAATCATAGCCAAGCTTATAGGATTAATTAAAAACCTCAAAATTCATGTCCATAGGATTCCTTACATAATCACGTTTATTGTCATTTAGAATAATTTATTGAATGCTAGCTATTCCATGTTACTAAGTAGACCATGGTTGAAGGATGCCAAGGTTTCCCATGATTGGGGAATAAACTTGATTACCATAGTAGGTAATGGGATTGTTATAACTATTATTGACACCAAAAGATTGAATGACAATACAAAATGCCTTGAAGTACTTTGTTATAACTTTGTGAACAAGGTCAATAATGAGGAAGAAAACATATTGGTTGTAACAAAACCTAACTTGTTTATAATTAGCACGATAAGCCTAGTGATCAACATACTAAAAAAGATAAGAATCAATAATAAATTCGATTTAATATTAATCACTAATGTCAAGTGACTTTTATAGGAATACAAGGACATGATCACATGGAGTTATCACAACATGAACCGAATCAAGTTTGGCATTTCCATTCCATTTGCCCATCAAACTATATATGTATTGAATGAATCTAAATTATGCACTAGTGGTCAAACAAGACTTGGACAAACTCTTAGTTATAAGATTCATTGAACCTTTGGATCAATTTACTTGGCTATCACCAATTGTTGTTATACCAAATATGAACATAGAACTAAAGATTTGCATTGACTTTTGCAAACTAAATTTGGCAACAATCCTTATCCTTTTCCATTTATTAAAGAGTATTGGATGTAACGGCATGCCATGAAATTTACTTTTAATTGGATGGATTTTTAGGTTATCATCACATCATGATTATCCTTGAAAACATGTATAAAACAACTTTCATTACTAATTGATGAACATTTTTTTGGATAGTTATGCCTTTTAAATTGAACAATTAATACCCCACCAACTTATCAAAATAATATTACCTAGCCTTTAGAAACTACCTTGGTACTTTCATGAAGTTATTATTGGATGAATCAATGTTTTCAACAACATGGTCATTCACCTATTGAAGTTAAGGTTTTGATTTGATAAGTGTCAAGAATTTGGTATTAATTTTAATTTTAAAAATGCATATTTTTAGTTTACTAATTTGTAGTGATTTTGAGCTACATTGTCTTTGAGGAAGAAAAGCTTCCAAATCCCAAAAAGATCATGGCCATTGTTAATATGCCACACTTGAAAACTCCATGCAACCACTACACCAATATGCGTCCAAGTTTGAACTATGTGGTTCACTAGATTTTGAGTGAAAATTTGACAAACTTACTATGGTACAAATGACCAACCCTTTAGTAAACAAGGACCAGTTGTTATGGACATGTGAATTCACTAATAGCTAATTGGATTCACCAATAGTTAATCAAATTCATTAATAATTAAATCAATAATAATAAATTTATTAATAGTTAAATCATCAATAATAAATTCACTAATAGTCAATTACGAAAATAAGGTACACACTTGAAAACCTTCATTAGGCTATTTAGCTTAAGCTAAAAACTTGGCCCATCTAAACATTTAGCCCACCAACCTAAAGCGCAAATGTGAAGGTTTGAACCTTTGACCTCCTCTCACGTCCATGCTTAAGGCACAAGTCCTTAACAATTGAACCATTATTTAAATGAGTGATATTTTTTTGTCATCACATATTATTATGCACATTTGTTTTTACTTTAGGTAAATATTGACAATTCTTGAAATTGTTTTGTTATTCTACCTTAGGTTATTTTAGGTTATTATTGGTTATTTTATGTACTTAACCATAAGGTGTTATTGGCTATTACATCATAAAAACTATTGTTGGCTATTTTAATTTATTTAACCATAGGTTATTGTTATTTATTTAAAGTTATTTTATCATAGGCTATTTTTGGCTATTCTTGATTATTCTAGGTTTTTTTGGTTTTTTCAAATTATTATACCTTAAGATAAAATAACCTATAATAACATAAAATATAATGACCTTGAATAACCTCTGGTATAGTCTAAGGTTAGTTAAATAATTTAACTTAAAATAACCTAAGTAAAAAACCTATAATAAGTTAGGATATAACCTATGATATTTTAAAGTAGATTAACCTATAATAATTTAAGGTATAGCCCAAGGCGTAATAATTTATAATGGCCTATAATAACCAATTTAGGGTATAATTTAAAATAAATTATGACAACTTAAAATAACATAGGGTATAACCTATAATAGCCTAGGGTAATTCAAAAAACAATGTAAAAATTAGTATAATGAATTATGTCAACTAGTAGTGAAACATGATGTTTACATAATGACTTAACTGTGGGTGGGATGTTGGCACAAAATATTATGGGCAAATGTGATCAACCAATCAATTACACTTATTGATTCTTCAATATTGTCAAACATAATCATACCATTACCAAATGTGAAACAATGTTGGTTATGGTGTATGCCTTATAATTTTGTTGACATTATCTATTGGGAAACATGTTCATGTTTTATGTGGACCACATGGTGTTTGTTTAGTTGATTACAAATTATAAATATCAAGTTGAATTACTCGTGGTTTCTCTTATTTTTGGAATTCAACTTTTCAATATTACACAAACTTGGAAAATCACATTCAATAGCCAATGTTCTTTTCTAGTTACTGAACTTTTATGCAAAACTAGGTGTCCTAAACCAAATACCATACACAAAACCCAAATTAACTAACAAAATTATTATAGCTTTCATGACCAAATTGGTAAATGAAAAGTGCAATGATTGGGACAAACATTTGCACATTATTTATATATTTATTAAATTGCATTTAAGGTAATCATTGCCCATACACCCTTGTAGTTGGTGTATGGACTTCATCCATTCATGCCTATTGAATATTTGTTCCATGCTCAACCCATAAGTACCAAATTATTTACTAAACCTATTAGAGCCTTATTTTTAGAATCACCAAATTAAAATGATTGGATGAAACCAAAGATGATATTATTTTTACTTCAAGACAAAAATAATGGAATCATGTTATTTAGGCTCAAAATCATTACAAACAAAAAAATTGTCATTTAGGAGATTATGTACTTTGGTTTCTTAAAGTCAATAAATTTCACCCATGAAAATTAAAAAAAAGATGGTTTGGAAATTATCATATCTAATATTGACCTCCCAACAATATTGTTTTAAAAATTATTATACAAAAATTAAACCCCAACCTTATTCTAACCAACAATAATAAGTTTAAACCTTACTAAATGCATGAAAAAACTTTCAAAGGATTAGAAGTTGACACACTCCCAACTCCTTGAAGGACTCAAATGTGAGTCCAAGTAGAAGACAACAGAAGAGGGAAGAGTTGGGGCACGCTCCCTAGCTCACAACATTTTGAGGGCTAGAGGGGTGTATTGGAGCTATGGGATGGGACTAGGAAAAGTTGACAAGCTTCACTCACTCACACGAGCCTGCACATAACCCACACAAAATGGTTAGTGCATAGTTGGACCACCTTTGGTGCTAGGACAAGCCATGAGCGACACGGACACATTAGATTCACCACAACCCAAACTTGGGGGAAGCAACCACCTTCCCCCTTATAGTATACTTTGTGGCTGGCCACAGAGCCCACATCCAAATGACTTTTCTCTCTTGAGACTCCCGAGTGGGAGTCCCGAAATTACGCCAGTTGGGACTCCCGCAACTTTGGAGCCTCATAACTTTGCGAGCAAACCTTGGATTGAGATGTAGTCTCAAGCAAGCTTGTAGCTCTTGTTGAGAGCTTTCCAACGGTATGTCGCATGCCCTCTGCAGCCAAGTAAATCAGGTCGATTCCTGACTTTTTCTAGTCGGAGTCAAACTGGCAGTTTGACTCTCGGTCCTTCTTTTGGCCATAACTTGTGTTTCAGATGTGCAAATGAGCAATGCAAGCACATTTTAGATATCTAAGTTTTAAGAGCTTTTTAATGATATAAAAAAAATGGTACAAGACATTGAGTTTTGACCCCTGAAATTGTTCTCTAAAGTTTCGAGAGTCCATAGAAACTCCATCTCCCAAAGTGGGAGTTGCCTTGGGAGTGTGAGGGTTCACTCCCTCATACTCCCTCGCACTTTTTCTTATAGTCCCAGGAGTATGTGATGTGACTCCTGGGCTTCTTCTTGGCTCACACCTTTGCGACCTCTTTGCCTTGACTACGAGCCCAAAGCTAAGGTTGCGACAGAAGTTCAACTAGAAAAAAGGACAGAGTTTCAATGGTCAAAAACTAAAGATTTTGTAATAAATTTTGAAAGAAAAAATTCAATATTTACTAATCCCACCTTATTGAATGTGTGAGGAAGCTCCCAAGGGTCTAGAAGATCAATTGGAAAAGGAAAGGGAATTGGGTGAAAACACTATCAAGGGAGCCAAGGGTGCCAAGGTAAAAGTCCTTTTCCAAGGACTACACATGACACATGTCATTTTTGTGTTGGTTCATAACTTTAAAATTTGTATTTCGATTACCCCTTTTAACATTACGTTTTAAATATAAATACATTTTGACTACAAATTGATTTTATATCATATATATTATGAATTTATGCCCTCTATCACATAAATATGAACAACTTTTGTTAAAGGCATATTTTCAAAATCCATAATTTTCAAGGTCAAAAACATTTTTGAACCAAATGTGCTCAAATTAGTTATAAAAACAATTTTCATCAATTCAAGTCCTTTTGCCCTTCTAATCATCAATGTTAAAATCCTCTTCAATTTTCAAAAGGAATAGTGCACATTTGGTAGAAAAAAAGAACGTTTGAAAAAAATAAGGATTGTCCATTCTTGAAGTTTGGGTGCTTTGAACATGCAAACATTTTTTATTTGTGTCAAGTTTTGAGCATGTAAAATTTGCAATTAATGGAAAGTATACCCATAATTTTTATGATAATCCAAACTATTATGTTTCACTTGTGATCTTTTAAACGTACAAAAATGTAGTTTAAAGGAAAGTCCACTCACTTGGGTGGCTCTTTTGACTATGTTTTTACCTAGTTTAAATGATTAGAAATCAAAGATCTTGAAACAATTCATGAGGGAAAAAATCCAATATTTACTGATTCCGCCTTATCAAATGCATGAGGAAGCATCTAAAGGATTGCAAGTTCAACTAGAAAAGGGGAGGGAATTTCAATAATCAAAAACTTAGGATCTTGTAATAATCCTTGAGGAAAGTTTTTTTATAGTTACTAATCCCACATTATAGGATAACAACCTATGGATATTAATGTTATGGATTAATTAGTAATAAGGAAAGACCAAAAAATTCACAATCAAATGTACAAATTTTCAATAATCAAATATTATCACCAATTTTTTCTACATCAAACGTACCACTCATGACTTGGTGACTGAAATAACACCATTGGATATTTTCAATACTTAAAGCAATAAGTGTCATGGAAAACGGAATGCCACCATAATTGTACCATCAATGATTTTGGGAATCCAAGCAATGCCATGTGTGGGTATCCAAGAAACATTATGTTTCAATAATCAATGTATGCAACATTTCAACAATAAACATGCATCATTATTCCTTGTTGAAGTGGTATGTTGTCAAAATATTAAAAAAAAGGAACATTTTTTTCCCTATCATTTTGTTTTTGCAATTTTTTCCCATTTTCCTACTATGCAGCGATTGCCTTACAATAATCATTATTCCTTTTTTTTGTCGAAAAAATTGTTTGTGAGTTCATGACTTATTGGGAGGAAGTGGAAGATACATAGTTGGCATTCTAAACTAACATTATAATATCAATAGTAACAACTAGAAAAATGAGAGGTTAACTGACGATCAAATGACTTAAGAAGATGAAAATGGGTCCAAGGAAAAAAAGAAAGGGAAGATGGTGGACATTCCTTTACTTCTTCACGAGATGCACACCTATAAATAATGGGTGAAGATGAAGGATGTCTAATGGGACCAATAAACATGAGTTGTTGAGCTTATGGGTTTGCAAATATGACCAATTTGAACAATACTCATGTACAAATTTATACAAAGTATGATCATCTACAACAAAAAAAAATGTAGATTATGGTGTTAAACATTGAAGTGATACTTATTAAAAACATTGTAGTTCACATCTTTCACTTATTAAAGTTCAAAGTGAAAATGTATGAGTTTAAATCAAAGGTGGTTTAGTTAGCCAGATGTATCGAGATCACTACCAAAAACTCCTAGGTAACATGAGAAGGAAAGCTTTCATGTTGGAATACTTGTTGAACTTGATCTTATATGCATTGCCACAATGATGCAAATCTTATGCTTCAAATGATGGGCAACCTATTTGCACCAATAAATTAATGTATTTCATATGCCATGCCCATAAAGGACACTTGGTTAATTGGGTTGCTATTGTGTTACAAAACATTGTAGACATCTTGAAGAAAATTCAATTTGAATGGTACAAAAATACCAAATTTGGCCCAACATACATCAACATCTAAGTACAACATACAAATGATAATTACATGTCAACATCACATCAATTACCACTTTAGTTACAAATGACACTTATCATTATAATTGAAGGCTATTTTAAACTATAATTTATTAAAGGATGAACTTCATCCACTAATGTTACATGATGTCATGAAATCTTGAGGTACAAGTTTGATTATGTTGCAACTAACATAAGCAAGAGGTCAACTAATAATTTAATGGAATATGGCATATCCACATCCATAGGCTAAGCCACATGGCACCTAGCCTATGCCATCTAGCTAACTTAAGCCATGTGGCACCTAAAATAGGCCACCTAGGTTAACCTAGGCCACATGGCACCTAGGCTAAGCTAGGTCGCAAATAGTTTATTCAACCGCTAAACTAAGCATATACCTAGGCCACATGACATTTAAATTATGTTTAGACCTAGGTGACATGGCATGTAGGTTAAATTTAAACTTTAGCCACCTAGTCCACCTAAATAGGGCTTAAACCTAGGCCATGTGGCATCTAGTTATCATTTCAAATAACAATTCCATTTTATGTCTTTTGTGTTTTTCCAACATTTTTAGTGCACCTCTTTATAGTTTGGAAATTTGAAAAGGAAAACAAAAAAATGGGATAAACATTTTATTTGTAATTTAATGATAACTATTACTCACTAACTAGTTAACCTAACCTATTAACTAATATATTCTATGTGGCACCTAGGCATAGGCCTAGGATGTCTAAGCCAGGTGGCACATGGTTTAGATCATTTAAGCCATGTTACACATTTGCCTAAACCACATATGCCCCATGGCATCTAGGACTAAACCTAGGCTATGCCACATATATGTCACATAGGTTAGGCCATGCCATGTGTCACATAAACTAGATTTAAACCTAGGCCATATAGCACTTATGTTAGGTTTAGATTTAAGCCACATGTCACCTAAACTTAGGTAGCCTATGTTGCATCTAAATTAGGCCAAGTGGCATTTAGGTTAAACCTACAATTAATTCACATGGCACTTAAGTTAAGCTTTGACCTAAGCCATGTGGTTAGGCTAAGTTACCTATATACATCTTAAATTATATTATTTAGGTTTTTAAGCTTAGAAAGCTAGGTTAAGTAAGTTAGCACATAGGTTGCAAGTGTGAGGATTTGAACCCATCACTTTCATATTAAAATCCATGCCTTTAACCATTACACCACTTTAAGTTATTTTTTACTATTCTAGGTTATTTTACCTTAGGTTACTTTTAGTTATTCTAGCCTAAAAGACTTTTGGTTTATTTTTATTTATTTTACCCTAGGCTATCCTTAGTTATTTTAACTCTAAATTATTTAACATTAATTTAATTTAATGTAATATAGGTTATTATTGATTATTTTAGGATAGTTTAAGCTTTAACTAGATAATTTAAGCCTAAAAAGTAAGTTAATTAGCCAAATTAGTATGATCGATTAGATCAAATGTCAAATCAATATGATTGATTTGGTTAAGTCATGGCCATCTTGACAAACCTTTCCCCTTTTAACTAGATGTACCACATGACGTTTGGTAAAAAAGTCACTTTAGTAATAGCAACCAACCAAAAAAACCATGTGTCTTTCATGCCCCATGCTTCTAGTCAAAGTGGACATCCTTTTTGGTCAAGTTGAATCCTATCCCAAACCATATCAACTAATATTTTAGTATTCCTTTTATCAAACATTTTATTACACCCAATTTGATAGTAGATTTTTAATCCTTTGGAATTAGTTGTAGCATAAGCCTAAAAACAATTTGAGAATCAATATCCCCATATTGAAATTACAAACATCAAAATTATTCCTCGGTCATTGGTTGAAAAGACCACCCTAATTGCTAGCACTTCTATTAATACCTTTCATGTTTTCCCTCCTCCATTTAGTATATTCCATTTCCTTAACCACCTTTATATTCAATAGTTGTCAATAATGATCATATGCTACCAAAAGACCTTTTAACAAATGTTAGTGGGTTATTTTACTATTTGAAACAAGTTCATTTGTAGAGTAAAATAGTCAACAAACTCATATATTTATATGATGTGGTTTTGAATAGCTAGGAAGTCAAGGCTCATTTTTAATAGGTTGTTAGTCAACAAGCTACCAATCTATATTGAGGTGTTAAAGCTAAAAAAGGAGGTGGATGAAATGCATGTGTGAGCTTTAGACATGTCGAGGCTAAAGTGTAAAATCAACAAATTTTCATGATATCACAAAAAGAAATCTTCAAATATATGACTGAATTTATGATTAATATTCTAATCACAAGGGACAAAAATGACTAATAGCCCTAAAGTCATTTAGGACATGATGTGGCACATTTCATCCATGAATCATAAAAGACATATGTGAAGCCATTAGTGATAATTTAATCAGTGTTTTATTATTTTTATTATTACAAATTAGACCCAAAAACTTGGGGAACATTTTTTTTAGATTTATAATATTTATAAATTATAAATTGTACTATATATAATATATAAATAAGAAGATATATTTTTATTTCAATTATTTTAAATTTCATTTATTTTCCATCCTATCAGTTGTTGATAGTGTCAACACCTAAGTAGGTTAAAAACCTAATTTAAGAAGCTAAGTAACCCATCTGACCTACTTATTTAAGTTTGCCTAAATAACCACCTAACCTAGTAAGAAGTCTATGTAGGTACAAAATATTTTGTCAATATTCCACTGTTCACCACAACAAATGTCATTTGTGAAGTTTGATCCTTTGGACCCCAAGGATGGAGTTCAACTCTTTTACCACTAAGCTACCCCACTTCTTTAAATAATCTAATGTTTATTTTATTTAGACCATATTTCTTTTAAATAGTACACAAAACTTCAAAATTGATAATTCATGTTTTATTGATATATTTTCCAAATGAAAAAATTGAATTTTTTTTCATAAATGTTTTTCCAATAATGTGCAAAATTATGTATATATTTTTAAAATTATGAATTCAAAGTTTTTTTTTGAATTTTGTTATTGAATAACATTTTAATGACCATGTTTTAGAAAAAATAAATTCAAACACATGATTTTTAAATGGAAAAACCTTTGTGGCTAATACAAGAATAAATAAAATATATCCTTCATATATTAAACCTTCATTTAATTTATGAATTTATATTGTACAATTTTGCTTGCAATATATCATAATTTTATTAATAAATTTTAATTTAAATATATGAGTCTATATAGTTTATCCACATAAATATCTATAAATGGATCATAAATCAATTATATCTTATATATATATATATATATCATATTAAGTATGATTTTATAAATTTAATCTAAAAAATTTAATTTAATGAATATTAAAATATTCATTAATTTTCTGAAATTATAAAAATTATTAATTTTTATACATATAATCTAACATAATTGTGTAATAATCTAAAATGTTTTACATATAGTATATAAATGTTTATGTAAATTTATGATAAAATTTTAATGTACATATGTTTCCCACATCTTAAATTTCTATTTTTTAAAATAGAAAATACTGAAAATTAAAATATAAATATTTATTTATTATATATCATATTTTACCATTCAAATGTATTTCAATGTATAATATATAATTTAAACACATTGAATATTTAAAATGGATCATATATAAAATATATTGAAGAAATTTTTAATAAATGTTTTTATATTATTGATATGTATAATATTAATCGAAATAAGTTGCTTATGCATGTTTATACTCATATTAAATTAGTGATAGTCATGTTTGAATCATTGTAAAATAATTTTATGACCATGTTGTTTATGTAGTGACACATCATTTTGTTATCATCATTTGTATAGTTAGTTTTTAGTCACATTTGAAATGACTTTATCCTAGTCATGTTTCAAATGATATTTTGGACATCCACATCACTTCATCATCAATTGTGAATGCCATATGGATGAAAACTTCCAATGAACAAATAATGTCATCCTTTCTAGTACCACATCATCATCTACTAGCCAAATGCACCATTAACATATGACTACACCTTTTTCCATGTAGGATTTGAAGTAATATTTTATGACTATAGTCAATTATGTAGTTGTTTAGAACATTTAATCATTGATTTCTTAGTTGCAATGGAAAGAATTTCTTCTAGTGTATGCATGTAAAATTTTGGATAATGAAAATAAATGTTTTTAAAGTGCAAGTTTCCAAGCACCAAAATCAACATAAGAAGGTGGAAGAGTAATTGATATGATAACTTGGGAATTACGAGGCTTTGTAGCAAAAATTCAATAAGGAAATTCATGTGTGTAAGTGAACTAGTTTGGTTAAAGTAGAATTGCATGGATTAGTGTATGCAGTAGCCACAGTGTAGTGAACTTTGTTGAAATTACTATAATTGACATACATGGTAAATTGCAAAAAGTTGAAGAATCAATACTCCAAATGGATCAATAGCTAAACAAGATTACTAGCAAATTCAATGTTGACTTCAAATGTGTCATCATTGAACTAGGGAGTTAAAAGATGTGTGTGGATAAAGAGAAATCGTTCATTACCTAAGAATTGAACACTTCATAGCAACTATTTGAATTGTAGGAAATTTGTGTTGCTTTTGGTGATTTCAACTAAAGTTGATTACACACCTACCATAGATTGCTTAAAGAACATACCTTGTTCAAATCAGAGTTGTTATTAGTGAAGTAGAAAGGGTAAAAGAGTAAAGGGGAAACCTTTAAACAACATTGGTAGTTTAAAGGTCAAGGTGGAGGAATTCATCTAAAAGGCATTTGAAGGCATATATATAAGATGAACATCTCTACTAAATTCATACGATTGCTTATCAAGTAACCTTCTTCGAATTTAAACTCAACTTCTTGAATTGGTTTTGGATGACACAAGTCAATTTGGAGTTGACGCAATCTACATTAGGAAGGAGATATATCAATTCTATAGTCAATCTTGAAAGAGCTTGCAAAGTTCCAACATCAACTTTTGACGTAGTAAAAATTGTTCTTGACTAGATGATTATGAAAAATATACAAGTATTGACATTTATCATCATAGGAGTTTGTTCCACTTGCCAAAAGTCCATACATAGTTTTTCCAAAGATGCCAAATTGTTGGTGGTAAATATTAGGTTTGGAAAATATGGTGTCAAATGTGGAGATTGTGAAATGTTTGCAAATTTAGTGTTAAAAATGTATTTAAACACCACAACCATGAAAAACATTTGATAGTAATTAAAGCAAGATTTTGTCTAAATTTGTTAAATAAGGTGTTCATTTCCCTAGTAGGTGAATCTTTATTTGTAGTAGCATTTGCAAAAGGAGGAAGAACAAATGACATAAAAGAATTTTTGATTTAAAACAACATTAACAATGTATTGGGGAAACTAAAGTTAGACAATCCAACAATTCTATAAGAGCTCACCATAATGGGGTATTATATTGAAACATGTAATACCATGTATAATGGGTTTGGTTTTTGAGCATTAACTTTTAATTAGATTAGATTTCGTTTAGATGAACTATTCAAAAGTGTCAACCTTAAATAATTTTACTTTTGTACTGCCAAATTTGTTAACTTTTGCAATCATTATTTATTGTGATGTAAGGTTTAATTCAATTCACAATTTTAACATATTGGTGAAAAATGGAAGGGAACAAAGGTGGAACGACAATATTTTGCAAGGATTGAAATACATATGTAAATAAGTTGCCCTTGCCTTTTCTATGCAAATTTTCCTTATTTTGGGGATGAATTAAAAGCCTTAGTTTTGCTAGGATGTAAGTGTTATGTGTGCAACATAAAGTTCTTGCTTGTTTGAAGATCTTTGTCAAGTGTATTTAGTTAGGTCATAATTAATTAGGAATAAATTGGGTTAATTAAACTAATTAGTTAATCTCAAATTAGTTCATGTGTGAATGGGGTTTGAGATATTTGTCATGGGATATAATCCCATCTTGTGTGACCTCAAATCACTTTTGATGATTTGAGATTCCATAGCAGAGTTTCTACTTTGTAGTTTTTTTGTTATACAAGTGTTTTGATTTTCTATGTTTTGGGCTTGGATTTTTACATTGTTGCAAATGAGTCAATCTTTTGAATCACCAAAAGTCTAGCTAGTTGTTTTTTGTGCTACAACTAGGTTAGAGTTATTTTAACACTGAGTTTATTCTGATTTTTTATTGTGTGTGTGTGTGTGTGTGTTATGCATGGGAGTTTGGGTTAACAACAAGTGTTGTGTTGTGTTGTTTTGGTTTTTACATTACAAGTTGGTTTTGCAAGAGTTTTGCTCGAACTACAAATATTATGCATTCGCAAATCTTGGTCTAAAGAAGTTCACTTGACAATTTTGATGTTTTTTATTTGTTTTTGTGTACAACGCCTTTGGGAGTTGAACCCAAACAAGGCCTGATCCCTAGAGTTTGGAGGTTACAAGAAGAACACCAAAAGTGTTTTAAAGAAAAAAAAACACACACACACGCACACACACACACACATAGGAGGAGGGCCTTTGGTTTGGGCATAAGAAGACCCCTTTGTGTTTTCTTGCTTTTATTTTTTAATCTATTTTCTCTTTTTCTCCTTCCTTTTTAGTTTTTTTGGCATCAACAAGAATAGGTAGTAGTGGCAGCAAGGAGTTGCCATTGCCACCCAAAAAGTTTTGGGCATTCCAAGCTCCCAGATTTTGCCAGACCTCTTTTTTTATTTTTCATTTTTTTCCAAATTCCTGGACTTAGGGTGCAAGTTTAGCGCCAATATGAACCTGTCAACTTTTTTTTGTTTATTCATCCATTTGAAATATTTCATCCAAATTTTGGATGAAATTTTTATCCATATAGCTAGGGGTAGCTAGTGGGTGAACATGGGTTAATGATCATGTTGGTAAGCTAGTAAACAAATAACCCACCTATGAGCATACATTGGACAATTTGACCCCTAAGATCAGATAGAAAATTCATTTTTATTTTCATTTTGGAATTTTCATTTTGAATTTTTTTGGAAATTCATATCTTTTGCATACGAAATCAGATTGACAAATTGTTTGCACTATTGAATTTTTGGAAAAAATAACCAATATGTGTGTGAAGCTACAAAAGTTTTGGAGATAAAAAGTTTTGGAGGTTAGAGGTCAATTTTGCAGTGGTGGAATCATTTGCCATTTAATTCTAGGAATTTTGTTTTGACCCATACAAAGGTGGAATCACGAGCTTTTTGTGGTAATTAATTCATGGTGAAGAGCATTTCTAGTGTGGGAGTTTTCAACTTAGTCTAAGATAGGCACTTTTGGAGGCTTATTCCAAGGTGCTAGGTGGTGTGTTGTTAATTTTTTCATACCAAACATTTGGCGGTTCAACATTGTGTTAATGAGTTATATTTTCTTCATTTTATAGGTGGTGGCATGTCACGCCATCAACAAATGCAGAGGATTTGAATTCTTGTTGTGGTTCATGTATGGGATCACAAAAGTGGAGATTTATGTTGCATGATTTGTGCATTTCCATTCGTGTTTTTTGGGTTATGCTTATTACCTATTAACATGTTGGTTGGGTTTTCATATGCTTTTAGGGGGTAAGGGGATTACCAAGTTGTGTGCCATTCAACTACAACTTAAGGGTGAGCCCATGCCTTTAAATTGATCTCTTGGTAGTCTGTGCTTACTATTCAATGTGAAACTTCAAGTGAAAGGCTATGTGTTGTAGTGAACCTAGGGGTTGTGATTGGTGTGGTTAATGGTCGGGCATGGGACAAGGCTACCACCCAATCCTGATCATTGAACAGGTCCTATTTGATTCTTGATTTCCTTCGACGTGTTGATTAGGTTTCAATCAAGGTTAGGGTGTATTGGGAGGCATAGTTGCAGATATGTTTGGATTTGATCATCATGATGTCCCATTGCTTGGTGTCGTGGTGAAACTGGGTTGATGACTGGTAGACCACCTTGTTGTGTTCACTATGTGCCTTAGTTTGTTGGCCCTATGAAATTTTTTGTGGGTGTAGGTGCAACAACCTTGAGTTTAGTTATGAGGTTTATGTTTTGGGGATTTAGTTAAGTTGCAACAAGTTCAACATCCTTGTAGATTTAGTTTGAGCCATCACAAGTGTATCATCCTTTTGAGATTAGATTTTAGGGGAGATATGTAAGTGAGGGTTTAAAGTTCATCACAGAGGTGACACAAGATTTAAGGGATAGGGACATTGTTATTAGTGGTTTCACTAGATGAGGGGTGTGGTTCAAACCACCCACACCACCTTCATCATCATTTGGGGGAGATTCTTTACATTATGAGACAAATTTTTCTCCAAGGTTTATCACCCCACCACTATTGTGGGACATGGAGGAGATGTATGGAACCACCAAAAGGCCCCATCGATATTAAAAGGCAGTTGGCACCATTGAATTGGATGATTTCATCGAAGAATTTCACAATTGATGTGATATGCAACAAATGTCTAATCCCCAATTGTTCACACCCTTCATGGCATGGAAAGGTTTGTTTCAACATTTGGAGGGGTTAACTATGGATGATTTTCATGTATTCAAATGTGCCCATAAGATTGAAATTGAAAAGTGGCAACTATATTGGTCTCCCAATTATGTTTATATCACTAGGGGAATTATGGCCCCAAGTGGTGCAACAACAACTCTTGGCATTAGTTCGACAAGTGGAAACGGAAATGCTAGTGGTAGTGGAGCTGTTAGAAGTGGTGGAACTACTAGGGGTGGCAATGTAGGGGCATCCACTAGTACATGGGGCCATTGCCTGTATTTAACCTGATTATGGAATTTTTCTATGAGTTGCAACAAAATTACCAAGGGGTTAGGACTAAAATGTTGTAGAGTTTATAGGACTTCTAACATAAGCCACATGAGAGTTTGCGAAAGGCCTATGCACGGATGCATAAGTTGATCATAATGATACAAGGTGTTTAAATGCGGATCAAAGATTTTTTTGTGGAGCTAGTTTTTTGGGATTAGTGGCACCAAATGAGATGATGCCACATATGTCAAGAGATCATGAGCCATGGGCAACAGATGATGGAAACCATGTTATGGTTCCAAATCTTATTAAAATGATTTCCATAGTTGCACTAGTGATAAGAGTTAATATGTAGGTGCCAAAACCATGAGGTGCTGATGATAGATTAGATCCTCAACATGGTGAGGCTTAATGCCAAGTGTAGTTCCCACAATCATTTGTGTTAACAAACACCATTTTCAATCCCATTGGAGTGTTAAGGAAAATGCCTAGTTTTATTTCTAGGTCCAAAACACCAATAAGTTTGATGGGGGTGGCCAAAGCAATTTGTTGGGCACCACTATTTTCAGCTAAGACATTGGTCATTTTAGGTATTCAATTAACAAACATGTTTTGCCTGGCAGCCACATTATGTGAGATTGGTGGAACACCAAAAGTGATGGTTAGGTTTGAGGACACTTTTGTGCTTTTTGTAATTCCCCATCCAATTTCTAAGGCCAATCACATGAAGGTGTCCAAGGTTCAACCTGAATCTTGGCATATGGCTATGGCCTAACTTCATGACCTTCCATCACAACCAGCCATTGATCAAACTAATGTTATTCCTGGGGCTGTGGTTGTGCATAATGAAAAAAAAAATGGTTTAGTTGAGGGGGCATTGGCACACCAATATTGACCCCTTAAGGTGTTGTAAAATTTTGGTGTTCAACCATTGATGTTAGGCAAAGTTGATGTTGATGATCTTGGATTGACCAATGTCGAGCTTGACCCATGCCCATATCACATTTTGACATCCATGGGTGGGTCAGAGAAAGCACAAAGGTTAACCAAACAAGATATTGTGATTTAGATTAATTTTAATAAGCTAGTAGATTACATTATTGTGCGGGTTCGAGTGGTGGTCACACATGCTACGTCTTATGACGTGTTGGTTGGAGGTGTGGTGTTGTACCCCCTAAGGGTTACCATTGATTTTTGGGAGGAAACCGCATGCTATCATCTAGGTTGACAAACAATAGCTAACCATAAGGCTTCATTGCTAGTGAAATTCATTGGGGGGCAATAAGTAAAATCTAATAAATCAACTATGTTGGTTGGATTTTCAAGCCTTCAACATGGACTTGAGTTGTTAGAAGGTAATGTCCATGACCATGATGCACCTCCAAACAGTGAATTGGTGGTGTCAAGGCCACATGGGATGCTAATCATTCTAGTTTTTCCATTGGATCCTAGGCCATCATGGGGTACCTTGATTGAACTCCAAGCATTAGCCATTCATTATATTTATTAGGTTTGGCACACTCTGCCATAATCACTTGTGAACCTTGGTAATGGGCCTCTAGGTTTAAGCCCATTGGATACAAGGGTTATCTAGTGGGATATTCCCAAGGATTGGATATGCATACTTGAGCTGTTTGGAGGCATTAGTTATGGATTAGTTTTAGTTTTATAGTTGGACATCCTAGTCTGGAAATACCATTATGTGGAGAAGGATCTACAAGCTAAACAAATTTCCATGTGGCATGTCATGATGTTGTAACAAAGGTATCCCCATTTGTTACCAGCATTGGCCATACAAGGTTATCAATGTTCTTTACTAAGCAACATCACCTTGTTGGGGGCACTACATTTGGCAAGGATTAGGCCAATTGATTTGGTCATTTCTAGATGGTCGTGCCAAGGTCTTTCACAGGCAAGTACGGGTCAAGGACTTTCCGATCCTAGGTTAGGCTTCTTTTAGGAATTGATTTGTGTTGTGCAACATTTGCAACAATCACATATGCACCCATGTGCATATTTGTTGTAAAATGTCCCACCATTGGGGGATTTTAGGTCAATTGTTTTGGCTAGATGGTAATAGATTAGGGCTTAGATCGACAAGTTAGTGCGAGTGGATGCTACTTCAATTGGTTCATGAACTCATCGGTTCTAATGGATGTGGATTAACCTAACACCACCAAAGGTGATCCAATGAACATATGAATTCATTCATAGGTCACCAACACACTTGGGGATGACATATTGGATCTAGGATGCCATTCATGATTAGTTCACCATGATGACCGACCACCTTTGGTTGTGGTCAATAAGGTTGGCCCACCATGAGCAGCACTACTAACACTCTTGAGTTTTTCACATTCTCATGCATTTAAGAATGGGGGCCCAAGGATGATTTGGGACTCTAAGTCATTTAGTATGGAAAAACTCAATGCAGATGAAAAGGAACGGGCCATGGGGTTCCACACTTGCACCACAACTGCGTAAGGCATTTTTGAAAGAGCCCATAGGCGAATTTTGGGGCAAGTTACGGATCTCAACTACTTCACATGGATTTTTAGTTTGGTTTTGGCAAAATAATTACATTTTGGCTAATCACATCCACCCCATCTCCCCATCTTTCACTTGTTGCACCTTTTGTTGGGTCAACTATGGTGGTGCAAGGGGGGGGGGTGATGTTACAGCATGACAAATACATCCTTAGCAATTATGAGATCAGGGATGCTAACAGACATTTATGGGTGTGGAATAAGAAATTGGTGATGTGGGTGCACATAGGACATGATGGTCCCTTTCCACATTTTGCATAGTAATCATAGGCCATGCCCTCAACCTTGGGTGTTGGGGATGTTCCATCATCCCAACCCAATGTATAGGTGACTGCAAAAATATGAAACCCAGGAATTGGCCCAACAGTTATAGGAGGTGAGGTGCATGAAGCATGATAGATAATACAAGATTTCATTAGATGTTTTGCTTTTAGTTTGAAAAAATCAGGTTAATTAAGGGGACAAGAGGTTCGAATCGTATTGGAAGATGATAATCTAATTTTCAAGCGACCTTACATGTTTAATGAGGTGGAAAAAGTTTTGGTTCAAGCTCAAATAGTAAAGTTGTTGGATGTTAGTTTGGTGGAATTGTCTAGGGGTGAATATGCTTCAGCAACAGTGATGCCAGCCAAGAAAAACATTTTTGGTAATTGGATTGAACACTACATGTGTGGGGATTATTGTCTGGTGAATAAATGGACTTGCTTAGACAAATATGCCATGCCCCTATTGGAGGAGATTTTTGATGCCCTTAGACAAGCCAAGGTTTTTAGTACCTTGGATTTAAGGTTTGGTTACCATTAGTTGCCATTGAGGAAAGATGATAAGGTCAAAACAACATTTTGGGGAATTGACCCCCATGGGAAGGATTGTTTGTATTAATGGAAGTTTTTCCCATTCGGTTTGAAAAATGCCCCTACAAAATTTCAAAAGGTCACGTGTTGGCGGGTCTTGGTTTTGCCAAATGCTAAATTGATGATATCATTGTTTTTAGCTTAACCTTAGGAGATCATATGCATCATTTGCAAGAGGTGTTTGGAAAACTTAAGGAACATACCCTTACGTTTCATCCAAGCAAGTGTTGATTTTTTCATACTCAAGTAGAGTACCTGGGTCACATGATTTATCTAGGTGGATTGGGGGTTCAGAAGGCCAAGGTTGAGGCCATTTCACAAGTTCCCCAACCAATAGATGTTAATTGGTTATGAACTTTTATAGGCTTGTGTAATTACTACTAGAGGTTTGTCAAAGGTTTTAGTAGCATAACCAAATTTTTAATCCAACTAACGTAGATTGACCAAAAGTTCATTTGGGATGAATCACAAAAATAGGCCTTTCAATGAAAATAAGGCTTTCATCAGCCCCCATTTTGAGGTGACCCATCCGAGGATGACTGTTCCAATTGCACACGATTAAAGTACTTTAAGGTGAAGAGTTGTGCTTATCCAACTTGATGATGATGGTCGAAAGTTTGTGGTGGCATATGCTAGTCGGTCCAACAACAAAACAAAGGCCAAGTATAGTTCATATGAAGGGGAGTGCCTTGCAGTTGTTTAGGTTGTTTCATCATTTCGATGTTATCTTTATGGTAGTCCATTCATTTTGATCACCGATCACCAACCTTTGAAATCCCTTATGGCATTAGATTGACTCACAAAAAAGTTGGCCAGGTGGGCATTTATCTTACAAGAGTATGATTTTGATATAATTCACAAACTTGGTAAAGTTAATCGAGATGTTGATGGGTTGAGCTGAAACCCAAGTTTTAATGAAGAGGATACCATTGGGGCTTGTTAGCATGGTGATGGTGATTTGGAGGCGATACTAGGATGGCATGCCTTTGCATACCTTTGTACCTTATTGGGGTTGTTATAGGGATGTACCTCAAACTAATATGAATGATGGGGGATCCCCATGATGTGGACATGGAGTCGAAAGGCAATGGTGTTTTGGATATTTATGATGATGCACCTATCATTGTATATTTGCAAACAAATGAAGTTCCAATTGGATTAACACCCAAGGAAAGGGACCATGTTGTGCATAGGGCCAAGCAGTTCAAATAGGAAGGTAACTTTTTCCTATAGATGTGGATAGATGGACAAGTGAAGGTTGTGCCTTGCCCAGAACAATGTGAAAGCCTCGTGAGGCATGTTCATGAGGAGTTGGGCCATTTTGGGGTCCAATAGACATATAATTTGCTCTAGACACAATATTGGTGGTAAGGGATGCATTTGCAAGTTCAACAATTTGTTTTTAAGTGTATGGTGTGTGATTGAGTTTGGGCATCTTTCAATGCACCTACTCTTCACCTAAAGCCCTTACCAATTATGGGGCTTGGGTACAAATGGAGTTTGGATTTTGCCGGTCCATTGAGATTGACACCTGAACATAACCAACATGTTTTGGTTATGATTGAACATTTTACCAAGTGGTTGGAGTTGGTTCCATTGTCAAATCATAGCAGTGAAGAAGTAACATATGCATTTTTGGATAGGGTATTTAGTAAGTTTGGGCCTTAGTTGAAACTCTCACTATCCAAAGTATAAAGTTCTATGGGGAATTTTAATAGTTGTGTGAAAAAGCATTGTTTGATCATCACATGATTTCACGAGACCATCCTGAAGTAGACAAGTTAGTTGTGTGGATGGTGCAAACAATGAAGCAGGGTATGTGAAAGTATGGTCTTCACAAGGGCCATATTTGAGGTTGGGACTTATAGTTACCATGGCTAGCTATGGGGTATAAGTTTAGTTGGCAAGTTTCTCTTTTTTCTTTTTTACCATACTTCTTATTGTTTAGCTGTGAGCTTGAGTTACTAGCTTCAATTCAACGATATGCAATGGCAGTAATCAACATGGATGATCTTAATGTGTGGATTCAAGCATGTGAGCAACGAACTGCCTTGTTCTGATGTGTTATGCCCATGGCTATGGAAAATCTAGTAATTGCCTAACATTGGGATACACTGCATTATGCTACTATATGTGGAGGTGGTTATCAGCCTCAAATTCAGAAGTTTGAGCAAAGAAATTATGTTCACCTATAGCAGAAAACATTGACTACTTTGGATGTGACTACAGGATGTGTTATTTTACATGTGCGGAAGGTCTTACCTTTTTGAGTGTTATTGTTGGATGGCCAAGATGGTCAGACATGGAAGGGCCATATGCACAATTGTGCACCATGTCATCTTCCCAATGTGGATGGCCAAATGGACCCATTTGTAGATGTGGTTCTAGTTAGCTTATGATGTATGTTGTGTGGGCAAGTTTTGGGAGTTGCCATTATGTTGATTTGTGATAAGTGTTCTCGAGTTGGCATATGGGATGTCTGATGCCACCAATGGAATAAATGTCAGTTGGCAAATGGTTTTGCCCTCGATGCACCCAATAGACCTAGGTTTTAGGGTCACATAGTAAAATTAATCTAAAGTTTTTTTCCATGGTCATTCACATTTGGTTAGGGATTTGAAGGATTATAGCTAGGCAACTAGCAATGGGGCTCACATTTGCAATCGGCCTAGTGGTCTTTTTGCCTTCAAACCAAAGTGTTCATCCATGGTGGATTCCAATAAGGAGTTCTATGAAGTTATTTGGCTTAGGAGGACTTCAACCCCAGATAAGGGGGTGGCTTGGATGTGATGTACCATTCATAGTATTTTTATGTTATGTGTTGTGAATGTGGTGACAATGATGGTTATAGGTGCTGACATAGGAACGCACGATATCTTTCTATACAAAAATTGGAAAAAGCCATTGTGTTAAAGTAAGTCCCATCCCTACAATAAGCTCCCATTGATGCCACTAACTTCTACTCTTTAGTTTTAAAAATTATACACATGTTATGTGGTTTTTCTTCTAATTCCTCTTTTTCCATTCAAATTAGTAGAAGGGGGGAAGGGGGTGCACATTGGGATGTCAACCATAATTTTATGACTATATAGTCATTTTTTTTCCTTTTTGTTCATTTAAAAAAAAAATTCTTGCTTACTTTTGCCACAATGTGTCATGCACAAAGACCTATAGTTAACTTACACCATGACATGCATGGTTGACTTTGATTTTAACTTCTATGTATCATGTAATTGACATTAGGTTGCTACAAGGGTGTTTGGACCAAAACCTTTAAAAACAGTCAACATGATATCATCAAATATCATCACGATTGAAAAATAGCTAATTTGTAATTGAAACATAGAAGCACCATTTCATTGATGTAGTTCTCTCAAATAATTGTACCCAAAAGGTGTAATATATTGCAATTTAATACCAAAATTTCTACTTTCATTGGTCGAATTTGTGTTGTGATTTGTTGATCCTAGGCCTATGTTCATTTGTCTAGTCCCAACTCCCATGCATATTAGACATCAAATAAGTTTCAAGGATAACAAGTGGTTAAAACAGATGGCAAATGCGAGCAATAGTGGCTAAAAAGGACTTAAGGGGCATAAGAGGTGGTCACCTAGTGTGAGACATTTGGTCACATTGGTTGTGATCATATTGGGAGTGTAGTATTAATGATGATTAACCCAATTGGATACCTTTTAATGATCAAACACAAAAGATAAAATGTTTGTGACGCAATTGTTTACCATGCAAGTTGCTAATGGATCTTTTGGAATTGAATGATAGATGTACCTTTTATTTATGACATCACTTTCTTTTAGTTTGCCTTTTTTTTCCCTTCAAAATAAATATTGAAGGCAACATAAATAGAAAGCAAAAAAAAAAAGAGAATAAAAAGGAAATCTCATTGATGAGGTCTAATAAAAAAGTTGTCAAGTTTATTGAAAACTTAAGTTTACAAGACACAAGAGAGATTATAAAATTACTTGAGAAAACAAATTCTAATAGTCAATCCTCTTTTGTAGTCGAGGAAATGATTAGGAAAACAAAGGAACACATACATGATCAAAGGAGATTGGAGTAGGAATTGGAGCATGATAATTATTTAAATGGGAAGTCAAGGGGGGTGTCAAATTAGTGTGGAAAAAAATTGAAAAAAATAAAATCCTATAGGTGGGGTCAATAGAACTAACATTGATGAAGATGGGGTCAAAGGTACTAAGAACAAAATTAATTATAATGGAGTGTTGATCAAAAGTTAGATGGGAGGGGAAGAAGGCCTTAGTTGACAATGCATTCATAATACATGATTTGGGAAAAGAGAAAGTTGTTGCACACATAACATTATGGGTTTAGTAAACAACAAGGGATTAATTATCAAAGATTTTCAAAGTGATAATCTATAGGAGGATCTACAATATTCAAGTTATGAATTTGGTCCACCAAATCAAACTGCAAATGTGTTGTTTATCCTACCTATTTGTAGCTTGATAATTTATGTGTGATATTGTTTGTTCAATTGGTTGTTTGCTCATTATACCAAGGTAATGTTAATTTGGTGGTGATTCTTGAGTACAAATTGTTTTAGATTAGATTGAAATGTTGAGTTTGGTAAATGATAGTGCAATTTTGTAATCATAAGTGAAGAGAGATGTGAGATGCAAGGGAATATTTTGCAAGATTATGGCATGTATGTGTATTGATGTGAAAGTGTTGACGATAATTGCCATCTTTTTGTTTTGATGGATTTGTGAAACTTTTGCTTATTAAGCAAAATGTGGTAGTGACCTTGGTCTCATTTGTAATGATTTATTTTAAGATGATGTTTTGGATAGAAACAAGACATATTGAGGAATGTTATTAATGAATTGATTAATGTTTGTGTTGTTGGATGTCATGAAAAACATAAAAGAAACTTTTCAAACTGGAATATGTTCAACCCATTCCCAAGTAAATAAACATAAAAAGGTGCCTTTTTGAATTTGTTTAATTTTTGTTTTCAACACCATATTCATGAATAAATTTTCAATACCTTCTCCACTGATTTGCATATCATTTTTTTTCAATTGAATCTTAATCCAATTGTTGAATTGAAATTAAATCAATTGAGATTCCATTCAATATATTTCAATTCAGTTTAAGAATTTGAATTCAACTCAGTTAAATCTGAATCTAATTCAAATTCAAGTTGTGTATAATGCCATTCAATATTTTTGTTTAAATGAACCTTAATTTTCACAAAATCAATTCATTTTTTTTAGTTAATCAAATCAATCATTAGTGATAGTGTGTAGCAACAAGAAGTCCAAGAATTAATTATGTCCAATTTAAAATCAAATGCAATAACTTCCCTCAAATAAAGGGCCAAGCTTATACATTTAAAAAAAAGAATTATATTTATTTACTTTGAGAACTTTAACCTATTTAAAACAATATAATACTCCTGGTTTAGGTTCTAATTCAATTTTGAAAAAAGACTATTTAACTAATTAAATTCCATTGGCAATTCAGAAAAACTCAAAACCTTCCATTTGAAGACCCTAAAACCTAACTTACAACTTGCTCTTGCCTAAATCTTAGAACTCGGCAACATTCGTGCTCACCCAATTTTTATTTAATTGACTAGTTGACTTGGTGAACATTATTATAATTTGGTTAGATAAATTAAGATAAAAACTATGTTTTAACATTAGCTAGGTTTGGTACAAGTAAAAACTTGTCCTTTTAGACTTCCTTCCCTATGTAATAAATATTTCCTCCCATTGGAAGACTATTTCAACTTAACATGCTTAAGCTTCAAATTCAGATGGGATGTAATGTGTCCACCCTAGGTAGCCCATAATATCAATAACATGTAACATGGGCCTTGTGTATAGTGTGGTAGTGTGATTCATATTAATTAGTTGTGGGGACCCCCAAAGTTCAATTGTTTTTTCTTTTGTGATGAACATCTTTTATTGGCACATCACAAAAACATATAATCAAGCTTTGGATAGTCCTAGAATAAATATATTGTAGTCTCTGACTGAAACCATGATATATCCATTTACCTTTCCTTTCAATTAGATGATGTGCCTCCCAAGTTCAATTTTTTTTTGCAATGAGCCAATTTGATTAGCCCATGACTCAAAATAAAAAAGAAACTATTAAGACTCCCCAAAATAGAAGGTTCTATTTTGAAGTATAGAGTTGGGCCTCCCCTTTGACCCACCTATATAAGTGAAAGGAGGACAAAATTTGCCAATGCATATTGGATAAAAGTGAGGTGCTATCGAGAACACAATGAGAATTTGAGACACATGTTGGGAACTTGATGGGAACATATTGGAAACACCAAAAATCCAAAAAAAATAACCTCCCCTTCCCTCCCATTCTCCCCCAAAAGACAAAAACATGGGTCCTTGGGGTGAATGTTGGCTCACCTCATTGGGTGCCAAGAAATTCGGTTCTTATTTTGGTTAGGTTGTGTTGAAATTTCAATCGGAGTTTTTGGCTGGTTTTCAAAATTCGTTGAACCTCGGGTGTGGTTTTGAGCAGGGTTCTTCAAATTCTTGGGATTATATTTGGTTATGGTGTTTTTCAAAAGAAATCCAATTCCAATTTGGTTGTGAAACTGGAGAATGGATTGATGAGGAGCCCCTGACTGTGGCCATAAGCCACTTGAAAAATGCTTTGATTTGGGGGGCAGTGGATGCAAAATGCACAGGGAGTGCAACAAGGCATCACAAACACGCTGGCCTTGCCAATAGATAAGATGTTGTACATCTATCTATTTTGTCTATACAACAAGAACAGGTTTGGAACCGAAACTATGTATGATTACTACATAGCTATGAAATCTATGTTCTTGGTTGTAAAATTATTTTCTCACCCTTCTATTGTCTATGCAAGCTTCACCATTCTCCTACCATGAACTAAACACAAACAACACCAAAACCATTCAAACCAAAAGCCTTTCAAAAACCAAAACTTTAATTCTAACAAACTTTGCATTCATACCATAACTTTGTACAAGGGGAGGTGTTTTTCAAGGTCACAAACACCCCCTTATATACTAACCAAAAGGAAACTAGTCAAGAAACTTCCTAAAGTTTATTCACCACATGGTTCCCCAAATAATCAAAAGGAAACAAAATCACATGGTTCCTCATGTGATTCCACAATCAATCACAAGGAAACAAAATCACATGGTTCCCCATGTGATTCCACAATCAATCACAAGGAAACAATATCACATGGTTCCCCATGTGATTCCACAATTAATCATAAGGAAAAATAATCACATGGTGCACATGTGATTCCATAATTAATCACAAGGAAACAATATCACATGGTTCCCCATGCGATTCCACAAGTAATCACAAGGAAATAATATCACATGGTTCCCCATGTGATTCCACAATTAATCACAAGGAAACAATATCACATGGTTCCCCATGTGATTCCACAATTAATCACAAGGAAACAATATCACATGGTTCCCCATGTGATTC